>Ga0181520_10000570_pt1 | contig 80513 bp, 52 predicted proteins | sample PEATcosm2014_Bin_29_FD_132451 | JGI IMG/M metagenome (GOLD analysis project Ga0181520, IMG submission 132451) | Peatland microbial communities from MTU Mesocosm Facility, Houghton, MI, USA - PEATcosm2014_Bin02_30_metaG | ecosystem: Environmental > Terrestrial > Soil > Wetlands > Peat | place... | reverse complement strand
TGCTCGCGCACCGCCAGTTCACCTTCCGCCTTCAGCACTTCCATCTCCGGAATCGCCTGCAACTCAAGCTGCTTGCGGCTGGTCTCCAGCGTCTGCCGGGCAAACTCCACTGAGCGCTCACCCACCTGCTCATTATCATAGGCGCTCACCAGGTCCCAGTACAGATCGCAAATCTGCGTGACGGTGGAGATAATCTGCGCTTGGAAGGCAATGTCGGAGATCTTCTGGTTGGTTTTTGCGATATGCAGAAAGCGCAGATTCGGTCCCACGCCAAAGCCTGCCAGCAGCGGTTGCTGCACCACCACTTCCATCGACGAAGAAAACGACGGACTGAAGTAATCGTAAATTCCGTTGGAGGTCAATCGGCTGCTATCCCAAACCACTTGCAGGTTGCCGCCTGTGGCAAAGGATTGGTTGTAGCTCACATTGGCCGCGGAGGTATTGAACTTGTAAATAGGAACGCCCTCCACCTGCAAGTTGGTCAACTGCTCTGAGGTGTGGTCGGTATACAAATTGGCGCCGATGATCGGATCGAATCCGGAGACCGAAGTGCCTGTGCCGAGCGTGGATGAAACAATGCCCGATGCGCCCGCGCCCGCGCCGCCCGCGCCGCTCGATGTGCCGCCCGCGCCGGTTCCAGCGCCCGCGCCGCTGCCGCCGCCGCCCGGTGTGCCGGAGACCACGCCGGTGTTGACGCCGCGCACTGAGCCGCCAGCCCGCGTGCGCTGCACGTCCATCTGCGCAATGGGAATGTTGTAACGCGCAATCACCAGATCAAGATTATTTTCAAGTGCCAAATCAATGGCGTTGCGCAGCGACAGATAGAGCTTGCCATCGCGCACCAACGAACTGAGCCGCGTGGAGTTGACCAGACTGGGCGGAGCAACAGCTATGCCTCGATAGGCGTTGATGGGATTGCGCGAGGGCCGCAGCAGTTGGTCAAAGGGAACGCTGCGCGGCGCAGAGGTTCCGGCAGTCAGCGTCGTCTGCGCGGACGCAGTCACCGCTGGTTCAACAGCCAGCGAACCGTTCGCCATCAAAAGAGAAACCGCAGCCAGCAGTGTTGAGATGCGCTGAAAAAACAAGTAGCGCCGGCCTCCATGCATCCCATTGCAAAAATCAGCAGTAACAAACGTAAAAATTTTCACTTGGCCACCGCCTCCGTTGACTTTGCCGCCACCGCTTCATCGCGCTTGAGCCAACCGTCGCGCAGTTCAAGAATGCGCTTGCCGTAGCGCGCGTTCTCCTCCGAGTGCGTCACCTGCACAATCGTTGTTCCCGCGCGATTCAATTCGCAAAACAGCTCCATAATCTCGCGCGCCTGCGTCGAGTGCAGATTGCCGGTTGGCTCGTCGGCCAGCAGCAGCGCGGGCGCATGAACCACCGCCCGCGCAATGCCCACCAACTGCTGCTGTCCTCCCGATAGTTGCGAAGGATACAAGTCTTTCTTGGCGACAATCTGAAAGCGGTCCAGAATGTCAGCCACCATTCCTTGACGCTCATGGGCGGGAAGATTTTTGTAGCTCAGCGGCAGGTCAATGTTCTCCGCAACAGTTAGATCGTCCAGCAGATGATAGCTCTGAAAGACCATGCCGATGCGCTCGCGAGCGAGATCGGCGCGCTGCTTGCGGTTGAGCTTGTGCGCAGCCGTTTCGCCAAACCAGTACTCACCCTTCCAGCCGTCGTCAAGCAGCGCAAGAATGTTCAGCAGCGACGACTTCCCTGCCCCCGACGGCCCCATCACAGTGACAAACTCGCCCTCTTTGATGGTGAGCCCAATGCGGCGCAGCACCCAGGTTTCGGTGGGTCCGGTCTTGTAACTGCGTTCAATGTTTTTCAGTTCAATCATGAATTACTCCGATCTCAATGCAAGAATAGGGTCAACCGAAGCGGCGCGGCGCGCGGGCAGCCAAGCCGCGATGAGCGAGGCCACGGCCAGTACAACAACCACCGCAGTAAAAGTGAAAGCGTCGTGTGCTTGCACGCCGAATATGTAGCTGTTCGCAAGCCGAACAGCGAACCAGGAGAGCGCGCCGCCGATAGTGAGGCCGGCACTCACAAGCAACAGCGCGCGGCGCAGAATCAGCGAGAGAATGTTGGCTTGCGGCGCGCCCAATGCGATGCGCAATCCAATCTCGCGCGTGCGCTGCGCCACGGCAAACGAGAGCAAACCATAGAGTCCGACCGAGGCAATCATCAGTGCCAGCGCGGCAAAGCTCTCCAGCAAATGCGCAATCAAAGTCTGCGAACCAAAAGAATCTTCGACCGCTTCGTGAATGGTCTTTACATCGGTGGTGGCGGCGTCGGGCGCAACCTCGTGCAGCGCCTTGTCAAACTGCGCGCGCAGCGAATCCGCGGGAACCGCGCCGCGAATGGCCACTTGAATGAACGCTGTGGCGACGCCATAGAGCGGCGTTCCCGGCTCAACTTGCGCAAGGCAGAAGTAAATCTCCGGCCTGGTGGCGTCGGTTACTTTGCGCTGCTTCAAGTCGCCGATAACGCCGACGATGTGCATTTCAGAGAACCGGCCCTTACCCATGTAAAAAGTGTGGCCGAGAGGGTTTTGGCCGGGCAGATACTTGTTGACAAAGGCCTGATTTACGACCACGACAGGAGGCGCGGAGGCTGTGTCGTCTTCGGTGAAGAATCGGCCGCGCAGCATGGGGATTCCTAGCGCAGCGACAAGGCCCGGCGAGGCCAGACGCCCGTCTCCCCGTGGCGTCTGTCCGCGCGGAGCGTCCTTGTGATCGATGTCTCCCATGATAGTCACCGCAAACTCGGCGCGCAAAGGCAGCACGGAACTAAGCGCGGCCACCTTCACACCGGGAATCGCGTGCAGCTTGTCAAGCAGCGGCAGATAAGCGGATTGCACGATGTTGGCGTCCAGTGGCTTGCCCTCCATCTGCTCCAGTTGTCCACCGCCGTTGAGTATGATGCCGCCGGTAAGCACGTTCTGCTGCGTGAAGCCGAGCGGCACGGAACGCAGTGCGTGGATGGTGCGCAAGAATAATCCCGCGCCGACAAGGAAGATGAGCGTGAGTGCAAATTGCGCAACGACCAGCGATTCGCGCGTGCGATTCTGACGGGCAGAGGCGGTCGCCGTCATCCCGTGCAAGCTGGTCTGCACATCGCGGCGCATCGCGCGCAACGCGGGAAAGACGCCGACAAGAATTGCAGTGATAAGCGTGAGTGCAACCAGGCAGGCCACAACCCGCCAGTCGAGATGTATGGCGCTCGTGAGCGGAAGATTGCGGCTGATTGGATGCCATAGCAGCTTGATGGCAGTTTGGCCGAGAAGCAATCCGAAGAGGCTGCCGATGCTGCTGAGCAAAAGGCTTTCGACAATGGTCTGTTGCAGCAGACGCGCACGGCTGGCTCCCAGCGCGGCGCGCACGGCAAGTTCACGCGCGCGTGAAACCGCCCGCGCCAGCATCAGGCTGGTGACGTTCAGGCAGGCCAGCATCCAGATGCCTAGCACCACTGCGTAGAGCAGCGTCAGCGGCTTGCGCACCTGCTCGTTCAGCGATTGCTGATATCCCGTAACAGCGATGCGCGGGGCGATGGTCGGTCCATCTTTACTGGCTTCTTTCGCGATCACAGCCTGTGTGCGGCTAAGTTGATCACTAAGTTGGCCAGCCGATATTCCCTCCGGCAAACGCGCGTAAAGTTCTCCCCAGGCAGCCTTTTCGTCGCTCATCGAAGAGCGGCTGGCCGGATCAATTGCCGCGGGCGACCAGATTTCCATATCTTCATGAAAAGGGAATGAAAAGCCCTTGGGCATGACGCCGAGAATGGTGTATTGCTGGCTCTTGATGGTGAGCGTCTTGCCGACGATTTGCGGATCGGCGGCGTAGAACTTGCGCCACACTTCTTCACCAATCAGCACCACGCGATTGCGCCCCGGATCGTTCTCTTCGTCGCGGAATACGCGCCCAAGGATGGGTTGCGTGCCCAGCATGGCAGGCAGACCGGCGGTGACCTCAATCTTCTGCGCCTGGAAGCGGCCGCCGGGAGCGACAATACTTGCCATAGAGCGATTCATCACCGCGCCGATCTGCATCTTTGCGCCCACCGCGTCGCGCAACTGGAGCATATTGGCATAGCTCATCATGTAGTACTGCTCGGTCCCGGCGCCTTTGATTTCAACCACGCGATCCGGCTGTGCATAAGGCAGCGGGCGCAGCAGAATTCCGTTCAGCACGGTGAAAACAGCGATGTTCGCGCCCAGCCCCAGCGCCAGCACGGTCACGGCGGTAAAGGTAAATCCCGGCGACTTGCGCAACTGTCGCAGCGCGTAACGGATGTCTTGAAGCAGCATGGTTGGGTCTCCACTTCTTCCTGACGCTCCTCCAACTCAAGCTTGAAAGTGGCCTTGCGTTGAAGGGATGGAGCCGGTTCTCAGGATGTTGGGCAAACCAAACCGCGTGTTGACCCATGCAAAGGAGACCGAATTATCCATCTGGAAAGGAACGAGCAATCGGCGTGCCACTCAACCGTTGATTTATCCTGTTGATAACATATTATTTAGATCAAAAAATAATGCATTTCCCAGGCGGTTCGCTGTCCGATTGCGGAGCGCACTGTCCGATTTCGGACTCTCGCTGCCGGTCAGCTCATCGCCATACCTGCCACACAGATCGACGGGATCCACTCATGGATTGGGAATGAAACGGCAAAGAACGCCCGCGCGACAGCCGGAACGACCTCACTCGCCGGGGAATGAATTTGCCTGAAAGCGGAGGCTAAACTCTGGCAAGTGGCAACTTGACGAAAGGCAAGGACAAACCAATAGAAATGACAATACAGCCCCATCCAGACACCGAGGCCGGCAAGGTTACACCATCGCAGAGCAATATCTTGAAAAAGCGGCCAAAAGGAGTGGTGAGCTCGCTGGGACTCGAACCCAGGACCCACGCCTTAAAAGGGCGTTGCTCTACCAACTGAGCTACGAGCTCGCAAAAGGCCGCTCTATCAAAAATATCATAAAGGCGGGTTTACCGCCTGTGCACCTGGGAAACAAATGCCGGGCACACCGTATGCTCTCTCTGCTATATTTCCCAGCGGAGAAGAAAAATGAGCTTCGGAGATTTTCTGGCCAAGCAGTTCCTCAGCGTCATCGAGTGGAATGAGCCGGATAACGGCATCCTCAGTTATCGCTACCCGATGCGAGATCTGGAGATTGAAAACGGCGGCAAGCTGACGGTGAGCGAGTCGCAGATGGCCGCCTTTGTCAACGAGGGCCGCATCGCCGACATCTTCGGCCCCGGCCTGCATACGCTCGTCACGCGCAACCTGCCCCTGCTCACCGATCTGATGAACTGGGACAAAGGCTTCGAGTCGCCCTTCAAATCCGAGGTCTACTTCTTCTCCACCCGCCTGCAAATCGACCAGAAGTGGGGCACAGCTACGCCCATCACCATCCGCGACAAGGAGTTCGGCGCCGTGCGCCTGCGCTGCTACGGCATCTACTCCTATCGCATCACCGATCCCCGCGCCTTCTTCAACCAGATCTGCGGCACCCGCGACCGCTATCTGGCCATCGACCTGGAAGGCCAGTTGCGCGACACCATCATCGGCAGCATGACCGAGGTCTTTGCCACCAGCGACGTATCATTCCTCGACATGGCCGCCAATCACTCGGCGCTCAGCCAAAATGTCGTCGAGAGGTTGAAGCCGACCTTCGCCGCGCTTGGGCTGGAGCTGGACAAGTTCGTCGTCGAGAATGTCTCTTTGCCGGAGGAGCTGCAAAAGGTCTTCGATCAGCGCATCGGCATGAACATGGTGGGCGATCTGGGTCGCTACACACTCTACGCGGCGGCTGAGTCCCTGGACCTTTCCGCTGCCAACACGAGCGGCGCGGCCGGCATGGGCATGGGCCTGGGCGCGGGCGCGGCGGTGGCGCAGGTGCTCTCCAATGCCCTCAAACCGTCGATGGGCGCTCCCGCGCAGCCTGCGGCTGCCGTGCCTGTGTTAATTGGCGCTCCGGCTGAACCTGAATCCGTAACCACATTTACCTACCCGGAGGGCTCCAAGTTCTGCATCGAGTGCGGAAAACCCATTCCTCAACGCGCAAAATTCTGCGCAGAATGTGGAAAGCCTCAATGACCTGCCCCAACTGTGGCGCGCCCATGCGCGTGAAATCGGATATGGTCAGCTTTCGCTGCGAGTACTGCCAGAGCGTCTACATCCCTGAGATGAGTGACGACGGAGTGCGCGTGCTGGACGAGCAGGCGGACGAACAATGCCCGCTCTGCAACCAACCGCTGGTGCAGGCCGTGCTGGCCAAGACGCCGATTCTCTACTGCAAAAAGTGCGGCGGAATGTTGGTGGCGATGGGCGCATTGGAAGATTTGATCGCGGAGTTGCGCGCGGCGGGGCAATCCGGCGATGCCAAGCCCTCCGCCTACGACCCGGACGAACTGCGCCGCATCCTCCAATGCCCGCACTGCCATCGCCGCATGGAGGCGCACCTCTACGCCGGTCCCGGTAATGTGGTCATCGACTCTTGCGAGGAGTGCGCGATGATCTGGCTGGATCGCGGCGAGGCCAAGCGCATCGCCAGCGCCGCTCCTCATCGGCAGCCGCAGGAGCCTTCAATCACAGAGGATTTTGATGCGCCGCCTGACCAGAGTTGGATTGGCTTCAGGCAACCGACTGTGGCGGACATCGTTGTCGATGACGTCATTGATTCGCTGTTCCGATGATTAGGGATCAGGGATCAGAGAAAGCCTGCTGGTTATAGTTTGTGGTTCCCACCCATTCCGCAAAAAGCGCGGAATGGATGGGGCACGGCGTATGAATACTTCTGGGCCGGATCCATGAAAGGCTCTCAAAGAGGTGCGGCTGCGCTCTATTTCTTGGGCTTCAAGTTTTGTTGTTTTTTCTGCTGCTCCTTGGCCACATCTAGAAAATGGTCCCAGATAGTCTGAAGCTGTTCTGGATTGTGGATGCAGTTGAGATAGACAAGGCGCATATCTCCGAAGATAGCCTGGCCTCCGAAATCGTGATAGTTTTCCGGCAACGGCGGACCGCCGACGGTTCCTGCCGCTGGAATTACGGGCGGGAGTTTGAAGAGAACCATGCTTCCGCCTGCCAGGACTTCATGCGGAAGCGGCAGCAGCCAGGCGCAGTTGTGACTTTGCTGAATCATATTGGCGGAGACAAAGGCCCACTGGCCGCCATCCGTCGGTACTGCCTCCTGACAATTCCATACTCTGCCTTCAGGAACATAGGCTACGGGATCGGAAAAGCCAAACGAATCGATCAAGACGTGGGGCAGGGCGCGTTGGTGTACGATCTGCTCGACTTCGAGAAGGCCCTGGTTCCAGTCGAGATTGGAATCGCCCACTAATTCATAGGCGGGACGCCCGCCACTCAAGCTGTTCAGGAATGGAAGATAGTAGGGATAGGCGCGCACTGCCGTGGCAATCGATGCCAGCGCCAGGGCAGCCGTGAGCCACTGACCGGCACGGGCGGCCGACCAGCCAGAACTCCGCAGCAGCTTCAGCGCGCGCGGCAACGGCGCCAGCAGCAGGATCAACAACGCAAAGGAAACAGAGAAGTGTCGGATGCTGAACTGGAATGGGCTGAGGATACATGAGCCAGTGAAGATGACCAGGAAAATCCACACTGCCCGCCAATGCAATTGCATTCCTTCCGGTATCACGGCGAGACGCACCGGGCGAAACTTTACAACCACGCCTACCACTAGCGCAAGAAGAAGCAGGAGGAGGAAGGTTAACGGAGATTTCAACAGGAACAGAACCGGAAAGAAGAACCACACGCCATGCGGGTAGTTATGCCCCAGAAGGTAAGCAGGCGGCTTTCCGGTAAAGGCAAAGAGCGCCAGGCCGCGCAGGTAGACGCAGGGAGGCATGAGAAATCTGCGCAGCAGCAGGGCCGCCCAGTTGTGTCCAAGAAAATCCAGAGAGTCGGAAGGCTCATTCCACGAGAGGATAAAGTAGACGGCATAGACCACCAGTGCCGCGACAAGAATGCCCTTGAAGAGAGCACGCCAGCGCAGACGCCGCCACGCGCGCAACTCCGCCTTCTCTGCCGGCTGCCCCGGCGCAGGACGCCAGCGCAGGCTGAGGATGAAAGCGGGAAAGCAAAAGAAGAGAATTCCCGCGGAAAACTTGGAGAGCAGCGCCCCGCCCAAAGCAAGGCCAAAGAGCAGAACCGTCTTGCGCGAGGGCGTTTGCCACATATTGGCGAAGGCCCACAACGTCAGCACAACGAACAACGCGATGGCGATGTCGGTCAGAACCAGCGGGCCAAAGGCGAGCATCACCGGCATGGTGGCATAGGTGCAAAGGCTGAGCAGCCCGCCCCACGGATCGCCAAGGCGCGAGCCATAAAGAAAAAGAACGAGCCCCAGAAGAAGCGTCAACAACAGCATGGGCTGGCGCGCCCAGAAGACGGTTGCAACGGGGTCATTCCAGCGCGTGATCAGCCAATGGCCCCAGACCCATTCGCCGAGAAACTGTTTGGCCATTCCACTGCCGCTGAAGCTCCACGATACGTGGGAGTAGTCAGCGCGCACCCCACGCAGCACCAGCGGCACGGCGGCCAGCGCCTTGGCCAGCGGCGGATGTTCCTCGTTCATCCGCATATCCTGCTTCTGCAGATAGCTCACGCCCGCCCCGATGTGCGCAATTTCATCAAAGGTGACGGATTCACGCCGGGCGGCCCCATCCGCAAGCAGAGCCATCAGGAGAAGGAGCAAAATCGCTCCGGTAAAAACAATTTTTGATTGTGTCTTCATTCGTGCCATCCAGATTCAGGAATGATTGTATAGGTCAGAGCGCCAGACGCGCTTGGGTGAACCATAAGACTGCTGGCTAATCTACGCAATCTTTTAGCGCGAAGTTCCATATTCGATTTTGTCCGTTCGATGGGTGAGGGTTTGAATATGCGGGGCGACGAATTTGCGGCTACATTTTCTCAAGGTGGCCTGGTGCTGTTTTTTGCGCGCTTCAATGGAAAGCATGGGGATGTTTATTGGGTTTCCACCAGGGCTTTGGAACGCTTCCACATCTTGCTCCACTGAAATGGGCGGCCGGATGAGAAAGGGATTCTCCCGCAACCTCTCCTCTCGTGATAACATTGTTATTACATAGAGGCGGAAATGCTGGCAACGATTCGACGGTTAGGCAACTCGCAAGGGATTCTGATTCCCAAGCCGCTGCTGCAACAGTTGGGGCTGGAAGATCAGGCAGAGATGCGCGTGGAGGGCGATGCGCTGGTGTTGCGCAAGCCCAAGGCTGCTCCGCGCACGGGCTGGGCTGAGGCGAGCCGGAAACTGGCGGCGGCGGAAGAGGATGCGCTCGCACTGCCTGAGTTCGCCAATGAAGCCGATGCGGAGTGGACGTGGTGAAACGCGGAGAAGTTTGGCTGGTGAACCTTGACCCTACCGTGGGCAGCGAGATTCAGAAAACGCGCCCCTGCGTGGTGATTTCGCCGCCGGAGATGCACGACCATCTGCGCACTGCGCTCATTGCACCCATGACTACCGGCAGTCATTCCGCGCCTTTCCGTATTCCCGTCCGCCATGGCGGCAAGCAGGGGCTCATTCTGCTCGATCAGATACGCGCCGTGGATAAAACCCGCCTGGTCAAGCGCGCCGGAGTTATCGCACCGAGCACTTTAAGCGCGGCGCTGGCTACTCTGTGCGAAATCTTCGCCGAATAAACGAGGCTTCAATTGGGGTGCTTTGCCCCGTGGCGTACTATGAGGGACGGCGGGCGTTTCCGCTGGAAGCGCCATCTCAGCGTGGAGAGAGTCTCTTGAGTTTCAATTTTTCTTCGATGCGCATCTCCTTCCATGGGCAAGAAACCCAGCGCAAAGGCGTATGGGCGCTGAGGTCGATTCTGCCGATCGCCACGCTTTTGCTGGCGCTGGGTTGTTTATGCAATGCGGCAGAGCAACCGGCCGCAACTCCCACCACGTCGGAGGGCGAGCAATGGAATTACACCACGCGCTCCTGGCAGTCGCAGGACGGATTGCCGGAAGAGACGGTGCAGGCCTTTGCACAAACTCCCGATGGCTATCTGTGGGTGGGAACCAGCGGCGGGCTGCTGCGCTTTGACGGCGCGCGCTTCCGGCTTTTTGCGCATGAAAATACGCCGGCCTTTGGCGAGAACAGCGTCTTTTGCCTGCTGGCCGGCCGCGATGGGCAGCTGTGGATTGGAACCGATGGAAGCGGACTGATCGAGTGGAAGGACGGAGCTTTCCGGGCTTATCCGGTGGAAGCCGGAGAGACGGCGAATTTTGTGCGGGCCATTGCCGAAGATCACAACGGCCTGCTTTGGGTGGCCACGGACGACGGTCTTTTCTGGGCCAGAAACGGGCGTCTGGAGCGGGCTGACAAGCCGCTCGGCCTGCCTGTCTTCAATGTCCATGCGGTCATTGAAGACCATACCGGCCGCATCTGGGAGGGCGGGTCGCGCATCTACGCGCTCCAAGACGGCCATGCGCGCGAGTATTCTTTGCCCGACAACGACAGCCGCAACAAAGTGAAGTCTTTCCTGGAGACCCCGGACGGCGTCATCTGGGTGGGAACCATCGGCGGGCTCTATCGAATGAGGCCCGGCATGGACCGCTTTGAGCCGGTGGCCGGAGTTTCCGGAACCATTCGCTCACTGCGCCAGGCGCCGAATGGGGAGTTGTGGGCCGGTTCCATCGGCGAGGGCATCTTCAGGATTCGCGGCGAGCAGGTAACCCGACTGAAGGCTCCGTCGCCTTTGGTCAGCAACACCGTGCTGTCCATCTTTACCGACGCCGAAGGCAATTTGTGGATTGGCACGCAGGCCGGCATGATGAGGCTCTGCCGCACGCCGGTGCGCGTGATCGACCTGCCTGCCGCCGCCGACTCGGACTTTGGCACGGTAGCCCTGGACGCGGACGGTTCGCTCTGGGCGGCATCCAATCAACTGGTGCACTTCGAGAGAGAGCAAGCCACCCGATTCCAGTTTCCAGGCCTGAACGGCGCGCGCGTGCGCAACGTTCTGCGCAGTCGCGACGGTTCGCTCTGGATCGGCACCGACGGAAGCGGTGTCTACCATCTATCGGGCCAGACGATGAAGCACTTCACCACCAGCGAGGGGCTGGTGAACAACTTTATCCGCGTCTTTCTGGAATCCCGCGACGGCAGTTTATGGATGGGAACGGATAACGGAGTGAGTCACATGGAGCGCGGCGGCTTCCATAATTTCACCATGCAGAATGGGCTGGCTTACAACAGCATCCGCTCACTGCTGGAGGACCGCGATGGCAGCGTCTGGATCGGCACCGAGCACGGATTGAGCCGGTATCGGGCGGGGCAGTTCATCGCCGACGCCATGACGGCGGCGCTCGGCGATGAAAAAGTCTGGGCGCTTCACCAGGATACGGATGGCAGTCTGTGGATCGGCACGCGCGCCCATGGACTCTATCGCTATCGGAGCGGCCAGCTTTCGCATTACACCACCGCCAACGGGCTGGCCAGCGATAGTATCTATTGCATTCTGGAAGACCGGCAGGGTCACTTCTGGTTCAGCGGGCCGGCAGGCGTCATGCTGCTCAATCGCGCGGAGCTGGATGCCCAGGCGAGCGGCCGGGAGCAACTGCTTTCTTTACGCTTCTTCCGAGCCAACGAGGGCGGCAAATCAGCGCAGTTTTATGGAGGAACGCAGCCGGCCGGAGCCCTGACCAAAGACGGCGTGGCGTGGTTCCCCACCAGCCTCGGACTGTGGAACATTCGCCCCGACGAACTGGAGCACCCCTATATCTCCAACCTGAATATCGATTCCGTCACAGTGGATGGGCGGCCCGCGCCGCTGGCTGGAGTTCTGCATTTGGAGGCGGGCAATAGCCGGGTTGAAATCGGCTATGAACCGGTCTTGCTGGCCTCGCAGGAAGGGCTTCGCTTCCGCTACCGGCTGGATGGATATGACCGCAACTGGACCTACGCCAACGCCCAGCAGCGGTTGGCCACTTACACCAATCTTCCCGCCGGCCATTACACCTTTCTGGTGGAAGCCTGGGAGACCGATCAGCCGGGTCATTCCGCCCACGCCTCCATTGCTTTCATCAAGAAGCCCTATTTTTACCGCACCTGGTGGTTTGTCGTGCTCTGCTCTCTGGGCGTCGGGCTGATCTCCTTTCTGGCCTATCACGAGAAGATGAGGCAAGTGCATGAACGCTTCAGCGCCGTGCTGGCGGAGCGCACAAGGCTGGCGCGCGAGATGCATGATACGCTGATCCAGGGTTGCGTCAGCGTCTCGGCAATGCTGGAGGCCGCATCGAGTTGCGTGCTGGAAGACGGTGAATCTGCCAAGCATCTGGTGGACTACGCCAACACACAGATCCGCTCAACCACTGATGAGGCGCGCCAGGCCGTTTGGAATCTGCGCGCCAGCGAGCAGCCGGCCACTGATCTGCCGGCCAGTTTGAAGGAGATGGGCGAGCGGCTCAGCCGCGAATATGCGGTCAGCGTCACGCACAGCGTCTCTGGAGAGGTCTTTCCGGTGGGCCAGCAGGCGGCCCATGAGGTGATGATGGTGGCGCGCGAGGCCTTCTTCAACGCCATCCTCCACGGTGAACCAAGCCGGATCACCGCGCAGTTGAGCTATACGCTGGAGAGTCTGCGCATGGAGATCAGCGACGATGGCAAGGGCTTCGATCTGGATTCTGTCTCCAGCGGCCACTTTGGATTACAAGGGATGCGCGAACGGGTCAACAAACTGGGAGGCAGTCTGGAGCTGGTGAGCAGCCCCCAGCGGGGAACGCGCCTCTCGGTCATTCTTCCCCGCTCAGGCATCCTCCGCTGACAATGTGTTTGAATGGAATCTATAGTGCAAAGTGCAATGACTCCAATCCGGATTCTCATCGTGGACGATCACCCCATCATGCGCTTTGGGATTGCCGCTTTGATCAACTCCTCCAAGGAGATGGTTGCGGTCGGTCAGGCCGGCAGCGGTGAGGAAGCGTTGCAGCGCCACGGCGAACTCCAGCCGGATATCACCTTGATGGATCTGCGCCTGCCCGGCATCAGCGGCGTGGAGACCATCCGCCAGATCCGGCAAAGAGCCCCCCAGGCCCGCTTCATTGTGCTCACCACCTACGAAGGCGACGAGGATATTCACCAGGCCATGGAAGCCGGAGCCAGCGGCTACCTGGTCAAAGGCTTGCCGCAGGAGATGCTGGTGGCCGCGGTGCGCCGAGTGCACGGCGGCGGACGCTACTTTCCTCCGCCCGTCTCCAGGGCTTTGGCCGCGCGCACCCACGATTCAAGCCTCAGCCCGCGCGAGCGCCAGGTGCTCGAGCTGGTGGCCAAGGGAAGATCAAACCGCGAGATCGCCCAAGCCTTGGGGATTACCGAAGCCACCGTAAAATGCCATGTGAGCGTCATCCTCAGCCGCCTGAATGCGGCCGACCGCACCCAGGCCGTGATGACCGCCCTGCAGCGCGGACTGATTCATCTCTAATCGTCCAACGGCTTTCGTTCACCCACAGGGATGGAATCTCTGATTTGCCAATGCCTCCGCGAACTTGCGAACTTGCGAATCTCCGCGAAGCGGAATCTCTGATTTGCCAACGTCGCCGCGAACTTGCTAACTTGCGAATCTCCGCGAAATTAAATCTCTGATTTGCCAACGCCTCCGCGAACTTGCTAACTTGCGAATCTCCGCGAAGCGGACGCCAACTTGCTAAATTTATTTCAAAATTCATTTCCGCACATTCCGGTGATTTGGCCGCTTCGATCCTGCCTCCCGCCTGGAAAAATATTTTCATCAACCCAACTTTCGTCGGATTCGCTTTGAATGTTGAAAGGAATACGATGCTTCAAGTGGTTCAAGATGATGCCTGTGGCGGAACGCGGCTTTTTTAACAACGACGGCTATCTCCCGCCCCTGATGGATGCGCTGGACCGGGATCATAAGCCATGAAATCTTTTCCCTCCCCGTCAGGCAGAGCGCGCAAGCGTGGACGGTCATTTCGGATTTCACTCTAAGGCCTGATCCATGGGGCTTGAGAGGTAGGATTTTTGTCTCTTGAAAGGCAGTCGCGGGATGCGTCTTCATACATTCAGTTCGTTTATCTTGCTCACAGTTTGCGCTTTTACCGCCAACTCCGCCGCGCAAACTCTGGTGATTGACGCCGTATCTTCCGTGCCCGCTCCCCGGCCAACGCCCACTCAATTGGGTGACAACCGCGCGCCCGGTGGCGCCACGCTCTCCGTCAACAACCAGTACCTGATGCGCAACGGCAAGCCCTGGATTCCGGTGATGGGCGAGTTTCACTACTCGCGCTATCCAGAGGCCTATTGGGAAGAAGAAATTCTCAAGATGAAGGCCGACGGCGTGCAGATCATCTCGACTTACGTGATCTGGATTCATCATGAGGAGATCGAAGGCCAATTTGACTGGAGCGGGCAGCGCGATCTGAGAAAGTTTGCCGAGCTATGCCGGAAGCATGGGATGCTGCTCTATCCGCGCATCGGCCCGTGGGCGCACGCCGAGGTTCGCAATGGCGGACTGCCCGACTGGGTGCTGGCCAAAGGCCCGGTGCGCAGCAACAACCCGGTCTATCTGGCCGAGGTCCAGAGCTTCTATCAGCAGATTGGCGCGCAGTTGAAGGGGCTGCTCTGGAAGGATGGCGGCCCGGTGATTGGCGTGCAGATCGAGAATGAATACGCGCTCGACGGCCCCGGACAGGGGCGCGATCATCTGGCAGCGCTCAAGCGCATGGCCATCGATTCCGGCCTGGACGTGCCGCTCTATACCGTCACCGGTTGGGACAGCGCCGTGGTTCCCGCCGATCTCTTTCTGCCTGTCTACGGCGGTTACACCACCGCGCCGTGGGATGGAGGCAAGGCAGCGCTTCCGCCCAGCGAGATGTATGCGTTTCGTTTCAACAGCCGTGTGAGCGGTGATCCGGCATTTGCTCTTGCGCTGAACAGCGAAAGCGCCGCGCGCGCCGCTGCTCTCCGCGCTGAGACGCCCTTCTTCACGGCCGAGGTGGGCGGAGGCATCGAGGACACCTACTACCGCCGTCCCGTGCTGAGCGCCGCCGACATTGCGGCCACCATCCCGGTCATGCTGGGATCGGGGGCCAATCTGCTTGGCTACTATATGGTCCACGGCGGAGAGAATCCGGATGGCAAGCGTTCCACGCTTCAAGAGTCGCAACGAACAAACTACCCGACCGACGTTCCGCAAAAGAGTTATGACTTTCAAGCCCCGCTGGGTGAATTCGGCCAGATGAACGCCGACCAGAAAGAGTTGAAGCTCTTCGATTATTTTCTCAATGATTTTGGCGCAGAGCTGGCCACCGCGCGTGTCATCGAACCCTCGCCGCGTCCCGTGAGCATTGCCGATCGCACCGTTCTGCGTTCGAGCGCGCGCTTCGACGGCCAGCGCGGCTTTCTCTTCGTGAACAATCACGTGCGCGGATTGGCCATGCCCGCCTGGTCCGCGGCGCAATTTGAAATCCATCTCCCCGGCAAAACGGTAATGGTTCCCGCCTCGCCCATCGCCGTTCCCGCTGATAGCTATTTCATCTGGCCGGTTAACCTCGATCTCGGCAGCATTCCGCTTACTTACGCGACCGCGCAGCCGATCCTCAAAATTCATTCCGGCAACGATAGCTATTTTTTCTTCTCTGAAGTTCCCGGCATTGCCGCTGAATTTGCCTTTCCCGCGCAGAATAAATCCCAGATACACGCTGAATCCGGCGCGGTCTCCGAGCAGGAAGGTTTGTTGCGCGTCAGCTATCTTCCTGCCGGCCTTCGCTCCGCAATCACGATCCAGTGCAAACAAGGAATTACGCACCTGGTGCTGCTCAACCGCGAGGATGCGGATAACTTATGGCGCGTGGAGATCCACGGGCACGAGCAGTTGGTCATCTCCAAAGCACAAATCTTCAGCAACGATTTGCAGCTCACACTGCGCCAAATCGGCAGTTCCGACTTCGATGCCGCTTTCTTTCCCGCCATCCATGCAGCCGCCGACAAGGATGCTCTCGCGCTGCCCCGCTCGCAGGCGGATGATCTCTTCCAGCATCTTGCATGGCGCGAAGCAGAACGGAGCGTCTCTCTGAAAATTGATTCCATCCGCCCGGTAGGCGCGGCGCCTGCTCCCTTGCTGAACGCCGCTCCCGTCAACGGCAGCGCTCCGGTGCAAGCGCCCGATGAATCCAGCTTTGCCCAAGCCGCCGCATGGCGCGTCACCCTTCCAACGGGCGCAATGGCTGGCCTCAGCGACCTCTTTCTCACTGTCCGCTACCAGGGCGATGAGGCGCGCCTGCTGGACGGAGATCGTCTGCTTACCGACAACTTCTTCAACGGCACGGAATGGCGAATCGGCATGAAGCGCTTTCTCGGCGCGGAACCTTCGCGCGCCTTCACTCTGCAACTGCTGCCGCTCGGCAAAGATGCGCCGGTTGTCTTTGATGAAAACAGGAAGCCGGTCATCGGCCAAGATGGCCAAGCCGGTTCGCTGCAATCAATCGAGGCGCTTCCTGAGTACCAGCTCGGCCTTACTCTCTGATAGGTCTGCTCAACGCCTATTTACTGGCCCCTGCATGAAGTGCTTACGCCGAATCAAAGATTTGCCGCGCTGCTCAAAAGCCAAGCCTTTGCCTACGAGTTCCACCCCAAGCCCGGCGTCCACGACTGGGGCGAGTGGGATGCGCAAATTCCAGGCTGCTTCGAGAGTCTGATGAAAAAGATGACTCCCATGCCCTGATCCCCGAATTTGATGTATGATGATTGATGTGTGATGTTCTCAAGGAGAAAGCCCATGCGAACCACTCTTGCCATTGACGATGATGTATTGGCAGCCGCGCGAGAGATGGCCTCCAGCCAGCGGAAGAGCGTGGGTGAGGTCATCACCGTGTTGGCCCGGCAGGCGATGCGTCCCAAGGTCTCCATCCACGCCACGCGCAACGGCGTACCGCTGCTCACTGTGCCTTCGGGAGCGCCACGCGTGACCTCGGAACTAGTGCGCCAACTTCAGGAAGAGCTGCCGTGACCCGCTACCTGCTGGATGTGAATGTGCTGATCGCGCTGATCGATCCGGCCCATGTGCGCCACGATCAAGCGCATCAGTGGTTCGGGGCGGAAGGCCAGTTTGCCTGGGCTACCTGTCCCTTGACCGAAAACGGTGTGTTGCGCATCGTCGGCGCGGCGCGCTATCCGACCTCGCCCGGATCGCCCGCAGGCGTCGCGGAGATGCTCAGAACCTTGCGCGGCCTCGACGGCCATGAGTTCTGGCCAGACGATCTCACATTGCTGGATAGGCACCATGTCGATAGCGCTCGCTTGCTCGATACAAGTCAGGTGACGGACACCTACCTGCTGGCGCTGGCTGCGGCGCATGGCGGCAAGTTGGCCACTTTTGACCGCCATCTGGTCACTGACGCCGTGGTCAACGGAAGCAAAGCACTGCATCTGCTTGGATAAACAAGCTATTCATCCATTGAACTGATTGAAACTCGTAGATTCCCAATATCCATGCGCTCCACCCCGCAGACAATGACCTGTCTCCTCACCCCAGCAAACAATGATTGTTTGCTGGGGGCCCGGAACTGGGTCACTCGACGGAGGTGGAGAGCCTGCAATGAAGCAGCTTACCGCTCGGCAATCACCGTGGGTTGCGGCGCGCCTTTGGGAGAGGACAGATAGCCAGTGACCGTGTTTTTGGCGCTCACGTCGTTGACCACGATCTCAAACAACAAGGGGGCCTTGCCGCTGTAGAACTGTAGCGGTTCGTTCAAACTCTTGTCTCTCTTCTGGTATTGCTTGTCGTCAGAGAAGACCGTGATGGTGAACTTGCTCCTCTTGGCGTCGGCTCGGTTCAGTTCCAGGCCCACTGTAGCCACAATCTGCTTCTGCCCTTTGAGCAGCGTGAACGGGTAGTAGTTGCGGTCGCCCTTGTGCTTGAGAATCTCCAACTCGCCGGCATTGCGCGCAATCATGGTGCTATGGCCGTTCAGATCGCCTTTCATCGAGGTCAACTGATTATTGGTCTCGGCCAGGTCGCTGCGCGTTTTGGCCACATCGGTCTTGACGCCGCCCACATCGGTCTGCACGCCGGTTACAGCGCTGGAGACTGCCGCTACCTGTCCCTCCGTCTGCTGTTGCTCGTTTGCCAGTTTTGCTGCCGTCTTCTCTTCACGCGCCTCGCGGAGTTGCAGCGCCGCCGAGCGCGTATCGAGTTGCTTCTGGGTCAGGCCAAGCGAGGTCTTCAGCTCGTCCGTGGCCACATCCAGCCGCGCATCGGTATCTTTCAACGCCGCAGTCAGCTTGGTGTTTTGCGCTGCCGCATCCGTCTGAGCCTGCTGCTGAGTGGCCAGTTTGCCGCTCAGGTTATAGCTCCATACAATTCCGCCCAACCCCAAAAGTATCGCTACAGCGAGGGCCGCCAAAAGCGCGCCGGAGTACGTTCTGGGAGTTTCTTGAACCGTTTCATCGCTCATCTGTTTCCTTTCCATCCTCAGGCTCAACGTATCGCGCTCCGTCCCTTCCGTCTGCGCGGTATTGCTCACCCGCTGCGCGCCTCTCGCCCACGCGGTAGTAGAATTCACTTGCCGGAGGTAGGATGAACAAAATTGCCCTCTTCCTTTTACTTTTCATGGTGGCTGTAATCCCGCTGGCGGCCGAAGAGCCTCCGGCGAGTCCGGCCGCCGCTGCCGCACTGCAGTCCAACCGCGGCAGCGCGGGACCGCGTTATGACGTGACCAGCCCTGCCTTTGGCGCGGTGGGTAACGGAAATAAGGATGATACTGCGGCAATTCAAGCGGCCTTTTCCGCTTGTGGAAACACCTTTAATAATCCCCCTGCCAACACCCAGCGGAACAGCGGCGTGGTTGAGTTTCCCGGTGGACGCGACTATATCGTATCCAAAACCATTTACACCTATAACTGCCAAATCGAAGGCACAACCGGCAATATGCAGGGACCATATTCGCCTCCCAGGCTGAAGTGGAATGGACCTGCCGCGGGTCAGGTGTCCAGGATCACCGGCTACAGCATCACGGCCAACACCGTCACGTTCACCGCCGCCAACAGCCTCTCCGCCGGGCAATTTGTTGAAATTGAAGGAATGGCTGCCGGCTTTTATCTGAACCGGGCGGTCCTGCAAGTCGCTTCAACCGGCCTCTCCAGCTCTCAGTTTGAAGCGGTGCTTCCCTTTGTCTGGGCCAACGTCAGCGCCACGGCGGACAGCGGCACAGCCACCACCGTGAATGTCTTTATTGCATTGCCTTCCAACGCCCGCTATCAGCAGTCGATCCACAACATTACGCTCATCGGTATGCCTGGGCATCCGGCAAGTTCCTATGATGTGGGATTCTACTTTGGCTCCCGCGTTGACACCGGCACGCACCTCACCAATACCTGGGTTGCCGGCGCAAACAAATATGGCTACTACTTCTGCTGCGGCGGCATCAACATAGATTTTGACAAGGGTTGGAGGACGGACGGCGTTGGCGAGGCCGGAATTTACTGGAGAGTTGGAGGAGGAGATTCCTTTGGCGTGGCCAATGGGACTATCGACAACCGCCGTCCCGGTGGCGACAGTTCAATCGGCGGCGCGGCGATCATGCTGGATAACGCGGCCTGCGTCCCTGGCGCCAACGTCCGCCTCACCTCCCGGAATTTCAAAATTGAAGTCAATAGCTCGTTCAAAAATTTGATAGGCGCGTACACACTCTATGATTGCCCCTCGAACTTCAACGGAGAGCAGTTTTTCCTGGATTTCGAGAACACCTGGGTCTCCCCCGGTTCGCAATTCAGAACAGCAAATTTTCCTTCTTTTGTCATGTCGCCGCCCAATGACAAAGCTCTGAATTTGAGCGTATTGAACAGCGACTTCCCAAACGGCATCGCAGGCAACACCACCATGCGCTGGGTCGGACTCCCGGAGCTGTCAAGGCACGACATCCTGGGAGACACCGGAGATATTTCACTGCTCGCCTACGCGCCTTCCATGAACAGCGGCGGTGAGCGGCTGGCGGCGAGCCGCTCGCCGATTCAACTGCTGGGCGACGTCAATATCGATCAGTTGTGGCAATACGGCATTCAGGCCTCGGACTTTCTCTACGCGGACAAAGAGTTCAAGGCGCTGGCCAATGGGACCACCTTGTTTGCAGGGCAGATTCTAATGCCGCCGGATGGGTGGAACAACACCAACAGCAAGCGGCTCGCTCTTGACATCGTCTCTCAGACTGGAACCACCGGCGCTCCAAATGGCGGCAACACCACCTGCTCCTCGCCCGTTCATTCCCTGGTGCTGACCTGCTCAAGCGCGGCTGATCTATCCGCCGGGCAGCGCATCACCATCGGCGCGGATGCCAACAAGATCATCGAATCCATTGACGCAACCGACTCTAGCGCCGTGCGCGTGCAATTGGCCGGCATGATCGGAGCGCACGCAAATGAGGCGCTGGCCTACTCCGCGCCCCTTCTGGCCACCGAGATTCAGTTGCCCTCAAAGTTATCCGGCGCTCCATCCTCTCAGCTCTGGTCGCAGGGCGATACCGAGCAAAACGCCAATGCAGCGGCGGGCGGTGTGGCCGCCTGGGTGAACGTGGCAGCGGGCGCGCCTGGAAGCTGGGCGGGAATCCCCTTGGGCGACAGCAATGGAAAGATCGCCGCCGCGCAGTTGTCCGCATCAAGCACCGTGGGCTCGGGTAAGGTTGTTCTGGCCAATCAGCCCACCGTCAATGGACTCACCGGCACGGGCGTCACCACGCTGAACGATCTCACCATCAAAGGGCATTGCATCGGATGTGCAAGCAGCAGCCTTCGCACCGCGCAGGCTTTCTGCGCGGGAACGGCCAGCGCATCCAGCACCCTACTGCTCTTCGGCGCGGGCGGCGCGCAAACCTCCTGCACGCAAAGCCCCGGACCGCAAACTCTGCAACAAGTCATCACGGCGACCAACGGCACGGTAAGCAACCTGGCCGTACGTTGCGGACACCTTGGCGCGCAACCGGCCAGCGGCAAATTCACGCTCTGGGATCTGCCCTCGGGCGTCCCCATGTGCGACGCATCCTCCGGCGTAAACACCGGCCTCACCGTCACCGTGGGCAACTCCGCCGCCAACGCCGACAAGACGCTGATCGACAGCACGCACACCTTCAACTATGCAGCCGGAGATATGCTGCGCATTCAATTCACCACCGAGCCGCGCGAAACACTAAGCGATTGCACGGCCAGCTTCAACTACTAGCTTCATCAAAGTGTAGCGCCGACCTCAGACCGCCTGTAGCGTGGATCTTGTAGCACCAGCCTCCAGACCGCAGTAGCGTGTATTTTGTAGCGCCGGTCTCCAGACCGGCTGTAACGTGGACGTCCTCGTCCACGTAGAGTCTCAAACAAACCAAAAATACGCCGGAGGCAGGTAGCCCATATACCGATTCTACGTCGTTCATTCTAAATCATCTATTTCAAGCTGTGCCCCGTTCATCGCGCCCTTTGCGATGAGCGGGCCGCCAGGTTGAGGTTCGCGCTCTCCCCGTTTTCAAAATCGGTGCCTTCGCTACCTTCAGCTTGGTTTGAAAAGGACACCGAGACCGGGGGCACCCGCCCAAAACGCGCCGTAGGCGCAAGGGCTATTAGCCCCGCGCTTCAGCGTGGGGTTGATGTACTACAAAATTAATCGGAGTCCCGTCGGGACGGTGCAGTTCTCAATCACAATCTTGCGCCGTCCCGGCGGGACTCCGGCGGCATTCTGGGAATCCTTCCCCACCGTTAAAACGGTGGGCTAATCAACCCTGCGCCTACGGCGCGGGACGCCGGAAACCGTGCTTTGATACAAAGCGGCGGGTTGAGGTCCGTGGTCTCCCTCCCATCCGCAAAGAGCGCGGATGGATGGGGCACGGCGGTTCTTGGTTACTTCATGACCGAGCCACCTGCCCGTAAATGCTTCAACACAAGGACGGGCTTTACAGGCTGCGGAAAAACTCGATTTGGGCAGGTTTTGTAACCAGGGCACGACTTCAGTCGCGCCGAAAATAGCTCAACACAAGACCGGGCTTTAGCCCCTGCGGAATTGTAAGTGACTGAAAGAAAAAGCACGCAGGGGCTAAAGCCCATGACGCTTTGGGGGGCTGCTGGCGGCACGACTGAAGTCGTGCCCTGACGATTCATGGCTCTTATTGAGTTTTCCTTGAAATCGAGAGATCAGAAAAAGCCTGCTGGTTGAGGTTCGTGGTATCCCACCCATCCGCTAAGAGCGTAGATGGATGGGTCACGGCGGTTCTAAGATATTTCATGACTGGGCCACCTGCCATCCCGCTATGGGTGAGGCTTCTGTGGTTCCTGCAGTTCCTGGAGTCCTTGGTTAATCAGTTCCCGCATTTGGTTCTGCATCTCCTCCAGGTCAGTTATCTGCACAGTCACTGCGCTGGAGATCTTGCACTCTTGTTCGCCCTTGCTGGCCAAAACAATTAGGTCCGCTGTGGTGGCGTCCGGAGTTGGAGGAGACGGCAATTCTAATATGTCGCCGTCACTAAGTGAGCATTTCTTCCCATTACGGTTCATCACATCCAAAGCACTTCCCACCATAAATATGTGTGCACGACCATCCTTAGAAAGGTACGCAATGCCGGTGCTTGCTGCGTCTACATCCAGGTGCGCTACGGACTGGACTGCTTCACTGTTTTCCAAAGCCAATTGGGCTTTTATCTCGTCAGAGATCTGCTGCTTTATTTCCTTTGAGGTTGACTGAAAGTGTTCTTTGTAAGCAGTACCACCAACTTCACCAATTTGCTGATGAACTGCTTTGTCCATGTTGGTATTGAGTTCGGCAATTTGATGTTCTTGTTTCTCTATCACCCTTGCATTGTATGTGTTTTCGTTAGTGAGCTCTCCAAGACGCCATGTTGTATATAACATGGCTATTAGAAAGAAAATTGCGCTAACTAGCGTCAGCCAGGCTGAATATCTAGATTTGGCCTTAACATCCTTAGAAATGAAGCTTTTATCAAGCATCTACTTATTCCCCCTTGGAACAATCCGATTCAAGGCATCCTGCCACATACTCAATAGGCGGGACGTTGAGTAGGCGTATACTCCCGATGGCCCAAATAGCAAGATTGCATCTTTGCCGAGCCCTTGTCTATAAATCAGCATGATGGCCATTATTAACAAGGTAATGACAGCCGCTACCGAGACAAAAAGGAAAATGAACCGTTCAAAACGGAACAAGTGCGTGAGACGTTCAACAACCGCAAAACGTTGCTCCATTTCTTCGTTCGGCATAACGACTCCATTCCCTACGTCTAGTGAGTTTGAGGTTTTTCCGCTATAATTCACGGTTTTTTGAAACTATATCAAGCAGATAAAGCGGCGGTTGTGCACTCATGATTGAAATGCCTACAAACACTGTACACTAATGTATTTGTAAAATTTTATATTTTTTCATTTCGAGTGCAACTAATTTGGCGAATAGTTCATGTTCGACCAATCTATAAAGTGGTTGCTCCAGATCTCGCATTTGAGACCTGGGAGTGAAAAACTACGCCGTTGCGGTTTTAGCAACATCCTGCAACCCCCGCGCCTCAATCTCAAAGTCGCGGATCTTGTACTTCTGGATCTTGCCGCTGAGCGTTGCCGGGAACTCGGTGACAAAGCGGACGTATTCCGGGATCTTGTAGTAAGCGATCTGGTCTTTGCAGAACTCCTTGATCTCTTCTTCGGTCGCTTCGGTGTCGGGTTGGAGGCGAATCCAGGCGCAGACCACCTCGCCCAGGCGAGCGTGAGGCACGCCGACAACTTGCGCTTCGCTGACCTTGGGGTGCGTGTAGAGGAACTCCTCGACCTCGCGGGGATAGATGTTTTCGCCGCCGCGGATAATCACGTCGCGGCTGCGGCCTGTGATGCGCAGGCAGCCGTCTTCACGCATGACGCCAAGGTCGCCGGTGTAGAGCCAGCCGTCCTCGTGGATGACCAGCTTGGTGCCTTCGGGGTCGCCGTCGTAGCCCTTCATCAGAGCGTAACCGCGGACGCAGATTTCGCCCTGCTCGCCGCGCGGCAGAGGCTCATTGGTGATGGTGGAGACAACCTGAATCTCGGTCTGGGGCATGGCGCGGCCCACGGTGTTGACGCGCACCTCGATGGAATCCGCCGCATCGGACATCGTCACGACCGGCGAAGTCTCAGTCTGTCCATAAGCAATGACCAGCTCGCCGATGTGCATCTCCGTGAGGACGCGCTTCATCAGTTCGATGGGGCAGGGCGCGCCGCTCATCATGCCGGTACGGAGGCTGGTCAGGTCGTAACTCTTGAAGTCGGGCAGGGCGAACTCGGCAACGTACATCGCCGGAACGCCGTAGACGCTGGTCGCGCGCTCGTCGTGTACGGCCTTCAGCGTGAGGCGCGGGTCGAAGGTCCAGTTGGGAAGGACGAGCGCCGCGCCGGTGTTCAGCGAGGTCATCGAGCCGATGACGCAGCCATAGCAGTGGAAGAGCGGCACAGGGACGACGATCTTGTCGATCTCGGTGTAATGAAAGCCCTGGGCTAGGAATCGGCCGTCGTTGATGACGTTGTAATGGGTGAGCATCACGCCCTTGGGCAGGCCGGTCGTCCCGCTGGTGTACTGGATGTCGGCGATGTCCTGTGGATCGACGGAATCGGGCAGGCGGCCCTCGGCGTCGAGAAAGGCGGGCCACTCCGGCGAGTCAAAGTAGATGGTGTGCTGCAGCTCGTGGTCAAAGCCGTGACGGGCGCGGGCGAGGATGTCGGCGTAGTCCGCGTGGCGGTCTTTGTGCCAGAGGAAAAGGGCCTTCATGCGCGAGCGCTCCAGCGTGTATTGCAGCTCGTGGGAGCGATAAGCCGGATTGATGTTGACCAGCGAAGCTCCGGCGCGAGCCACGCCCATGTGCATCATCGTCCACTCGATGCAGTTGGTGGACCAGATGCCGACGCGGTCGCCTTTGCGGATGCCGAGCGCCCAGAGACCGCGAGCGACGCGGTCAGCCTGCTCAGAGAGCTCGGCCCAGGTAAAGCGCTTGCCTTGATGGCAACTGATGACGGCAGGACGGTCAGGGTAGCGGCTGGCGGTGCGGTCGAGAAGGCCGCCGATAGTCAAATCGAGGAGCGGGTGGGCTGGGCCGCGGGAGTAGCTGATGGATTTTGTCATCTCTTCAACTGGCATTGGTTTGATTTTTTTAAACTGATGGGCAGTGTATACCAGCAGACGGTACAGTCAAATGTGATCTGGGCCACATGGCACAAAAAGATGGAATCTTTGCAACTTTTGATAGCCTTATTTGGCGTTGGAGCAGGCAGGCGGAGCGTTTTCCAGCCTGGGCGCTAGTCCAACCTGATACGGGCTGGTCTTGAGAGTTGGGCGAAAGGTTACCAGTTTGAATATGGCTTCTGCTGAGCAAAACGACAGATATTGTTGTTTTTAATGGAGCTACCTTCGGTCACACCTACTGTTCTCTGTAGGACAACATGAGTGCGCCGGTTGGAATGCAGCAAAAACTGATGCTCCATGCCAATGTCTCAACAACGAAGAATGTGTATGCGCGAATAATGAGTGTCCAGAGCAAACAGGCAGCGGGAGTGCGCCAGGCCATCATCGAGCAACCGAAACCCTTTGCGCACAAAACCCACACCCTGACCACCGAAAATGACAAGGAGTTTGCGCAGCATGAGCGGAGCGCGGTGCCAACATTAACCTCAATGGCCTGCTGCGTCAGTTCTTTCCCAAACACCGCAAGCTTGAAGATGTCACAGATGATGAGATCGCGCTGGCCCCGTACCGCCTCAATCGTGGGCAAAGCAAGTGCTTGGGCTGTAAAATTCCGCATCGGGTCCTTTGGACACAGTTACACTCAAAAAATCCTATTGCGCTTCGTTGTTGAATCCGCTGTGTCTTTAGAATTTTATGCAATTTACAAGCACGAGTAACCCATTATTGAGCGCGCAAAATCCACAACTTACTGGTTCTTTTCGCGCCATATGCTCCACCTCTACCGAATGTAGAAGGCCGACGGCCTGGAGAGCGGGGGGAAGGTTAAATGAGCAGCATTTTGGCGAGACTTTGACATTAAATTACATGATTCTTAACAAAGCCTGCAAAAGGCAGTGCTACTGTTTAAACAAGATTGTTGAAGTATCTATGCGCTCACGCCCTCAAAGGCGCGAAAGCATGAATTATGTTGCATTTTCAGCTCCTTCCGCATCTGGATCAGGTGTTTTTATTTTCATTCGGAAGGAAAAAAGAAAAATTCCTCATCTAAGTGAGAAAGGCGAAGCCTTGCCCGAAAACGCTCTCTTCGAGGTTTCCCCTCATGCAAGTAACGTCGGGGGGGAGTATTGCAGATAAGTGGGCTTTGCACAGCGGTGTTATGCAGCCTATACATCGCCGCATTATGAGAGGCGTCTTCAACCGCACTTGAGCCAGAGAGGCGTTGAGCTTTAGTTGCTGATCTACAGGAGCCGCAAAAGTGTAAGAGCGGCGTAAAAGTCATTCTTGATCTTCCGCCCTTTCCCGGCAATATTTTTGTGCGCATCGAACAAATGAAGCGCGTAAAAGTTCTTGAATTACCGGGTGTTTTGGCAGTCATCTATAAATCACCGTGCGAAAAAAGATCAGCTAGCGCGCTGTCTCTATCATGTATTTCATCATGCAAAGCGTTTCAGTGGTAGTAAACAGTAGTGAGCTGGAGCAGTTTGTTTTTGGTGCTATTTCTACACATAAAACGAGTCTGTTGAGTGATTGTATCGACACGAGTAAAATGAATTTTCTGTCGGAATTATTTTAAGGAGAAGCATATGTTTCCAAAATCACTGCTTTCCAAAAGTTATAGCGCGAAACTAATTCGGCATCGCATTGTGAAATACCTCTTGGACTGGATTGCATTTGCGTTAGCTGGACTGTTTGCATTCGAGATTCGGTTCGATGCGACAATTCCTGCCAATTACCTCCACGCAATGGCTCCCGCACTGTGCGCATGGATTGTAGTCAAGTCGATTGCCTTCATCGCATCTAAGCTGGACCGCGGTGACTGGCAGTATACGTCGATTCATGATGTAGCGCGAATCGTTATAGTTAATACGGCTGGATCGTTTTTTGGCGGAATCGTGATATGCATCCTGCTTGGGCTATGGGGCATTCCGCGTTCCGTTTATATACTCGATTGGCTTTTCTCCTGCTTGTTTACAACCGGAAGCAGAGAAGCCGCCCGGATGATATTAGCCAGTTATCGTTCGAAGCTAATCAAGGGAACAAGAACGCGAACGATAATTTATGGTGCTGGTGCAGCGGGGCTGGCGCTTCTCTGGGAACTTCGCCAAAATGATTCCCTAATGTGCGAAGTGGTAGGTATTATCGATGACGATCCATCGAAGGCGCATCTGATTCTGCAGGGCAAACGCGTATTTGGAGCCGGAAATGTCCTGGACAAAGTGGTGAAAAAGTATAATGTGCAACGAGTGCTGATTGCGATACCATCTGCGACTGGGTCGCAGATGGCGCGTATTTTGAGGTGCGCACTTGATGCAGGAGTGGAATACAAGATGGTTCCGAGCCTGGGAGACTTGATTCAGGGCGCGGAGCTTGGCAAGCAACTCAGAAACGTTTCGGTAGAAGATTTGCTAGGAAGAAAGCCCGTCCAACTTGACCTGGATGGCATACGAGAACGCATTCAGGGACAAGTAGTCATGGTCACTGGAGCTGGCGGATCGATTGGATCTGAGATCTGCCGCCAGATCGCTCGCTTCAACCCCGGTGCACTTATTGGATTTGATGAAGCCGAAACGCCGCTTTTCCAGATTGAAGAGGAATTGAAGCATAGTTATCCAGATCTGGTTTTTCATGCAGAGATTGGCAGCATTACCCGCCCTGACACATTGCGTCATGTGATGAGTAACCATCATCCGCGCATACTCTATCATGCAGCCGCTTACAAACATGTGCCGATGATGGAAAAACATATTTTTGCAGCGGTAGAAACCAACATACTTGGCACATGGCAGGTGGCCCAGGCGGCTATCCATCACGGTGTCGAGGTGTTTGTGATGATCTCCACGGACAAAGCAGTCCGACCCACCAGCATGATGGGGGCAACAAAACGCGTGGCGGAGATGATGATCCGCACACTTCAACAATCGAACATGACCAATTTTGTAGCTGTTCGGTTCGGCAATGTGCTGGGAAGCAACGGAAGTGTCGTGCCAATCTTCAAAGCGCAGATAGCCGCAGGCGGTCCGGTGACCGTCACGCATCCTGATATGAGCCGTTATTTTATGACGATTCCCGAGGCCTCGCAGCTTGTATTGCAAGCCTTTTCCATCGGCAAGGGAGGCGAGTTATTCGTTCTTGACATGGGAAAGCCTGTGAAAATCGTGGACCTTGCCAAAGATCTCATTTTGCTATCCGGACTCCAGCCCGACCGTGACATCAAAATTGAATTCAGCGGATTACGTCCGGGAGAAAAGCTTTTTGAGGAATTGAATCTGCAGGATGAGCGACTGCAGCCAACTTCTCACAATAAGATCAGGCAATATATCTGCCCTATGAAGTTAAGTTCAATAGAACTCAAAGTCTATCTGAAGCAGTTTCAGAATATCATTGACTGTCGGGATGTTACGCGTTTGGTTTTGCTCTTAAAAGAATTAATTCCGGAATACAATCCAGGCACCCAACTTTTAAAGGCAGCCTTAACCAGCGGACCGTGCCACTTTGGGTCTGTCGAGGTTGGGAGTCCGGATGAATCGACTGAATATTATGTCTCCGGTAAGTTTGCGCTGGCGGCTCAAACAAATCGACATTTCACCGTCGCTGCTTTTTAAGTGAATACAATCGATGGCCACTATGAAATATTTGTGACCATATCCACCAGGATGACCATTGAATAATTACGATAACTCACGACCAGGAATTGACAATTTGGCAGGGTTTGCAGAACCCCAAGTCCACTACCAGTTCAGCAGCATTAGTTTGCTGCAGAACCTGATTCGCATTCTAACCAGGCGGGGCAGCTGGATCATCGGATCAATTGCGATCTGTATGTTGCTGGCTATTGCCGCCACGTTGATGACGAAACCTACCTATGACGCAACCGCAACTATCGAGCTGAATAAAAATAGCGGTCACTCTCTGGATCTTGGATTCAGCGACACGCTAGATCAGCAGGATGACTATTTTGGCACGGACAGCCTGCAGACGGATCTGCAGACTGAGACAACCATTTTAAAGAGCGATACACTGGCACTGGACGTTATCCAGCGCCTTGGATTGGCCTCTCAGCTGCCATTTGCAGTTAATGAAAGCAAGACGGGCAAAGACTCGGAGGTGGGAGTTACGCAGGATGATGTACCTGCAACGCGCACGCGCCTGCTTGAAACATTTAAAGCTTATTTGAAAGTTACGCCACTTCGTGGAACGCGACTGATTCGCATTAACTACGAAAGCCGCGATGCGAAACAAGCAGCGCTGATTGCCAATGCCTTGATTGATAGCTATAAACGTCAGTACCTGCAATCACATTACGATGCAACAAGCGAGGCTTCGGAATGGCTGACAAAGCAGTTATCGGAGCTCAAGGCAAATGTTGAGGAATCAGAAAAAAAACTCACAGATTTTGAAAAAAAATCTGGAATCCTCAGTTTGGACATGATGCCATCGGTAGCAGCTACCGGAGGAATTCATAGCGTCGTGATTGAGAAACTCGACACATTGAACAACGAATTAACAACGGCTGAAGCAAATCGAATAGAAAAAGAGGCCGTCTATCGTCTCGCGCAGGCTGGCAATGAAGATGCGGTTGCTGGGCTTGGAGATGATTCTTTGTCAGTGCAAAGCAAATCACTTGTGCTTACCCATGGCGGAAATGCAGCAAACCTGGATCAACTGCGGCAGCAAAGAAGCCAGTTGAAAATTAGCCTTGCAGATGCTTCCGCAACCTACGGATCAAACAATCGACACTTGAAGGAGCTTCAGACGCAGGTCAGCGCCCTGGATCAGCAGATTCACCAGGAATTGCAGGAAATCGCCAAACGCGCGCAGGCCGATTTTCAGTTGGCGACTCTGACAGAAAATGAAATTCGGAGTCGATTCAACGCACAGCAACTGGAGGCAAGCAGCCTCAATGAGAAGTCAGTTGAGTTTGCGTTACTGAGCCAGGAAGCAAGCTCACGCAAGAAACTCTATGAAGACCTTTACACTCGACTGCAAGAGGCTAATGTTTCCGAAGGGATAAAGGACACAAATATTACCATTGTCGATCCTGCCCGCACACAGTCTATTCCAATCCGTCCAAGGCACGGTTCCAACTTAGCGCTAGGTTTGCTGTTTGGAATTTTTGTTGGCCTCACAGCGGCCTTTATCGCGGATAGTCTTGACCGAACTCCAAGAGATCCTTCGGAAATAGAAGAGATTACAGGTATTCCGGTAATCGGCATCATTCCCGGCTCAAACCCGTCTATTAAGTACTATCCTGCAATGCGATCTAAAACTGATAAAGCGAAGGAAGTCACTAATGATGAATCTGATCAAAATAGCGTCTGGATATTAACTCACCCTGAATCTGCCATCGCTGAGGCTTTTCGCGCGCTACGCACTTCCATTATGCTTTCCCGTGCGGGTAAGGGACCAAAAGTTATTCTGGTTACCAGTTGCATAGCCGGAGAAGGCAAGACGACTGTAGCTAAGAACCTGGCCGTCGCCTTCGCTTTGCACGCCAAGAAAGTAATTCTGGTTGAAGCTGATATGCGCCGCCCCGGCATGAAGCATGCCTTTGAAGTCGTCAACAAAATCGGGCTTAGCAATGTACTGACTGGATCTCATACTAACGAAGAGGCAATATTACACGGAGTGCTGGTGCCTGATCTTGACGTTCTTTTTGCAGGTCAGCATCCGCCGCTACCATCGGAAATTCTGGGATCGGCTGCATTTGACGAATTGCTTCAACAGCTTCGTCTGCGATATGACATTATTATCATCGACAGTCCTCCCGCCTTGCTAGTTACTGACGCCGTCTCGATTTCGATTAAGTCTGACGCAACCATATGGGTAGCTCAGGCTGGCATGGTTACCCGCCAGCAGCTTATTCGAGCTCTTACTCTAATACGCCATCATGGAATGCCTGTAATCGGATTCGTTGTGAACCGAATGACCAAAAAACTGGCTGGTTACGGATCTGGTTATGAGTCATCAGTTTATCGCCCCATTTATAAGGAGACCAAGCAGCATGAATTATAAGACTCTTTATGCATTACTTGTAGCTTTCGCACTGCTGACTTACATCGAGGCGACCTGCATGTCTCAGACCTATATGCAGCAGAGCTCTAGCTCGCTAAGCGGTGCCATAGCGAGCCGAGCTCGTCTAGATGCAGCTGCCAATACGCGCGCATCGGGCCTGGCGCAGGTGCCGACAGATTTCGCCAAGCTGAGGTTAGCTCCTGGTTTTTTGCTGAACTTAAATGTTCTCGACGATTCCGACTTTTCTGGAAATTTTCGCGTGGATGAACAAGGCGATATTGAATTCCCAGTTCTGGGTACCCTACACGTAACAGGAAAAACTATTTCCGAGGTTAGAGTTCAAATTCGGGAAAGGCTACTGGAAAGCAGAATCCTTCAGAATCCCCAGGTTGAACTTTTGGTACTAGAATATTCGGCACCTGAGGTTACAATCATTGGAGAAGTGACAAGCCCGGGCAAGTATCCCTTACTCGCTTCACGCAAACTTGCTGAGGTTCTTGCGCTTGCTGGTGGAACAACCTCAGCAGCTGGCAATGAGGTTCTGCTAACGCGAGCCGGCACCGACACCGAGTCACTCCTCGTTAACTATTCAAGAGCTGCAAGTCCCAATGCCATCGAAAATGTAATCGTGCATCCCGGCGACACAGTACAGGTCAAGCGCGCCGGTATTGTCTACGTGCTGGGCGCGGTAACCCGGCCTGGAGGATATGTCATGCAGGAAGACGGGTCACTTAATATTCTTCAAGCAATCTCACTGGCTAATGGAACTACAATCGCCGCATCAATCGACACGATTCACCTTCTTCGCCGAAATGCTGATGGAACCGAGGTTGACATTCCGGTCAAATTTAAGAAAATGCAGTACGGAAAATCTAATGAGGTGCAATTGCGCCCATCTGATGTAATTTTTGTACCCACAAGCAAGGTCAAATCCACATTTATTTATGGTGAGGGCATTTTTACGGCTGCTGCAGCGGCCACAGTCTATGCTGTGGCTTACTAAGCAATAAATGTGAAAATGTGCTGACCGCTTTTGTTTTCTCAATCGCCAACTGAGTAGACTTAGGCAAGCAACCGCGGCATTTTCGATGTAAAAGACTTGTGCCTTTGGAGAAATATTTTGTTAAAACGAGTTGCCAGGGGCTTTGGAGCTGTTGTATCAGGGCAAGCAATGGGCATTTTGAGTAACCTCTTTTTAGTGCCTTTGTTTTTGTCACATTGGTCAACAACGGTTTATGGAGAATGGATGGCGTTGTCGGCATTGATTACCTACTTAAATGCGGCTGATCTGGGTATGAACGCCGCTGCCGGCAATAAGATGCTTGCTGCATACACGTGCAAAGACTGGGGCGCCTATCGCATAATACAAAGTTCTGCAGTCGCCTTTTACCTAACTCTTGCATTAACAATTACATTTTTTGTCGGTCTCATTTGTAGTTTTTTCCCGGTTGCGTTCTGGCTTGGTATCCGATCGATTCCAACCACGACTGCCGCTCTTGTGGCATGGATCCTAGCATCACGCGCGATGTGGCAGATGCCCGTCGCTCAAGTTGCAAATACGTACCGGACCACGGGAAATCTTTCTGTTACGCAATGGATTACCAATGGTCAAACCTTCGCGCTTATATTGCTCACTGCCATTTGCGTAGAGTTTGGGGGAGGTGTACTCAGCGTTGCGGTTTCCAGCCTCGCTACTACAATCCTGGGCGGGATTTTTGCCTGTTGGTCGATTTTTGTTTGGCGCCGAAACCTAATGCCGAAAATCAGTAATATTCGGATTCGCGAGTTACAATCGTTGGTTAAACCGAGTCTGTTATTTGGAGTGATGATTCTCGCCGGTGCGCTATCAATTCAAGGCCCGGTGGTTCTGGTTTCCGCACTGCTTGGCGGGGCGGCCGTTGCGCTACTGGTGACAACGAGAACTATAGCATTTATCGTGCGACAATTTTTCGGAATGATTACGGCCGTTTTGTGGCCTGAGCTCACGCGCCTTGACGCAGCAGGTGAAGATGTTGTTGTAAAACTAGCTCACCGCCTTCTTATCATCATCTCTATTTTCATTTCATGTGCATTTGCAGGAGCGCTTTGGTGGGAAGGCCCAGAGATACTGCAAGTATGGACGCGAGGGAAAATAGCTCTGGATGTAGTTCTACTGCGCATATTTCTTTTATCTCTAGTATTGCAAGGCCCCTGGTTAGCTAGTGCGACCATTACCACGGCTACAAATCGCCATAATAAACTGTCCTATTTCTGGTTTGCTTCCGCCGTTATCGGATTGTTAGGATGCATGCTTCTAATAAAAAGAATCGGCATTTTGGCCGTACCAATAAGCGCCATTGTTGGAGAAGCAATTGCGTGCTATCACTTTGTAATTCAGGATACCTGCAAAACTATCGGCGAAAACTATCGGCAGCTTGCACTTTGGCTTTGGCCGTCACTTTTGCTTGTTTTTGCCGTATCCCTCGCAGCTGGATGGATGGGTCACACTTTTGCAGTTGGCCCAACTCTATTCCGCTGGTTACAGGTTGGATTTTTTAGTGCGGTTGCCGCAGGCCTAGCTGCTTCGCAATCGAAAGTTATCGCTCCGGACCGAGCCTACCTTGCAAATCGGTTGAAACTAAAATTTCCAGGATTAAACAAATATTTCAAATCTAGCAAGTTGTGCAATTCATGATTTTATTAATTTCAAGGCGCGCCAGGGACATTCAAAGCATTCCCAATTAGAACAAGAATTGGATGTGAAATGATGAAAATAGCCTTTGTTCACCTGAACCGCTATAGGGATCTTGGCTCGACAGATTTTTTTGAACTGTCACAGGCTTTCGGCCGGCTGCTTCCTGGTACTGTGTATGTTATCGTCGGAAGCAACGGTGAGAGTCAGGCAGGTCTTGCAGGAAGCGTTATATTACATGAAATCCCTATTTCTAAGCTGGGAGTATGGAATCGCGCCAGTATTGATTTTTATAGTAAGGCCGCCAGTCTTCTTTGTTCTATTGAGGCAGATATAGTCATTGTGACCTTTGATCGCGGCGCGGCGCTAATCCCCTTGGCAGTGCGGCGAAAACTTGGAAAAGACGCTCCTATATTTGTACACCATGTCTGCTCTGTTAGTTTTGCAACTAACTCTTTGCGTTATTGGATTGGAAACTTGCTTACTAAGTTTGAGTCCTATATTTTCGATGCAGTTAGCGTTTTATCTACTGCAATTTCTAAAGAAATTTATCGATTCGGATTTTCCCGGCCAATTTATATCATTCCAATCGGGATCAATTCTGCAAGGTTTTTTTTTCAAGCTGAAGCAAGAACCCGCTGGAGAAACGGAATCGACGACAATGAAGTATTGTTTGTCTATGTTGGAACATTGTGCATGCAGAAAAATGTCGATCACATCGTTGAAGCCTTCGCCAAGGCAAATTTAGGGAGCGCAGCTAGGCTTTGGATGGTCGGGGATGGTCCGATGATGGAGGCACTAGAAACCCTGATTGAATCACGTTTCTTGAGCAACATTTATCTTTTAGGCAAACGCGATTATAACGTCATTCCCGAAATTCTTTCTGCTGCAGATGTGTCCATCTCGCACATTGAGAACACATCCCGGTTCTATTTGCAGCCGCCTATCAAGGTGCTTGAGTACCTCGCCGCTGGCACGACAGTGCTCGCCTCCGACGTGCCGGGAAATCGATTCTATCTGGATAACTGCGACTTTTCTAGATTTTATGAGCCATCCGGTGTTGAGGCTCTTGCAAGTGCTTTTCAAAGTGCTGTAGAAGCGAAGCATCAACTGCTCGCTGCGGGTCGCCACGTCAATGCTAAGAAAGCGGTTGAGGCGTATAACTGGGATCGAATCGCATTCGATGCGCTAAAGTCACTGACCAATGAACTGATAAAAAATGATGCAAAAACTTCATTTTCTTTAGGTGTTGAATAGTGTTGCCGTCTAGCGAACTTGCATTCGCCCCACGTCATTTCCTCAAAGCGGAAGCAGCACATCCGCATCTGAGGATGTTTCTGCTCCATTCCTCTCTCTGTGTTTTGCTTTTTGGCATGTTAGTAGCGCTTACCCTAGGTTCTAACAATGATAGCGGAGCAATCAAGTTTATGCCGGTGGTGCTCGGCCTTGTAATGGCTTTGTCGCTTGGAAGCCATTCGTTGAATCCAGCAAGCCGCGGATTGCCTGGTATTTTTACTCTGCTGATCCTTTCTGAGATTTTTGCTGGGCTTCCCGGTCTCATTTACTGGCAGTCCGGCAAAGACCTGTTGATGGGGCTTTCATTCGCCTTTCTACTGGCGATTAGGTCATATATTGTTTTCTGGAGCCTTCCCTTATTGCGTTACATTTTTTACGGCTCTTTTGAGCGAATCGTGTTGTCATGGGCGCTGGCCGCAACGACTCTATTCGCCCTTGGCTCAATAATGGTCGCCAAAGCAGCTGGGATCTCGTTGGGTTCCTCTTCAAGGCTGTCACGTCAATTTGTCGGACAATGGACAAATGCAAACACAACAGGCCTCTACTGCGCCTTTGGCATTCTTATTTGCATCATGGCTCGCTTTATTCCTCTCTGGATTCGTCTCCTTGTTAGCGGAATATGTTTCTACAGCCTTCTTCTGAGCCAGTCCAGAACTGCAATCATTACCCTGATCGTAAGCGGAGCTTGCGCACTAATTGTTACGCACAAGTGGAATTGGAAGCTTACCTTGCTCACGATTTCCGGACTGCTGCTTGCCACATCGCTCGTCGATCTTAATGAATCCTTTGACTTCATCCAGTCAAATCCGGCTCTCGCTCCAATTATGCAAAGGTTTATGCAGCAGCCTGGTAAAAATGGCGATAACCAAAGACTCGATGTACTCAAAAGTGGATTAGAAACCTGGGCCCGCTCACCACTCGTTGGAATTGGATATGAGGCACCGGATTCCAGGTTTGAAAATGGTTATATAAGTCTTGCCTGTGAAACAGGAGTGTTCGGTCTTTTAGTTTATCTATTTATAATATTTCTTCTATGCATACATCTGCAACAAATGTTTCAATCGACGACAGAATCCGACACCTACAAACTAGGCGGATATCTTTTATGCACCACAGTATTTGTACTTGTTCATGGCTTTGGTGAAAGAACGCATGGCTTTCAGATTGGCTCCTTGGTATCTAACGTGTGGGCATTGCTGGCGGCAAGCGCCTTAGGATGCAACCAAGCTCGTATTTTCTCCAGAAAAGTACGTATATTGAATTATCCCTTGAACTCATTTAGTAAATGATTTATATCATTTTAGGCTTGAGAGAAGCCAAGCGTAAAAATATCAAAGGAGGAAAACCATTGCGTGTTGCAGTACTTCATAATCACCCAATTCACTATATGCATTTGCTATTTTCCGCTATTGCTTCCCTCGGTGTGAAAGTTGATGTTGTTTTTGCCGCGCGTACCAGCATTTTGCGAACAGCCAGCCTTTGTCCCAAGGGCTTATATTATCGTTCTCATTTTCTTTTTGATGGCAGCTTTGAGTCTTTGCCGCAAGCGCGCAGCGCATTTCAAGCAGTCCGTGTATTCGCGCGACTTAAACCGGATGTCGTTATTATTTGCGGATATTCGTATCTTCCTACATGGTCTGTGCTGGCGTGGGCAAAACTTAGTAAAACGCCGATCGTGCTATGGTTTGAGTCTAACTTTTTCGACCATCCGCGAAGCAAAACAAAGGAGTTAGTTAAACAAATCTTCGTTAGCGCTTTCGCCGCAGCTCATGTTTATGGAAAGTCTAATCGCGATTATTTGGAGCATCTCGGAATGTCTCCATCGAAGATTCTTGAAAAGAGAGCAACAGTGGACAGCGGCCTTTTTATGAGGAGAAGAGCCAATTTTAATGCTGGTTTTCGCCGTTTTGTTTATGTCGGCCGATTCTCCCCGGAAAAAAACCTACTTTTTCTATTAGAAGCATTTGGCATTGCGCGCGACAAATGCCCAGCTGAGTTGGTTATGGCAGGATATGGGCCGGAAGAGCCGTTATTGAGAGAGTATGTGCAGACAGCGGGGCTCGGTGAATTTGTCAAATTCGCTGGGCAAAAAACGCAAGATGAAGTCAGCAAGGAAATGGCTAAATCAGATTGCCTCGTACTGCCGAGTTTGTCCGAGACATGGGGCCTAGTTGTGAATGAGGCACTGTGCACGGGCCTCCCGGTCATTGTGTCGGATCGCTGTGGATGTGCGCGCGATCTTGCGAAACCGGAGACTGGCTGGGTGTTTTGCTCGGAATCCAAGGAGGAACTGACTGCAGCGATGCTTGAAGTCTGCGGTCTGCCACTTGATCGTCTGCAGAAAATGGGCGACGCAGCGGTGAAACTCGCGGCTGAATACACTCCAGAGGCGTGCGCTCAACGTATCTTGGCGAATCTAGAAACTCTGATTCGATAAAACAAATCAGAAAATCTGTCAATTGGGAAGCCGAATCGGAGGGTTTCGTGAATAATATAGAGTCGTTGGCTGGTGTAACCGTAATCGAGCTGGTTCCTTCCATAGCGCCAGAAATGTTTGGGCTGGGTTATGCGGTATTGAATTTGGCTGCTGCTCTGGAGCGCGCCGGAGCAGATGTATATTTATCCAGCGTCGACGAAGCAAAAATTGCCGGCCAAGCCTGTGAGGAGGTCGGCTTTTCTCAAGATAAATACATTCGCGGCTCTGTGATTGGTCCCTCGCGCTTGCGTTTAGCGCCCAACCTGCTTGGAAGATTGCTGAGCATTCCAAACAATGGCAAAGTAATTGTGCATTTGCACGAAATGTGGACTTACATGTCTTATGTGGCAGGAAAGCTTCGCAAGCAATGGAACTGTCCGCTGGTATTGAACGCTCATGGTGAGCTTGAACCATACGCATTGGCGATCTCCCCTAAAAAGAAAGCACTCGCCTCCCTATTCTATTCACGACAAAACATAAAAACGGCGTCCTGCTTTTTGGCCCTTAGCGAACAGGAAAAAGCTTCTATCCAAGCTTACGGTTATCAGGGGCGAGTGGCTGTCATTCCGAATGGTGTAAATCGCGCTATTCCCTGCAGCGCAGAAGATGTCGCTGAATTTCGAAACCGGCATAAATTGGCTTCGTGGTCTCGCGTGTTGCTGTTTTTATCGCGTATTGCGCGAAAAAAGAATCTCCCGTTGCTGCTAAAGACATTTGCCAAGAACGTAAAATTGCAACCTGAGTGGGTTTTGCTGATTGCAGGCAGTGATGAGCGTGGCCATATTCAAGAGGTCCTGAATCTTATTCGCGAGTTGGGAATCGAAAAGTCTGTTCGAATGATAGGACAAGTGTCGGGTAAGGAAAAGGCTTGCGCATTCACATCAGCGTCATTGTTTGTACTGCCATCGCACAGTGAAGGTCTGCCGATAGCGGTGTTGGAGGCTATGGAATATGGCAAGCCGCTTCTTCTCACCGATGGTTGGACATTGCCTGTGACAACTTCCGCTCGTTTTTACTGGAGAGTCCCGGTCTCGGAAGGTGCATTTGAGAGGGCGTTGCTGGAAGCAATGTGTACTCCTGAAGATCGCTTAATCGAGATGGGATGTTGCGCAAAATCCGTCGTACGAAAGCACTTCGGATGGGATGGCGTCGCCAATCAAGTGAGTTTGCTGTACTCATCCCTTCTTCAGGGTAGTCATGATAGCAAGGCACTAATTCAACAACAGTCGGTTGGCGCTGAAATCGCAGGATAACTCAATGTCGAAGAAACAGCGGGTTTGGGTTGTTTCGGAATTGTACTATCCGGAGCTAACCTCAACTGGATATTTTCTGACAGGCATTGCTGAAGGGCTTGCCGACGACTACGAGGTATCCGTGCTCTGTGGCCAACCAAGTTACTGGGCAAGAGGCGTTCGCGCCCCCTTTCGCGAAATGCTCAACCGAGTGGATGTGCGACGCTGCCGAGCAACTACACTTGACAAGAACAAGATTGCGGGCAAGTTTTTCAACCTGATAACCATTAGCGCGGCGATTTTCAGGGCCTCACTTCTTTACTTCCAGCGCGGTGACATTGTGATCGCGGTGACGAATCCACCGATGCTTCCATACTTGGTGGCACTTGCCTGCGAGTTAAAGGGAGCACGCTACGTACTGCGGATTGAAGATGTGTATCCAGAAGTGATGACCCGCATTGGAATGTTGAATCCGGATTCGCTTTTTGCCCGCTCGCTTGATCGCGCAAGCCTCTGGCTTTATAGCAAGGCCGACCGTATTATAGTTTTGGGTCGGGATATGCAGAGGCTTGTAACTAAGAAAATACCTCTTCACAAAAATCTTGTGTCACTTATTTCAAACTGGGGGGACTTAGACGCGATTTACCCCAAGCCACTTGTCGGAAATCTGCTGCTTGATAAGCTGAATTTAAGAAATCGCTTTATCGTCCAGTACTGCGGTAATATTGGTCGCACGCACGGCATCAAAGATATTACGGATGCTGTGGAGTTGCTTTCCTCTGAATCCGAGTTTCATTTTCTGCTGATAGGTTGGGGTGCGAAAAAGCAATGGGCCGTTCAGCAAAAAAAAGAAAGACACCTGGAGCATCTAACTATTCTCGACCCTCTCCCACTCGATCAGTTCTGCGATGGGCTGAATGCCTGTTGCGTAGCGATCATTTCCTTTTCGAGTAACATGGCCGGGATATCCGTGCCGAGTCGTATGTACAATGTGATGGCCGCAGGTAAGCCTCTGTTGGCAGTATGCGACGATGATTCTGAGTTAGCGGCGGTTGTAAGGGAAGAAAACATCGGCTGGGTAATTCCTCCCGGCTGCCCCAATCTCATTGTCTCAGCTTTGCGCGAAGCCAAGGCCAATCCGGCAATCCTTCGAGCCATGGGTGAGCGCGCGCGAAAGGCAGCTGAAATAAAATACAAGTTCGGCACCGTGATTCATGCCTACCGAAAGCTCCTTGAAGGTTTGGTAACAGAATGACTTCAAGCTCCCGACAACTGCTTGTTACAGGCGCCTCCGGTTTTCTCGGATCGAGGATTGTCGATCTCGCACTCCATGCTGGATGGCATGTTCGCGTCTTCGACAGAAGTTTGCTAACACACAATGAGAGAGTAGAAACCTTCGTTGGTGATATTGCCGATACTACGCTGATGCGCAAAGCTTGCGAAGGAGTGACGGCTGTCGTACATGCAGCAGGACTTGCACATGTTTTTGGTCGCAGTGCCAAAGACCCCAAAATCTTTAACGCTGTAAATGAAGTTGGCACTGGAAATGTAGTTTATGCCGCGCTGAAGTCCGGCGTTTCTCACATCGCCTTAGTGAGCTCGGTCTCGGTTTATGGCCCTCATAACAACGCCGTTTCTGACGAAACCTCTCCTTGCCGCCCCTTGAACCCCTATGCTATCAGTAAGTGGAAAGGCGAACTAAGAGCCATAGAGTGCATCGCCAAGAATGGCGGGGCTCTCACAATCCTCCGTATGGCAACAATATATGGCGAGGGCGACCAGGGCAACGTTGCTAGACTGATCGCTGCATTGGATCGCGGACACTTTATCTGGCCGGGATTGGGTCTGAACCGCAAAAGTTTGATCTACAAAGATGACGCTGCAAATGCTTGTCTTCGCTCGCTGGAAGCGCCTGTCAGCGGGGTTAGAACTTTTAATGTCTCATCGCCGGCAGTGACTATGCGAAAGATTGTCACTGCTATTTGTGAAGAACTTGGCCGTCCTGCTCCTCGGCTGAGGATTCCACAGTCCTTAATACAAGCGGCCTCAGCCTTCGCCCACAAAATGGGAAATAATGGGCAACTGTACCAGCAGTTTCAGAAGTTCATTCGTGACGATGTTTACAGTGGATACAAATTTGAGTCCACCTACAATTTTCATCCCGCCGTATCACTTGACGAAGGAATACGGCGCGAGGTGAACTTCCTGCGTTCGTAATCGCTTCGTTTGAGAAACTCTATGATCTGGACAAAAAGAATCTTTGATATCACAGCTGCCGCAACATTACTGATTGTACTTTTTCCGCTTTTTATTTTTATCATGTTGGCAATAAAGGTTACGTCAAAAGGTTCAATTCTTTACTGGTCTTATCGTGTGGGTAAAAACAACAAGTTGTTTCGGATGCCAAAGTTTCGCAGCATGAAGACTAATACTCCCCAGGTTGCAACTCATCTCTTGCCGTCCCCTCAGACGTATCTGACACCGATTGGCGGGTTTATGCGCCGCTTTAGTCTTGACGAGTTACCTCAATTGTGGAGCATTATTTGGGGTGATCTGAGCTTCGTCGGACCTCGTCCAGCACTGTTTAATCAGAATGATCTAGTGGCTTTTCGCACAAAGCTTAACATACACCAAATAATTCCGGGGTTGACCGGGTGGGCCCAAGTGAACGGCCGAGATGAGGTGCCGATTCCTCTCAAGGTTCAGCTAGACTATGAATATCTGCAGCGCCGATCTTTGATCTTGGATATTCAGATTATAGCTATGACTCTATTCAAAGTCTTCCGCAGTGAGGGAGTCAAGCATTGACTGTGCAATTTAATATGAAAGTAGTTATCGCTATTGAAAATCTTGTTGGTTTGGAATCACAGACAGCATCTTGCAACATTTTCTGGAGTTTTTACATGAATACAAGTAGATTTTCGCAGCCTGCTCTAGCCAGCACATTTTCATCTCCCGCGTTCATTTTTTCCACAATAAATTTGCTTGTCAGAAATAGCTCCAAACTGCTTGCCAGGCTTAGAAAAACTTCGGGCATTTTTCTGGCTTTGCTGGTTCTATTTGGAGCATTCGGACTTTTTCCGCAGTTTATCGTTTTGTGGCATATCTGGACGCTTGACCCATTGCGGTCGATTGGTATGCTGATTATGCTTACCAGTATTATTTTGGTTTTGCGCGCTTGGCGTCAGAGAGCATGGGAATTGCGGGGTTCATGGTGGGGGCTATTACCAATTGTACTGTCATTGTACTCAATATTAATTTCAAGAAATTTAGTATTTATTTGGAATAATGGAGACATAACAATCGATTTTCTGCCCGTTGCTCTTCAACTCTATCTTTATGCCAGCGGCGTCATTCTCTTATTCGCTGGAGCACGCGTATGGCGCGAAGCATGGTTTCCACTTGGACTAATGATGTGCGCGCAACCAGTCCCTACAGTATTAGTGCAGTATTTCGATTTTCCGCTTCAGAATCTTGCTGCATATATCGCCCGAGCATTTGCCGTTTTTGTTGGTTTTCCGCCAACAAATTCAGAAATGTTGAGACTCATGTTTACGCCCGATTTTGGAATGTTCATCGCCCCCGGATGCGATGGAATGCGTGGAGCCGTGACACTTGGGTATATAGCTCTGGTTGTTGGCTATTTGAAGCGCGTATCAGTTCTTCGGTGGATTCTCTATGTTTCCGGCGCCGTGTTTCTTGGCCACATTTTCAATCTCATTAGACTTTGCTCTCTTGTTTTATATTACCGCATAGCATCCGGAACTATTTTTCTTGAACATATAGCAAAGCAAGCAGATTACGTAATTGGAGGTTGCCTGTTTATAGTTGCAGCAATGCTGTTTATCTGGTCTGTATTTAGGAAAGATACGCCTCACCAGACGTTAGACAGTACCTTTTTGCCGCGTGCTGATAAAACTGAAAACATCGTAAATCCACAAATTTTGTGGAAGGTTACGGTGTTTACTTTTATCGCACTCATTGTCGGCACACTGGGAGCACGTGTAATCAAAAACTATTTTGGAAGTCTGGCCGCTTCATTAGACACAGGCGGTCCTTTGGTCGAAGGGCTTAGCGAGCGCATTCCAAATAAATTGGGGAACTATTCACTAATTCGTACATGGCAAGAGCAATACGGAGGCAAAACTGTCTTGGAAAACGCAACATATGCCAAAGCATCATTAAACGAGATTACCATCGGCATCTGGTTATCGCCCATTGAACATAATATTCATGACAGCTGGAAGCTTCACGGTGAAAGGGCTGAGATGCGCGCGGCAATAAGTATATCAACGGCCAACAATGTTCCTGTCACCTTTGACACAGCATACTATAGCGATGGGGTTACGGACAGTTTCGCCGGAAACACTTACTGCAGTCCTTCCCACTGTCGTATTTCGACCAACAATCTGAGGGAAATAGAATTCCGCCTCAAACCCATCATTGATTTTACAACGCGGGGACAGCGATTCGTTCCTATTTACTTTCGAGTCGAAATACCTCATAGCACTGCGACAAAAGCTGAGGTCTACAAAGAAATGATAGCTGAATCACAGGAGTTTCTTTCAGACACCGACTTAACTGAATTTAGCAAAAGATTTCAGTAGCAGATGAATTTCAGTTCTCGCATCCAAATAGCAGATTGATCGGATTAACCAGCGGCGGCACGGGTATAGAAATGGTAATTCCTTTCCCTGCTATTCTAGCGCTGATATACGGTGTAAGAAGGCTCGATATATTTGTAGGCAGAGCCATTCCGGACGTGTCATAGGTAAACCAGCATCCGGTATTTGCCGTGAAATTCGTGCTGTCGATTTCCAAATTTTTAGTAGATGCCAATATTAGTACTTTCCCTGCCGAAGCTGAGCCGCATGCTGCCGGGGAAGTCTTGCTGGAGCAGTAAGAGCCTGTGCTGTAAGAAGTTGATACAATACCATTGTTAAAGGTTGCCACGCCGGAAGAAGCCACCTTGACCGCCACAACTGGAGTTGCGCCGACCACAAGATTTAACGAAGCGTTAGATTTGTTTATTATATTTGAGTCGCCATTACTGCCAAACCGGTATGGACCGCTACTTGAAGAGTTACTCTCAATTTCCGTGCCATTCTCGTTGGATGGTCCTGCCGGGTCACTCAGAATCCAAATAGCTGATCCGTTAGACGCGCTTCCCGTGGAACCGCCAAACTTCCTAATAGTCTCCAGAATTTTATTTGATCCTGACGAAACATCATTAAAAGTATGCGTGATTGTCCCTGTAAATACTGGCGATACCGTCGAAGCTCTTGTCGCCAGGTCCGCGACAAGATTGACAATTTGCGACTCCGGCAGAGCTGGCACCTGAACTGCCGATGCTAATGTCAAGTTTGCAACCGGAGTCTTGGAAGTGACTACTAATGGCGGTGTGCCCGTCAGAGCACTGGATGCCAGGGTTGGTGATGTTATCGATGCCGGAGCTATCACATTGCCAGATGAGTCAATACTCATTTGCGGCCCTGTTGACATACCAAGAGTAATTCTCGATCCTGGATAGAGGTTAATCGAGCCATCCTTGCCACCGCAGTATCTATTGGGACCGATGCATATACCAGCGAAGCCAGATGTCAAATTGGGCGTGAAAATCACAAGAGGATCAGAAGAAGTGGTTGAGTCGTTCTCGGCAAACAACTGGTTATAAAAGTTACTTCCCTGCGAAGAAAATGGATTATTCCCTCCTACACCGGTTGCTGACCTGCCACCGTCAAAATAACTTCCATTATTGAGAACCACGGAGTTGCAAGATGAGCACGATGAAAGCGCAAGCACATTTATATATCGATTTTCCCATCCGGAATCCTTGATATCAACGCCTGCCACGCCTGAGGTATTCGCCTCCAAATCCGTATTGATAAAGGTGTTGAGAACAGCATTGGTTTGAAGAAGAATGCCCGAACCATTTCCCTCTGATGTTCCAGAAGTCATCGTCATGCCTTGTACCGCAATGTAGTTGAAGCCTGCGCCGCTGACGCCTGTCGCAATAGGATCCACTACAGTTCCGTCCGTCGTAGTTGCCCCGGCGGTGGACTGGTCGAAACATAAGCCAGACGTTGGCTGAGAGTACTTTGACCCAAGGTATCCAATCCTGGATGCTTCGTCGCTCCATGTATGCGGTCGAATCAGCGTTACAGTTACAGCATTCTTGGTATGAATTCCGCATCCTGTAACTCCCCATGTGCTTACATCTTCCAGCTTCCATCCGCCTGCCGCGATGGCCAGAACTCCATCAATCGCGTTGCCCCCTTCCCCGATAACTGATATTCCAGAGACAACATTTGTGTTGGAATAGTAGGCGTTTGTGGCCGATCCGCCTAGTGTCAGGACGCCAGAAACAGTTTTTGATCCGGTATACGCTAAAACGGACTGCCCCGGCCCCTTTCCTTCAAGCTTCAAGCTGCTATTGTTAATTATCCATGGCACAGACGATGAGATCCACGCCGCTGGCAATTCAACTGTCAGCGACGTTGTGGCGCCAGCTGATTTTAACGATCCAATCGGATCGACGGAGCATGTTACTGTAGAAGGAAAGTGCGTGGCATCCACTAAAGTATATCCATTTGCCAGCGCCCACAAATTAGCCGCACGAAGTTTCACACAGAAGTCTGCGCCTTCGAATTGATCGGCCTGAGGGATTCCGTTGAAGAACTTTGCATTGAGGGCTGTTCCGGTCAATGGACCGGCGAGTGTCTGCGGCGCAGATAACGTCGATGATATGCCCCCCAGATTGGCCAGCGCAGAGGCCGACGTGGCAGCTCCCGTGCCGCCATTAGCCATCGAGATAGGTCCGGCAAGAGCAAGCGTTACGTTGCCACTTGAGCCGCCTCCGGATAGTCCGGCACCCGCGGTTACGCCCGTCAAGGTACTGGAGGCACCGACGGTTTTTGGAAAGGTTTGCTCTGGCGCAAAAGTGATCACGCCGGTGGAATCAATTGAAAGTCCCGTGGCCGTGGGCGTGGATGTTCCCGAGCCAAAGAGCAACTTCAAGCTGGCCCCAGGCTTGGCCGTATTATTGCCGGAACTGATGGCTTGCCATGCAAAATTCTGAGTAATAGGCGCATTGCTAAAGCTAGAATATGTGCTGGCGCCCAGTTGCAAGGCAGGCGAATTACTACCACCTGCCAGCGTAGCGGCAGAGGCCAGCAGACTGACCATTCCACGCAAGGTGCTGACACCATTCACATCTAATATTGTAGCAGGCGAGTTCGTTCCAATGCCAACGTTGTTTCCAGACTCAGCAATGATCGAGTTACCAAGCGCGGCGGGAGTTGTCCATATCGGGAGATATCCCGAGGTTCCTGTTCCGGTTGGCGTGCTGGGTAAAATTATGGAGGCAGTTGAGTTAGTCATTGCTTTAAGTTGGCCGTTGATGCTCGAAGTCAGGTTATCTCGAGTTACGTACTCATCCGCAGCTCGGCCGGCTAATCTCTCTGCATTCTGCGACTCGAACGAATAGGGAACGGCCGCGAGGAGGCTTCGCGTGAGGGGGAGTGCATTGCCTGACCCGGCAATTGAATTATCTACGGTAACTGCGATTTGCTGAGCATCGAGCGGACGCGCTTCGACCCATCGCGCCTCGCCTGCTTGAAAAATCGCTTGTGGAAGGCCCTCCGAACTATTTGCTCCTAGCAGCACAGTATACCGGCCATCGGCTCCAACCTTGACCGTCTGCGTCTCGCTCCAAACCGCAGAACCTCCGGTCGGTTCCTCATAGAGTTCAAAGTTTATCTCCGTCGTTCGTCCAGCCGCCTCCGGGAGGCTTCCCGTCCAGCGGACAAGGCTGGCTGCGGAAGCCGAGTTGGCAATTGTTGAATCATTTGAACCCGTAGTTTGCGCCAGGGTGCACAGAGGAGATGCAGCGAAAATAAATATGAGTGGAGCTCCGATAACCTTGAAAAGAAGCCTATTCTGCAGCGTAAAGTTTAAGAGCAGCCACTTTTTGTCATTAGCAGCAATAGGGTCAACTGGAGAGCGAATTATGGTCAGTCTGGTCATTGTGAAACGCCTCGAATAGAACGGCAGAGTGAATTTTAAGAGTTCATTCATTCCCCGTCTTTACTTCTCCTATCGGCCCGGTTGGCCATACGGTTGATAAGTCTGTTCTATCCAAAGTAATTTGCACTTTAAGAATCTTCTTAGAATCTAAAGATAGGTAACTTTTTTTGTGGCAAACGAGTGGTTTGTTGCCGACAGGATTTCCATTTATTGGAATTCCGGAAAAATAGGTCAGAATGACGCAAAAGGCCTGTCCCGTCATGGGACAGACCTTAACCATTCGGAATGAATGGAATAGATGCAAGATTATGGCCGACTACTGTGGAGTGGGCAAGTTACCGTTCGGCGACCTTGAAGAAGAGTTTGGCGACACGTTGGTCGGGCCACCATTTGAAAACCCGCTTCCTGTTTGAAAAAAACGGACGATACTGTACTGTTTAATTTTCGTGACAGTTTGATTGAGAATCATCTCAAGTCTCAATATACATATCTGAGCGCCTACTGAAGCGGTACAAGAATCCGGAGGTGAAAGAACAAAGTATTCAACTTTCTTTGGCGCTGGTGACTCGCGCTCAGGGCAATTGAGCAGGGCCAACCAGCGGAGTTTTTACCGGGGTGCCTGCTCCCAAAAACTGTGTAAGTGTACTTAGTCCAAAGTTGGCCACCCAAACATCTCCGCTGGCGTCCAAAGCGATGCCGTAAGGTTCGCGAAGACTCGCATCCGTGCCGTACCCTCTGGCAGATGAAATTGCTTGACCTGGATTGCTGCCGTCAGCGCCCTGCAATTCGGAGACGGAATTACCACCATGATTTGCCACCCAGACGTTTCCTGCTCCATCCACGGCGATGCCTTCCGGATAGCTCACTCCACCGCCTGTATAGCCGGTAGAGATTACCGTCGCCGTGCCGTTGCTGTTCAGCTTCAATTCGCTCACGCTGCTGGTGCTGTAATTGGAAGTCCAGAGATGTCCTTTGGATGTGCCTGTCGAGATACCGATGGCGTCGGTGGCAAGGCTCATGGTATCTGATCCGCCGCAGGCGATCGTCGTGAACTGGCTTCCATCCTGTGCAACTCCGGTCACAGAGCCAGAATCGGCTTCCGCGTTGGCAAACCATGCATTGTGGCTTGCATCGATCGCCACTGAGATAGGACCTGCAAGCCCTTCACCAGATCCCCAACCGCCGCTGGCAGAGATAGCCGTCCCGCTGCTGGAGAGCTTGGAGACCGTGCTGTCACCCTCATTCGCTACCCATACGCTGCCGTCGGTATCCGCCGCCACGGACATCGGAAAAAAGACGCCGCCTCCGTAGTACCCACCTGCCGTGGAAACAATCTCACCAGAAGAATTCAACTCCGAAACGCTGCCATGGTTTCCATTAACGCTTGGACTCTGCTGGTTTGTGACCCAGACATTTCCACTCAAATCGATTGCCAGTCCAAAATTCTCCCAAAGCGTGCCATCGGTAAAGCCGATCGGAACCGATCTTCCAGAGACCGTTGCAAAATTATCAGGAGAGAGCGGTTGGCCAGTACTGGAAAACTCAGAGACCGAACCGCTGGGGCTATTGGACCATCCGTCGTTGGCCACCCACACATTGCCAACCGCGTCTACGGCGATCGAAGTGGGATAGTCCATGCCACCTCCAGCATACGTTACGGCGAGAGTCCAGTCGGGCGGCGCGGAGACCAAGGCCGGCGAAAACGGCGCGGTCGGCGAGGAACTTGCGAAGAGAGCTGCCACATTCGCACCCGGATTGTGCGCAATATTCAGCGCCGCATCGATAGTATTGGTGGGAGCAGAACCACCTGAGGGCGTGGCGGAAGTAAGAAGCGGTTTACAGTCGGTGGTGCCGTCCGAGTTAATACAGGTTGCCAGGATATTTGCCAAGGTGTAGATTTTTGCGAACGGAATTGTCGCCGTTGCGGGTGCAGTGGGTCCGGGCGAGGCACCCGTTGTGATATCTACGATATTGTTCACATTTGCGAATGCATTAGCCAGCCCCTGCGCGTTGCTTGAAGGGCTTCCCACTTGCGCTCCGGGGCCGAGGAATGGAGCCAATGCCCAGACTGAAGCGACGGTCGTAACCTCGTTCATATTGACAAAGGAAATAGAGCTGATGCTTCCGCAGGGACCAAGTGGAGCCATCAATGCGATGGCCGGATTATTCGATCCAATCCCAGGATCACCGCCCGTCGCCACCAGATAGGTCAGTGTACTGTCAGATGGACACGTGTACTGCGAGGAAGTAAATTCAAATTCACCGTCTTGATCGGTAGTTACCGCCGGGGAGAGCAGGCCCTGGGCCCCTGAGCCGTATATCGAAGAACCCACCGCATAGAGCTGAACTTGAGCACTCGTCACAGGAAATTGGCCGCCCCGCAGAATGCCCTTCAGCGCGCCAGAAGTGGACGTAGATGATCCCTGTTGAATGGATATGCTACCGCCGCATCCGGCAAGCAGAATTACTGCCGCGAATGAAAATACAAGCCTGTCAGCCGCAAACCTTAGAGCTGAGTTGAGTTTTTTCATAACATCAAACTCCTGTTGGCGCGCTTTGCCGGATGCTTTGACAATACATATGCCTACCTGCAATCTGCATCAATGAAAGATGAATTACTGAACTTCTCTTCCCATCCTGCTCGCTATGGCAATTCACTTGCTCTTCCCACAGTTTGCGACTGAGAATTGATTTTCAACTGAGATCCTATCCATCCTGTAAGGCCAGTGATCTTCCAGGCTTCCCGATGCGCCAACTGATTTTGATACTGCACCAACTGGCCCTGCTGCGTGGCAGCAGCGATTTTGACCTTTGCTGCGGAAGGAGTATCTGGGTCGTCCATGATCTGCTGAAGACGCAGCCTGCGGTCCTTCAGTTGAGGCAGGTAAGTGACGGGATCAACGACGGAAGCCCTTTGAAGAAACTCCTGAGTTAGAAATCCGGCGCGCTCCTCCTCTGGAACCAATTCCGATGTCTTCAACCAATCTGGCCAGTCGCCCCAAGGATTGAGCAGGTCAAGCACTCCTATACGATGGTCGGCGGTCGCCGCAAGGATGGCAATCGAAGCGCCCGACCCCTGACCGTAAATGCCAACCTGCTCGGCGGAGAGATCTTTGCGCACTGCCAGATAATCAATGAGCAGTTGCACGTCGTGCGCTGAAGAACTCATAGACTCCTGCAATTCGGCGATGAACCACTCTTTCATTGGGCGGTTGCGAAAGCGCTCGCCGGTCAATGCGGAGACAAATCCCACTGCGGCCATGCCCTCGCGAGTCGCGCGCTGGCACCAGCCGTCATCCATAAAGCGGTCAATATCGGATGGAAAACTATAAAGGTAGAGCACCACACGCGGCTTCTCGACGGAACGGGGCTTGATGAGATATACATCGATGAAATCGCCGTACCGCCATTCAAAGCGAAGCAATTCGCGCGTGTAGGTGGGAAACTCGGCCTTCCCCAGCAAGGCGCCGTTCAGCCGTGGCTTCAGGACGCTCCTGTCCACAGGCAGTTTCGCCCAGTCCTCCCTGGGCGGGGCCGGTTGATGGATCTCAATCGAACTGTCTTTGGACGTGGTTGCATCTGGCTGGACAGAAGAACTCTCTATAGATTGCGCGAAGCTGCTGCTTGCCGCCAGGCAACTAGAGAAAAAGATTAACGCAAAACTGCGGAACATAAATGCCTCTTGACAAAAGTACGAGAGAAAACCTTGTTCTTTGAGTTCAACCTCGATCTAGAGCGGATTCACCGGACCAGAATTGAATAATATTCCTGTTTGGAAAGAGGACGTGCAGACCGGCATCTCTTTGCCTGCCTGCACGTCTCCTTTTGTACATCTACTGAAAAAATGCTATTGACGGTGTCCGGTATTACCCGTGTTGCTGCCAGTATCTGACGAGTAGACTGAATCCGCATATGAGTTGTAAACCAAACCGCCTACATCGCCGCCGGCTTCCCCATTGGTTGATCCCGGATTGGAAGGCAGATTGGTTCCTGCACTCGGAAAGTTGATGCCCGGAGGCGCAAAGTGAGAGCGAAGGATGGGGAGCTGACTGACCGGAACAAAATCAGGCTGAGCGGGCGAAAGGAACTTTGCCGCCGCTGTCGCCAGGTTTTGCGCGGCTGTTGCGTTGGTGGAGTCAGAGACAAGGCGAAGAACGGACCAGATCGGGTAGGTTCCGTCCTTGACATGCGACAAGCTGACGTTGCCTAGCAAGTCATTGCTAGCTGTGGGAATGAGGCCATCAGACCATGTTTCCTGAATTGGATCAATGCCATCCACGGTCAGGTACTTGCCGTTCGCAGCCGTGGCATTGTTAAAGTTGGCCGCGCTCCAGAATGCATAACCCAGCGAGTCGGGAGTCGCCAGAACCGCCTTGACCAAGCTGCCGGTCCCAATGGCGCGTGCGCGATTACTGGTTACGCCCGAAGCCCGGCCCACTGTCTCTGCTAATGGATTCACGCTGCCGGTGGCACCGTCAAGCGAACTGAGAGCGGGAATTCCCGCTGCGCAGTTGTAAGGAGGAAACGGAATCGAATTCGTATTTGCGTTGAGCGCGGCAAGTCCCACATCCTGCGAACTCTGGTTTTGAACACTGTTGGGAATTGCATATTCCATTGTGTTGTAGGTTCCCGATAGGGGCTCGCGGATCACAACTGTTGTGCCGTTTCCTGTCGAGCTAGCTCCGGGGACCATATCGTTTGTCGCGCCAAAGGTGCCGTCCAGATAACCGGCCAGGGTGGCGCGGTCGATATTTGATATGGCGATGCTGCCGAATCCGCTGACGTTTGTAGGATTCACGAAGACTACGACGGGAACGGCGCCAACCGGCGTCACAACATAGGTGCCAGGCAAAGCGTTGCTGGTGTAGGGGTCGGTTCCCATCAGGTTGAACTTGCCGACGTTGAAGCCGCCGCCGGTGCCGTTCTTGATGATCGAGCTGGCACCGGAGATTGCCTGTCCAGACGAATAACCGAGACCGAGGTACTGCGATCCGGCGACAACCGGGCTTCCGCAAGCAGTCGTAGCGCGAAGCGTGGCAAAGGCGGCATCCTCGGGACGGATGTCGGTTGCGGCAACGTTAATAGACGCCCCCGAAATCGCCGAGAGAACAGCTGCCGGAAGGGCGGATTCGCTGATACCGGTAAGTCCGCCAGATGCCGATTTGCCGGCCGTAACAGCACTGCCTACAGTTATCGTGCACCGTGGGCTTGCAAAGAAGCACCGGTTACCCACCGTGGAATCTGTGCTGAGGTAGATGATCTCCGAACCAGCTGTTACCGTAGTGCAATTGCCCACGGTGGACGGCTTCCAACTGATCCACGCGGTCGCAGTGTCATTGACTGCCTCGCCAAAACGGCTGTCAGTCAACGTGAAATCTTTGCTTGTGTCGTCCCACACGCAGCCACCGATGCTGGTATTGGTGCCGGCGGCCTGTCCCACTTCAAGGTAGAGTGCCGATGAACCGGCAATGGCTATCTGTGCATTGGCGTGGGTCGCGGCGAAAACTAGCATCGCAGCGACTCCTATTAACGCTTGCTTCAGCTTCGTATTCATTCTGCTGCTCCTTTAACTGCTTGTGTTGGGCGTTCTTCACGCAATTTCGAGTGGATATCCCAGCAACGTGCAGGGATTACCGCGACTAGATGATGCTGAGGCCAATCTTTGAACCGAACTGGTCCAACTCCCTCAGGCCCCATTTATACCTTCCAACTAAAAACGGCGTTTGAATAATTCGTTGATATCCATGTGATTCATCAAAAAATCACAGAAGAATCGAGCAATTCACCTGTTCCTGCGTCAATTGTCTCTACGCTCTCTCGGCAGGCATTGAGTTAGTGCCTTGAAATGGACCTGCCCAGCTTTCAAATGTGCTGTTTCAACTTATGCCTGGGTAAATCAAAATGCGATAACACAGAAAATCAACCTTCGCTTCTCCAATCACCACCACCTTATAACCTGGCTTGCGCGGTTATCGTCCGTTATTCATTTTTCCGGCCCATGCATGAGTAGCTTCAATTCAATTGCAGCAGATAGATTCCCCAGGACCGCGACGGCGAACCAGCCCTGTCCGCGCCGATAAGAAAGATCGCATTCTTGCCCTGGAGTTGCCCGCCGATGGCTACGGCTGGAAAGGAATAAATTGACCCCAGACCATTCTCTGGAAATGCCGTGCCTACATAAACGGTGGCCTGGCTATAGAGTCCATTGCCGCCCTGTTGCAGACCAAGATCAATAGCTATGTCACAGTTGCCTGATGTATGGGAAGAGGGGTCGTTACCTGCGAATTCGCCTCCATAGACGGAGTTGGAGGAGAGTTGAAAATGAGCCGCTGCCAACTGACCCAGAAGAGTTGCGCAAGATGCCTGCGCGCTGGAGGAGCCGCCGAAGGAGCCAATAACACTGAAACCAGAAGCGCCGGGAGCGTAAACGAAACCTTGATACTGCGCGCCGATAAGTGAGGAGGTCAGGTCGCTGGAAGGCTGAGGCAATCCGATCGCGCCATAGCCGGCTCCCAGGATATTCTCATAAGGTAAACCCGTCGCCGGATCGTTTCCAGTCCCTGCATCTTCCACCAGAAAACCGGAGGGTCCAATGCCAATGGTGGCTGCGGGTGTGATGGACCCTTCGCTGTTCACTGTGCTGTTGCCGGGAATGCTGATGACCTGCCCGTAATAGGTTGGAGAACACGAGGCCGTAGCCGTAACAGCGGCAGGAACAATTGGCACACCGCTGCCTTGAGCAGCCAATGTAAACTGACTCACGTTGCTGAAATTGACCGTACTGCCGCTGGTGGAAATCTTTAATGTTCCATAGGCGGTTTCCAGCTTCGGATTCCAGGCAGTCGCAGTGATGCTCTGAGAACTTGCCGAGGCAAGAATCTTTGGAATGGTAACAAACTGGAAGTTCTCCTCGGTTGCCAGACTGGGGCAGGATTCTGTAGGCACGGCCGGAGTAAAGTAATTCGCCGCCGGAATGATCGATCCCCCCTGGTTCGTTTTCTCTTGCGGCACGTTCAACTCGACCAGCGCGGCTTGGCCGGGTAACTCGACGGCCCAGCTTCCAGCAACCGGACCTGACAAAGTCACCGTGCCATTGCTGCCGCCATTGATGTAGGTGGTGTCCAGACCATAGATTTCGTCGGGAAATGTAGGGCCATTGGGGGGCGACAGCGGGATCACACCGGAATCCTGGATGGTGGCTCCGCTTGCGCTATAAGTGGAGCGGACAAAGGTTCCGTCATTGCAGTTAATTGAAAGTGTGGGAGAAGTGTTGCAGGTGGTGTTTGCTGTGTGATCGATGGCATAAGTTGTCAGCAAGCCGCTGTCCATGCGGGGAGAGAAGTATAACTGGCTTGGATCAGTAGAGACGCTGGTGCTGCTGGAATTAGTCCCGCTTCCGCAGCCAATCACCATGGCTGCCACCGGCGCGGCCAGGGCCATGCACAGCCAGCGGCGCGCACTCTGACTGCCGGCGACGCTTTTCTCAGCTTCGTTTCTTGCGGCGAACGCAACAATCAATTTCATCCTGTACTCCATTTCGTCTTAGAAAGCCAGCTTCAGCCCGAATTGCATGATGCGCGGATCGTGCGCATCCACAGGGTGAAGAAAAGAATTTCCAGCCACGCAACTTTTGTAGTTGGCATCGCCAAGGAATCCGGCTGAGTTTTGTGCGTAGTCTGGACCATAGCAGTTCACTACATTGTTCCCAGTGTTGCCGGCATGGGCCGGATCGTAAATGCGGAACTGCGTGTGGTTGAAGATATTGAAGACTTCCCAGCGAAATTCCAAGTTGTCTTGTCCGCGCACCGAGAATTTTTTGAACAAGGACATATTGAAGTTTGTGCGCGCGGGATTGTTGACGGAGTTACGCCCCGAGTTGCCGAAGGTGAGGCCTCGCGGAGCGGCAAAGGCCGCCGGATTCAGAAGCAGCGGCCCGATGGTTGACGCGTTCGCCGCCACATTCGGCTTGACTGAGTGCGGGTTGCCCACACGGTCGGCAAAAGAGCCTATGCCCAGCGCGTTTCCGACTCCGGCGTTATCGGCCGAACCAAGCGGGCCGGGAACGAGGGCATTATTTATGTAGGAGTGGTCGCCGCTGGCGCTGCCCGCATTGACGATGCTAAAGGGCGTTCCGCTTTGGTAGGCTATGATGCCGGAAAACTGCCATTTGTCGAGAACGGTCTTGATCCAAGGCACATTCCCCCAATCGGTTGCATTCTTTGCCGGCTGATTCGGAGCAGTCCCCTCTGGAGAAGCTTCCTCTTCATTCGAGAACCGGGTGAACTGCTCCAGCAATCGGATCAAGGGAAGGTTGTAAATGTAGTCGATGCTCAGCAGTTGTCTCCGGTCGAAGTCGGAACTGGCATAATTATCTTTCAGATTCAGGGAATTGGCGAAGTTGGCGCTGGAGCGGTCGGAGGAATCGTCAAAGGAGTGGCTCCAGGTGTACGCCGCTCCCAGTGTCAGTGCGCACTTGGTGCGGCGCATGGTGGCCTGGAGGCCGTTGTAATTCGAGTTTGCGATATTCGCAATCGATAAGATATTGCTCAAGCCGTTGTATGGGCGAATGGTGTCCGCGCTGAGCCCGATCGCTTGGCCGGATACATTGTTGACAAATCCAGGAAATCCGGTGCAGGCAACTTCCATGTTGAGGTAGCCCGCTTGAGTAGGCCCGATGCCCGGAGAACTCGTCACACTTGTGGAGGACGAGGTGCCCGCTGCCGGAAAGACGCCCGTACTTGCGCCAGCCGCGCAGATGCCGTTGGTGATCGGTTGCCCAGCCGGAAAAGGGTTGAGAGAATCAGGCAACGGCGGTAACTGGTTCAAGTCGCGCTCCGCCGTCAGATGCGTTCCTTTGGTGCCCACGTAGGCTAAGGTTCCCAACAGATCCTTGCCTAACTCGCGCTGAACGCTCAGGCTCCAGGCTTGCGTGTAAGGGTAAACCGCCTTGGTGGGAATTGAAGTCACGTTCAAAGGGAAAGTAACTCCACCGGGGTAGGCCACAAACGGCGCGCTGCCGTTCTGGCATTGAGCGGCCCCCTGCTGGCAGGAATAGCCAATCTCGTTGTATCCGCCGGGAAAGACGGTTCCCAGCGGGCTGTTGGAAGAGTATGTGTATGGAGTCGATGTGCGAACTGGACCGGGGTTGGACTGGGTTTCGCTCAGGATCAGAGGCGCGCCGCCAATCAGTGAGCCGGTGTTGGCCTCATCGCTGGTGCCGTGCTCCCAGAAGAGTCCGTAACCGGCGCGGATGGATGTGCGGCCTTTGCCTGTTGGATCCCAGGCAAAGCCAAAGCGCGGCGCGGGGTTGAAGATGTGGCTGCTCATGCAACTGTTGGGAACGCCGTTGACGCCGCATTGCACCAGCCCGTTGGTGATCGCCGGGTCCAGATTGCCAAGGTTGTAGCTCCCGCTGCGACTCAGCGGAACGGGATTTCCGGATGTGTTCTGCACAAGGTATCCATTGGTGGTATCGACATGAGTGGAAGCGCCCACTGATTGGTTATAGGCTTGCGGTTCCCAGTTATAAGCCGTGTTCTTTTCGTTGTACCAATTGCCAAAGAGGCTGGCCCGGAAGCCGGCGTTGATGGTCAGGCGGCTGTTCACGCGCCAATCGTCCTGCAGATAAAGCTCGGCCAGTTTGAAGCGGTTGTAATAGCGCCCCTGGCCGCTATCCTGCGTATAACTCTTGATGGCGGTGGTGCTGCCGCCGTAGAGCGGTACGTTGGTCGAACACTGGCCTTGAAATCCGGTCAAATTTCCGCACAAGGGAACTAATCCGGGACCGGCAAGAAAATCCGCGAAGGCGTTGTTGGAGCTGTTCTTCGATTGCTGATTGCTGAAGGTGAGCAGCCCTTGTATATCTCCTGAATTCGCGCCGCTCACCGCGCTTAGTTCATTCTGCTGAACCAGGGATGCCTCGATGCCAAACTGGATGGTATGCTTGCCGAATGTCTTGCTGGCATCGTCGCGAATGAGATAGGTTGGGTTCGCCATGCTCCACGGTGCATATCCGGTATCCACGGAGAATCCATGGCCGCCATAGGCGCCATTGTTTCCCTGGAAGATCAGCCCCGGTATCTTGCCACCAAAGCCATTGTTGAAGATATAACCCATGGGGCACTCAGTTAATTGCTGGGTGGTTCCGGGAGGTGTTGGGTTGCCTCCGGTCACTGTCTGGCAGGGGGTATCCAGAATCGCCGGCCGTGCCAGCGAAGTGACTCCGGGGCCAGGTTCCGGAGTCAGCGAGATGTGAGCAACTGAATACGCCAGAGTGACACGATTCATGAACTCACGCGGCAACTGCTCGGTAAGATTTACAACCAGGTCCAGGCCGGGGCCGACCAGCTTGTTCTCTACCGTGGGAAAGCTGTTCTGCACAATGCCCCACTGCGGGGTCAGCGTGGTGGTCCTCCACGTGTCGTGAATGTAGCGGAAGGATAGCTGTTCTTTTTGAGTCAGATTCTGATCGATGCGGAAGAGTTCTTCGCGCCAATAAGTAGAAGGTGAAACGGAAGCCACATAGCACTTCAGCTCAGAAACATTGGCATTGGTGGTGTTGCATCCCGTGGCGGAATTTGGCAGTGGAATGATGTTGGTGGCTAGCATCGCCGCCGCGTCATAATTCACATCGGCGCGCGCATAGGGAAAGCCGACTCCGCTGGCGATAATCGGGCAATCGGGATATCCAGAAAGAGAAGCCGGGCCGTTGACTAACGCGGCTGGGCAGACATCGCTGAAATCGCCCGATCGCTCGGCAATTGTCGGAACCGCCTGATTGTAAGACACTGGAGTTTTTTCCAGCCGCAATTCTTCTGAAAAAAAGAAAAATGTCTTATCCTTTTTGGCGTTGTAATGATGAGGAATGAAGAGCGGACCGCCGAGGGTGAACCCATAATCCTGCCTGCGATAGAGCGGCTGCCGCCCCGGCGCGTCGAAGTAGTTGCGCGCGTTGAAGATTTCATTGCGAATGAAGGCATAGGTATCGCCGTGAAACTCCGCGCCGCCCGACTTGGTACTGACAATCACGCTGCCCGATGCGGTCTTGCCGTACATTGCGCCATAGTTGGAGGTAAGCACCTGGATGTCCTGGATGGCGTCAATGCTGGGGTAGACGATGAGCGGCTCACCCTGCCCGCGGCTCGCATTGATCCCCGTATTCAGAACATCGCTTCCGTCCACTTCAAAGGTGTTGTACTCGACGCGTCCGCCATTCACGCTGAACTTGGCGCTCCCAGCCACGCCGACCTTGGCTTCATCCTGGCCGCTTTCATTGCTGACGCCCGGGGTGGTCGTCGTCAGTTGCGTAAAATTGCGACCATTCAACGGCATGGTTGTAACTTCCGCGCTGGAGATGGTGTCGGAGATCGTAGCGCTATCCAACTCCACCGTGCCTTGACCTCCACCCTTCACCTCAACCGATTCGGCCACCCCCTTCAAGGCAGTGATCTGCTGGTCGTGAACCAGCGATTGTCCCGCGGCAATCACCAGCGGGTTGGCCGAGTCGGTGGCCGCAATTTCAAAGCCGTCCGCCGTCACCACAACCAGATATTGGCCCGGAGGCAGATCGGTGATCGAATACTGGCCGGAGGCATCTGTTTTGGTGTCGCGCTGGAAGGTTCCCTCTGGATTCACCAATTGCACCGCAGCGCCGGAGATGGCCTTTCCCTGAGGATCGGTGACCTGGCCCTTGATGCTCCCATTTTGAGCAAACGCCAAGCCGCTGCCCAGAAAAAACAGCACCATCAGGACAAGAACTAACTTCGAAAGAGATCGGAACATTCCTGCTACTCCTATCAACTTGAGCCCTTCGGTCGTATCAACACCGCAGTTATTGAGGCAGGTAATACCGGAATGAGGTAAACCACATATTGTCGATCGCCTCTGGGGAGCCGGGAATGGCCAGCACGCCGGTAACGGGATTGGCCGCCAGACCAACCCCCTGCCAGGTGTGGCGCACGGCGTACGAGTATTGGATTCCCTGCTGCAAGGTTCCTTTGGGGCCTTTGTAAAAGCGGTACCAGTAGCCGATGGTTCCTTCCTGGATATTGCGGTTGTCAGCCGTGCAGCCCACCGCGCTGCCCGGAACGCCGGTGCTTGATCCAGAGGAGACCGGAGGCAGAACCTCGATATTGCAGCCGATCACGATATTGGTGGGCGCCCCGTAACCGCCGACGATGGGCTGGCCCAGGGGCGGCATATACACGCTCGTCGGCGTCGTCGTCACAAGAGAGCCAGTGTTATAAAAGGCCCGCTTGGCATATTCGCCGCCATAGTAGGCATAGAGATCAAGGCGCTTGCTGGCGTGGTATTCCAGGCTTCCCAATGCTGAGCCGCCCACCAGCAACGCCAGCGTGCCATCCGGGCGAGCGGTTGCGTCAGGAAGCGTCGTCGTGCTGTAGCGTCCTAATCCATTGCCCGCCAGTCCGTGAAGGCCAATCTCCAGCCGCTTGCTGAAGAGCGGCACGCGCGCGTTCAGGCCCAGCCCGCCGCCTTCTGTCTTGGTGGTAAATGCGCCGACTGTAGTAGGATTCGTCGGACCCCAGTTGGTGGTCTCCAACATGGGAGTCCCGTTCGGATAGACACGCGCGCGGAAGAAGCGGCCCACGGCAAAGAGTTCAAAGTGGCCGAAGCCCGGCTCGTAGGCGATCTTTCCGATCATGTCTGGAACAAAATTGAAGCTGTAATTGGCGGAAGGGTTGTAAAGGCCGCCGCTGTTGCCCGCCTGCTGATAGACAATGTCGGGCAGGTTATGGCCGCCCAGGTTGAGGGTTTGCGCCTCTTCCAATGAAACGCCCGCCCACAGCTTGTTCTGGATGCGTTTGACCACGCGGAAGCCGTATTGGCGCTCCCAGGTAAAGCCCACATTATATTGCGCATCAATGTTAAGAGGCGTTGCCTCCTTGGTGTTGGTCAGGCCGGAGCGGTATTCGGTGACCAATGACCACATCTGCCCGGCGGTGAAGCTCCAGCCGCTACTCAGTTCAGACTGCGCCCACGCCTGGCGCAGGCGAAAGGTGTAACTGTTGCTTTGGTTGTCGTTGGAAGTTGTGCCAGCGGAGAGAAAGTCTCCCTCAACGTAGCCGCGCAGAGCAGTTCCACCAGAGAGCTTTCCTTCAGCCAGCAGGGATACACGAGACTGGCGGGCGCTGGCGTTGAACTCGGAGAGCTGCCCGGCTGTCTGCCCGGCAAAGGGAATCCCCGAAAACTGAGTATTGATATCGCCTCCAATGCCGTGCTGGCGATCTACCGTCTCACCTGCCAGAAAACCACCCGGCTTCAGCGTGATGCCCAGGAATGGAAGAGCCTCCGGCGCCGCGGCGCGCTTCTGCTCGGTCTGCACTGCTTCCGCCAGCGTGGCCGCATTTCCCTTCAACTCCGTCACGGCGCTCTGCAGCGTGGCCACCGACGCGTCCTGCTTGGCTACCAATTCAAGCGTGCTCTCCGCGCGCAGGCGCTCCTGTTGAGCCGCCTTATCCGCATCCACCTGCGCTTCGCGAGCCGCTTTGGCAGCCGCCTGCAACTTCGCGTCGCGACTGGCGGCCTCGGCCTTCATCTCGGCCACTTCCCTTTCCAGTTGGTCGTACTTCTCGGTCAACTGCTCAAGATCGACTTCCAACTGCTGCTGCGTCTTGTGCTGCGCCTTGACTGGCTTGGGAGCCGCCTGGTCGGTGGCGTTCTGCGCCTGCGCGCCCATCATACTGGCGCTCAACAAAAGAACACCCATTGCTTTTCTGGCCGTATTCATCAAACCTTCTCCTTGGTCTTGCGACCTTTCCGTCCTGAATCAAATCACCTGAATTTCATCGCTGGCCTTCGGTTGCTCCGGCTTCGATATTGTTCTTTGGTCCCTATTTTCCAGTCGATTGCTTAAGGGGGTGCCGCATTGCAACGTTGCTCCAGCTTCCTGTTACGGCTTTGTGCCGGGTTTGCCCAGAGACAATGGAGTAACAACCGGAGTCTCAACCCCGATAAACTCCCAAACCACCGGAGCGGTTCCTCCGGAGAGTACCCAGAGATTGCCGCTTGGATCCCCAGCAATGCTGGTGGCGGTGGGTGTCCAGGGAGTGGCGGCATCATAGGTAACAGTCGAACTGGAGGAGTTAGACAAAGTAGCGTAGGTTGAAGCCACATACCCGAACCCTGGATTGAGGGGCACATTGGCATTCATCAGCGATCCAGAGGCGCTCAACTCCACCACCGAAGTGGGTACTCCCAGACTGGAGTTGGGCTTGGCCACAAACCACAGGCTGTTCGAGCCATCCATTACGATGGGCGCGTTCACGCCGGCCACAGTTGAAGAACTTAGGCTGATGGGTGCCTGCGCCAGCCCGCAATCGGCTGAATTCGCTCCCGATTCACAGGAATACAGTTCGAAGATGTAGTTGTAATCCGCTGGATCATCGTCGGGGATGAAGGTATTCCCCGCGCTGTCAAACGCCAAAGTGTGGCCCCATTGATAAGGACTGGAAGTTAGAACAGGGTCAGGCGACTGACCGGAGTTCAACGCGTACTGATCGCCGTGATCGACCAGTTCCAGCGAACCGTTCTTGCCGCTCAGCACAGCCGCCGCGTAGTTGGCCTGGTCCAGAACCCACACATTGTCCTTGCCATCGATGGCAAGGCTCTGGGGATTGGCCGGCTGCGTGTCGATGGAGTCGCCAACGGCGTTCAGGTTCGTGAAATCCCCAATCAACTCTCCCTCAGAGACCTGCATTCCGCCGGCCGCGCAGACAGAACCATTTTGGCAGGAATAGAATCCGGCATACTCGGCCACGTCGCCGCCCGCGCCGGAGTTATCTTTATCGGCTACCCACACATTGCCTGTTCCATCGATAGCCAGCCCCGCGCCGACGTTGCCCGACACGCCAGCGTAAGGGAAGCTGCCGCTGCCACAGAATGGATTCAGTGAGGTTGCCGAAAGGCAAGAGGTCGTACCCTCGCTCAGAGAGCTGTCGTTGTTGAGCGTCCAGGCGCTTCCATACGGGTCGATGGCGATCTGAAGGGGCCTGTTCACCCCCGCGCCCTTGAAACCGCCCGCCGTAGCAAGCGTCGATCCGCTCGCGTAGGGCGAAAGGAAGGCGCCCAGGTTGGACAACTTCGTCACGCTGGAGATACTTCGATTGGCAATCCAAAGGTTGCCAACGGCGTCGATGGCCATTGCCGAAGGCCCTGCTTTGGCCGTCATGACGCCTTCCAGCCCCCCGCCGGAATAACTGAGCGCGATGCTCCAATCTGTTGGCGGAGCGGAGAGAACCGTCGGAAACGGCAGTGTCCCGCCTGACGCAATCTGATTGAAAACCAGGGCGTAGAGTGGCGTGCCTGTAACCGGGTTGGAGGCATTCCCGACATTGATCCCCGTTTTCGATGGGTACTTGGCTACCTCCAGAACGGCCTGCAAAATCGAGCTCGGCGCATTGGATGAGGTGCCAATTCCGCCCACCGGATTGACATCCGACGCCTGGAAGAAGAGGTCGCAGGCGCTGCCATCTCCTGGCAATCCGCCCGTTGTGGCCGCGCAGGTGTCAATGGCGTCAGCCAAAGTGTTGATCTCGGCCACCGGAACCGCGCCGTCATAGACCTCGCTGCTGCCGCCCGGAGGCGTAAAGCCCCCTCCCGCAGGGGTCGTCTGCAAGGCAAGGCCCGTCGTTATGTCCACCAGATTGTTGATGGTGGCAAAAGCATTGGCCAGACCGCTGCCATAGTTGCCGCTGCTGGAGCCGATGTACTGGTAATTCTGGAAGCTGCCGCCGCCGCTGCCGGTAAAGGGAGCCAACGTCCAGGCAGTCGCCACCGTGGTTACTTCGTTCACAATCAGCGGAACCGCAGAGTTCAAGTTACTGCACGCTCCAAGCCCCGTCAGCAAGCCTGACTGAGCATTCGCGGAACTCTTCCCGCTCACCGTGCCGCCCGTAGCCACCAGGTAAAGCATGGCATTCTGCGCACTGCAAATATATCCGGCAGGAATCGTGAAGCTGCCATCGCCTGCGGTAGTTACGCTATAGCCTCCGGCTGCGGTAATCGCCAGGGGAGCAGACGCCGAACCATAGCCGCTGTTGCCGGCTTGGTACAACTGCACCTTCGATCCAGAGACTGGCAGAGTGCCGGCCAGCACCTTGCCCGTCAAGGCCGGACCAGTGAAACTGCTGTTGTTTGTGATCGAGATGACCTGGGAGGCACTGGCCGTGCTGACCGCTGTCGAATTCACCGTCATGGTTATCGTGCCATTGGCGGGAGTCTGAATCGGCGGCTGATAGCTGACCGTCTGGCCGCTGGCTGCATGGATTTTGGACGAATAGACGGCACTGACGGCGGGAGAATCAAGCGTTGCGGGAACCGCCGGATTCACCAGGAATTGGCCGCAGGTGGAGGCATCGGAACAGACCGACCAGTCCACTCCGGCATGGGTCGAATCGTTGGCGGCCACGGCAATCAGGTTGACTGAATTGCCGCCCATCGCAAGCTGGCTGGGTGCAAAGGGAACAAAATGTACGTAAACGACCGGCGTCACGGTAACAGAAATGGGATCTTGAATGCCTGCGCCAGGCCTGGCGTATACCTGTGGGAACAAAGGAGGCACGGTCACGGATGCCGTGGATATAGCCGTGATCGTCACATTCGGATTCGCCGACCACGGCAGGTTATTGGGAGCCAGAAAGCTGGTGGTTGCACCACTGGCGGTGTGAGCGGGAGTGAAGGTGCCGCAATTTGAGCTTACGGCGCAGTTTGCGGACCAATCCACGCCCGCATCATTCACATCGTTGCTCACCGTCGCGCTGAAGCTTGCGCCCACACCGGCCGTCACCGAGGCAGGCTTGGTAATCGTCACCGAGATCGCTGGAAGAATCGTGATCGAGGCGCTGCCGGTCGACGCGGGATCGTTCGCGCACTGCGTGGCATTCGGATTTTGGTTGCAGAAGATCGAAGTGGCAGTCACCACCGGATTGGTTGAAGGAACAGCGCCGGGAGCCGTATAGGTCGTCGTAAATGGGTAGGAGGTGCTGCTTGCCGGGCTGCACGATCCTGGACTGCAATCCCAGTTCACCCCAGCGCTCGCTCCGGATTTGCTGAAGTCGTTGGTTACTGTCGCGGTCAGAATGGTCGTCCCGTTCACCTGCGATTCCATTTGCGAGGAGCCCTGCGGACCGGCGACGCTCACGGCGATCGGCGGCGGCGGACCCACCGTGATGGCTGCGCTCCCTGTTTGGCTGGAATCGGCATTTGAGGTTGCGGTCACTGTCACCGGAAATTTGGTCGTACCGGTTGGGATGGATTGCGGCGCGGTGTAGGTTGCCGTGCAGACGGACGCAAAGACCGGCGCCACTCCCGCCACGCACGAAGCTTGCGCAATCGACCCACAGGACGCGCTTCCGTCGCCGCACCTGGCCGTCCAGGTCACACCGCTGTTTGAGGCATCCCAGCTCACGTTAGCGGTCAAAGTTGCGCTTCCGCCTCCGGCTTCAACCGTGCTCGGCAGTGCCGACGCAGCCACCGCTACCGCCGGAACAGTAATCGTCTCGCTGATAGACGCAGTGGATGTGCAGGGATTCACTGCCTCGGTCTCGCAGGCCGGGGTTGCGGTGATGATGATTTTGGAAGGAAGCGAGGCCAGCGCGGTGGCGGGAGCTGAATAAACCGTCGTCGTGCCGCCGCTGGCGGTGAGCGCTGGATCAAATGAGCCGCAAGCCCCCACCGACGACGAGCAACTCCAGATCACCCCCACCGCCGTTGGGTCGTTCGATACGGTGGCAGCGAGCTGAACCGTATTCTGAACTCCCGTTGCGCTGGCCGCCATGCAATACAAACTTCCGGAAGGGCAATCCGTGGCTGGCGGCAGTTCCCCTTGTGTCCAGGCAATCGTAATCGGCCGCGGCAGAATGGTGAGCGTGACGCTCGCAGTCACTGAAGGATCGCTGGTCACCGCCGCGGTCAGAGTCACCGTGCTTCCGATAGGAACGTAGGCCGGGGCCGTATAGACCATGGCGATGCTGTTGCCCACATGAACGGGATTCAGAGAACCGCAGGCGACACTCGCCGGCTCCAGAGCCGTATTGGGGCTGCCTCCGCAAACCAGGCTCCAGTCCACGCCCAGATTCGGCCCATCACTACCCACCGATACGCTGACGTCCGCGGTAGCGTTCACAATCACTGTTGTGATCGCCGCGCCGCTGCTTGGATCGGTCACAGAGAATCCGTCCAGATGCGGCTTGGACCCTGAGCAACCGGCGAGCACCAGCATGAAGAAGCACAATGGGAACAGAATGACCGTATTCATCCATGCTGCGCGGCCATAAGAATCTCCCTGCCGCCTGCAGGAGGCTGCGGGACCAACGCATAGGCCAGACGTTCGATTCGCAATGCCGCTCTCCCCGGCTGGCTGCCAAAGACTCCGCACGCCGGGAACCTCGATTTCCTTCTTGCTCTTCTTCGTCATCGGAATCCTTCTGATAATTTGGACCGTTCTTTATCCAACCTGAGCAGATCTAAAATCCAGTTCCCTGCGTCCTACGTGGAAACGTGCCCGCCGGTGAGGCCGCCGAAAGTCTCTCGCCCTGCATAGGCAAGGCCTCTCTCCCGCTCACCGATGGGTCAACGCTGCTTTTGGTCGCCACGATATTCAACGTGACACTCAAGACCTCCGACGGTCGGCTTGTTGCGTGCGCGGTCAGCGTCACCGTCCCGTTCTTGGGAACTGTCGACGGCGCGTTAAACGTGGTCACAATGCCTGTAGCCGCGTAAACCGGAACCGGGCCGCTAAGGGTCTGCGCGGGCTGAAAGACGCCGCAGGAGGTGTCGATTGCGCCGCTGCCGACGCCTGTTGCGCTGCCGCAGTCAACCGTCCAGCTCACCCCAAGAGCCTCGCTGTCGCCCGTTACGGTCGCATATATGTACGCTGCCTGCCCGCCCGCGACAAGCGTGGGCAGCAGCACCGAAGTACACGCCGGCGCGGTGGATTGAAGATCAGAGGACGCGGCGATGGTGCAGATCGGTGTCGCCCCGGTCGAATCGGTGGTGAATGTGATGGAGCCAACCTGCGGTTTGGGCGAGTTGGCGCACCCGATGAATGCTGAAAACAGCAAGGCGAAGGCGGCCAGGGGCACGCCGCGCAAAAATCGATGATTCGTTCGAATAGTTAAATTCAGTCCGTTAATCAAGTTAGCTCCTGGCAAAGGCCTACCGAAGTACAGCAAATGACTTACTGAACAAAAGTTGGTCCGTCTTTCATTTCAAACAAAACCCAATTCAAATCCGGCAACTCTCAAAATTCAGGCCTGGCAAGATTTTGGCGTCCAGCAGTTTAAAGGCATACCTCTCCTGTTCGGCCTGCCGGTGGTTACACCGGAGCCGATGCCATGTCCTCTTCACAAATTTCGCCCTCTTGCCTGCCGCCTGCTTTGATTACTTGTTATCAGGCTTTTTACGCCTGCCGATCTGCCGCCTGATCTGAAAATATCCGGCGCTGGCCACACCCGCCACAAGCCCAAGCAGGGCAGTGGGAATCTCAGGCGAATCGGTGCAGCCCTTGACCTTGGGGTCAGCCGCATGAACAGGAAGACTTGTCACTAAGAAAAACAGCGCGGCGGGAACAATGATGTAAGCAAACTTCTTCATGATCTTTCTCCTTGAAAACGTTGATAAGTGTGCTGGAGCCGATGGAGGCTGGTTTTCCTTCGTCGGCCCCAGCCGGGTGATTGCTGCTGGTTACTTGTTCTCCGTCTTCCTGCGGTTGCCGATGCGATTCCGGATCTGCAGGTAGCCGATGCTGGCCGCGCTCACAAGAAGGCCAAGCACGGCGGTTGGATTCTCTGGCGAGTCAGTGCAACCGCCCGTCTGTGCATAAACCGGCAGCGCCGATGCAAAGACGAGGATGGCCATAGAAGCAATCTGTGCGTATTTCTTCATGGTGTTCTCCTTGAAGTTGTTTGATTCGCATACTGATAAGCCCCGTCTTGCGCCGTCTCCGTACTTCGATTCAGCCTAGCCTCACGTCGCTAATCAGCACTGTCTTCACTGGCAGTAGAGAGAGTTTCACGCGCTTTCCCGTTGTGCTGCACGGCGCGTGAAACTCCTTTTCTGCTTCGAGGCGGCAGCGTGTGCATTTGCTGCCGCCTTGATGCAGTTGCCCTGCCAGCGCTCCAACACCCTGCGCTTGTGTTTAGGGCAGGTTGCCGTAAGATCCAGTCGTGGTCAACACCGATGTCGCTGTTGCGCCCGAGTTTGTCGCGTTCGTTCCCGACAGCGCATCCTGGGCAAGTACAGGGTTCACCGGTAACGCAAGGCCAACAAATTCCGTCAAATTTCCGGCGCCAGAACCGTTACCCAGATAGGAGTAGCCCGAAAGGGAGCTATTCAGGTGGTTTGCATTGTTTTGATTGACAACCCATACGTTGCCGGATTGATCGATATGAAGAGAATTTGGCTTATCCAAAGCCATCAACGCCGAACCGCCTGTGTACCCCGTCCAATAAGGCGAGATCAGGCCCTCGTTCGAGGTGTAGGCAGTGACGTTAGATGTGAGTGAGAATCCGGTGGGACCAGTTCCAGGTCCGTCATTCGCCCAGTAATAGTTGCTCCCGCCATCTGCGGCTATGCCGGTGGGCGATATCTCTGTCGGAGGAATGAAGTTGGCAAGAAGAACATCAAGCGCGTTTGTGCCTGAGCCAATCGTAAACGGCGATATATTGCCGCTCGGAGCGGGTTGAGGCGACCAGATGGAAAGCGTGCCATAACTACCCTTGGATGCGGACAGTGCGCCCATCGCGGAGTAGTAAGTGTCATCGGAAGTTAATGTGCCGGAGACCTCGTACGGGGTTCCATTGGAGATATTCACGGAACCAATCGTGCCGTTTCCCCCGTCGAGATACCACATATGGCCCGTGTAATCCGCGCCCGCCAGGTTCAGAAGCGAATTGAAGCCGCTCGTCACGGTAAACCTGGGGCTCCCCGCGCTGTTCGTGGAGAGAAGAAATCCGGAACCTGCTTCTTTTCCCATCACCCAGACATTGTTGTTGGGGTCAACCGCCGTTTGAGATGCTCCCCCATTGGGGCAGAGCGTTGAGAAGGGACTTCCCGTCAGCGCTGCGCCTGGGGTGCCTGAGGTGTACCCGTTAAGGCCAATCAGGCAATTGTTGTAATCGGCAATCCACACATTCCCGTTCAAGTCGATGGAGACTCCACCTGCGCTGTTATTCGTAAAGCCGGTGGGCCTGTAACCGCCTTTGGTCACGAAGGCCTTGGTGCTGGTGTTGATGGTTGTGGAAGGCGTAAGCGGTTCTCCCAGGTTGTTCAATTCAGCCACTCCCGCGTTCTCGCTGTCGACCACCCAGATGTTGCCCTCCTGGTCAATCGCTGAGAAAAATGGCCCTGAATCGGAGGTGAGCGTAACACCGCCCAAACCGCCGCCAACGTAATTCACGGTTAGCGTGTAGTCGTTGGGAACAGAACTGAGCGCCGGTGAAAACGGAGCCGAGATCGAACTCAGCGCTAACAGGTTGGACAGGTTGTTGATTGATATTCCGCCTTGGCCTACCAGACCCGGATTATGCGCAATGTACAGAGCCGCGTCGGCTGTATTCGTAATGGCGGCGGAAGGTACAGCAAGGGATCCGCCCGTGATCGCGAAGAGATTCGAGCAGTTGGTTGTGCCGTCGGAATTGACGCATCCGGCAAGAACATTAGCCAGCGTGTTAATCAGATCATTCGGAACAATGCTGCTGAAGGTGTCGGCAGGAGTGCATGCCGCCGGCGTCGTTGCGCAGGAGACCGGTGGAGTGGTATAAGCAGGTGTTCGCGTAAGCGCCTGGCCGTTCGTCACGTTCACGAGATTGTTGAAGGTCGCAAAGGCGTTCGTCAATCCAACCGTGTTCGTCGCGCTGGTGCCTATGTGCAGGTAATCCTTCGAGAAACCCGCCAGAGCGTACTCCATAGCCACTGTAGTGACCTCATCGATGAAGATGAACGAAGGAGTTCCAGCCTCAACTGCGGAACATGGTCCCAGGGCAGCCGTCAGAACCAGAGCGGTATTGTCGGTGCCCGCCGCTAGCCCAGGATTGCCGCCGATCGATGCCACATACAGCTCATCCGAAGCATTGGCGCAGGTAAAGGAACTGATGTTCCAACTGCCGCCGCTGTCTGTTGGATTGTCTGCCGTCGCAATCAGTGTGGAAGCGGCTCCATAGCCGCCTGCGGTGCCGGAGGTGGCTCCGACTTCATAGAGATTCACGGTCGAACCAGAAACCGGGAACTGGCCGCCATGCGTCTTGCCATGCACCGAGGCTACCACCTTCTCCCCGGAGGGCCCTGGCAGGCCGCTGGTAACTGCCGAACTGCATCCGGACAGGAGCAGAACGCTAGAAGAACCGAGTGCCAGACTCAAGAGCAGAATCTGGCGCTGAAAGCGCTTCACGAATGTCGATACTTCGGATGTATTGAACTCGATCACCGGGTAGCTCCTTACTTCGGCCTTCAGCGGTCGCTTGCCTGAGAGGGCCGGTTTACCTTTTTCGTCGGAGGATAGATTGCCTGCTTTGCGGCGAGAGCGAGCCGCGCCGCATTGAACTGCCTGCCTGGTTAGCGTGGTTACGCGGGTTTTGTTGGGGGCATTCTTCAGACTCTGTCCTGCTGGTCAAGAACCAGCTTCCCCCTCAAAAAAATGGTTGTCCCGTTTTGTGTGGGTGCGCTGGCTCTCGCAACACTTCGCACCCATCCAACTCCTGAAGTCAAAATCAATCTGCATTCGCAGATTGCTCATCTAAGCGATTGAGAAGTACAGCGTCGGAAACTGATTTGCTTCCTGACCGCAATAATATCCGGCGTATTGATGTTCGCTCATGAAAAGAACGTGAAATTCATTTTAGTTATGAACCTATGATGAATTTACGCATAAACAAAGGACAAACTTAATTTCTTAGCTTATGAATTTTGGATGAATGAAGGCTATTTAATCCAGATCCGTCTGCCGCCTCTCTCCTTCGGATGTTGGCGAGGAGTCATCAGGGGCCGTTGCAACCGCGGGCGATGCTCGGTTTCTTTACGACTTCGTGATTGCTTGCCTCGATGGTGCGAAGCGTGAGCGCAGGGTTTTCAAGTTTCCCTTGCATATCTCATCCGGCGATTTATCATCTTGCTTTCTGTTTCTCGGCGTCATCGGGGTATAACTTATATGCTATAAAAACCACGACTGTCCGGTTAATAGTCGAACAGAACCAGTTGGCTGTAGGATTCCCTTAACTCCTCTTTGGATATGAACCTTTGAAGTACATATAGGATAGAAAATGCTGGGGCGGGGATACTATATCTGCCACCATACTCGGCTGATCTGAGCCCCGTCGAAAAGGGGTGATCGTGGATCAAGAAGATTCTCCGCAATGCAAAATCAAGAACTAAAGAAGCACTTGAAAAAGCTATTGCCGAAGTAATAAAAATCATTACTTCCGGCAACTCCAAAGCCTGGTTCAGAACTTGCCCGAACCAGGTACAGCTAGCATGATTTTGCTCTGATATATAGCACCGGTCTGGAGACCAGCGCTACACTCCGCCTAATGCGCCCGCGGATGTGTGCGGTCGTAAACCACGGTCAGTTGTGCGGTGGTCAGTTGCGTGTATCTCTGCGTGGTGGAGAGCCGCTCGTGGCCCAGCAACTCCTGGATGGCGCGCAGGTCGGCGCCCTCTTCCAGCAAATGCGTGCCGAAGGCGTGGCGCAGCGTGTGCGGATGCACCTCGGCGGAGAGGCCGCGCAAAATGGCAATGCGCTTGACGATGCGCCCCACGCTGCGCGTCGTCAGCCGCGCCTGAGCGGATTTGCCCAAGCCGCGCAGGCGCAGATTGACGAAGAGCGCGGGCGTATCGCTGTGCTTTGCTCGCCCCTGTCCGTCCTTGCCTGCCGCCAGCAGGGCCGCGCGCTCCGTCAAGTAAGCGCGCAAGGCCTGAGCCGCCGCGTCGCCCAGCGGAACGTAGCGCTGCTTGTTCCCTTTGCCGCGAATCAGAATGGCATCATTGGCCCAATGAATGTCTTCGAGGTTCAGCCCGGTCAGCTCGGCGTTGCGGATGCCGCAGCCGTAGAGCAGTTCCAGAATCGCCGTGTCGCGCGCCGGCCAACTGGCAGCGTCTTCGCCCACCGTATCGACAACCCGGTTCATCTGCTCAATGGACGGCACGCGCGGCAGATGCTTGGGCAGCTTGGGCGTGGCCACCAGCGCAGCGGCGTTCTGCTCCACCAGACCCAGCCGCGCCAGCCACTTGAACCAACTGCGAATCGCTGCCAGCGCCCGCGCGGCCGAAGCTTTGGAGAGCCCGCGGTCGTAAAGCGTGCCTAGATACGCGCGAATCTCGGTGTGCTCAATGCTCTCCGGGCCGTGCTCGACTCCGTTCCGTTCGGCAATATAGGCGGTAAATCCGCGCAGCTCGCGTTCGTAGGCGCGCAGGGTGTGTTCCGAAGAGCCCCGCTCATTGGCCAGCACACGCAGGTAGTCGGCCACCAGGGAGTCGAGAGAGGTGGATTGGGGCAGATCTTCCCAGGTCTCAGAATCGAGACCTGGGGCACCCACGATGGCGGCGCTCATGCTGTCTCCTCGCCAATCAGCTCTTCCACGCCCGCCTTCACCTTTGTACGAGTCACAAGATGCAAGCCTTTCCGCCCAGCAACCGGAGCTTCCACCGCCTCCATCCGCTGCCGTGTGGCGCGGGGATGATGCAGCCGATGCACCTCTTTGAGCCTGCCCAGCGCCAGATGCGTATACACCTGGGTGGTGGAAATATCGGCGTGGCCCAGCAACAGTTGCACGCTGCGCAAATCAGCGCCGTGCTCCACCATGTGCGTGGCGCAACTGTGGCGCAGGCGATGCGGGCTGGCCTTATCGTTGCTCGTCTTCACAATGTGCCAAACCCACTGGCGCGTCAGCGGCATCCCATGCAATGAGAGAAACAGCCGCGTGGAATCCTGCCGAGCTTCGGGCCGTGCCGGAAGCTCCTTCCGCTTGGCCCCGGCGCGCGCTGAGGTAATGCGAGCCAGATGCGGCCGTCCCTCGCGCAGATAGGTTTCCAGCGTCTCGACGGCTGCGCGGCCCAGCGGCACAATGCGCTCCTTGTCGCCTTTGCCGCGCACCTGAACGCGGCCCAGATCGAGCGCCAAATCGCCGGTCGTCAGCGCCGTCACCTCGGAGACGCGCAATCCGCCGGCGTAGAGCAGCTCCAGAATCGCCCGGTCGCGCAGATCGGTGGCGCGAGCCTGCGGGTGGTCGGCCTTCAACTGCGCGCGATCCAGCATCTCCGCCACCTCCGGCTCGGCCAGCGACTTGGGCAGAACCTTCCAGGCCTTGGGCGATTCAATATTCACAGTCGGGTCGTGATGAATGCGCCGGTCGAGCAGCAGCCACTTGTAAAAGCCCCGCAGGCAACTCAGCTTGCGCGCCGCCGAGCGCTGGTCGATGCCGTGCGCCCGCAGATGCTCCAGAAAGGCCGCCACATCTTCCTGCATGGCCGTCAGCAGCACGCCGTTACGCTCTTCAATCACCTCGGCAAAGGTCTTCAAATCGCTGTCGTAGGCCTCGCAGGTGAGCGGGCGCAGCCCCTTTTCCACGCGCAAATAGGCCTGGTAGTCCTTCAACAGCGAGAGGTTGCTTGCAGTCTCCACACTTCGATTATCCGCGCCTGAAGCCGCTCCACTGCCGCCCATGCGCCGCGCTGAACCTGATTCATCATGGACTCAACTTCGGCAATAGCCAAGCAAGCAACCGCCGGCGACAAGGTAGCGCCAACCTCCTGAGACACAGAAGGTAGCACCGACCTTCTAAGACGCAGAAAGGTAGCGCCAACCTCCCAATACACAAAAGGTAGCGCCGACCTCCTGGTCGGCTGTAGCGTGGACCTCCCGGTCCACGCCCCACTCCCCACAGTCAGGCAGATTCCTAAACCGTTTCAGCCTCTCCCAAAGACCTCCGTCCATTCCATCCGCGCATTTTGCGGAACAAGTAAGCGGGAATCATTCTTTCTTCGCAACCAAATCAGAATTCCAGAAGAAGACGCAAAGGGGTTATCATAGCCAAGTCATGATTCCTTTCTCGATCCACCCACTTCGCAGTCTGCTGCCGCTACTAATTCTTCCCGGAGTCGCCGTGCTCGCAATTCCCGCCCAGACCAGGCCCGTTCCCAACCCCCAATTGGCCTCCAGCGCATTGAACGCCCGCGTTGAGGCGCTGCTCAAGCAGATGACGCTCGACGAGAAGATCGGCCAACTGACGCAATATTCGGCTGGCTTTGCCACCGGTCCCGGCTCCGGCGCCTCCAACCAGCGCTGGGACGAGATGGCTGCCGCCGGCCAAGTTGGTTCGTTTCTGAATCTGGCCGATCCGGCGGCCACCAATCACTACCAGCATCTGGCCGTGGAAAAAACCCGCCTGCACATTCCCATCCTCTTTGGCATGGATGTGATTCACGGCCACCGCACCACCTTCCCGATTCCGCTGGCCGTGGCGGCAAGCTGGAACCCGGCGGCGGCGGAGACGGTGGCGCACACCGGCGCAATCGAGGCCCGCGCCGACGGCATCCCCTGGGTCTTTTCGCCCATGGTTGACATCAGCCGCGACGCGCGCTGGGGCCGCATCGTCGAATCCAGCGGCGAAGACCCCTACCTCGGCTCCGCGCTGGCCCGCGCCTGGGTCAAGGGCTACCAGCAGGACGATCTCTCCCGGCCTGACTCGGTCGCGGTCAGCGTCAAGCACTATGCCGCCTACGGCGCGCCCATCGCCGGGCGCGATTACAACGCCGTGGACATGAGCGAGATTCTACTGCGCCAAGTCTATCTGGAGCCTTATCGCGCCGCAGTTGAGGCCGGCGCGGCCACCCTCATGAGCTCCTTCAATACCATCAACGGCGTTCCGGCCACCGCCAATCCTTTCACGCTGAATCAGGTTTTGCGCAACGAGTGGGGCTTTGACGGCATGGTCGTCTCCGACTGGGGTGCGGTCTCCGAACTCATCAACCACGGCATCGGCGACGGCCCCACTGTCGCCCGCAAAGCCCTGGAAGCCGGTGTGGACATGGACATGGAGGGTTACCTCTTCGGAACCGTCATCGCTCCCCAGGTCCGTGCCGGAAAGATCCCCGAGAGCGTCGTCGATGAGGCCGTTCGCCGCGTGCTGCGCGTCAAGTTCGCCCTCGGCCTCTTCGAGCATCCCTATGCGCCGGAGGGCCCGGCTTACAAGGTAACTCCTGAACTCCGCGCCACCGCCCGCCAAGTGGCCGAAGAGACTTTCGTGCTGCTGAAGAACGACCCCTTGCAGGGGGGCGGACCTCTGTTGCCGTTGTCTTCAAAAACCGAGAAGGTCGCGCTCATCGGTCCCATGGCCGATAACCAGCGCGAGATGCTGGGCGCATGGGCGGTCAGCGGCAGCGCGCGCGATGCGGTCACCCTGCGCACCGCTCTCGCTGAAAGGCTGGGCAACCGCCTGCTCTATGCGCAAGGTTGCAACCTGCTCTCCGGCGACGACGCCAACATGGTCAAGCGTGTGCACTTCGCCGGCGGAGATAGACCGGATATTCCTTTCTCCATTCCCGATGACGCCAAGACGATCGCCGAAGCTATTCAGACAGCCAAGCAAGCCGATGTGGTCATCCTCGCTCTCGGCGAGCCAACCGACTGGATGGAAGGCGAAGCCTCCAGCCGCGCCACGCTCAGCTTTACCGGCGCGCAACAGCAGTTGATGGAGGCCGTCGCCGCCACCGGCAAGCCGGTCATCCTCGTCGTTCTGGCCGGTCGCCCACTGGAGCTGAAGTGGGCCGCTCAGCACGTCCCCGCAATCCTTCAGGCATGGAGCCCCGGCATCGAGGCCGGTCCGGCCCTGGCCCGCGTTCTCTTCGGCGACGTGAACCCCTCCGGCAAACTGCCCGTCAGCCTGCCCCGCTCGGTTGGCCAGGAGCCGCTCTATTACGCGCAACTGCCCACCGGCCGCCCCGCCCATGGCGACCTGAGCCACCTGCCGCGCGAAGCCGGCGAAAAATTCATGTCGCGTTATATGGATGAGCAGAACTCGGCCCTCTTTCCCTTCGGCTGGGGCCTGAGTTACACCCGCTTCACTTACTCTCAGCCCACCGTCAGCCGCGCTCAACTGCCGCTTGGCGAGCTACTCGCCGCGGGGCGCAAGCCAGCCGTCACCGTCAGCGTGGACGTGAAGAACTCCGGCAGCGTCGCCGGAACCGAAGTCGTTCAGCTCTACATCCGCAACACGGCGGCCAGCCTCTCCCAGCCGGTGCGCGAGTTGAAGGGCTTCGCCCGCGTCACGCTCGCCCCCGGCGAAAGCATGCGCGTCGATTTCCCGCTCGGCTTTGACGAGCTGAACTTCTACAACGCCGAAGTCAAGCGCACCGTTGAACCAACCACTTACAAGATCTGGGTCGGCGGCAGCTCGCTGGCCGAAGCGGAGACGGAATTGAAGGTGACTGAGTAGACGAATTTAATGTTGACTGAGTAGTTCCAAACCGCTCTCCCCGGCCAAGCTGTAGCGTCGGCCTTCCGGCCGGTTGTAGCGTGGACCTCCCGGTCCACGCTCTTTACTTTCTACTTCACCACCGGCGTTACCAATCCGCCAGGCATGAAGCATGAGGCATAAAACCTATTCCTATCCGTGCCGCCGCTAACTCGCTAACTCGCCTATGTCCGCGAAGCTGACGCTAACGTGCTAAGTTAATTGCCCCATCCTCGCGTACTTTGCGAAGGGTGGGAGACCGTGAACCTCAACCAAACTCGACGCACTTAAATTGCAATCCGCGTTTCGATGGCATCGTAGTTAGACTGAAGGCCGTGCCTGCCGGTTTCCAGAAGGCCTGCGCCGGTCAGGATCTTCACATCCGCGTGGACGTTGCTGTAGTCGCGTTTGAGCTCTTTGGCCAGCGCGCGGACGCTGGGAACGCTGTGACGGCGGACATAGCTCAGCAGTTCCATACGCTTACCGGTGAGGACGCGGGAGAGCGTCTCCCAGCTTGCAAAGGCCAAATGGCGCTCGTAGACGCTCTCGCCCTGCTCGGCGCGATGCCATGCGTCGATGAACCGGCGTGAGGCTTCTTCTTCCATCGCGCCGCCGACTGTGATTTTTGCTTCGCTCATTAAAAAGCTTCCTGATATGCATTTTCATTTTAATTCAATTGAAACTTTGGATTTCTAAGCACAATCTCATTAATGTCTGAAAAAAACGAAAGGAGGTTGTACTCTGTAATTGGCGCGTCGCCGGGATGAGAACACTGGCACCTGAGATCAAAACAGCTTCTAAGGCGCGTGTGCTGATTGCTGTCGATTAACTGCATCCCCTCGATGATCCAAAGGATCTCCGAATCAAAAACTTCACGAAGCTCACTGATAGATGGAATATTCTGCACTTTGTTGAATCGCTTAAACCTTCCGGATTGGGTCGCAGCCATCTGCTGGGACACGGTGTTGAATTTGTTGAACCCGATCTTCTCAATAACCCTATGAATGCGATCTATGGCGGCACACCACCCAAGTACGGCGGCACCTCTAAAAAGATTCCCAGATGCGCAGGAAATTGCTTCCGTCAAATAGGCATCCTCCTCAGCGTCAGCCAGTCCAGAAAGTATCTTTGTAAGTAATGAGACCTCCTTCTGCACATTTGGCTGTTTCTGAATCGGTATAATCAGCGCATCGCTGAACTTTTTAAGGCATAAGCTGATAATTTCAATGTGCCGAGTCCGGAGATTATTCGGCTTGCTTAACTTCAGAAGACTATGGAAGTGTGTAGAATACGCCTCGATATCCCCGGGGTTCAGACTTGCCTGTTTACTGAGGGTTGGCACTAGATCAGAAAACCAAAACGAACTGAGGCGTTCTTCCTCCGCACAAAGTCCCTTCTTCGAGACTAATCGCCCAGTCTCTTTGCTGATCTGGGTTCTCAATTTCTTCAAATCACGATGAAATTGGCGAAGTTTATCCAGCATTACCGTAGCTCGGCGATCAGTTTGGAGAGTTGTTCTTTACCTGCTTCTGAAAGTCGTACTTTCGGGGAATCTGGGTCGTATGCCTCAAATCCATCAAAAAGCAGTGAATTCCGTTTGAAAATGGCTGCAAAATTTCCTTTATCAAGGCATTTTCTCAATTGGCATTCTGACCGGACCATTTCGCCATCAAAAATAAAATCTCCTGATCTTAATCCTTCCCTCAATGCAGCAAGCAATGCAATGCGGATTTGGCTCTCAGTAATCTTGGTTGTCTTTAAATCCTCGTAAAGTGGTTTAAAATCATCCCCCTCTTTATAAAAGAGCTGGTTCAAGTCATCAATGCTACGCCCATATTTTTCCAAAAATTTGCGCGCTTTGATGGGTAGACCTGCAAGCGTCAAATCCTGATCTGTAGGTGCAGCCCCTCCGTTTGCATTATCGACGATATTTGACTCACCTGATTTGATCTGAGGTATAGTCTCCGTCGAATGCACGGCGGCAGCATCGGCTTTTATATGTTTAGGCTTCGCGATACGATCAAGATAATTAGACAACAACAGGTCGAAGCATCGTTCTTGCAGATTTTCCGGACAGGCTTTGGCAATTGCAGCCAACTCAAGAACGTCAGTCTTTAGATCCTCGGGCAACATAAGAACTCCCAAAGTGAAATCGCGGATTGAACTGATCTTACAACTAAAAAATGATAAATCACCAAGAAAATGTTCAGATTGTACTCAATCAGCACCCCAGCATTCGCCTATTGTTCGCCTTTAGGGTATAATCTCAACATGGACTTTCAACTGGTGACAAGCTACAAGCCGCGTGGAGATCAGCCGCGGGCGATTGGCGAACTGATGCAGGGCCTTGCGGCGGGCGAGAAGCACCAGGTGCTGCTTGGCGTAACCGGCTCAGGCAAGACCTTTACCATGGCCAAAGTCATCGAGGAGTCGAACCGGCCGGCGCTGATTCTGGCGCATAATAAAACTCTTGCCGCGCAGCTCTATCACGAGTTCAAGCAGTTCTTTCCCAACAACGCCGTCGAATACTTTGTCAGTTATTACGACTACTATCAGCCGGAGGCGTATATTCCCGCCGGTGACTTATATATCGAAAAGGAAGCCACAGTAAACGAAGAGCTGGATAAGTTGCGTCTTTCCGCCACGCGCTCGCTCTTTGAGCGGCGCGACGCGATAATTATCAGCTCGGTGAGCTGCATCTATGGGTTGGGTTCGCCGGAGGCTTATTATGGAATGCTTCTGCTGCTCGAAAAAGGCCAGCGCATCAGTCGCAAGGATCTAACTCGGCGATTGGTTGAGATACTCTACGAGCGCAATGACATGGACTTCCGGCGCGGAACCTTCCGTGTGCGCGGCGATGTGATCGAGGTCTTTCCGACCTATGATGAACTAGCATACCGCATCGAGTTATTCGGCGATGAGATCGAAAGCCTCTCGCAGATTGATCCGCTCTTCGGCACGGTGAAGCAGAAGTATGCGCGGCTGCCGATCTATCCCAAAACCCATTATGTAATGCAGCCGGAGACCAAGGCGCTGGCCGTGGAATCCATCGTGGCGGAGCTGAATGATTGGGTTCCGCGCCTGGAGCAAGAGGGCCGCATGGTGGAGGCGCAGCGCATTCATCAGCGCACGCGCTTTGATCTGGAGATGATGAAGTCCATGGGCTACTGCCATGGCATTGAGAATTACTCGCGGCACTTCAGCGGCCGTCAGCCGGGTGAGCCTCCGCCGACGCTGCTCGATTACTTCCCGCGCGATTTTCTGCTCTTCATTGACGAGAGCCACGCCACCATTCCGCAAGTGCATGGAATGTGGCACGGCGACCGCAGCCGCAAGCAAAATCTGGTGGACTACGGCTTCCGCCTGCCCTCGGCCTTGGACAACCGGCCGCTCAAGTTTGATGAGTTTGAGGAGCGTGTGCATCAGGTGATTTATGTTTCGGCGACCCCAGGGCCGTATGAGCTGACCCGCTCGGCGGGCGTGGTGGTGGAGCAGGTGATTCGCCCCACCGGCCTTGTCGATCCTGAGGTGGAGATTCGCCCGGTCAAGGGGCAGATCGACGATCTGCTGGCGGAGATTCGCGACCGCACTGCGCGCAATGAGCGCGTGCTGGTGACCACTCTGACCAAGCGCATGAGTGAGGATCTGGCAAATTACTACACCGAGGTGGGCGTGCGCTGCCGTTATCTGCACTCGGAGATCGAGACGCTGGAGCGCGTCAAACTGCTGGCCGGCTTGCGCAAGGGCGAGTTCGATGTGCTGATCGGCATCAACCTGCTGCGCGAAGGGCTTGACCTGCCGGAGGTCTCGCTGGTAGCGATTCTGGACGCGGACAAAGAGGGCTTTCTGCGCTCGGCCGGCTCACTGATTCAGACGATGGGACGGGCTTCGCGGCACGTCGAGGGGCGGGCGATTCTTTATGCCGACAAGATGACCGACTCCATGAAGCGGGCGATTGGCGAGACCAACCGCCGGCGCACCATTCAGCGCGCCTACAACGAGGAGAATGGGATTACCCCGCGCTCCATCATCAGCCCGGTGGAGATGGGGTTGGCGGCGATTCTAAAGGCCGAGTACGGCGATGTGGAAGTGGAGGAAACGGCAGCGTTGCCGGAGTTTGCCAGCCAGGCTGAACTGGATGGGCACGTGGGCAAGCTGGAGACGGAGATGCGCGAAGCGGCCAAGAAGTTCGACTTTGAGCGCGCCGCCAAGTTGCGCGACACGATCAAGGAACTGCGCGAGAAGGAGTTTTTGTTCGGCTGATGCAGAATTTCAGGCAGCCCGGCTTCGCACCGCGAACGGGAGTCCGCGGCGATGATCGCCGGTGTTGAAGTGGCTGATCTCATCGCTGAGTTGATGAGCGAGCTTGACCAACTCGTTGGCGGTTCGGGCGCTCTCTTCCGCGCCCTGTGTGGATTGACTGATGCTGGTGGAGATTTCGTTCATCGATTGGCCGACCAGAACTGAAGATTGCGATTGCTGCTCAGTGGCCTGGGCGATATGTTCAATAAGTTGACGGGCCTCGGCAGCGCTGGAGCCTAGCGAGCCGAGTGATTGGGCGGCGGCATCGGCGACGACGACGCTCTTCTCCACCCGCTGTGAGCTGTCCTTGATATGCGTGACCGCATCCTGGGTTCCCTGCTGAATGGAATGAACAGCTTCCGCAATTTCTTTGGTGGCGGCGGTGGTGCGCTCCGCTAGACGCCGGACCTCGCCAGCGACCACGGCAAAACCTCTTCCATGCTCTCCCGCGCGAGCCGATTCAATGGCGGCGTTCAGGGCCAGCAGGTTGGTCTGGCCGGCAATCTCCTGAATCAGCTTGACGACTTTGCTGATTTCGCTGGAGCTTTCGCCAAGTTCCTGGACGCTTTTTGCATTTCGCTGGGCTTCACTGGCCATATCACGGACATCCCCGGCCACGCCTTCCACGGATTGATAGCTGGTCGCGGCCAGGTTGCCGGTTTGCTCGGCATTCCGGGTTGCCTGATGGCAATTTGAGGAGACTTCATGAATGCTGGAGATCATCTCTTCCAGTGCAGAGGCGACTTGCGAGGCGAGGATCCTCTGCTCCGTGGATGCGGCGGCTATCTGGACCGAAGAGCTGGAGACGCTCTCCGCGCTTTGGGAGAGAGCACCGGCGACGGATTGAATCTG
>Ga0181520_10000569_pt1 | contig 80518 bp, 58 predicted proteins | sample PEATcosm2014_Bin_29_FD_132451 | JGI IMG/M metagenome (GOLD analysis project Ga0181520, IMG submission 132451) | Peatland microbial communities from MTU Mesocosm Facility, Houghton, MI, USA - PEATcosm2014_Bin02_30_metaG | ecosystem: Environmental > Terrestrial > Soil > Wetlands > Peat | place... | reverse complement strand
TACCCCTACGCGCCCGAGGGCATCGCTCATCTGGACCTGGCAGCGGCCGGGAACGCCCGGACCTTCCGCGGCGACGGTACGGTCCACGTGGACGGCGGCTCCTACATTGGAACCGGGGTGATTGCGACCGGCGTGCGATTGGACGCGCGGGTCCACGCGGACCCGGAGCAACTGTTGATTACATCGATTGTTGCCCGCCTGCGCCAGGGCGGACAAATTGAAGGCGAAGTAGCGCTGAGCCCCTGGCTGCCGCCGATTCCCGGAGCCGCGGTTCTGCAACCGGCGGGCCGGGCCAGCGTGCGCGCGACCGGTCCAAAAGCAAAGAACTCCGCTGCCGTCGTGCATCCGCCGCCGTCGATTATCCCGGTCATCGGCAAAGTAACGGCGCACTTCAGAAACGTTTCGCTGGACACGATTCTGGACATGGTGTGCGCGCCGCCGTTTCGGCGCCTGGGCCTGGACGCCCTGTTGAACGGCCCCGCGATCGCAAACTGGACCCATGGCGACGCCAATACACTGGCAGTCGACGCGACGCTCGCCATGAGCCCGTCCGGGCATGGATTGCCGGGCGAGGTCCCGTCGAGCGGCGTGGTGGACGGAACCTATACCCAGCGCGACGGCGCGGTTGCTTTGCGCAAACTGGAGCTGCACACACCCGCCAGCCTGTTGGAGGCGCACGGCGAGTTGGGCGCTTACCCGCTGGCCAGCCCCTCAGCTTTCTCGGTCGAGTTCCATTCGAAGAACCTGGGAGAGTTCGACACCGTTCTACGCGACCTGGGGTTGACCCGCAACGGAAGAACAGGAACCGCGGCCTTGCCGGTGGCTTTGACCGGGCAAATGGATTTTCTCCATGGGTCCTGGAACGGCTCCCTGACCAATCCGCGCCTTTCGGGGAATCTGAAGGCCACGCAACTGGCCGTCGAGTTGCCGGCAGCGGCAGCGGCAGGCGGGAAGCCAGGCCAACCGCAATCGGTTCGCCTGGATGCAGTGGAAGCCACGGGCAGCTTTTCGGCGGCCCGGATCGATGTTTCGCATGGGGTGGTGCGGCGCGGCAAGTCGGAGATCGACCTCAGCGGAACGCTGGACGCGATGCCTGCCGGAGCATCGACGCCGTCGTTCGACAACAATTCAGTGCTTCATATGCGCCTGCGCGCCGCCGAGGTTGGCGTGAACGATGTGCAGCCGTTCCTGAGCCGGCACCTGCCGGTTACGGGCACTCTCAATGCGCAGATTCAGGCCGACGGGGCCATCCGCACGCTGGGCGGCGCGGGATGGGTGGAGTTGGACGAGGGGAGCGTGTACGGAGAGCCGATTGCGCGCGTCCGGGCGCAGGGTAATATCGCCGGCCAGACCATCAAGCTCACTTCATTGACCATCAGTGAGGAGGCCGGCAAGGTGTCGGCTACCGGCAGTTACGATCTGAAGTCGCGCCGCTTCCAGGTGGATGCCAAGGGCACGGCAATCAACGTGGCCCGCATCGATTGGTTGCACCGCAAGGGTCTGGACGTGACCGGCAAGCTGGGGTTCTCTGTGGAGGGATCGGGGACGGTGGACGATCCGCGGCTCCAGGCGCACGCCACGCTGGCCGGGCTCCAGGTGAGCGGAGAACCGCTGGGCGGACTGGAACTGGTGGCGCACACCGCCAACCGCTCGGCGTTTTACGACGTTTCCACGCGGCTGGAGGGGGCCGAACTGACTGCCCATGGGCAGACTGCGCTGAGCGGCGACTATCCCACCCAGGCCAAGATCGAGTTTTCGCGGTTCAACATCGCGGCGCTTTTCAAGATGGCCCATGTGCACGGGCTCAGCGGAGAGTCTGCGCTGGCCGGAGCGGTGACCCTGGAAGGACCTTTGGCGCGGCCTGAAGACATGCGCGGCGAGGCGCACCTGCAGCAGTTGGCGGTAACCGTGGCCGGGGTTCACCTGAAGAGCGAGGGCGGCGTGCACGCGACCATTGCCAATGGCCGCGTCGCTCTGGACCCGCTGCACGTGACCGGGGAACAAACCGACCTGCATGCGCAGGGCAGCTTGGATCTGAAGGGCAAGCAGCAACTGGACTTTGCCGCCAGCGGATCGATCAATCTGAAGGTTACCGAAACGCTGGACCCGGACCTGACGGCCAGTGGGACGACGACCTTCCAGGTGGAGGCGCACGGGCCGCTGACGAACCCGGGATTGCGCGGCCGCATCGACTTTCAGAATGGGGCGCTGTCGCTGGAAGATCTGCCCAACGGGCTGAGCCAGTTGCGTGGAACGCTGGAGTTCAACCAGAACCGGCTGGAAGTGAAGAGCCTGACGGCCATGAGCGGCGGCGGCCTGCTAAGCGTATCCGGCTACCTGGCCTACCAGCACGGGATTTTTGCCGACCTGGCGGTCAGAGGCAATGGCATTCGCATTCGATACCCGTCTGGCGTGAGCTCCCTGGCCGACGCCTCGCTGCGACTGCAAGGGTCGCAGAACAACCTGCTGCTGAGCGGCGATGTGCTGATCACGCGCTTCACCGTAAGTCCCGACCTGGACATTGCGGCGCTGGCCGCGCAAACCAACAACGTGCAGCCGGTGGTGGCGCCCGACGCTCCCTCCAACCACATCCGCATGGATGTCCACATCACCTCCTCACCGCAGTTGAGCTTCCAGAACGCCTACGCCAAGCTGGCCGGCAATGTGGATCTGCACCTGCGCGGAACGGTGGCTTCGCCTTCGCTGCTGGGCCGGGTCTCCATCACCGAAGGCAGCGCCATGATCGCCGGAACCCGTTATGAGCTGCAGCGCGGCGACATCTTCTTTACCAACCCGGTGCGCATTCAACCTTCGATCGACTTGAACGCCACGGCGCACGTCGAGGACTACGATATTACCCTCGGGCTGCACGGAACCCCGGACAAACTGGCGGTCACCTATCGCAGCGATCCGCCGCTGCCAGAGGCTGACGTGGTGGCGCTGCTGGCCCTGGGCCGCACGCAGAGCCAGCAGCGCCTCTATACCCGGCAACAGGAGGCCGCGGGGGCCAACCCCACCACGGACGCCCTGCTCGGCGGCGCGCTCAACGCCACGGTCAGCAGCCGCGTGCAACGGCTCTTCGGCGCGGGCAGCGTAAAGGTGGACCCCAACTACCTGGGCGCGCTAGGCAACTCAACTTCCCGCATTATTGTCGAGGAGCAGTTGGGTTCGAACGTCACTCTCACCTACGCGACCAATGTGAACACCACAGCCCAGCAACTGATCCAGGCTGAGGTGGCCATCAACCGGCACGTTTCCCTGCTGGTGGCCCGCGATGAGTCCGGCGTTTTTTCCATGGTTGTGAAGGCTACGCGCCGCTACCGGTGAAACCCCGTAACCTTTCTTTGCATCCTGTGTCTATACGTGCGCAGGGCAAGAGCCCCGGGCCGGCGGGGACATGACGGGGTTCGCAGACCGCGTCCAGCCTCCGCAAAATCCCGCGGCCGCCCTGAAGCTATCGTGCTCGATACACGAGGAGGAGCTACCTATGACTTGGACGACGCGCAATTCCCGCTTCACACTTTTGGCGGCGACGCTCGCCGGAACCCTTCTGAGCCTTCCCCAGATTTCGCTGGCGGCCCAGCCCCGAGCCCTCGCCTCTGGCGCAGCCGCGCAAGCGCAGACTGACAGCCCCACAGCCAGCGATGCCGCGGGCCGCCTGGACAAGAAACAATACAAAAATGTGAAGGTGAGCGTGGAGAACGGCATTGCCACCTTGACCGGCTCGGTGGACCTGTATGAGTACAAGGCCGACGCAGAGAAGCGTGTGCGCAAGGCCAAAGGCGTGAACGCGGTGCGCAACGAGATTGAGGTTGCGGGCCCAACCGTTCCAGACCAGGAACTGCAGGCCAAACTGGCCGAAAAACTGGCTTATGACCGCGTGGGCTACGGCAACGCGTTCAACGCGATCGGAGTCAAAGTGGAGAACGGCGTGGTCACGGTTGCCGGGCACGCCCGCACCGATGTGGACAAGGACTCCGCCCTGGCGCTGGTCAGCACCTATCCCGGCGTCAAGGACGTGATCGGCGAGATCGAAGTCGATCCGGTTTCCATCATGGACGACCAGACACGGCTGCAGGTGGCGCGCGCGGTTTACGGCTATCCATCACTGAACAAGTACGCCATTGACCCCGCCAAGCCCATCCGCATCTCGGTGCAGAACGGCCATGTGGAGCTTTATGGAACCGTGGACTCGCAGGCCGACAAGGATACGGCCTTCCTGCGCGCCAACGGCGTTCCCGGCGTGTTCAGCGTGAAGAATTACCTCACAGTGGCAGGACAAGGCAGCGAAGCTCAGAAATAATCCCGAACGAAAGCCTGCCTGGGAGGATGGAAACCTCCCGGGCAGGCGTTGGTTCGCTTGCTTCCCACCTTACGTCTCTGATCCCATCACTTCGCACGTTGGTGCATGATATCCCAGGTCTCAAAATCGAATCCTCGCCCCAGCGACGAGGACCTGTCGCTGGGGACCCCGAGACCTGGGGCACCCGTATTTCATGGAACTACGAGCGCGGAGAATCCTGGCTGCTTAGAACTTGACCGACGGAGCGGTGCGCGCAGCGGCGCTGGCCTCGAAGAATGCGTTGTTCTCGTGGAACCCGGCGATGCCGGCCCAGATGCTGTTGGGAAACTGGCGCACGAAGGTGTTGTAGTCGCGCAGTGCGTCGTTATAGCGTTTGCGCGCCACGCTGATGCGGTTTTCGGTCCCCGCCAGTTCGTCCTGCAGGCGCATGAACTGGTCGCTGGAGCGCAGTTGCGGGTAGTTCTCAGTGAGCAGCAGCAGGCGGCCCAGGGCGGAATCCAGATGCCCGTTGGCTTCGATCTTGGCTTGCGGTCCCTGCGCATTCAACATGCCCGCGCGGGCGTTGGCAATGTCGCCGAAGACCGTGCTCTCCTCCTTGGTAAAGCCCTTCACTGTCTCCACCAGGTTCGGGATCAGGTCGGCGCGCCGCTCCAACTGCACATCCACATCCGACCAGGCGGTCTTGACGACCTCGTCCTTGGCAACCATCTGGTTCTTGGCGCTTACATAGCTGCCAAACACCATGAGGGCAGCCAGGATCAAGATGCCGACAACTCCAAGTGCAATCCAAAGTCCACGACCCATACAGTCTTCTTCTCCTCCGGCTTCCGTTGAAGGAAGCCCCTTCATCGAAACTTGAACGAAACTACCAATCGTCGCCGGCCCCGCCACCGCCGAAACCACCACCGCCAAAGCCGCCGAAGCCGCCGCCACCGATCCAGGGCCCGCGGCCAAACCAGCTTGAGAAGAGGCCAAAACCAAGCAGAAAACGCAGAAGGTGGAAGCCGCCAAAGAAGACGAGCAAAATGATCAGCAGAATCAATTTGCCTGGCACTGATGCGTGGCGCACCGGAGCAGCTACCGGGGCGGGTTCCTCATCGAGCGAAACTTTGGCGTCGGCGGCGATGACCTGCGCCACCTGGCCCACGGCAAGAGTCACGGCGCCGTCGAAGTCGTTGGCGCGCAGCGCGGGAACCATCTCCCGGCCGATGTCGCCCAGCTTGCCGTCGGGCAGAATGCCTTCGAGGCCGTAGCCCACTTCGATTCTGCGCTTGTGGTCGTCAACGGCCAGAAAGACCAGCACGCCGCGATCCGAGCCCTTGCGGCCCATCTTCCACTTGTCTTCGAGCGCATTGGCAAAATCCGCCGGGTCCGCGCCGTCGAGGGTGCGAATGGTGACCACGGCGACCTGCGCATTGGCTTGCGAATGATCAAGTTGCGCGCAGAGGCGGTCGAGCCGGGCAACAGCTTCAGGTGACAGGACGTGGGCGAAATCGCTCACGTAGTCGGTGGGTTTGGGCAGATCCTCAACCCGCTCGGCCCAGGCTGCCATCGAGAAAATGCAGACAAAAGCCGGCAACAGCAGCCGGAGAACGGTCGAATGTACGCGGCGAGAGCCTTTCATCGCTCTCAATTGTACGCGGGCGGCTCAAGAGAAGTTCCCGCCCTCCGGGATTCGGTTCCCGCCGCCAACTGAAGGCTAACGGCTGCTCTTGCACTACACTTGAGAACAAATGACCCAGATTACGACGCTCCTGCCCCCGGTTGCACGCAAGGAACACAAAGAGACTCCTCTCCATGGCACAGTGCTGGTGGACGACTACGCCTGGCTGCGCGACAAGCAGAACCCCGAGGTGACCGCTTACCTGGAAGCCGAGAATGCGTATTCGGAAGCAGTGATGGCGCCGCTGGCCAAGCTGCGCGAGGAACTCTACGGCGAGATGCTCTCGCATGTGAAGCAGACCGACGTTTCGGTTCCCTTCCGGCAGGGTAACTGGTGGTACTACACGCGCACGGAGGAGGGCCGGCAATACGCAATCCACTGCCGCACGCATGGTTTGCCGAATGCAACGGAGGATACGCCGGAGCAGGTGGTGCTGGACGGCAACCTGCTGGCGGAGGGCCACGCCTTTTTCTCGATCGGCGGCACCGACGTGACGGAGGACGGCCGCTGGCTGGCCTATACGACCGACACGACGGGCTTCCGCCAGTACACGCTGCACATCAAGGACCTGGAGACCGGCGAGACCCTGGCGGACCAGGTGGAGCGCGTCGGCTCAGTGGTGTGGGCGGCCGATAATCGCACGCTGTTTTACACCGTCGAGGACGAAGAGCAGAAGCGCCAGTATCAACTCTGGCGGCACTGCGTGGGGCAGGCCACCAAAGATGTATTGATCTATCAGGAGGACGACGAGCGCTTCAACCTGGGCGCGGGGCGCACGCGCGACGGCAAATTTGTGGTGTTCGAATCGGCCAGCCACATCACCACCGAATCGTGGGTGCTGCCAGCGAACGAGCCTGACGGGCAATTCACGCTCATCAGTCCGCGTGAAGATGAGCACGAGTACTCCATCGACCATCGCAACGGGCTGTGGTTCATCCGCACCAACGATCGCGGCCGCAATTTCAGATTGGTCACGGTGCCGGTAGCCACGCCGGGACGCGAGCACTGGACCGAGAGGATTGCGCACCGCCCGGACGTGATGCTCGAAGAGGTGGACCTGTTTGCAGGATTCTTCATCGCTTGCGAGCGGGAAGATGGGTTGCCGCGGCTGCGGCTTTGGCGATTCGATGGCGCGGGGCCAGAAGCCAGTGCGGCCGGGGAAATCGCCTTCCCTGAGCCTGCCTACAGCGCGCAGCCGCACGTGAACCGGATCTTCGATACGCCGACCTTTCGTTATGCCTATCAGTCGCTGGTAACTCCCAGTTCGATCTACGAATACGAAGTGGCTTCGGGCACATCGACACTGCTGAAGCAACTTGAAGTCCCAGGGGGCTTCGACCGGACGCTGTATGCGAGCGAGCGGGTTCATGCCACGGCGCAGGACGGCGTGCAGGTGCCGGTGTCCCTGGTTTATCGCAAGGATAAGCGCGAGGCGGGACGGAATCCGCTGTACGTGTACGGCTACGGATCGTATGGATATTCGTTGCCGCTGGGGTTCAGTTCCAACCGGCTGAGTTTGCTGGACCGGGGCGTGGTGCTGGCCTATGCGCACATTCGCGGAGGGGGCGACCTGGGCGAACCCTGGCACGATGCGGGCAAGATGCTGGTAAAGCGCAACACCTTCACGGACTTCATCGCCGCTGTCGAGCACTTAACCGCGGCAGGGTACGGCGACCCGCGGCGGGTAGCCATCGAAGGCGGGTCGGCTGGGGGTCTGTTGATGGGCGCGGTGGTGAATTTGAAGCCGGAAATTTTCCGCGCCGTTCTCTCCCACGTGCCGTTTGTAGACGTGATGAACACCATGCTCGACGCCTCGCTGCCGCTGACCGTTCCGGAGTACGAGGAGTGGGGCAACCCGAACGAGGAGACTTACTTCAATTACATGCTGAGTTACTCGCCCTATGACAATTTGAAGGTGGGGAGTTATCCGGCGATGCTGGTGAAGACATCGCTCAACGACAGCCAGGTGATGTACTGGGAGCCGGCCAAGTATGTAGCCAAACTCCGGACGCTCAAGACGGATAGCAACCCGCTGCTGCTGGTGACGAACATGCAGGCCGGCCACGGCGGATCGAGCGGCCGTTATGACTATTTGAAAGAGATCGCCTTCGACTACGCTTTCCTGCTTCGGGAGTTGAGTTTGGTGTGATAGGGTTTCGTAGTTATTCCTAAGGAGGTTCCATGCGCACGCTGTGGATGAAGGCCCTATTACTTACGCTGGCCGCGAGTTTCGCAGGCGCGCAACAAGCTAATCCTTCCGCATCAGCTCCGGCTGCGGATGCGAAGCCGGAACGCGTGAAGGTTTATTCGGTTGGTCCGGGAGTGACGGCGCCGGAACTTCTTCCGCTGAACTTGTCACCCATCCCTCCCGGAAAGTGCAAGAAGAAGGCAGACGGCATAGTCATGCTCTCCGTCATCGTCGATGCGACAGGCCACCCGCGCAATGTTATGTTTTTTCACCCGGTGGGAACGGACCTGGACAAGTTTGCCCTGCAGATTGCTGCGGCGGACCGATTCAAACCCGGAACGAGCGAAGGTGCGCCGGTCGCCGTTGCGCAGTTGCTGGAAGTGAACATGCAAGGCTGCGTCGAACAGACCAAGAACGATACCGGAAAGAAGATGTTTTTGTTGCGCCTCAGATCCCAGCCGCAGCAGAAGCTGGAGCCGCTTCCTCAACCTCCGGAGGAGGCCATACTTACCTCGGGAGACAGGACCCGAATGGATTACGAAAACAGCACTGCCCCTAACGGACGCATCGGAGTCTCAATAAAGGCCCCCGTTCCTATAATTTCTCCTGAAGCAGTGTTCTCCGATGCGGCGCGCAAGGCGAGATACGAAGGAATCTGCGTCGTCTCGCTGATTGTCGATAAGTACGGCATGCCCCAAGACATCAAGGTAGTGAAAAAGCTGGACTACGGGCTGGACCAGAAAGCCATGGACGCGGTCATGGGGTACCGTTTCAAGCCTGCGATGAAAGACGGCGAACCCGTCGCGGTCATGATTTTCGTCGAGGTGAACTTCCGACTTTACTAGGACTCTGGCCGCGTGATTTCGCACTTGAGTCCATGGTATCCCAGGTCTCAAAATCGAGACCTGGGGCACCCGTCATTCATACAAGAACAAAAGGTTATAGACCTATCACTCTGGCCGCATGATTTGGTACGTTGCGATTGAGCGATATGGTGCCCCAGCCCTATGCCACCGACAACCGCGATTTGTGCGCCCATAGCCCCAGCCCCGGATTGGCGATGAAGAAGACGTCTTCGCCCTCCACGCCGTTGTAGCCGTGGTCGAGCTTGGCGGGATTGTAGCGCTCGAGCATCGCACCCAGATCGCCGTAATGGAAGCCGACGCCTTCGACCTCTTCCCTGCTGAGTTTTCCAGGGCACCAGGTGATGGTGAAGCGGCCTTCCGATGAGCCGTGGATGAGGTGCGCGGCGGCGCTCAGATCGCAGGCCAGATCGGCGTTTGCCTCGACCGCGGCGAGCGTGGCCGGCGTCCCGCGATAGCCGTATTTGCGAATCAACTTGTCGATGGCCGGGTCTTCGCCGAATTCGCGCACGCCGGGCGCGAGGATGATCAACTCCGCGCCGTCGGCCAGCGCCATGCGGGTGCGGTAGACGGCCTTGTTGCCCAGCCATGTGGAATGAAATTCGTGCGGATCGAGATACACCACAGCCTTTTGGATCGGCTCGTCGAGAATCTCGAAGTTGACCTTGAGGCTGAGTTCGGCGGCGCGATGGAAGCACTCCACATCGTCACCGATAAAAAGGCCGCGAACAGCTAGTCCACCATCGTCGCCGCGCCCAACCACGGTGAGGACGTAAACGATGGGCAGAGGACGGAGGAAACGGTCTGAAGCGTAGTTGAGGACGTTGCGCACGGGGTTGACGGCGCGACCCATGATGCGCTCCATGCCGTAGACCGCGCCCAGGTAATGGCTGCGGTTGATGCCTTCGCGGCCACCTGTGCCGATGAGGATGTTCTTGTTGTAGTTGGCCATGCCAATGACTTCGTGGGGCACGACCTGGCCGATGGAAAGGATGAGATCGAAGCCGCCCTGCATGAGGAGCCGGTTCACCTGCGCAGGCCACGCGTAGTCGAGCTTGCCTTCGGACTGCTCGCGGATGAATTCGGCTGGAACCTCGCCCAGCGTCTCCACATCGGTGCGCCAGTTGTGGACGCGGAACAGGTCGAGCGGCACATCGGGAAACATCTGCTGGAGTTGCGCCGTCTGCATGGGTGTGTGGGTGCCGAGAGCGGGAAGAATGGCCTGGAGACGCGGACCAAAGTGCTTCCATGCGGCGCGGGTCAGGTCGCCGGCGCGGGAGTGGATGCGGCTCTGGTCGGGCGAAACAACGAGGACGCGGCTGCGGTCTCCGAGCGCAGCAAGGGCCGTGGTCAGCAGCTCATTCAACTGCTGCGGCGAGAGATCGGCATCGACATTTCCCACAGCGCAATAGAGGCTCATGCGGCAAACTCCGCTTCTTTGGGAACGATAGCGGAACGCGGGCGTCGGGAGCAAATGGAGGCGACGAATCCATGAGTCCGCGCGGCTGTTTTCCGGATCAAATGAAGAGTTGAACATCTCCAGCAGGATCGCGGTTTGGATTGCACGGCGAAGTTTGTCATAGTGATGAAGAGACGCGCAGAAGTCGTCTCGCCTGATGCTTCTGAGAATTACCGAGGTTGGAGCGGTGCGGGTAGAAAACCGAAACGACACGGACGAGCGAATAACTGCGAATGAGGAATCAATTTTGAGCGGTGAAGAGGAAACGATGAGCGCGGAAGCGGTCCCAGGCGAAATGGAACCGCGCGCCATGGCCGGCATGTCTTACGCGTGGCGCTCGCTGCGGCATCGCAACTTCCGGCTCTTTTTTGGCGGGCAGAGCATTTCGCTGATCGGCACGTGGATGACGCGCGTGGCGACCGGCTGGCTGGTCTACAGGCTGACGGGCTCGGCGCTGCTGCTGGGCACGGTGAGCTTTGCCGGGCAGATTCCGACGTTTCTCCTGGCGCCCTTTGCCGGCGTATGGGTGGACCGGCTGGACCGGCGGCAGGTGCTGGTGTGGACGCAGGGCCTCTCGCTGGTGCAGTCGCTGGCGCTGGCGGCGCTGACGCTTTCCGGGCACATCACCATCCCGCTGCTGCTGGCGCTGAGTGTGATGCAGGGAATGATCAATGCCTTCGACATGCCCGGCCGCCAGGCCTTTATGGTGAAGATGGTGGACGACCGGCGCGACCTGCAAAACGCCATCGCCATCAACTCGTCGATGGTGAACATGGCGCGGCTGGTGGGCCCGTCGCTGGCCGGAATGCTGATCGCGGTTTCAAGCGAGGGCTGGTGCTTCCTGATTGACGGCATCAGCTACATGGCGGTGATTGCATCGCTCTTGATGATGCGCTTGCACGGGCCGGTGGTGAAGCGTGTGGCCACCTCGACGCTGCATGAATTGAGGGCCGGGTGGACTTACGTATCGCATTTCGCGCCCATTCGGACCATCCTGCTGCTGTTTGCCGTATTGAGCCTGATGGGCATGCCGTTCGTGGTGCTGATGCCGATCTTCGCGGCTCGAGTGCTGCGCGGCGGGCCGCATACGCTGGGATTCCTGATGGGCGCGCTGGGCTTCGGCGCGCTGGTGTCGGCCCTGTCATTGGCGGCGCGGAGGACGGTGGTGGGACTGGTAAAAATGATTCCCATCGCCGCCACGGTTTTCGGGCTGGGGCTGATCGGCTTCGGGTTTTCGCACGTGTTCTGGCTTTCGATGGTGATGGTGTTCATCGCGGGCATGGGCATGATGCAGGGGATGGCCGCCAGCAACACGGTGATTCAGACCATCGTGACTGAAGACATGCGCGGGAGGGTGATGAGCTACTACACCATGGCGTTTATGGGCATGGCGCCGTTTGGCAGCCTGCTAGCCGGGAGTATGGCCCATGCGTTCGGCGCGCCCTGGACGGTGATTGCGAACGGGGCTGTGGTGCTGGTGGCCGGGGCATTGTTTGCGACTCGACTGCCGAAGCTGGGACGCCAGATCAGGGTGATTTACCGGGAGATGGGGATTCTGCCGGCGGAGGAAAAATTGCGGCAATGAGCGAAGTCCGGCACATTTGATCGGTCTTCAAAAAGGGCATCGTGCGCGTAAAGGGCGCTCCCCGATCAAGGCCGGCAGTGGCTGGCAGCCTTTCAATGCCGGGATGCGACGGGCAGAGGCCGGCCAGCGTCGAGCCGCTGCATCACTTCAAAGCAGGTGCGGCTGTTGTGGTAGGGGCATTTCCACGGGCCGACTTTCTCCTGATCAGGCTTTTGGTCAGCCTTTTGGTCGGCGCCGGATTGCGATGCCAGCGAGAACCATTCGCCATGCTCGCGATCAACGATGTGTTCTTCAATGAAGGCCCAGCTTCGTTCGGCGGCGCGCAGGAAGTGCGGAAGACCGGATAGCTGGGCGGCGTTGAGAAAACCGACCACAGCTTCCGCCTGCGGCCACCAGTGCTTGGCGGAGTCGATGATTCCCGTGACGTCCGCTTCGTAGAGGAGGCCGCCATCGGCGTCAATTCCCTGCTCGTAGACGGCTTGCGCCATTTCGACCGCGACCTCGCGCACGCGCGCCACGAGTTCCGCGTCGCCAAGAATCTCCGCGGCTTCGCACAGCAGCCAGCTTCCCTCGATGTCGTGGCCGAAGGATATCTTCTTTGAGCGCGGACGCCACCGCTCATCGAAGAACAGGATGAAGTGACGGGTGATGGGATTGAGAATGCGGTGGAGAAAGATTTCGATGAGCTCGCGGAGGCGCAGGCGCACAGTCGCGTCCTCGTGGACGCGAAGCAGCGTGGCATACGCCTCAAGCAGATGAAGGTGGGTGTTCATGGACCGTTTTTCGTCCATGTCCACCTCGCTCAGGCGCTGATCCACGGCCAGGGTCCAGTCGCGTTCACAGGTCTCAAAGTAGCCGCCGCGCCGGGAATCGCGGGCCGCGGATCCGATGAGGCCCACGAGGCGCAAGGCCCTGGTGAGCGCATCGGGCTCACCGGCGGCACGCGCATACTCGGCCAACGCATAGATGGTGAACGCCTGGCCATAGATTCTCTTTTTGGTGTCGATGGGCCGGCCTTCGAAGTCGAGCATCCAGTAGAGGCCGCCGAACTCCGGATCCCAGAAGAAGCGCGTGAGGTATTCGTACGCGCGGCGGGCAGTGGCAAGATGCGCGGGGTCGCGATAGACGCTGAAGGCCTTGGAAAAGGTCCAGAGAATGCGCGCGTTGAGGATAAGCCCTTTGGCGGCGTGGGGATCGAAGGTCAGATCGTTGGCGATCTGGCCGCGAAAACCGCCATACTGATCGTCGATGGAGTGTTTGAGCCAGAAGGGCAGGATGTTGGAGAGTAACTCTGCTTCCACCTTCCGCCGCAGGTCTTGCACGAATGGCCGCCTTTCCGGAGGTTTGTTTTGGGGTTTACCGGCCTGACCCTGTGGAGTCAGGCAGCCACGCTTGTGACGAACGCCGGTTACGGTTCTTTCGTCTCCCACCCTTTTCGCAAAGAACGCGAAAAGGATGGGGCACGGAGCGAAATTACTGGGAACCATCGCCGGTTTAGCGTTGTCGCTTCCCACCCAACGTTGGCGAGTTAGCTCAGAATACCCTTGATGGTAACTTTCCTCCTCGCGTCGGCGGGCGGCGGAACAATGTTGCCCTTGATTGGCGTGCCGTCCACGGTGAGAGAGATTTGCTCGCCTTCGCCCTGGCGCTCAATGGAGATGTTGTAGGTCACTCCGCGAAAGATGCGGGTCGCAGTGAAGCCGGGCCAGCTCTTGGGAATCACGGGTGCGATCTGAAGGCCGTCGAGCGTAGTGCGGATGCCGAGAATCCACTGGACGATGGCGTAATAATTCCAGGCTGCCGTGCCGGTGAGCCAGGAGTTCTTGGCTTCGCCAAAGGTGGGCGCGTCCGGGCCGGCGATCATCTGCGCGTAGACATAGGGCTCGCAGCGATGCAGGTCGCCGATCTCTTCGCGCGCCGAGGGGTTGATGCGGCTGTAATAGTCGTGCGCCTGATCGCCGTGCCCCAGGCGGGTTTCCGCGATCATGACCCAGGGATTGACATGACAGAAGACGCCGGCGTTCTCCTTGTATCCCGGCGGGTAAGAGGAGATTTCGCCGAGGTTGAGATAGTACCTGGAGTAGGCCGGCTGCTGCACGACGATGCCGTGTTTGGTGGCCAGGCGATCGTGGACCGCTGCCAGAGCCTGGGCGGCCTTGCCGTCGTCGAGACCAATGCCGGCAAGAACGCAATATCCGTTTGACTCGATGAAGATTTTGCCTTCTTCGCACTCCTTGGAGCCGACCTTTGCGCCGAGGTCGTCGTAGGCGCGCAGAAACCACTCGCCGTCCCAGCCATGCGAGAGAACGACCTGTTTCATCTTCGCGACCTCGGTCAGATAAGCGGCCGCTTCGGCGTTGAGCCCGCGGCGGGCGGCGATGGCGGCTAGCTCGCGGCCGGAGTGGACAAAAAGGCCGGCAATGAAAACCGACTCGGCCACTTTGCCTTCCTTGTTGGTGGTGGTCTGGAAGGACTGGCCGGGCGTATCGGAAAAGCAGTTCAGGTTGAGGCAGTCGTTCCAGTCGGCGCGACCGATCAGCGGCAGGCCGTGCGGGCCAAGGCGCTCCAAAGTGTAGTGGAAGCTGCGCTGCAGGTGGTCGTAAAGCGGCGCCTCACTGCCCGGCTGATTGTCGTAGGGGACTAACTCGTCCAGGATGCTCCAGTCGCCGGTTTCCTTCAGATAGGCGGAGACGCCGATGATGAGCCAGTGCGGATCGTCGTTGAATCCGCCGCCGATGTCGTTGTTGCCGCGCTTGGTGAGCGGCTGGTACTGGTGGTAGGCGCCGCCGGTCGCGAGTTGCGTGGAAGCCAGGTCGAGAATGCGTTCGCGAGCGCGCGCCGGCACCATGTGCACAAAACCGAGCAGGTCCTGGTTGGAGTCGCGGAAGCCGAGGCCGCGCCCGATGCCGGACTCATAAAACGACGCGGAGCGTGACATGTTGAAGGTGGCCATGCACTGGTAGGCGTTCCAGATGTTGACCATGCGGTTGGTGTGGATGTCGGGCGTGTCGACCTGGAAGATGCCGAGCAGGCTGGCCCAATATTGGCGCAGATGCTCGAAGGCCGCATCGGCTTCAACGGGATCGAGGTATTTGGCGATGACCGGCTTGACTGAAATCTTGTTAATGGTCTGCGAACCCGGCGGATCGAACTTTTGATCAACGGGATTCTCGTGGTAGCCGAGGACGAAGACGATCTGGCGGGTTTCGCCGGGGGCCAGGTCGATCTTGACTTGGTGCGCGCCGATGGGCGACCAGCCATGGGCAATGGAGTTGGTCAGTTGGCCGGCCTCAACGGCGGCCGGCGCGTCCCATCCGCGGTAGGCGCCCAGGAACGCCTCGCGCTGGGTGTCAAAACCAGCGCCCGGCTGGGAACAGGCGAAGTACGCAAAGTGATTGCGGCGTTCTCGATACTCCGTCTTGTGATAGATGACGCCGTCTTCGACTTCCACTTGTCCAGTGTTGAAGTTGCGCTGGAAGTTGGTGGCGTCATCCTGAGCGTCCCACAGGCAGAACTCGATGCTGGCGAAGGAGGAGATTTGCGCCCGCGTTGCGCGGTGGTTGGTGATTGTGAGTTGCCAGATTTCGAGTGTTTCGTCGAGGGGAACGAAGTAACGGGTGTGCGCCTCAATGCCCGTAAACGAAGAGCCAATGATGCTGTAACCCATGCCATGACGGCAGGAGTAGTCTTCAAGTTCGTTGCGGGTGGGCTGCCAGGAAGGCGACCAGAACTGGCCCGATTGGTCGTCGCGCAAGTAGATGTAGCGCCCGCCGAAATCCATGGGTACGTTGTTGTAGCGATAGCGGGTTAGCCTGCGGAGGCGAGCATCGCGATAGAACGAGTAGCCGCCGGCCGTGTTGGAGATGATTCCGAAGTATGCCTGACAGCCAAGATAGTTGATCCAGGGCAGCGGTGTATCCGGCCGGGTGATGACATACTCGCGGCTTCGATCGTCGAAATGGCCGTACTTCATTGCGCGGGCTCCTCAAAGTAAACGTGCCGCCAGTATAGTCTCTGCCGAATTTCTAATCAAACGTTTTTGTAGGCCGGTTCGAAGTACTATGAAAAACGCGGAGCGCATTTGCCCAAAGCGGCGCGAGTGTGCAAAAGTATGTGCGCGAGCGAAATGGGGCGGGCCAGGTTCTGTGCGGGATCGCGGTCGCGATTTCGGGGGAAATTTGAGAGAATTCTCCGTTTTGTACTCATACCTGCGAGGGAAATCGGCAACATGGCCGGCACTTTGTTTCTGACCTTCATGGGTCCACAATTCGACCGCGGGTTTCTGGCTGCCGTTGCGGTTGCCGGATTTCTGTGTTTGCCGGCGGGGTCGGCGTCTGCGGCGGGAGACAGGAAAACGGAGAGCGCAGTCACGGCCATCAAGGTGGACCAGGTGGGCTATCCGCTGGACGGCCCCAAGGTGGCGCTGGTGAGCGCCGCGGCAAGGACGTTTGAAATCCGGCGTTCAAGCGACGGCGCGGCGGTCTTTCGCGGAGAGTTCACGCCGGCACAACTAGATCCGGACTCCGGCGACACGGTGCAGGCGGCTGACTTTTCAAGGTTCCATCTGGCGGGGAGCTTCTACCTGGAGGTCCCCGGCGTGGGCCGTAGTTGGAACTTCACGGTGGGCAGGGATGTATACGAACGCACCTACTACCTGGCCATGCGCGGCTTTTATGGGCAGCGCTGCGGGACGGCGGTGGACCTGGGACCGGAGTTTCCCGGGTACGCGCACGGCATCTGCCACCAGCATGGGGAATTCCACGCGAGTTCAGGAGCGAAAGGGCCGCGAGACAACGTGGGCGGCTGGCACGACGCAGGCGACTACGGGCGCTACATGGTGAACTCCGGCATCAGCACCGGCACGCTGCTGTGGGCGTGGGAGATCTTCGGGCCAAGGATCAAGGAAATTCCGCTCAAGATCCCCGAGACGGGGAACGGCACGCCGGACATTCTGAACGAGGCGCGCTGGAACCTGGAGTGGATGCTGAAAATGCAGGACGAGGACGGCGGCGCCTGGCACAAGCAGACCAGCGAGCACTTTTCCGGCTTTGTTGCGCCGGAAGACGACACGCTGCCGAGCGAGGTGATCGGAACCGGATCGGCACCCTACAAGAGCACCTGCGCGACGGCGGACCTGGCTGCGGTAGGCGCGATTGCGGCGCGGGTCTACAAGCCATATGATGCGAAGTTTGCCGCTCAGGCGCTCGCGTCGGCGCGCAACGCCTGGGCATGGACGAAGAAGAATCCAGATGTGACCTTCAAGAATCCGCCGGGCGTGACGACCGGCGAGTACGGCGAACGAATTTGCACGGGCGAGCGGCTGTGGGCGGCGGCGGAACTGGGACGCACCACCGGCGAAGCGGCGTTTAACGAGTTTTTTCTGAAGGAGTATGCGAAGTTTCTGCCCAAACTCGATGCTCCTCCAGCGGAGAACTGGGAATCCGTGGGTCCAATGGGCTTGTGGACTTATGCGTTGTCGAAACGCAAAGGCGCGGACGCCAAGGCGGTTGCCGCGATCCGTGAGCGAACCCTCAACGCGGCGCACGCATTGGTGAAGCGCACCAACGCCAATCCTTACCGTATGAGCATGACGGCCAGAGATTATGTGTGGGGGTCGAATGGGGTTGCGGCAAGTTATGGCGTGTATCTCCTGATTGCCAACGCGCTTGAGCCGGACAAGAGCTTTGTGGATGCGGCGCGGGATAACTTGCATTACCTGCTGGGACGGAACCCTTTCTCGTTGTCGTGGGTGACGCAGGTGGGCGAGCACCCATTTGAGCACCCGCACCACCGCCCCAGCGGATCGGGAAAACAGATCGGACCCTGGCCCGGATTGCTCTCCGGTGGGCCGAATGCTAGGCGACAGGACGCTGTGCTGGGAGCGCTGCCGAAGGATTTACCGCCGGCGAAGGTGTATGCCGACCAGGTGGCCTCGTACGCAAGCAATGAGATTGCGATCAATTGGCAGGCATCGCTGGTGTTTCTCTTAGCTGGACAATTGCAGTAGGAAGGACTTTGGAGCCCGATTCCGTGAGTCGGATCAACCTGAAAGGTACGGGGGCGAAGCTCGATGGGCGCGCAGTAACATCGGGGTTTCGCAACGCGGTGGTAAAGCCGGCCGGGATCGGCCACAAGGCGGCATCGAGTGATCCGCACGGTGCGGTAGAGCGAGGTCGCCCGCGGAGATTGAGGGTTCGAAATGCATTTGCACGTTCTGGATCTTGTCATCATTGTTGCCTATCTGATGAGCACTGTGTTCATCGGCTATTGGGTTTCGCACCGCGCATCGCAAAACATGCAAGCCTATTTTCTGGGCGGCAACAAGATGCCGTGGTATGTGCTGGGCATCTCGAACGCGTCGGGAATGTTTGACATCAGCGGCACCATGCTGCTGGTGTACTGGATGTTCATCTACGGTTTGAAGAGCGTATGGATTCCGTGGCTGTGGCCGACCTTCAACCAGATTTTCCTGATGGTGTACCTTTCGGCGTGGCTGCGGCGCTCGAAGGTGATGACGGGCGCGGAGTGGATCAAGACACGCTTCGGCACGGGACGGGGTGCGCAGTTGGCGCACATGATCGTGGTGCTCTACGCGTTCGTCAGCATTATCGGATTCTTCACCTATGGCTTCAAAGGTATCGGCAAATTTGCGCAGACGTTTCTGCCCTGGAATCTGACGGCAAATGAGTACGCGCTGATCCTGATCGCCATCACGGCGGTCTACGTCATCAAGGGCGGCATGATCAGCGTGGTCATCACGGAAGTGGTGCAGTTCTTCATCCTGGCCATTGCCTCGTTTGCCGTGGGCATCATCGCCATGGTCAAGGTAGCGCCGGATACGCTGCACAAGATGGTGCCTGCCGGGTGGGACAATCTGTTCTTCGGCTGGAATCTGAATTTGGATTGGTCAACATTGCTGCCCTCAGCCAGCGAAAAGATCGCGCAGGACGGCTATGGATTGTTTGGCTTCTTCGTCATGATGCTGCTGTTCAAAGGAGTGCTGATTTCGGCGGCCGGCCCTGCGCCCAACTATGACATGCAGCGTGTGCTCTCCTCAAAGAATCCGCGTGAAGCCTCGATGATGAGCGCCTGGGTCAACATTGTGCTCACCCCGCCCCGTTACTTTCTCATCATCGGGCTTACGGTTCTCGCAGCCGCGTTTTTCAACAGCAACATCAAGGCCATGGGTCCCAACATGGACTTCGAGCTGGTGCTGCCGATGGCGCTGGGGCGCTTTGTTCCGATGGGTCTGCTGGGATTTCTGATTGCCGGATTGCTGGCCGCCTTCATGTCGAACTTTGCGGCCACGGTGAATGCGGCGCCACCATATTTCGTGAACGACATCTACAAGCGCTTCATCAACCCCAATGCGAAACCGAAGACTTATGTTCGCCTCGCCTATCTCAGCTCCTTCGTTGTGGTGCTGATCGGCATCCTGATCGGTTGGAATGTAACTTCGGTCAACTCCGTGGTGTTGTGGATCGTCTCCGGGCTGTGGGGAGGTTACACCGCATCCAACGTCCTCAAGTGGTACTGGTGGCGCTTTAACGGCTATGGCTACTTCTGGGGCATGATCACCGGCATTACTTCCGCGCTGGTGCTGGCGTTTCCGGGCTTGCTTGGCAACTTGCCCGCCGTAAAGAGCCTCCTGGCCAGGTATCCGGTCAATCTCGATGTCACCATTGTGTTCCCGCTGGTGCTGGCCATTTCGTTGGCCGGCTGCCTGCTCGGCACTCTGCTGACCAAAGCGGAAGACGACGCGGTGCTCATGGACTTCTATCGCCGCGTGCGTCCATGGGGCGTCTGGGGCCCGGTGCTGAAGAAGGTTCTGGCCGAGGATCCCGGCTTCAAGCGCAACCGCGACTTCGCGCGCGATATGTTCAACATCGTGGTCGGCATCGCCTGGCAGATCAGCCTGGTGGCGCTGCCGCTCTACATCGTGATTCAGGAGTACCAGCGCGCCGCAATCACCCTGGCGGTGACTCTGGGCACGTCGGTCATCCTGAAGTTCACATGGTTCGACCATCTGGCCGAACGCGAGGTTGAGACAGACCTTGTCGCGGCCGGAGACAAATAACTCAACTGGAGCCGGACGGCCCGTTGCACAAATGAAAACGGCCGCCGGCAATTCAAGAGTCATTTCGTTTTTCTCGCCACGCCAGAAAGGCCGCGCACGTTGGAAAGTCCCTCCCAAGCTCCGGTTGCAGAAGCCTCGCAGGCCGGCCATTCGCCGGGGGTGACAGTTACACGCATCGACTATCATGGCTGGCCGGAGAGTTACCTGGTCGCCAACGGCATTGTGGAGGCGGTGATTGTTCCAGCGGTCGGCCGAGTGATGCAACTCCGCCTGGCGGGCGGCCGGGAAGGGACATTCTGGGAGAACCGCGCACTCGACGGGCAACTGCACAATGCGGTCTCGGACCAGTGGATGAATTTCGGCGGCGACAAGTGCTGGCCCGCTCCGCAGTCTGCGTGGGGTGAGCAACAGGACCGGGACTGGCCGCCGCCAATGGCATTCGATTCACGTCCAATGGAAGCGGCTGCCGGAGAGTTCGGCTTGGTGCTGCGGTCCGCAGTAGACGAGGATTATGGCGTCAAAGTTGTGCGTCACGTGGAGCTTGAGCCTGATCGGCCCGTGATGCGGATCCGCACCGAGTTTCGCAAGATTCATGGCGATGCCGTCCGGGTCGGCGTTTGGACCATCACGCAAATGCGGGAGCCGGAGCGGATCTCAATTCTTCTGCCTGCAATGTCGAAGTTTGCGGACGGGTATATTCGCTTGATGGAGAGCGCACCGGCTCAGTTGAAGATCGACGGACGTTTGCTCTCGTTCGTGCGCCATCCGAGCGCGCACGTGAAGATCGGCACGGAGGCGAGCAACCTGGTATGGGTGGGAACGAACTCATTGGTGCGTATCGAAGTGGAGCGGCGCCCTGGAGAGTATCCGGCTGGCGGCTGCGTCACCGAGGTTTACACCAACCCCGGAGCCTTGAGTTATGTCGAACTGGAAACCCTGGGACCACTGACGACGCTGCGTCCCGGCGACTGGATCGAACTGACCACGGTGTACACGGTGCTGCCCCGGTCGACGGGCGACCCCGAAGAGGAAGCGCGGAACGTGTTCCGATCTGTTGAACTTAGAGCGAAACCAGAGTAGTTATACCCCGGTTGAACGGATCGAGGTTTACGAGAGTGGGTCTGTCGAGTATATGGCAGATCTTCACGCCAGTTTGCGCTGCGACCGGTTCAGCGCGACAGCCAGAATCTCGTCTTCCAAACGAACCGCGCAAACATCCGTCAGTACGTTGGATGCCCAACGATACACGTTGTGTTCCTTCACGTGCTGGCGCATGCGCTCCATCCGCAGGCGGCGCTCGTTGCGGCTCATTTGCAGGCCGGTCCGAATCGCTTCGCTGACTTGTTCGACATCATAGGGGTTCACAATGAGAGCATCTCTGAGTTCCTGAGCGGCCCCAGTGAAGCGGCTCAGAACCAACACGCCGTCGCAGTCCTTGCGCGCAGCCACAAACTCCTTCGCAACCAGGTTCATGCCATCGTGAAGCGAGGTGACCAGACATAGGTCCGCGGCCCGATAGAAGCGCGTCACCTCCTCATGGCTGCATTGGCGTTGAATCAGGATAACGGGCTTCCAGCGCGAGGTTTGAAAACGGCGATTGATGCGCTCGACGGTCTCCTCGACCTGGACGCGCAAGGCGGCATAGCTTGGTATGCGCGTGCGGCTGGGAGACGCAATTTGTACAAACACAATTTGTTCGAGAAACCAGGCATGCTCATCCAGCAGGTGCTCGAAGGCCACCAACCGCTCCACGATGCCCTTGGTGTAGTCCATGCGGTCAACGCCGAGCAGGAGGCGCTTGCCCTCGATTCCGAGTTCGCGATGTAACTGCCCTGTGGTGATGGCCGGTTCGTTCCCGAAAGCCATTGCACCGTTTTCGTGACCATGGATGGACGGCATCCCGACTGCCGGTTTTGTTTCCACGCCGATCGCATCTGCATCCTGTTCAGCGCTCCGGGAAGGGACAGCAGACTCGTGCTCGTCCCAGGCCACGCTGATGGGGTAGCGGCGCACCGCGGAAAGATGACCTTTGCGGCGAATGCTGAAATGGTCCCAGTCGGTTCTTGCCTCCAACACCCGGTCGACCGTATCGAGGAAGTTATTGCAATGCGACTGAAGATGGAATCCGATTACATCGGAGCCCAGCAACCCGTCCAATAACTCCGCTTGCCAGGGACAGATGCCGAAGGCTTCCGCATTGGGCCATGGAATGTGCCAGAAGATGGCGACCCTGGCATCGGGCCGCGCGTGCTTGACGATTCTTGGCAACAGGGCCAGGTGATAATCCTGGACGAAGACCACCGGATTTTTTGTCCCGCTCATTTCTTCAAGGAGCACCTCAGCAAATTTCCGATTGACATTTTGATAGTGCTTCCAATCGCCGGCGCGGAAGGTAGGCCGCTGGTGTGCGATATGGCAGAGAGGCCACAAGCCCTCGTTGGAAAAACCCTCGTAATAGCCAGCTTCCTCTTCGGGACTGAGCCAGACGCGGCGCAAGGTATAACGCATTTCATCGGGGGGGACGCGCAGCCTGTCATGCACATCCACGAAAGCGGTGTCTTCATTGCCGCTACCATGCGCAATCCAGGTTCCGTCGCAAGCCTGCAGGATGGGCTCAATCGCAGTGACCAAGCCACTTGGCGGCACAATGCATTCAGTCTCTCCACCACGCCGCTGATGCATATACGGCTCACGATTGGAAACGACAAACAGCTTGCCATCGCCCAGACGCTTGCGCACATGCACGGCCAGCCGGTCGGCCGTCCAGATGCGCTCCCCGGCGTCGCGCAGGCGGGCTTCGGTTTCAGCCGCGGCACGCGCCTTGGTCAGGTTTTCCGCAAGCGAAGTGACCTCCCTCGCCAGCGGCAACAGGTAACCGAACTCGCTTGCGCCCTCCTCCACGACAGCCTGGCCGTGGCGCAGACGGCGCAACCACTCTGCTGCGCGGGTAACTGGCTCCTGCAGAAACCAGCGAACCATCACCAGGGTTACCAGAACGACCAGAACGACAATGGCCGCGATGCGCAGAAAACTCCTGCGCCACACCTCCATGCCTTCAGTGCGGATATAGTCCGCATCGACAAGCATCAGGAGTGCGCCAACAATGCGGTCTCCGTTGTGGAGAGGAATTGCGTCTTCGTACCACAGCCGGGTTGAAGCCGAAGGGTTGGTCGCCAAGCCGCTCCTGACGACATTGCCCGCTGGCGCGTGACCATCCTGCGCCGCCTTGACAAAGACACTCGCTTCCCTGCCGGTTGTCAAAGTCCGCTTCAGAATTTCAGATTGAACATTCTTAGCGGGAAGAACTTCACCCGCGGATGCAACCAGCATACCCTCACTGTCAAAGACAGCCAGGGCGGGTTGATCCGGGTGTTGACGCAGGCGCCCCAGCACTTCCAACAAGGCATCCCTGGACCCGATCATGAATTGTTGCTCGATCTGCGGTTGAAGGCCTGCTCCGTACCACTGTGTTCTTCTTGCAAGGTCGATGCGCAATGCGTGTTTGTGCGCCAGCACGTCAAAATAGGTGGATGCAACTGAGATGAGCGTGATGCCGAGCAACAAGGCCGCCAACAAACGCAGGCGAAAAAAATGCATAATTCCCCTCCTTCAAGGAGCGATTCGGACGCCCCATCGCCCAGCATCGATCCGCGAGTTTCGAAGTCGAGGAGACCGAACCGTGCAAACAAGGGCTAAGATATGTGGGCGGCCGGGGTGCGGCCAGTAAGCAAATAGCTCACGCGAAAAGCCATACTGACGGAATCCGTTCGCACGGCCCTCGTTCTGTTGGATGCGATGCGATCAAGCCGGGATGCCCCTGGACGCGCCGGAGTCGAGCACGCCGGGGTCGAATCAGGCGTTGAGCGGCTGGATCGCATCCACGTGGAGGAGGTTTGTTTTTGCTTCAACCTTTCCCGTTACCTTGACGGACTTACCCTCGAAAGGCTGGGCTTTTTCTGGAGCGTCGAGCCGAAAGACGGTTCCGGAGGAATCGCGCAGGAGATAATCCCCGCCATTTCTGACAATTGTGCCGGTTACGACCACGGCCTTGGTGTCCGGTTGTGCAGGCGCCGCTGGATCCGGCTGCCGCGATTCCTGTAGGAGGGCAGTGGGGAGTGCGCCGGACGCGAGTTGCCGGGCTATGGGAGGCGCGGAGGGCGCGACGGTGAGGGCCACCAAACAGAGAACGCATCCAGCGGTGAGGACTCGATTGCGAAGCTGCATGGGAGTTTACCTCCGGGCTCGGAAAAATCCGCCGATCCAATCGGCCCACCCGGTTTTGCTGCAATCACGGGTCCAAAGCGCAAGTTCAAGCGGGCCATGAAGATAGCCGCTCTCGAGAACAAAATCCGGACGGACAGCAGTCGTTTTTGACCTGCGATGTGTAAGAAAGTCGCAGGTCGTGCGATGCAGTGTTGCGGTTGTGAAGCTCAACGGAGAGGCGCAAACCGACTCGCACAGTTTGCCAGACTGGCACGTTTTGCGGAGACAAGGTGTTCACAAAGAATCATTGAGACAATACCCAGTTGATTCGCACCTGGACGACTCCCGCTCCAGAGACTTCGAATGAGACCCGGTTCCACTGATTCTTGGACGCAGGGAGCGTTTTCAACTGGACGTGAGCGGTGTCTGGAGTCGAGACAGTGCATGGCTTTTGAGGAAGCGCGCCACCGATCACCGTGCCATAATCGGGCACGCCGTCCTTGATGTCGACTTTGCGCTTGCCGATCACGGTCCCGGACCAGACCAGAAAGCCGGCCCGCGGATTTGCCTTGCTGGTCAAGCTGGCGATGCGGCTGCGCAGCGTAGAAATCTCCGTATCACGCGACTGCCGGTCGGCTTCCAACTGCTGGATACGCTGATTGGAGGCTGTTTCGATGGAGCGCTCCTTGGCAATTGCGTCGGCTAGCTGCGTTTGAGTGGCGACGAGATCGTGTTGTGTGGAAGCGAGCTTTGCTTCAACGCTGTGCTGCTGACCTTCCCGTGCTGCCAATTTGCCGGTCAGATCGGTGATCGCCTGGTTGGCTGAATCGACCTGCGACCTGGAGTCGTTTCCGGCTTGATCGGCCTTCTTGTTTGCCGCATCCAGCAATGACTTCAAGCTACTGATCTGCGCGTTTGCGTTTGTCAGTTGGGCCGAAAGCTGGTTCAGTTTTCCGTTTGGATTCTCGTTCCCACGAACATAGCGGCCGGCGCCGAAGCTGGCTAAAACGGCTACCACGGCAACCGCCCCGGCAATCAGTTTCAGACGGTTGCCCGGCTGCGGTTTGATTCCCGGCTTCTGTTGGAAGCTTGCCTCGATCTCTTTGGTTTTGGCAACCAACTGCTTTTCGAACGATGCGGCTCTGTCTTCAGCCGACTTCAATTTCTGCTCCCACACGTCCCTTTGCGACTCCAGTGTGGAGGCCTTGTCTTCAGCCGATTTCAGTTTTGCGTGAAGGTCTTCGGCAACGCCCAAAGCAGGTTCCAGTTTTGCGCCCGCGGCTTTCAGGTTGTCCAGTTCCTGCCGGACCGACCCGAGCAATTGGTTCAAGTTCAGATTCTCGCCTTGCGCAGCCAGCAAGGCAGCCTGCAAAACTTGCACCTCAGGCGGCATGCCGGGCAGGCCATTCGAGATGAGCTCCTCCTGCAAACGGGCAGCAATACGATGCCCGCAGAACTGACAAAAGAGGCGCGCGGCCGCGTTCTCGCGCCCACAGTTGGAGCACTTAGCCGCCAGATTGGGAATTTGATCCTGGGTGCCGTTCATGGTGTCGCATCCTTCCTTTGACCTTTGAAGCCGGAATTATGAACATCTGACCAAACCACATCACCGCCAGCGAGCGTCCCTTGACGCTCGTAGAGCATGGTTCAAAAAATGGCCGCCGTATCCTGGTTGCAGTCCCCCGGGGGTTAAGGCCCTTTACTCCGTCGGTCCTATTCCGTGCGGCTGAAGTCGTGCTCTGACGCAAAGCGAAAGCGAGCTTCTGAAACACACTCTGGGACTGTGACCGCGCGATTTCGTCCGTTGAGTTCGTGCTATCCCGTGTCTCAGAATTGTGACCTGGCGCACCCATCCTTGGTACAGGAACAAGCGGTCATGGAACTGGTCGCTGACCGCGTGATTTTTGCTCACCCCCCGAGCAAGTGCGGGCGTGGACGCCCGCACTTGAGCCGGTCTGGAGACCGGCGCTACATTCCCGAGAAAAACATCTTCAATCGGTCAGAGACCAGTTAGGTTGCCTGAACCACTCAACGCCGCACGGGGTTAGATGAAAGTTCGAGCAATTGAAATTCGATATCTCCTTCATTTTCAAAATGTTGAAAATATCTCTTGAGCCGGGTGTCTCTTTTCTCTTGACATCCAAGCTCCGGATGGCGTTACTAGAGTAGCGCAAGTGCTGTCATAACCCACACATTTTTATACAACCACTCGCGCAAAAATGTGTTTCAACCACGCTCCCCAGCGTTTGGCTCGGCCTTCGGCAATCGCGAGGAATATCCCTGCTTTGCTCGCGGCACTCAGGCTGTCTTGTGCACGACCGGAACCCCTTGAACGGTAGCGCTGGTGCAGGAGGTCTTATGGTCGGCCTGTCGCTCGACGAAGAACTGCGCTGCTCGTTCGCGGAGTTAGGATTCATCACCGTCTCGAACAGCCTGGTTCCAGTTTTGCGGCAGGCTGAGAAAGCCGCCAGGGTCAGCGATATTACAGTCTTGCTGGAAGGCGAAACCGGCACCGGCAAACAGGTGCTTGCGTACGCTATCCATCGGCTCGACCAAAAGCGCAAATGCTTCCCGTTCGTGACGGTACATTGCGGTACGATCAACGAATCGCTGGCGGAAAGCGAGTTTTTCGGACATGAACGAGGAGCGTTCTCAGGAGCGGCCGCCGCGCGCAAAGGGCTGTTCCAGACGGCGCACCACGGAACCCTGTTTCTGGACGACGTAAATGACCTGCCTCCGGCGCTGCAACCCAAGCTTCTGGATGTGCTGCAAAGAAATGTTGTCCGAGCGGTGGGATCGGACCGCGAGACGCCGGTCGATGTGAGGATCATCTCCGCTTGCAACCGCCCGCTGATGCCATTGGTTCAGCAAAGCCGGTTCCGGGCGGATCTCTATCACCGCCTGAATGTGGTGAAGCTCTCGCTGCCTCCACTGCGCGAGCGCCCGCAGGATCTGGCCGCCTTGATGCTGGCGTTCGCGCGGCGGCATAGTCACATCTATTCGGGCATTGAAAGCATCGAGCCGGAGTTGATTCAGTTCCTGGAGCGGCAACCCTTCGAAGGTAATGTGCGGGAACTTGAGCACGCGGTGGAGCGCATGTTATTCGGCAAGATCGAGGGAAACTCGTTGGGATTGCCGGACTGGATGGCCTATTGCGGCGGGGAGGCCGGGGAACTGCGCGACTGGATTGGCGAGGCCGCCGACCGCGTGTCGAACGCGATTTTCGAGCACAGACTGCCGTACGGACAGGCGATCCAACAAATTGAAGCACGGGTTTTGGAGATCGCCCTGAATCGTGGAGGACAGACACGAAGGGAAATCGCCGCGGGCTTGCAGACGAGCGAACGCACTCTCTACCACAAAATGCGCGTTCACCGGATGCGCCACCTCCACGCCGATCCGGCGAGTTGATGCCGGCGGCGGGGCGTCTGTCTGCTCATCAAGGCAACCGCGACACGCGCGGCTGATTGGCGCCACCGCGCTGTCCACGTAATTTCGTAATCGCATCGGTACAGGCGCGGGCCGGGAGGCCCACGCACAGCCGACCAGGAGACCTGCGCTACAGTATCATGCAGTGACGTCGCTAGGCCGGGGGCATGGGCTGGAACTGTTGCTGGCATAGAACTGTAACTTCGACACTCGAATCCACCTTGATGACCGCAAGCGGGGCGTAGTGGTGATCGACGCCGTTTGGCGGCAGAGCCAGAGGACCGGAGGCGCCCGTTGGCCATTCGATATCCCCAGTTGCGGTGCGGGCATGGATCAGCCAGTAATCTCCGGTGCGATAGAGGTTCGTGCTGCCGGATGGAGCCGCCTGAAATTGGATCTGAACGCCATCCTCGAGACTGAGCCACGTGCCCTCCATCGGCAGAGCGGCATTGTCCGGTCCCGCTTGCAATCCGCCTTGCGCGGGATCGCCAAAGGTCTGATCCCACCGGCGCAGCAGCGGGTGCTTTGTCTGATCCAGATTTGTGGACGGCGTGCCAGCGAGAGTCACAGTAAGATTGGCGCTGTCGATGGATTGGACTTGCAGCAGGTTGCCGGCGTTGTTCAGCAAAACGCTGTTATCGTCCTGCATTTCTACCCAGTCGTTTTCCGTCAACCCAAAGCGATCGTCGCGGTCTAGGTTTTCAAGGACGACCGTGGTTGTGCCCCCACTGCCTGCGGCGCGGGCGCTGCTGGTGGAGAAATTGATGATGGGAAAAACAACCGATCCGTTCTCGCGCGACCACTTGAATGTGGGCGTCAGGCCAGCGCCGGCGCCGGTGTGAATTTCTACGCGATAGAGCTGGTTTTCCGGGCCGCGATAACTCGCGTCGGGAGCAATCACGCAAGGGTCGGTCGAGGTGGAAGTTTGTTTAGCCTGCGCCATCAGGAGGCCACGGTTGGGGGGCTGGAGCTGCTTCTTCAGGTCGTCGGCGGTGATGTTGTCAACCGTTTGCGGCGGCGTCACGGGCGGCATCTGTTTAACCTGGCAAACCAGCTTTGTCCGAGCCGCGGTGTCGGCGCCGTTCAAGGCAACCTCGCGGATACTGTCGTCCTCGACATAGGTAATGAGCCTCTCCCACACATCGAGATAGACCAGAGACGAGCCTTGCGCGAGTTTTGTACCGGCCGGGAGCGGGTAATCCGGCTGGGTGAGATAAGTTACAAATTTGGGATAAGCGTGGGGATTGGATGCGGACAGTATCTTGCTCACATCCGATCCGTCGCTGACTGTCACCGTGACCAGGCCGGCCTTGGCTACACTTTGGATCGTTGTCAGCAGCAGCGGGCTTTGACCCTCGGCGTCAAGCAAGACCAACTGATTCTTAGTGAAGCTGGCTACCGCAGAAGGTGGAATCTGAAATTCGTTGGTTTGGCCCGCAGGGTTTGCCTTGCTGATGGGCACGGGAGCGGATGGAGAGGTGAGCTCGCAGAGTATGCCATTCACATAGTAGTGTCCGGGGCTCAAGGCGAGATCGGTGGCAACGTTGCCCTCCGCAATTCGAAAACCCAAGTTGGCTATCGGGCCGCCATGGGGGCCGATCAGGTCGGCAGCCAGCGATTGCAGATACTTGAGCAGGATGGCAGCCTGCTCGTTCCAGTCAGCGTCAAGCTGGACTCTGCCCTGCTGCATGAGCACACGGGTGAAGTGCTTCAAGGGATCGAAAGTATTACGCGTGAGGTCGGCTTTCATACTTGCTCCTTAGCTGGCAAAGATGATGCCGACATCCAAGCCGGCAGGGGTATATTCGGCGATGCGGGTTGTGAGGTTCGCGGCCCGCTGTGGCTGAAACAAATCGTGAAAGACACCCATTTCTGATTCGTCGTCCGCGCCGGTGGAGATTTCATTGGCGCAGGAGCTGGCAAGCTGACAATAACGGGGCGTGCCATAGCGCGTGCTATTGAATTCCGGTTCGACGCGCGACTGCTCGCTCGCCGCGAGAAGGTCCTGCTCGTCGGCCGTGAGGTCACCGGCGGGCAGAGCCGCGACCGCCGCAAGCACCATGTCGGGCTGGCATTCATAGCGCCGCGGCGTGCTTGAGCCTGGCGTGACGTAACAGAAGCGCACACAGCCCGTTTGCCGACGGCAGGCAACAACCGTTCCCATGAAGATGGTGCTTGCGGCAAGGGCGATAGTTTGCGCGTGGATCTCGCCGAAGACCGTGCTGCGCAGAATGGTCAGCGTGGCGTAAGCACATTCGCTCTGGGGCGCTCCAAGAGCCACGCGATCCTGACTGGTGGCATCGAGAATGCTGTCACTGATGTGAAGCAGCAGCGGGTCCAGTTTCACCTCGTCGCGGGTTACCTGGATGGGACCAAGAATGCTGTGCTCGATGGTCACGCAGGCGGGCGCATCGATCAACTCCAAGCTGGCGTCGGTATTTTTGGGTTCGCAGTTACAGTGCAGGCCCCAGCCGGGAACGAGGGTCGAGTGGCGGATGGTCACTCCTGCCAGATCTCCCTGGATTTGGACGCCGCGGCCGGTAATCAGGAGGCCATCCAAAATAAGCCACGTGTTCACCTCTCCGCTCACTGTCATATCGTCGGGCGCCTGCGTTTGCCAATCGAGGAGCCGGATCACGGGCCGCGTGTGATTGGCCGCCCGAAGCTGCAAACTCTGGCCAGCCTTCAGGGAAATGTCGATCTGTTCGGTGTAGAGACCGCTGTCGGTGATCTCGATGACGGCGTGCTGAGGCGCATCTTTTTGCCACTGCGTCAGCGCATCGCTGATGCGTTGAGAGGCTTCATTAACGCCCACAAGATAGACCGTGGCAGCCGGAGGCTCGCTGAGGGTGCGGTCATACTCGCCGCCCCCGATTCCGGCGCTGAATGCGTAACAGTAGGAAACCCATACCGCCTGCTTGCGCTGGTGGCCTTGCGGAAAGGTCATGCGCCCCAGTTGCGGATCGACCGCGACTTGACCGGCCTGTGGTTGATAGCCCCAATTACTCAGGTCGGCAGCAACAATCTGGTCGGCAGGCACAGGACTCGTCAGCGAGCCGAGCCAGATTTGAAAACTTTTGCCGGCGCCATAGTAGGATGAAATGCCCGGCGCGGCGGGCGCGATGGCGCCAGCACTCTGGACAGGCTCAAGATCGCGGCGATGAATCGGGGTTGGGAAGTTGAGTTCGGTTAATCCATAGCCTGTGGACGTAGTGGCAGCTTGCGGATAACTGTAGAGCGCCGTGTCGTTCCCAAGCGCGCTGAACAGATAACAATTGGGAGCTTCTTCTTCGTAACAGTAGGCGGGCGCCTGCGTCACTTGATAAGCCCGGAGACGCCACACAAAGAGGCCGACGGAAGAAGTGTTGTGCCAGCCGGGAGTGTGCACGGAATCGATGCGCCGGATGTTCGCGGTGCGTGCGAGGCGGTCGAAGGGGCCGCCGATGCGTTCGAGGTTCCGTCCGCTGCGCAAATCCGCGGTGCGGCCGCGATGGGGGTGAAGATAGCTGATGTTCTGGGTCACGCCGAGGCGCTGATAGAACTCGACAGCCTGCGCCGGCCATCCAGCGACGGACATGGCCAGATCTTCCAGCACCAGGAGAGTTCCTTTGCGGCGACGGTAGCGGATGGTGTTGGCCACTTCGCTGCGCGAAATGAGAATGCTCTCGCGGCGGATGTCGCGCCGCGTTGTGCCGCCACCCAGTTGAGCCGCATCTTCGACGGGCGTGTAACCAATCAAGCTCCCGATATAGGGAACGACCCAGTCTTGACAGGTTTCAATGAACCAGTTTTCGTAGAGCTCGGCAATGTCCGCCTCGATGACGTTGACCTGTTCGGCGATGACCTTGAGCAGGGCGCGCAAAGGATAGCCCTGCGCCGAGTCTCTCAACCGGTAAACCGCAGGCAGCAGATTGTAAAGACGGTCGGCCTGGACGGTCATTTGCTTCCTCCTGAGCGGCGAACCCATCGCCCGCTGGGCGACTTCCGCCGCGCGGGCATCGGCCCGGGTTGAGTTGGGGTGATTTCAGTCAAGATCAGCGTGTCCTGGATTTCCGGCGTGAGGTAGACAATCTGCGCGGGTTGAATCTGGAAGTAGTCTTGCGCAGTGGGATTCGCCAGACCCGCGGGATTCAAGGACGAATCCACATATGCCAATTTTGCTGCGACGTGTTCGCGCCGGATAAGAGTGGTGCTGAGCGAAGCGAGCGCGGTAGCTGTAACATCGTCGGCGACGGAGTCAAAGATGGTGACATTGACGAACCCTACCCCGGCGACGGCCTGCATGGCGCTGATAGCCTCGCTGAGAAATGCAGTCTGGCCGAGATTGCGCTGGTCGAAGCTGAAGGTGTTGAGTAGCGCGGCGCGCACGCTCGGTTCCACATCCTCGAACTGGTAGCTGGGCAACACCTGTATTCCGGCGGCGATGACCAGCAGCTTGGCGCTGCGCACGCCGACCAGGATGGGCTGATGCGGATCGCCGAATTTCTGGAGCGACTGAACCAGGTTTCGATAAAGGTCGGAAGTAGTGAGGATGGGAATGTCTTCGGCGCCGGCGATGGTAACGAACACCACTTGCCGGCGGCCATTCGAGAGCTTCGCGGAAGAGGCTTTGCCAATGCCGGCATAGGAGCGCGAGAAATCCGCATAGTCCTGCACCGATACCAGGCGGTCCAGAGCCATGACCGCGAGAGGCATGTTGGCGCGCGCCTGGCTGGCAGTGTCCGGATCGGCGCCCCCCGAGGCGGGCAATGGATTGATGACCGCCTGCACACCTCCCGGCTGCGTGGCGAGCTGACTAATCTGCTGCGCGTCCACGTTGCCCGCAGAGCCGATTCCATAGCGATAGACAGCCTTGACGTTGGCCGTGCCTGTGGGCACGCGTGCGCCGTTTACGCCATTGCCAAAGATCACCGAAGTCTGGGCCGAGTTGTCAGTCAGCGTGGTGTAGTCGTGGTCCGTCGGCCCAAGCGCGCTGAGGTCGTCGGTTTCCTGCCACTCTATTTCATTCACGGTAACGGTAAGTGTGCTTTGCGCGCCCGCCGCTGTGGCGGCGGACAGATAAGTCAGCGGCGACTGGTGCAGCGCGAAGGTGAGAAATGCCTGGCTGGCGTCGCCGTTGCCCAGCACTTCGCCAACCGTCTGCCCATTGGTGGCCTCCGCTACGTTGCCGTAGATGCTAACTGTGGAGTTATCGTACGTGTAGGCCAGGCCGTTGTTGGCCAGCGTCAGAATGGTGTGCACGGTGTCCCCGGGCGAGGATGCCGCCTGGGATACGCCGGCAATCATGACTAACTCGTTGGCCTCGACGCCGGTGGTGCCGGGAATGTCGGTGCGAGCGCCGGAAACAATGATCCAACGGCCCGATTTGAAGCCATCGTAGATGCCGTCGAGTTCGATGGTGCTGCCCTGGACGTCGCGATCGATCGGTGCGTCAGCAAGGGCCAGTGCCTCCGCCTGGGCATAGATCACCGTGCCGCGCAGCAGAGGCGTGCTCCTCATCGCTTCTTCAAAGGCGCTCACTGCAAGGTCTTTATTGGTAGCTTGTTGAGATATATCTCTCAGCCACTGTGGGTTGAGAGAGAGTTGCGTCACCTTGGCGGTGAAACCGGTGGGACTGGAACTGCCATTCACCGTCTCTCGCGAGACCGTTCGCACGCTTTCAACCTGGTGATAGGTGGTAGTCCGGGCAGTGGGATCAGCTTTCGTGGGTGAGGGGCGGTCGATTGCTACCCAACTTCCCACTGCGATTTGATCGTAAACGGCATCGAGGGGCAAGCCGGTAAGCGCGTCGCCTGAAATGAGATCGCGGACTGAATCCCCCAACACGGGAAGTGTAATCGTGGTGGTAGTGGTTACGGAATCGGTGGACTGATTGGACGGGGTCTGAGTTACAGACACCGCGCCGGCGAAGTTATTGGCAAAGATACCCGCCTTGACGCGCGCGGCATACACGGCGGCCGGGCCGGAGGGCTGTGCGATGCTGCCCCACGCCTGATAGAGGGTAGAGGCAACGGCGGGGTTGAACGCGGCCAGCAGTTGCGGCGCAGTATCGGATTGGGGAGCGAGGGCGCTGCTCACAGTTCGCGCCAAGCTGACTGAATTGGGCGGCTGCACGGATGGAGGCATAGCCAGCGGGGCCATGATTTCATCGAGCTGGCTCAATGCAGGCGCGACCGGCTGCTTTTGTACCACGGCCCCGGCTATGGAGTTCTGAGCTGCTTCATGCGCTTGCTGCGCCGAGTTTGCCGGATCTTTGCGGAAGTGGATGAGGGTGCGCTGATCGGCGTTTTGCGGAGTGACTGCATCGACCACGCGCAACGCGTTCTTATCGGCGATGATGATGACTCCGTCGCCAACTTTGAGGTTGGTCGCAATGCCTTGAAAATAGAGTGTGTTCAGGGCGACTGGGTCGAGGCCGCTTACTCCAGCGGCAGCGATGACCTGCGGGCGCGTCAGGCGCGGCTGCATACTGTTCCATTTGTCGGCAACGTTCAAGTCCGCTGAGGTTTCAAAATACTGCGGAGTCTGGCCACTGCCGGGCACGCTCTGCGCGCGCGTGCCCGCGGGAATGGTGCCGCTGAAGCCGTTCAGTACCGTAAAGGCAAGATAGACGCTCGAAGAAACGCCAGGCCGCGGAGTGTAGTTGACCAGCCGCGCCAGTTCGAGCATGGAGCGGCGCTCGATGGCGGTCGGGAGGTAGCCCTCATTGGCGATCCGCTCCTGATAAAAAGTCAGGACATCGCCCACGACCGCCCATGCATCGAGCAGAGCGATCGAGGGATCGCTGGGTTCGCGCGTGGTGAGCTGCCGCAGCGGATAGAGGGTCTGCGTAGAGCCGTCTGTGGAAGATATGTTGAGGGAAAGGTTGGAGAGCCGCGCCAGCATGGTCTCGTAAAACGTGGCATAGGTGCCCACCCGATAACTAATGGCGCTCAGGCCGGGCGGATTGGCTTCCGTCTCCGGCGTGATGATCTGGATGCCGGCGCAGCAACCGCAGGGCTGGCTCATCTTCCACCTCGCAGGTTGATTTCCAGCCGGCCGTGTTCGGGATAGCTGGGGTCGTTGTCGAGTTGCGCAATCTCAAAGGGGCCCATGGGCAGGACACCGAGGGGCGGCGTGGGACCGGCGGCGATGCCGACCTGGTAGCGCGAGAATCGCGTGACGGCGACGCTTGCCACGCCCGTAACAGCCTGCGCGGCGGCTACTATTTTGCTCACATAAATGCCTTCGCCAAAGGTGAGATTGTTGGGGTTGAAAAAGCCCAACTCACCGTTCGGCTGCACACCGTTGCCAAGGACTTGCAGCAACGATTCCTCCACTTGCGCGCGCAGGTAGTCGGGAAGTATACAAACCGAGAGGGCAAGATATAGAGGCACATAGTTCGCGTTTGCAACCGTCAAATCATGGCCCATGCGGCGATAGGGTTCGAGATAGGTGCGAACCTCGCTGAGCAGTTCAGAAGAGGGTTGTTCACTATTCATGGGGTCGATGGCCACCAAGGCTTCATACCAACCGCCGGTCCAGCGAAGCGTCGCCTTGGCGCCCTGCAACGGGACAAACGGTGAAGAACAAACTGCGCGGGCAGGCCGCTCTTCCTGCCTTCGGGAGTTATCCGCCGCGAGCGCCGCATAATCGTCGGCAGTGATAGCGCGCTCCAAGACGTCTTGAAAAGCATGGGGCGCAAAGAGCTTCACTTCCGAGATGGGTTCAGGCGCCGTTCCCCCGGTGGCGGGCAGCGGATTGCGCGGCTGGATGTTGACGCCGCTCAGCGTCTCATTGCGGAGAACCAGATATTGGATGGCTCCGGCGCCCACGTTCCCGGTCGTTCCGTTTCCAATGCGATAGCTGGCCTGGAACATCATGCCGGCTTCCGGCTGGCTGCCCAGGCGTCCGTCGCCAAAGCGCAAGTGGCCCTGGCCGCCGTTATCCATTTCGACGACGAAGGACAGGTCGTTGGCACTGCTTTCCAGCAGATCGGTAACCGGAAGCCAGTTCTCCAACAACGTATTCAGATCCGCCAGCAGCGCAGTGGAAAGATTCGCCGGCAGCGGGATGGAACCATTCCACTTTGCCATTACTTTCTTGGTGGCCATGTTTAATTGCGCGTTGAGATACTGCGTTCGAATGTCCGCCGGCTTCTTGAGTTGCTGGGCGAGAAGAGTGGGGTCATTCAGGTCAGCGAATGTGAACAAGGGCGGGATGCACGACGATGAGGCCGCGAGCGCGGCAGGCGCCGGCGGGATGCTCCTGAGCGCAACGTCGGGCAGCGCCTGCCGCGCGTCTTGAGTTATGAGAACCGATGCCGAGCAGGAATCCGCCGGGACCGGCTGGCTGAAGGTAAGTGACGATTGCGCGAGCGCCGGGCGAAACGGACCGGGCGAAACCGTGACTAATGCCGGGTGGCAGGGGGACGGGCAATTCGCCGTGGTGGAATCGGTGGGGACCGTGCCCAGGACCTCGCCGACAGTCGCGCCGTGGTCCACCAGCAGCACGTTGCCGCGCGCCACGCTGATGCTCTTGAGCACCGTGCAGGCTGGCGCCGGCAATTGCGCGGAGAGACAAAGGGGGAAAGTCAGCGCATCCTCGGCGGACCATTCGATCGAAACGATCGGCTGATTGTAAAGCGCGTCGACAGCGGGCGTGACACTCGTCAGGCGGACGGCCTGACGATGGGTGGGATCGGCATCCGCCGCATTTCCGGTCTTGGGACCGAACACCTCTTCGAAGATCAGAAAGTCGCCTACCTTGAGTTGCAGTGCACGGCCCGCTCCGGATGGAACGTCGCCCCGTACCGCCTCTGATTTCGAATCGGGTGGCGGCGAAGCTTCTATCCATCGATCGACAAGCGTAGCGGAAGTAGCGCCCGGCGCGAGGCAGCATAAGCTATCACCCCACGTGTAGAACTCGATTTCACTGTGCGCAGCATAAATCGGCAGCGCTCCGGCGGCGGGCAGCAAGGGCTGGAATACTTCATAAGTCGACGCGGGCACGTTGGCCACGGCTGCCGTAGTTAGAACCTGCGCCGTGGGAGGGCCAGGAAAGCCCGTCATGAAATAAATCTGGGTCGGATCAAAGGTCTGGTCGGTATCTGTCCAGAGCGTAAGCCATGCGCGGGCGTTGCAGCCTTCGTGCATCGCGTAATCGATGAGGCGAACATGGCGGCGCACCGAGATACGCTGCCGCGCCGTTCCCAGATATGCCTCGGTGGCGACGGCGTCCTGATAGTAACTGAGATAGTCGCCCGCATAAGCCAACAGTTCGACTAGCGCCACGCCGATGTCGGGCTCGTGAGTCTCCTGCCACGCGGGCATGATCAGCGCCAGCCGGTCCAGGATCAACTGGCGGAAGCTGTCGTAATCCTTGGCGAGGTAGTTGATTTCCGGTTGCGAACGCTGAGGAGGCGGGCAGGTTTTCTGCGGCAGGCAATCGAGACCGGTTGGGCAGCCTCCCTTGAAGCTGAAATTCACCTGGCTGTAGAGGGGATCAAATCCCGCCATGAGCTGGCCTGTGGGCTGACCATGGCTATCGACTGCGACCACATTGACGGTGTAAGTGGAAAAGTCGCCGGCCTCCGTGACGCGCACATCCATCGAGTCATCCAGGGAGGGATCTTTTTGCCGGTGCATGGTAATGCCCGTCACCTGGATACCCGTGATGCGGGTTCCACCCGAGACAGTCACGTTCTGCTTCTCGATGGCCGCAGGAGCCTTGCCAAGGAAAAAGACAGTGAGAGTGGTCTGGTTGGCGCTGACTTCGACGTAGTCGAGTCCGAAGAGCGGAGCGGCCCTGACGGCGTCGCGCCGGGTGTTGTCGTTGCAGCTCAGGCTAGAATCGTTCATGCCATTCCTCGCGGTCTGCTTGTGCGCGCGGCCGCTACGAGTTCATCACAAAGGTCTCTGTAAATCCCTGCTGGGTCTGGTTCAACACATACTGCACAATGACGGTCAAAATGGAATCCTGCGCGGTGACCTGGACCTGCTGCAAGCTGATCAGATCTCCCAGGAACCGCTGCAGAGCCGCTTGCACCGTCAACTGCAAGGCGGCAGCCAATTCCTGGCTGTTGGGCGCGAAGACCATTTGCAGCACGCCGCTGCCAAGGTCGGGCTGATTCACGCGCTCGCCAGGGTTGGTGAACAATAACTGCTCGATCATGCCGCGGATGTGGTCGCTGTCGTTGGTTGCCGCCGTGCGACCCCGCCCGTCGAATTGCAATGGATACTCGATATTCATGCCGCCTCACGTTCCTGTAACTCGTACCTGAGTGACTGCGATGACAAGGGGCGTGCCGGTGGGCACGCAAATTGCCTGGCTGTCGAACAAAAGCAGCGGCTGCCCGTTGGAGGTGACGCGCAGTGCGCTGGTGATGAATTGCGCGCTCACGCAAGGGCCGTTCCCAGCAGGCGGAGGAGGAAACGCGCAGCCCGCCACCATGTACGGCGTCGCTATGGTGACGGTGGGCTGGCCCGTGACCGTCACTCGCGGGTTGGGAACAGTGGGCTGCGCCTGTCCGCCATGCGAGCAGAGCACCGTAGCGCCGACATGAAGCAGGAAGCCTGGCATGGCATCTCCTATACGACCACCAACGCGCCGGCGTTGATGGTGACCGACGGGCCCGCCATTACGATGCTGGCCCCCTGGCCGTTCTGGATGTAAATGCCCGTGTCATTCACAATGATGGTTGCGCCGGTGGTGCTCTTGAGCATGATGCCGCCGGTGGGTCCTGGAAGATCGCTGATGACGATCGAGTTTTGCAGCGTGGTTTGCAGCACGATGTTGGCATCGCCTGGGACTCCGGCGAGGGCCAGGGTTGGCACTTCAGCCACAATGCCCCACCAGCCGCCCGTCCATACCGGACGGTCCGGATCGCCGGCCTCGAATTGTATCCACACGCCGGCGCCGATCTGCGGAACCATGAAGGTACCCATCAGCTTTCCGGCCATGGGCACGCTGGGCATGGCCCAGGTGGAGGGCGTGATGCTGCCTACGTCGGGGACCATGGCCATGATGCGGCCGATCTGCATGGGGTCGACGTTGTTCACCACCGTGCCGCGATAGATGCCGTAATATTTGGGGCCTTCTCTCATACACTCACCGTGGAGACGGACGATCCTGTGCCGCCTCGCGTCATGACGAAGCTTTGCTTGAACTCGCCGCGCTTGATGCTGTGGGTGACGCTCTTGACGTAGTAGTCGCCGTCGTAATACTGGCCGGCGCCACGTACGGCGGCACGCTGCCGCGCCTTGAAGACATGCCCATACCGCAACACGTCGAGTTGACCGGTGGCATTAATCACGTCGACGTTTTGGAATAACGAGGCCAGCGCGGCCACGGCGGCGCCCACCGGACTCTCATTGGCGATGGGCTTCAACTGCTGGCTGCGTAATGGGGTCGGGGCGTGCGCTGCCAGGGGCGCCTTGAGAATGTCAATATTGGGCACTGGAATCAGCAGCGGAATCCCCGTATTCGGTTCGAGGATCGTTACCAGGTACTGAGTGGCCAGCGTGCCGTCGTAGGAGAAACTGAGGGAGTCAATGTTCGTGCTGGCGTCCATGTTGATGCTGAGCGCGGGCTGCGTTCCTCCGAAGAGCTTGCTGAGGTCCGGCCCCCAGTAGGCCAGACTCTTGCCGGGCGTAGGTCCTGGGTCCAGGTAGAACACAGCGCTGTTGTTGCGAGCCAGAGAACTCACATAGCTATAGTCGGTGCCCACTTGCTTGATAAAGTGGTCGAGCGGGTTTTGGATATTGGGGATACTCGCTGGAATCGCGAGAGGAATGACGCCCAGGACTGCATACTTGGCAAGAATCGCTTCGACGATGACAAACTCGGGCAGGGCGGGATACGGGATGCCGGTGAAGTCGATGAAATCCATCAAGGCGGTGAGATCAAGGCCGGTAATCGAGAGCACGGATTTTCCCGCTGCGCCGCTCGGCGTCATGTCCTGCTTGGTGATGATGCCGTCCATCAACACTTCGGTCGAACCATTCACGGTGACGGCGATGATGACGCGGGTGCGCGGATTGAAGAATCCTGCGTTGAGCATCTGCTGTGCAGGCGAATTCTTGCCCAGGCTGAACTTGATTTGAAAGCCGCCCTGGCTGCCCACCGTGGAGCTGACCTGCACGTCGATGAGGGCGTCGATAAGCGCCTGCGGAACGGGGCTGGCGTTGAAGCTGCCCATCATCAACGTAAGATAGAAACCCCTGTTCATAGGCCGGACCCCGTAATGCCCGCGGGCAGCGTGATACGCAGCGATTTCCCTGGAGTATCGGTCAGATCCTGGGGACGCATGGCGCAATTGGCGTCGCACAGTTGCCAGAAAAGATCCGGATCGCCAAGATAAGCGGCCGCGATGTTATCCAGCCGCTCGCCTTGCGTGACGGTGTGGTTCTGCAGCGTCTGAAGGCGTTCCGGAGCGGGCACAAACCTGCGCGACACATAGGCGATGGTTGTCCCGTTGGGCAGAACGAGGTTCTCCACCGGCAGACCATAATAGCGACTGGTGGCCGCGAACAGGTTGTTCTGAAGCGAGGTTTGCGCCAACAGCGCTTGAACCGCATCCATCTGTGTGCTCATGAGATTCCCGTGATTCCGAGCTGGCCAAACGTACCGCCCTGGAAGAGTTTGGCGAGGCTCTCTTTCTGTTGCTGATAGGCCATGTAAAGGCTGCCGCCCTTGTCCGTGAAGAAAAGATCGTCGATGGTCAACACGCGCAGAGACAGGCTGATTTTTGCGCGGATCGGATTGAGCGTGGGATCGAATGCCTCCTCGGTGATGCTCAGTTCCGTGATGCGCACGGGCACTACGCGCTGCGCGCTCCACACGAAGAGCGTGTAGGGAGCCATCATGGGCATGATTTCCAGAGTGCCCATCTGCGACTGCGCGTAGTTGTTCTGCAAGGTGAGGCTGGACGGATAGACCGTGGTTTCCAGTGCCGCCAGTTGCGGGAAGATTCCGTATTGCACGGTGGTGGGATTCTGATCGGGATTCTCCAACTGGTCGGTGGCGTCGATCTCCGCTTCCAGCTTGATGGTTTCGACTGGCGGACCGGTGAGCCGCAGCGCCTCCGAACGGTCGCCTCCCTCCTCAATGCCTTTGATTTTGAGCGTGCGCGTCAGCGTGTCCGGGTTGTACTGCAAGGCGATGATGCCGTTGGGCAACACAGTGAACTGGTCGGGATCGAGGAGAACGATTCCGCCCTTCAGGACGCGCGGTGTGCCGGGAAAGGTGCTCATTTGGGAGGCGTACCTTTCTGAGGAGCGGGAGCGGGAGCAGGAGTTGCGGCAGACGCGCTGGCTCCAGCGGGTGAGCTGAGAGGTAGATCGATCTTGACAGCCGGGTCACCATCCCCGCTTCCTTTGTTGTCAAGAGTTCCCGGGTTGTGTGAGAACTGTTTACTGACAGTAACGACGCCCTTTGCGTCTACCGCCACGGACCCGCTGAAGCGCTGAATCGTGGCCCCCTTGTTGCCCGTTCTTGGGGCAATATTGTTGCCGCTGATCAAAAATCGGACGGCTGCAGGGGGGGGAGGAACTTCACTTGCTTGTGGAGCGGCCTCCGCTTTCTTGGGGGCGGCGCTCCCCTTTTTAGAGGCAGGCTCCGGCTTCTTGGGGGCCTCCTCTTTTGGGGGTGCATCCGGTTCCTTTGGGGCAGGAGGAGGAGCCGCTGCGGTAGGCTTCAAGGTCAAGTTGAGATTGCTGGCGCCCGAACCACCCAAATAGCCCTGGGATTCGCCGTCCTGGATAAATCCTCCCGTGATGTCCTTTTGGTTGGTCTTGATGAAGGCGTTAAAAGTGGCGAAATTGTCCGGACCCTGAGATACCTTCAAAAGCGACACTGTCTTTTCCGTCTCGGTTGGTGGTTTCTCTGTTGTTTTGGCTTTAGGCTTCGGCGCCGTCGGCGCTGTCGCACTGGGAATCGGGTCATATCCTGCGTTGTTATTCACGACAATCCCGCCAGTGAGCGGAGCGGGCACCGGGGGGTTCGTCGAGAGGTCATATGCTTGTTGCGCGATGTCCGCCTGCCTCTCCGTGGCCTTCGCACTTCGCTCTGCTGGTTTCAAAGCTATACCTGCAATAATTGCGCTCGTAATGCCACCAACACCACCCAGAATGCTTCCGGTGGTGCTGACATCGTCGCCGAAATTTCGCTGCAATTGAATACCGTTGCTCTGATCCGGCGTCCGGGCAGGGGGCGGAGCAACGGACGGCAGATTGTCGGGGTGCTCATTGAAGACGCCGGCGCTCGCCTTCGCTTGGCGTTCAAAAGCATCCGTGGGATTACTGATCGAGAGACCGTCACCGACAGAGGTTCCGGCAACAGGCCCCGACTCCTGCTGCACCACGTGCGTCAGCTCATGAGCCATCAAGCTCTGTCCGCCTTGCGTGCCGGGTGCGTACTTGCCGGCGCCAAAAGCCAGATGATTACCGGCCGTGTAAGCGTTCGCTCCGACAGCGTGCGCGGATTCCGCCGCCCGTTCATCCGTGTGCACACGCACCCGGCTGAAGTCATGACCGAAACGCGGCTCCATAGAACTGCGCGTGGACGCATCGAGCGGTCTGCCGGGCGAATTTATCACATCGCTCACTAAGGATGGAGCTTCGGAATGTACCGCTGAGCCGGCCGCTTCGCGCTGTACGCAGATGTGTGAACCAAGCGTATGCTGGCGCGCCAGGAGTCCGCTGACGGAATGAGCGAGACCTGGCGACTGGCTCGACTTGACTTGAGCGGAGCTTGACTTCGTCATCTCGGCCCTCCTCCTGGATTTGGACGACCTGTGTTGCCGGCGCCCCGTTGCTTCGAATTGCCGATTCCCTCATGAACGGCCTGCGCAATGCTGTTGCCAAGCTTCGCCGGCTGGTTCTCCGCGCCGAGTTGAATCACTCCCGCCCGAATGTGCGGCACGGCGATTCCGCCGCGAAGCTCGTCTTTCAAACCTTCAGTGGCGAGGAGGCGCACTAACTCTGTTTGAATTGCAGAGCCGATCTGTGGCCCTTGCGCACTGGTGGCAGGCAGTCCATTCAGAATCAGCCGCTCGATATGAACATTCATCTTCATGCGACTCTGCCCACCCTTCATGCAACCTTGCCCACGCGTCCCGCCGCGCGGAATTCCAGCTCGTTGATTACCCGGCCCAGTTTGCGCAGCTCAGCGCGGGCCGACTCCATGATCAACGGCATGGTAATGGGCTCGCCCTGGTGCGCGGCCTGAAACGCGGCATTCAATGAAATGCTCGCGATGTTCCCGCCGGTCAGATTGAGGCGCGCCAGGCGGTCGAAATCCAGGTCCTGCACCGGCGTCTCGGACGGAAAGACCTTTTCCCAGATGGCCTTTCGCTGCGCAATGCTGGGGAACGGAAAATTGACGACGAAGCGCAGGCGGCGCATGAACGCAAGATCCAGAGCGCTCTGCTTGTTGGTGGCCAGAATGGCCAGACCGCCGTAGGCTTCCATCCGCTGCAACAGATAATTGATTTCGATGTTGGCGTAGCGGTCGTGGCTATCTTTGACCTCGCTGCGCTTGCCAAACAAAGCGTCCGCCTCATCGAAGAACAGAATCGCTCCGCCATCTTCAGCCGCATCGAACAGCCGCCGCAGGTTCTTCTCGGTTTCGCCGATGTACTTGCTGACCACGGCGGAAAGATCGATGCGATAGAGGTTGAGGCGCAGTTCGTTGGCGATGACTTCGGCGGCCATGGTCTTCCCGGTGCCGCTGTCGCCCGCGAACAGGGCGCTGATCCCCAAGCCGCGGGTCATCCTGCGCGCGAATCCCCAGCTTTCGTGGACCGTGCTGCGCTGCGCGACCTGCGCTGCAATCTGATGCAAGAGCCTAGTCTCCGCCGGCGGCAGAACGAGGTCCTCCCACGTGGCCTTGGCTTCGACGCGCTGGGCCAGGGTGTCGAGGCGCGGACGGGTGCTGGTCAGACATGCGGCCCACAGTTGCTCGTGCAGACCGGAATCTGTCGCAGCCGCGTCAGAGGACGCACGGCGCGCGATCTGGTGAATGCTGGCGACGCTGAGGTTGAACTGGGCAGCAAGCGAGGGCGGAGCCGCGCCCGCTGTTTCGCCCAACGCAGCCGCCCAGGCTTCCTTTTGCTCCGTAGCTGTGGGCTTGGCGACATCCACGCGCAAACTGTCTTCCGCGAGGCCCGGCAGCACATCGCGCGCATCCACAAAGATCACGCCGCCGGTCCGCGCCAGCAGACGGTGCACAGGGGAATGAGTGCCCGCCTGCGGAGCGTCGGCCTCGGCAGACACATCGTCAAGGTAGAGCGCCAGGGGCAGAAGCAAACTTTCGCGCTGCCACAAGCGGGCGAGGGTTTCGAGTTCATGCGCCTGCGTGGGAAGCAGCGCGGCCGGCAGCCGGTAGACGTGCAAACCCAGTGCACGCGCAACCTGCTCGGCCACCAGTTGCTTGCTTGCAGAATCGATTCCGAGCAACTGAATGACAGGGACACGCTCACCCGCGGTCAACTGCTTGAGGCGATTCAGAATGTTGTCCGCCACGCTCTGATGCGAGGGCGGCAGCGCGGCAGCGGCAGCCGGAACTTCGAGGGGGCCAAGCAGCAGTGCGAGGCGGTCATCCAGGTAGTTCAGGCCTTTCAAATAACTGACAATGCGTTCGTCGGCGCGCAAGGCGCTGGTGGACAACGGCGCGTTCCCTGGCTGACTGATCTCGATCAGCCGCCAATAACGAAGCGGACGCTCCGGCGAGAGGGCGTCCCAGGCGGGAGCATCGAAGAGCGTGAGCGCAAGGGCAAAAGTGGGGTAGGGACGCGCCGGGTCCGCCTGGGCCTGCGCGCACAAGGAGGCGATGCTGGAATCCAACTCCATTGCGCAGCAGAGCAGAAGCACTTCCCGCTCGAACTGCGAAAGCGCCAGACGGCGAGCCAGCAAAATCAACGCGGGCGGATCTGCGACTTGCTCGGCGGCGGCCATTTCGGCTGCCAGTTGCGTGAGGCTGCCGGACGCGGGTACGCTCGGGTCAGGCACAGGCGACGGCGTCGCCGGCTCACGGCGCGCGCGCTTGCCCTTCGCCGGCGACGCGGGCTCCGGCTGAGTCTCGGCCGGAGCAGGCGCTGGTTCAGGCGAAGCGATCGCCGCAGCTTCCTGCCCCAGGCCGGCGCGCGCTTCGAGTTTGAAATGCAGCCACTCGAGCGCTGTGGAAAGATACCGCGAGTTGCTCTCCTGCCAGTTGGTCTCTGCGCTCATGTCACCGTCACCTGTTGTGTTGAGTCGAAAGCCGGCGGAGTTACCGCGCGATTCACCAGCAGGCTATCCACTCCGTCGACTCTCAGGCGGAAGTAGTAACTTCCGGCAGCCAGGTTCGACGCCGCGAACGTCAGCGTGGCTGTTTGTGCCGTGAAGGACTGCGCTGGAATTTCCATGTCGCCGAGCAAGAGAGAGACAACTTGTCCAGGCCAAATCTGCGGACGAGTCGTCGCCGTATAAGTGACGCTGCCGGCCGGCGCGCTGGCGGGATCGACTGTGACACTGGGCGCGAGCGAAAAGGACAACTGGTTTGTCGTTCTGCGATAGGTTTCGCCGGGACGCTGAACGAGCACCGCGACCGTATAAAAGCCCGCGGGCCAAACCGCTGGCTCATTCGGGATTTGCACACTTAGTTGCGTCGAACTTCCGCCCGTGGCAGGCGCAACTTCAACGGCCGCAGTCCACAGAGGATGATTGAATTGAACGCCGGCGTTGGCGCCATCGAGATTCGCCCCGGTGATGGTCAGCGTGTCGCCGAGCCGTGTGCTCGGCTGCTGGTTGGGAGCCGTCAGCGAGTAGAGCGTCGGGAAGGATGGATTGATGTTGGATTGGGACGACCATCCCTTGTCCCGCGAGCTGCGAGCCAGCACGGGCAGCGGCGTCTTCACGGGCTGCGTGCTATCGATCAGGGTGACGGAAACATCGTAGCCAACCGAGACACGGTATTGCGTCGCGAAGCCCATCCATAGTTTCGAAATATCTTCCAACGACAGAGGTAGCAGCGTGATGCGCACGCGATCCGGCTGGTTTTCGAGGCCGCTTCCGGGAAACGCGATCCTGATTTCGTCGGAGCCCAATAATGCGTGGTCGTAGAGAACGCTCATGGCCTTGCCGAGCAGATGATGATCGAACGGCTGCTTGGTGTCGTTCTCGCGCCCAAATGCGGTGACGAGATAACGCAGATCGAGCGCCATGGGCGACATTCCGGTTTCGCCCGGCCGTACGCTCTTGGGCATGTCCATATTGCGCCAGGCGGCGTTGGGCAGAATCTGATAGAGAAACAGGTTAAGTTGATTGGTGGTGATGGTGCCCCGCGCCTTGTCGAGGGGCAGAGCGGTGACCGTGGTGTCGTTCAGGTCGGGGTCGGCGGTGATTTCCGTGCCCAGGATGGCCTGCAGCGTGGCGGTGACGGCGGCAATGGCGTTGGCGTTGCTCATGCGCCACCTCGCCGGGAACGCAGGTAGTCTTTCAGGCTCATCACCGGGGACGCCGTGCGTTCCTTTGGAGTTGCGGATTGCTGCGAAACTGCCCGCACTTCAATGCGCCCAATCGTCACTTGAATGGTTGGCTCGGGTGGGCTGACATGCGGCGCGGGCGGAACGTGTCTGGCAAATTCAAAACGCGGAGCGGACGCGGGGGCGATTGCGGCTTGAGCGCGCGAAGCCATGTCTTCATTCCGCAAGCGCGGAGATTCAACCAAGGGCGATTGCGCGTGCGATTCCACCTTCGCATGAAACTCGCGGGGCGTTTCAATTTTTGGCGAAGATGAATTTTGAGTGACGCGCGCCGGAACTTCGCTTCTGGTTGCAGAGTGTTGCGGCGTGGGCTGATCGGGAACGGCGGGAGAACTCCTCGGCAAAATTGCCGGCGCAACGAAGTCGCCGATCACTGCGTTCCTCTCGTGCGCCGAGACAGAAGGAGCTTGTGCGGGACGGCTATTGCCGCGTGAAGATTCAGAAGACGGCATCGACAATCGCGTGGGCTTTTGGCCCGGTGGAGATTGGGCGACGGCCGGCTGCACAGCGGGAGAGCTCTCTCGCTGAGTTCCACCCATCCGCGGCGGAGAAACGTTGTCGGGCATCCGCACGGCCTGTCCGCGGGTGGGCTCGTCTGCGTGCATCGGCTGGGCGGTTAGACGCGGCGATTCGTGGTTCACCATTCTCTCCGCGCGGGCATTGATTGCAGGCGCTCGTCTCTCCTGTGGCGCGGAGGGCGGCTTCCCGGCATCCTCGAAGTCGGATTTCATCGGCGTTTCTTGCGGGGCTTCTTCCCTTCCCTGAGAGGCTTGGGCAAACGAGCTCATATAGGGCCTCGCAGGTTCAAAAAGAGACGGCAGGCGCGGCTGGATCGCCGGCGCTGCTTCGACGCTTCGAGTTACAAGGTTCGATAGAAAGTCGCTCATGTCCCTATCAATGCCAGATAAAACTGCCTACGCACCGGACTGAGTGCCAGGATGTCATTCTCGTGCCAGCCATAGGCCGAAGCGAGTGTGTGCACATCGCGCAGCAAGCGCCCGGCGAGGCTCTCGATTTCTCGCCACAGGAACGACGCGATGTCAAAAGCCGCCCGCCAGCGGTGACCGCAGAACGGGCAGGAAAGCCCTAACTGAATGTCGGCCAACGGATCGGCGCTGGCCATCCGTTCCGACACGGCGTCCATCACTTCATTTGGCAAACGGTCCGCCGCCACCGGCGCGCCGTCGTGTAGAGCTGAAAACAAACAGCGGTCGAGCAACTGCTTCCGGCCGCCGTCGACTTCATTCCGGTTCAATGCCTCCAGATCTTCGCTGTTCGGGAGGCGGAATTGTAACTCGTACCCGGCCACGGTCAGGGCCACTGTGTCTTCCGGCTCTGACGCGCAGACAGAGCGCATTTCGGCCGCATTCAGATTGATGTCCAACCGTCCTCCGCATTGCGGGCAGACGGCCACGGCCGCCATCTCGGGACCGAACGTGTACTCGCGCAGAGCGAGCAACTCCGCATCGCGCCGGCCGATGCTGAGACCGGACAGCCAGTCCGAAGACGCCTGCGGATACACTTGCGACAACAGCTCCAGTGCGCGCTGATTCGGCGACTGGGTGAGGCCGCGTTCCCAGGCTCTTAAAATCTCCGCAGCCGTAAGCGAGCGCATTGCGTCGGTCCTTTACGTTGGCACATTGAAGGATGGCTCGGTGGGCTCGGTCACCGACAAATCGCGCGCCCATCCCTCGTTTTCCAACTTGATGTGCTGAATTGCAACCGCGTTCGCATTGGCGTCCAGATCCGGCATGGCCAAATACTCTGACACCCAGCAGCGATATACGTTGTAGGCAATCGCCTTCTGACCGGCCTCGTTGTAGACCTCGATGATGACGTCCTTGCGGAAATCCTTCAGCGAAACTTCGCTTCCCAGGCCCGCTCCAAGTTGCCAGACCTTGCCCGCCCATGCCTCGAATGCCGGGTCGTGCGTGACGCCGCGCTCCAGCGTGATGGCATCGTATTCTGTCCGGCCGGGCGACTTGCGCGAACTGGATGGGTCGCCGCCCTCGCGATGCTTGACCACCTCGGTGGTCCGCTTCAAGCCGCTCACCTTGCTTATGCCCGCCACGTATTGCCCATCCCACTTCACACGGAACTTGAAGTTTTTGTAGGGATCGAAGCGCGTGGTGTTGACGGTAAATTCAGCCATTCGAGTGCTCCTTAGCTTGCAGTCTGTCCAGCCATTTGCTGGATCTGGATGACGACGAATTCGGCGGGAAGGAGGGGCGCGAATCCAACCAGAACGTTCACGATCCCCATGTTGATATCGCTCTGCGTTGTGGTGGTGTTATCGCACTGGACGAAGTAGGCATCCTGGGGAGTCTGGCCCTGGAAAGCTCCCTGGCGGAAGAGCGTCTGCATGAACGATCCGATGTTGAGCCGCAGCGCGGACCACAAGGGTTCGTCGTTGGGTTCGAACACCGCCCACTGCGTGCCGCGATACAAGCTCTCTTCGATGTAGAGGGCCAGCCGCCGGACGGGAACATACTTCCACTGAGAACCGATTTCGTCGTTTCCCTGAAGCGTGCGCGCGCCCCATACCACCGTGCCGTATGCGCTAAAATTGCGGATACAGTTGATGGCCACCGGATTCAGGAGCCCGTTGTCGGCGTCGTTCAATGCGATGTTGGGGCCGATGATTCCGGTCAGGCTGGTGGCCGTTCCGGCAGGAGCTTTCCAGACGCCACGGCTGCCATCGGTGCTGGCGTAGATTCCCGCCACATAACCGCACGGCGGAAAGGGGCCTGTGCCGCCCTGGTTGAGCGGGTCCGGTGCATTGATCCATGGAAAGTAGAAAGCGGCATTCGCCCCGGCCGTCCCGGTGATATCGTTGTTGGGGCCTGAGTTCGACTGCAGCGAGTTGACCGTATCGGTGGAAGCGCAATCGACGATCATGAAGGCGCGGTGCGCCGCGCAGAAGCTTTCAAGCGTGCTGATGGAGGGCGGGTCTACCTCGCCGGGAACGCAAAGCAGATTGAACAGATCGACGTGCACCAATTGGTTGACGCCACCGACTCCATTGGTGGGATCCAGAAGAGCGTTTTCAAACGTCCCCCCGGGCGAAGCCGGCGAAAGCTGCGCTCCATCGACGCCGCCGCTCAGGTTCGACGAGGTGGCGACCAGGTTGCCGGCGGCGACGGTGGTCGAGGCCGGCGGCCCGGTGAGAGTATTCGCCTTCACCATGACGTAATTCGACTGCGCCTTGAGAATGTCCCCCACGTACCGGCCCTGCGGATCCGGGCTGGTGGCAGACAGGTTCACAAAGGACTCGACCACGGTGGCGGCCGTCTTTCCGGGACTCGGGTTATAGACCACCTGCAAGCTGAACCGGGTGGTGCTGCCGGATTGACTCTTGATCACAATGCCGTAGTTGTTGGCCCATGTGCCGGGATTGGGGGCGCCTTGGGCAGCTGCCTGGAAGGTGATGCCGCCTGAGGCTGCCGCCGCACCAGACCCACTGCCACCGGACCCGCTGCCGCCAGACGCACCGCCGCCGGACCCGCCGCTGCTACCCGATCCGCTGCCACCGGATGCGCCGCCGGACGAACTGCTGCCGGACGATCCGGCGGACAAGGCCAAGGTGGCCGCGGCCGCGGTGCTATCGGCCAGGCGGATGATGTAGGCCTGATTTCCGCCATTTGCGAAGAAGTGGGAAACCGCATAGCCGAGCGGGACACCGGCGATGAGTCCGCCGTAGGTGCGCGCGTAATCCGCCCAACTCAGCACCATCTGCGGTGTTGTCGGACCCTGATTCGTCCACCCCACAAACGCGGCGATTGACGTGGCAACACCGGTAATGGTGTGCACACCGCTGGGAAGTTCCTGAATATAAACACCTGGATAACTAACCGTAGCTGGCATTCAGCCCATCCTTTCTCAATGCTTCACAAACCAAGCCCAACGGCATTCGGTTCCGAGTCTGAAACTGCTCTCAAATCCTGGACCGGCACGACGAACGACAGCTTGCGAACCACTTCCACCACTGCGTACGCCTTGACCAAAGCGCCCGAATCCGAGAATCCGATGATCCTTCCTTCGAACTCCTCGTCGCTGGAGGCAAGGCTGGCAGCCTCTTCCTGATTGGCCAGGAAGATGTTATGCGCCGAAAATCTTACGCGGCTCCCAATGTCCGTACGAGCCTCCAGCAAAGCGACACAATTAAGCAGTTCGACTGCTATCTGTTTCGTTCAGCAATTCAGCCGCCAATTGACTGTGGTATTTTTTGCGGACGCGAGGCAGGCGCAAAGCGGTTCGTTTCGCCGGCGGTATCCATAACAAAGGGCGGCGCTTAAATGTCATTCTGGCAGGTTGTTTGCTTCCGGCCAGTTCGTGGGCTCGCGAGGCCTGTCACGATGGATGGTGCAATCCCCTGCAGTGAGTCTGCTGCGCACGGACTCAGTCCGCACAGCGGGGCGCTGTGCTTTCATACAGGATTTGCAAGGGCGTTTGTTTCCTGGAGGCACCCGACTGCAAAAGCTGACCCTGGAAACTGCAACATCCTGCAGTGCGCGTGGAGCAACGATCTTCTCTTGATTTGACGCTGAACATGGCGGCAGGAGATGTACCGCGCCGGACCTCTGGAGAGCTGGACGATTTCCGGATCGACTGTCGTCGCCAATGGCTGCCGGCACTGCCTAAAAAAACAACAACGGCCCAAGCGAATTGCCCGGGCCGTTGCGGTGAACTATGGATTTTGGACTAAGGCCATCGCGCTGCCGCGATTGCCCTGGCATTTTCACTCGTGCTCCCAAGCCCCGGTTGCTCGTTGGCGCTACCCGTTAGACGGGCTCCCTTGGACGACAGAATCGTCGCTCCATTCAAAAGAACCGCCACCCTGCACATCGGGTCGAGGGATGCAGCATGTGAACGTGAAGAATGCGGTAGCGTCCCAAGCGGCTCAATCCTCTCCGCTGGGGCAACCGTTTGGGGTCAGGGGCGCGATGCCTCAGGCTTCAGCCACCTCACGTACTGTACTGCTCAAAGAAACTCTCTGCATCTTTTTGGACAGCCCTCCTTCCCCGTACGCAGTCAATTTACTCCCAGGATTCATACGGCGTCAACAATTACTCTCGAAGTCTTTTGGAACGCGTTTTTCAGGAGATGCAGGCATCGAGGAGCACGCCCGCACACCCCCGTGCATCAGCGCAGAAACTCCGCGCCGGTTGCAACCAATGCACGCGCGCTTGCCTCATGAATTGCGTGATCGAGATCGGCAACGAGGTCCTCTTCGTCCTCGATCCCTACAGAAATTCTGACCAGGTCCAAAGGCAGTTCGCGGTGGGCCAGCACTTCAGGCGGAACACTCGCATGAGACATGGTTCCGGGCAAACTGATGGACGAGTTGACGCTGCCGAAGCTGACCGTGATGCGAAAAAGTTCCGCAGACTCGGCGATGGCTTTCGATAACTCAACTGAGCCCGTGGTGAAGCTCATCACCGATCCCGGCCCGCGCGCCTGTGAGCGCTGCAGGTCATAGCCCGGATCCTCACTTAGCCCCGGAAAGTAAACCCGTTTGATGTCCCGATGGCCAGCAAGAAACTGCGCAATCTTCCGCGCGTTCCTCTGCTGGCAATCGACCCTGAGCTTCAGCGTCTTCATGCCGCGCAGCAGCAGAAAACAATCGAACGGCGCGAGTGCATTGCCTTCCGCATTTTGCACGAAGTAAATCTGCTCGGCCAGCTTCTCGTCCTTCACGACGACGACTCCAGCGGTCACATCATGATGCCCGCACAAGAATTTTGTTGCCGAGTGCAGAACGATATCGGCTCCCAGATCAAGCGGATTCTGCAGATACGGCGACATTGCGCTGTTATCCACGCACAGCAGCGCACCATGCGCATGAGCAAGGTCGGCGATGCGGCGAAGGTCGACCACACGGAGCAGCGGGTTGGTCGGCGACTCGACATGAATGAGCCGCGTGGCTGGCGTCATCTGCTGTTCGAAACTCTCCGGATCGGTGGCGTTGGCGTAACGCGCGACGATACCGCCGCGGTCGAGCACCTTTGAAAACAGGCGACACGTTCCACCATACAAATCGCTGTCGGCAAGAATCTCGTCGCCGCTGCGCAGGAGTTTTGTCACGGAGCTGATGGCGGCCATTCCGCTCGAAAAACAAAACCCGCGCGTTCCATTCTCCAGCAAGGCGAGATGCTTTTCGAGAACCGTGCGCGTGGGATTGCCGCTGCGCGAATAGTCGTACTCTCCGAACGAGTCCACGTGCTCCTGCTCAAATGTGGCGGTCTGGTAGATAGGCGTGGCGATGGGACGGAAGCGGTCTCCCGGCGCGGGATCATAACTGACAAGACGGCTAGCGAATTTCATGAGAAACCTCTTCCGTTGCGCCCACGCAAGCAGCGGCCGCAAAGGCCTGCTCCAGGTCGGCGATGATATCTTCGGGGGCTTCGAGCCCCACCGAAAGGCGTATCAGTCCATCCGAGATGCCGAGCTTCCGCCGCAAGTCGGGGTCAAGATCCGCGTGTGTGGTTGAAGATGGATGGGTGATCAGCGTTTCCAGACCGCCAAGACTCTCTGCACGCGAACAGAGCTGCACGGTGTTCAATGCCCGGGTGGCCGTCTCAAGTCCGCCTTTCAATTCAAAGGCGATCATGGCGCCGGGAGCACGCTGCTGCTTTTCGGCCAGGGATTTTTGCGGAAACGAATCGAGCCCTGGATAGTAGACGCGCTCGACCGCCGGGTGATCCTCAAGCCAGCGCGCGATGACCGCCGCGCCCTCGCAATGAAGCCTGAGACGAGCCGGCAAGGTCTTCATGCCCTGCAGCGTAAGCCAGGCCTCAAAGGGAGCCTGCGTGGTGCCGATGGTCTTGCGGATCAGGCGAAAACGCTCCAGCAGGGCCTCGTCGTGCGTGGCCAGCGATCCGCCCACCGTTGCGTTGTGACCATCGATATATTTCGTCGTCGAAAGCACGGAGATGTCCGCGCCGAGTTGGAGCGGCTTTTGAAGGAGCGGGGTCAGGAAGGTGTTATCGACCGCAAGCAGAATCGAATGACGTCTGGCGATCCGGGACACCGCTTGAATGTCGGTCAGCTTCAGCGTGGGATTGCCGGGCGTCTCAATGAAAACGATGCGGGTTGCGGGAGTGATCGCGGCTTCGACATTGGCCGGGTCGGAGGTGTCAACAAACGACGAGGTGATTCCGAGACTGTCAAGCACCTCGCGAAACAGCCGCATCGTGCCGCCATACACGACGTCGGAAAGGACAGCGTGATCGCCGGATTTCAGGACGGAAAGGAAAAGCGTGGTGACCGCGGCCATGCCGGTTCGGAAACAGACGGCCGGCGGCGTTGCCTCAAGCGCTCCGATTGCTTTTTCAAGGGCGTCTACCGTGGGATTGGAGACGCGGGAGTAGCTGAAACCCTTATCGACGCCGACGGCATCGTGAACGAATGTGCTGGTCTGATAGAGCGGGAACAGAATCGAACTGGCGTGAGAATCCAGCGTTCGTCCGCCGTGAATTGCAACTGTAGAATCGTGCAGGTCTTGTGTACTCAACGCAATCTCCATGGGAACTGGTGAAAAGGCATCCAGAAACAACTCAGCCGCCGAGGGAATCCCAGGCGGCTGCCAGTATGGAGATCGAGTCGGGTGAACTCAAACTTCCGAAGCTGGCCTGCGACCGCCTGGGTTGCGCATGGCCATCGGCATTCGAGAAGTCTGGATCATCGTCACTCGTCGTGTCCTGCTTTTAAGAAGATTCTCCCATGGTAACACGACAGCCATCTGGAAGGTCTGCGATGCCCGCGCAAGATCAGGGCAATCGCATGGACAGTGAGGGGAAAACAGACGGGCTCGCACCAGCACTACGGGAAGACCGCGCTCAAGGTTCGGGTTCAGCGGCGAATCCTCGGGTTCAGTGGCGGACAGAATGAGCTGGATCAGCCGAAGGCATTCATGCCAGCGAGGGCGTTCCTATCTGCAAATGGCATTTCATACCCTGAGGAAGGCATTCACGCGACGGCCCTCTGGCGCGCCGCTGCGCTTCCGAAAGCGCGGAAAAGGATGGAACGCGAAGGGAACGAATTCTTCGGGCCGGGTTGATCCACTGCAGCTTGCGGAAGCACCGTCCGCGCCCCACCGCGCACTCAAGTTTGTTCACGAAAATCGCGCTTGTAGCCGTTTCAACTCCGGTGTATAAAGGGTTCACCCTTTGTGAATGCTTCTTCCCCAGGAGGGTGCCTAGGTGTCCGCTCCGCTGCCCAACCCGTTGGGTTCGCTCAATCCCCTGTCCGCAAGCGGGTCTCAACTCTCTGAGAGAGAGTGGGATAAGTTAATCAATATTATTCTTGAAGGGTTCGTTGTGCCGGTGATCGGGCAGGAACTGCTGATCAGCAACCAGGACGGGCGAGACGAGCCGCTCTACGACGTGTGGGGCCGGGCGCTGGCGGACCAGGCGGGCCTTGCGCTGCCGGAAGAGGATGGCACACCAGCGCTTTACCGGGTGACCAATCAACTTAGCCAGTCGCAGAACACCAACGACCTGGCTATCGATGTGGACTACGTGATCCGGCGGCAGCCTTGGCCGGTTCCCGAGAGCCTGCGGAAGCTGGCCCGCATTCACAGCTTTTCGCTCTATGTGACGACGACCGTCGACCACCTGCTGAAAGCCGCTCTCGATGAATCCCGCCCGGAGTGGAAGGGGCAGCAGCGGGACATTGGCTACGCGATGCACGGCGACAAGATGCGCAACGATTTGCCGGACGACTTTGACTTTCAATCCGCTCCGGCGCTTTTTCATCTGTTTGGCGCAACCAGTCCCTTTCCCAACTCCTTTGCCAAGACCGAGGACGACCTGATCGATTTCAGCGCGTCGCTGCTGGATGGGCAATACGCGCCGGAGCGCTTCTACGACTATCTGCAAAAGAAGACGGTTCTGCTGCTGGGCTGCAGTTTCCCCGACTGGCTGGGGCGCTTCTTCATTCGCGCGCTGAACGCCAATCGCGACCAGCAAACCATCAACATCTATTACGTGAGCGCACGCCGGGAAGCGGGCCTCGAAAACTACCTGCGCCGCAAACGGGCAAGAGTGCTGGTCCCGGGGTCTCCGGTGGCGTTTGTAGACGAACTTTACCGGCGCTGGCAGTTGCGTCAGGGCGAAATCCAGACGGCGCCCGTGGTGCCGATTGCCGCAGCGGCCGAGTCGCCCGAGATCAAGCGGGGAGCGGTATTTCTGAGCTACGCCAGTGAAGACCGGGCCACGGTGGAAAGAGTCCGGGCTCAGCTTGAAGCGGCCAACATCGATACCTGGATGGATGAGAGCGGATTGGAACCCGGGGTGGAGTTCCAGTATGTCATCCGGGAAAATATTCGCAACGCGTCCTTCTTCATTGCCTTCATTTCCCGGTCTCTCTCCAGCCGGGAGGAGCGATTCCTGTGGAAGGAGTGGAAATGGGCTGAAGACGCGAGCTTGGAACGGAGAAAAGAGCAGCGGTTCCTGCAGCCGGTGGTGATCGACAATACGCCTCCCGGCGCTTCGTTTGTCGATCCGCCTTACCGTGAGCTGCACTGGGCCAAACTGCGAAATGGGCTACTGACGCCCGAATTCATCCAGTCTCTCAGCCAGGGTATCCGTTCCTTCAGGAGAGGGAAATGAACCCGGAAAATCCTGCACGTACCCAGAGCGAGTCCGCGGCGACGACGCTTCCGGAGCCAAGCAATCCGTGGCTTGGGCTGGCTTCCTATACCGAGCAGGACAAGGAGAGATTTTTTGGCCGGGAGCGCGAGACGGCCGAGGTGCTGCGCCTGATTGAGCGCGATGCCCTCACGGTCGTCTTCGGGCGGTCGGGGTTGGGAAAGACATCGGTGTTGCAGGCGGGTGTTATTCCCCAGTTGCAGGGGGCTGCGTACTTTCCCATCGCCTTCAGGCTGGATTATTCCGGCCAAAGACTGTCCCCGGTGAAGCAATTGATCGCCCGGGCGCGGGAGGCGGCGCTTGCAAGCGGCCTGGAACTGGAGGAGGACCCCGGAGAGGACGCGGACACCACGCTGTGGGAGTTCTTCCACACGATCGAATTCTGGAGCCCGCGCAACGATCAACTGAAACCCATTCTCTTCATCGATCAGTTTGAGGAAGTTTTCACGATCGGGCGCAACGTGAGGGCGGCTGCCGAGTTCCTGGAACAATTGGCCGACTTGATTGAAAACCGGATTCCGCGAGCTGTGCAGGAGCGGGTAGAGAAGACAGGCAAGCCGCTCGGCATCGATGCCGCGGGCCGTAACTACAAGGTGGTCCTCTCGCTGCGCGAGGACTTTGTTTCGAAGCTCGATTCCCTGCGCTCCTCAATGCCGGCGATCATGCGCAACCGCTTTTCTCTGGAGCCGCTTTCGGGCGAACGCGCGCTGGCGGTGATTGTGAAAGCCGGTGGACAGTGGGTTGCACCCGAGGTTGCGCGCGACATTGTTGCCGCGGTGGCCGGCCGCGGGGAGTCCGGCGAATCCTCGCAGGGATATGCGGGCCAGGAATATGCAGGCCAAGCGGAGATCGAGCCCGCCTATCTGAGCGTGATGTGCCACGAGCTGTTCCGGCGCATGCTTGCGCTGGGCCGCACCGCGATTACCCGCGACCTGGTGAAGCAGGAACACGGCGGCATTCTGGAAGGGCTCTATGAACGCAGCTTCGATGGGTTAGGCAGCCAGGCGCGTGTGTTTGTCGAAGACCGATTGCTGACCGCCGGCGGGTTTCGCGCGGCAGTCCCGCTGGCCGAAGCGCTCAACGAAGGAATGGACGAGAAGGAACTGGAAACCCTGGTCGATCGCCGCCTGTTGCGGTTTGAGGATCGCCTGGGGGTCAGCCATGTGGAGCTTTCGCACGATCTGCTGACGAGCGTAGTTCTGCGCAGCCGGGACGAAAGGCGGGCTCACGAGGCGCTGGAGAAAGAGACCCGGCGGCAGGCTGAATTGCGGCGCCGGGTGGGCACCGTCTTTGCTATCGCAGTGGCTGTAATCCTGGCCCTGGGAACGTTGGCAATTTCGCTGGTGCGAGAGAACAAGAAAGCGAACCAGGCGCTTGCTGCTGCAGACACAGCGCGCCGAAGAACTGACGACTTTATCCACAGACTGGAGAAACAGCGAACTGCACTCGACGAGCAAACTAAAGAGCTTCAGCGCGAAAAGGACATGGCCGAAAAGGAGAAACGCCAAGCCGACGAGAGCAGCCAGGAAGTGAAAGCCGAGGGGAAGAAGATGCAGGAGCTCGGCGACAAGACCTTGCAGTCCTTGCAGGATATGACCGTGGCCACCTACCAGGATGCCTTGAAGGTCATCGACATTTACGACAATAACCTGGACGAAAAGGTGAAGGAGCAATTGAATGCGAGTTTGAAGGCCGAGCTGAAAACACTGCGAGAGGCGCTTAGGTCGTCTGAGGCAATTCTGAACACGGAGCCCGACTATGCATCTGCGAAGAGCTTGAAAATGAGCCTCCTTTTCGCAATTGCAGATCTGGATTCCCGGGCTTACGGCTTTGACGAACAGGAATACAAGGACTACCTCGCCTATAGCAGGGCAAATCTGGACGATAAGGATGCGTGGCTGCAAGTGAAAGCGCTGCGCAGGATTGCCCAGGCGGCGGGAATCATGTACAGGAAAGGCGACCCGGTCGCGGCAAAGGCGCTGCTCGATGAGGTCCGGCTGAGGGGCGGCAAATTGCAGAACCGCAGCGATCGCCGCAGCTTTTCGGCGGCCACGTGGGATTCGTTGGAAGACGTCTACGAGGATTGCGCCAAATTGCAAAAAGACCGCAATCCGGAAGATGCGAAGACCTGGTTTCTGCTCGCGGTCGAAACCGAAAAGAACGCCGCTCAAATGGAGAATCGGCATCTGAAAGACGTGGCGCTGATATGCGACTCGTTTGGAGACTTCGAGGTGTCGCAAGAGGACTACAAGGCCGCCATCCGGGAGTATACCGACGCCGTCAATGCCTCCAAGGCGATGCTCCGCATTCACAATGACGGCAAGCCGGATCTGGGTTTGGTCACTTACCTGGTCGACCGGGGTGATGCGGAAGTCAAGGCAGCGGATGTGGATGCTGCCCGCGGCGATTTTGAGGAGTCCTCGACCTTGACCGACAAACTCGAAGATACGCCGGAAAACCGCTACCAGAAAATGGTGGTTTTGGAGCGGCTGGGCGGACTGGAGCTGAAAGCCAAGCATCCCAAGCAGGCGCTGGATTGGTATAACCGGGAGAAGCAGATTGCCCTGGCCCTGGCGGAGAAAGACATTCATCGGCGGCAATCGCTTCCGGTGGTCTACGACAAGGTATGCGACGCTCTGCGCGCGCTCGGCGACACGCAAGGAGAAAGGACGGAGTTGGAGGAAGAAGCCTCGAATTTTGAAAAGTGGGCGAGGCCGAATGACGAATCCGATCTGCAGGAGTACATCAAGGCGCGGGAGCTGCTCGGCGATTTCAATTTCACGCACAAGGACTACAAGGGCGCGCGGAAGTCGTACGAACCCGCCGTGACACAAGCGCAACAGCTCGCCGGGCGTTGGCCGAGCGCGTCGAACGTGATTCTTCGCTGGGAGGCGCTCAACAAGGCCAGCGGCGCAATGGAAGAACTGGATGAGAAAGACATGGCGCTGAGTTACCTCCAGGAGAGCATCAAGACTGTGCAAGACCTGCCCGCGAGCAACGAAAGACGCGACGTTCTGCTGGCTACGAGCCAGATCCGAATTGCGCGAATCTATGAAGGCCGGGCACAGCAAAACGAGGCGCTCAAAGCGTTTCGGGAGACAAAGCCAACCGTGAGCAAGCTGGCGGCCAAAGACTGCGCGGAACATTTGGATGAATTCCACCAGGCGGAATTTGGAATGATCAAAGCGCTGGTCGAGCTGAAACGAGCCGATGAGGCACAGGCCGAAGGGCGAGAGGCAATGCAGTTTGTCGAGACGAACTGCGCGGCGCTTGCGAAGGCGGGCAGTCAGGAAGGAAGGGCGAGCCTAGCTCAGTTCTGGGGTGGGCTGGGATATAGCTTTACGATGGCCGGGGCGGATGCGCTCGCCCTGACCTGCGACGAAAAGGGGCTCAGCATCGACGCCAGCCAGGCCTGGATCAAGGTGAATGTTGCCCACGCCTATCTCTTCACAGGCCGGGTGGAGGACGCGAAGCGTTTGTACAACGAGATCAAGACAGTGCAATGGAACGACCGTCCGCTGATCGAGGACATTCGCGACGACTTCAAGGAATTGCGTTCCCTGGGTCGAGATCACCCCGCCATGGACAGCATTCTCAGCATGCTGGAAGAAGCGAGCAAATGAGCCGATGCGCAGATGAGCGACTGGAAAGAGTGGTGACTTCGATTGCCAAACGCCAAAACCTTCGAACCGATCCATAGACGGCAGATGGAGGCGCCGCAGCACGAGAGCGAGCACCCTCCGCGCGCCCGGCTGGTGCTGCGGGTTGGTGTGACCGGACACAGGCCGGGTGGGCTCGCCGCGGCGCATCCGGAAGAATTGGACCAGCGCATCGATTCTGTCCTCACATGCCTTGAGGAAGCAGTGGAGGCAGTGGCCGGCGAGAGGCTTTACAGCAACGAGCCGCCGTGTTTGAGGATTGTTTCTTCGCTTGCGGAAGGCGCTGATCGGATCGTTGCTCATCGAGCGCTGGGGATGGGTTTTGAATTGCAATGCCCTCTTCCGTTCCATCGCGACGAGTACGAAAAGGATTTCGATAATGCCGAGTCCAGGCGCGAATATCGCAATCTTCTTCACCGGGCCACCAGCGTTTTTGAGCTCGACGGCTCGCATGAGCGTGGTCCTGAAGCTTACCTGGCGGTGGGACGGCTGCTCACGACCCACTGCGACGTGCTGATTGCCGTTTGGGACGGCAAGCCCGCGACAGGAGTGGGCGGCACCGGGCAGGTGGTTGAGGAAGCGCTGCTGTTGGGCGTGCCTGTTGTGCGCATCGATTCGCGAAACACCCATGCGATATCGTTCGCCAACCACGAGGATCCTCTGACGGCGCTGGAACGGAGAGTCTGGCGCATGTTATTGCCGAGACACTTCGACGAGGAGCAAGCCGCGGAGCAGGACGATGAACACCGGGAGAGCAAGCGGGACCTGCGGGAAACATATTTCAAAGAGACCCGGCACTGGTGGCGCAGTCCTGTTTACAAGCTGTTCGAGAAGCTTGTATCGGAGGGGTCTTTGCGGGTCGGGCTGCGGCTGGGCAAAGGAGAGCCGCTGAATGACCCCGCGGTTTATGCGCATTTTGAATGGGCGACCTCGCTGAGCGTGTTTTATGCGGAGTTGCGGCGAAGCGCGGTTTTGGGATTGTACGTGTTGGCATGGCTAGCCGTGTTCTGCGCCGTGGTTCCCCTGGCCGTTTCAAATGAGTCGTTCAAGTCTTCGTTTGTAATTGCGGAGCTGGCTTGCATCCTGATTGTTGCCTCGGTTGTTGGGCTGGGACTGCATTACCGCTGGCACGAACGCTGGCTGGCCTATCGCATGTTGGCCGAGCAACTGCGGGTGTTGGACTACCTCGCGGTGCTGGCGCGTACGCTTCCGGTGTTCCGGCCGCCGGTGCACCTTGTCAGTCCCGACTCGAATCTGAACTGGGTCAACTGGCATTTCCGCTCCATCGTGCGCGAAATTGGATTGAAGCCGGGAAAGGTCACGGCGGAATATGTGCACGGCGCCCGCGATGGATTGAGAGCCGTGATCGCCAATCAGAGCCGTTTTCACGCTGCCACGGCGCACCGCTGCCACATTCTTCAGCGACGGTTGCATTTTACCGGCATTACGCTTTTTATTTTGACGGCGCTGGCTTGCGCAACTCATCTTTGCCTCGAATATCAGCCCCGTATTGAACAGGCCGCGGAGAAAGGTCTTGGGCTCGAACGAGTCTCGATATGGCTGACGATTGGAGCCGCGATTCTGCCCGCCGCGGGAGCTGCGTTGGCGGGAATTGTGGGACAGTCGGAGTTCGAACGCGTCGGCGGCCGGTCCCATGCCATGAGCGTTGGCCTGGACTCGATTGAAAGAAGACTCCAGGATCCGGCAACGGACAACTTTGTGCTTCTGAGCGAGATTGCCGAGGACGCGGCGCACATTATGACAGCCGAGGTACAGGACTGGCATGTGCTCTTCAAAGGGCGTCCGATTGAACTACCGTCGTAGATTGACCAGAACCGCAAGCACAGCGAACGCACAATCATCGCCACGGAGCGGGACAACGTCCAGCCCATATGGAATCGACACCGGCGGCGGCCAACACCTCCATGGACACGAGCTAGAGCCTCAAGCGGCGATGAGTCAGACTCCTTGCGTTGATTTCCAACTTTAACAATCCACTACTCCTCATCCCTGGCTTTTGTCTGTCTCCGCCTTGGCAACGAAGACCACTGTCGCGAGCCCCAGCAGCAGGACGGCGCCTTCGAGCCGCTCGCTCCAATTGTGCAGCTTGTTGAAATGATCCGTGGTAGGGCTGGCGGCATTGGTTGCATCGATGGCTCCTCCGGCGGCAACGCGGTCGCGCTCCATCGCAGGAATGACGACGAACTGCGCGTACACGGTGAGGCCGATCATGGCCACCACCAAGCCCATCGGCGCCAGCACCGTGCGCGGCTTGTAGAGGCCCCAGGCCGGAGCGAGCGCCAGCAACGCCAGCACTACCATCCCCGAAACCAGCCCCATGCCGTGCAGAATCCTGAGCAAATGGCCCACGATCGTGCCGGCCAAGTGCGTGTTCGGCTGAAGCGTTCCAAAAGTGATGGCGGCCACCACCGGAAAAAATATCTCCGCGCCCAGCCAGACGATGAGCGCGAGATACAGCAGGGTGCGGAGCAGAGTCTTCATAAGGTGAGTTCTCAGTGATCAGTGGACAATTGTCAGTCGTCAGTTCTCAGTGATCAGTGCATGTTTCAAAAAACTGTTTTGTATCAGGGCACGACTTCAGTCGTGCCGAAAATCGCTAAAGAAGGCGAGGGTTTTAACCCCTGATGGATGCGTATCAAACCTGCCGAGCCATCTTTGAAACACCCTTCGATGCATTGCTCAGTTGATGCAGCGCATTCAAATCCGGCCTGGAACTGACCACTGATTACTGACAACCTACTGAAGACTTCCATACACCGACGGCCTGCCGATCAGCCGCTCGATGCGCTTCTGGACCGGCGGATGGGTCGAAAACAGGCTCGCCCAGGTCTGTCCGGAGAGCAGCGGCGCAATGATGAACAGGTGTGCCGAGTTGGGCGATGCAAGCAGAGGAACCTGCCTGCTGACTCCGGAGATTTTTTCGAGAGCCGAGGCCAGCGCGTAGGGGTTGCCGGTCAAGTGAGCGCCGGAGGCGTCGGCCTCGTACTCGCGCGTGCGGGAGACCCAAAGCTGAATCAGTGTAGCCGCAAGAGGCGCCAGCAGCATCATGACCAGCATGCCGATCAGGCCGCCGTTGCGCCGCCGTCCGCCGCCGAACCAGAAGGCCATGCGGCCGAGAATGGTAATCGCTCCGGCCAGCGTAGCGGCAATCGAACTGGTGAGGATGTCGCGGTTGCGCACATGGCCCAGCTCATGAGCCAGCACGCCTTCCAGTTCGTCGTCGGTCAGCAGCCCCAGGATGCCGTGGGTCACAGCAACAGAGGCGTGGTTGGGATTGCGTCCCGTGGCGAAAGCGTTGGGCGACTCGGTGGGAATGACATAAATCTTCGGCATGGGAATGCCGGCACGCCCCGTCAGGCGCTCCACGACCGCATAAACGCGCGGCAACTCTTCGCGCGTCACCGGCTGCGCGTTGTACATCCGCAGCGCAATCTTGTCGGAGTAGAAGTAGCTGAAGAAATTCATCGCCGCTGCCACGGCAAAGGCCAGCAGCGCGCCGTCGGTCCCGCCGAAATACTCCCCGGCCAGGACCAGGATGAGGGTCAGTCCGGTCAGAAGAACAGTGGTCTTGAAGAGATTCATGACGTTCGCTCCCACCAACCATTGTCGCACTGGGAGCAAGGGATCAGGGGTCAGGGGTCAGGGGTCAGATGAAAGCGTTGCAAACTGGATCGTTTGTCAATAGCTTTTCCGGAACCTCGTGCGTCGCGGCGGGAGTTTGTCGTCGTGGCGCACCGGGCACTTAAAACTGACCCCTGATCTCTGACCCCTGATCCCTGTCTTTCTATCTTCTGTTCAGCGCCCGCTTGAGAACTGTTTCCAGCGCCGCCTTCGCCTCCGCGTACTCCTGCGGTGAAAGCGTGCCGGCGATTTTTTCGCTCTCCAGCGCAAAGAGTTCTTCCTTCAGCGCACTCAGAAGAGCGCTGCTCTTGGCCGCCGGTGAAGCGAAGACCTGCGCAGTTCCCGCACTGGCATCGAACCCCGCCAGCGGCGCATTCGTCGCGCCAGTGGTAAGTGGGGTTGGCGGCTTGCGCAACAAAAAGGCTGCCGCGGCTGCCAATAACAGTGCCAGCCCGCCCAGAATCCACCACTTGTACTTCGACAGCGGATCAGGCGTATTAATTGGGTTGCCGATGCCGCCGCCGGGCTGGCCGCCGGGAGCGCTCGCGTCTTGCGATTGTCCGCCCGCACCGGGCTGCTGGCCTGCCGGCGCGCCCTGGGCCTCGCGCGGAATCGACCCGCTGCCTGAAACCGTGAACTCCAGTGGTTTGCCGGGGATCGCGTTCCGCGCCACGAAGGTCTGGATGGACGGGTCCTCGGGCACGGACTGGAAGGTCGATCCTGCGCCCGCGGTGAAGGTCATGCTCTTGGGCACCAGCACTCCAACGCTCTGGGTCGGCAGCGTGACCTGCGGCTTGAAGGTGAACTTTCCGCTGCTGTACGGCAGATCGTAGCTGAGCTGGAAAAGCGTGCTCTTGTCGCCGTCGTCGGGCTGGATGGGGAAGTTGAAGGAGTAGTGGCCCTTGGGGCCGTCGGGATCGAGCTTGAGCGAGGTGGGCAGTCCACCTGGCCGTTGCGCGGCCACGCCCTCCACCACTGCCTCTTGCGGGAGAACCAGTTCAAACGAGTGCGCGCTCCATTGGGCCACGGGCGGCGTGCTGGTGTTATGAACGAAGTACCGTTCGGTCACGCGGAGCTGGCCGTTCACGGTCTCGATCTCCAGCACGTCGGCCTCGATAAAGACTCCGGGGACCTTGGCGGCCACGTCGTAGACCGCTATGTCGCCGGAAGCGCCGCCCTCGGGTGCGCCGATGAAATAAGTCGCGCCCTGGTGCGTGGCTCGCACCAGGTAGTTGCTGCTGCCGGGCTTGGTGAGGGAATAGTGCCCGCGGGCGTCGGTGGTTGCATGGGCCACTTCGCCCATGCCAGCCTGCACGTCCACCAGCACCACGGTATCGCCCGCGGCGGGCTTGCCGGTCGTCTTGTTGGTCACCGTGCCGGTGATTTGTGCTGCCTGCGCCAATGCGCCCGTGAACAGCAGGCTCAAGGCAACGGTGCGAAATGCAATCAGGATTGATTTCATGGTCGTGAGAACGTCCTATGGCGATTCGTGGTTGGGCTGTTGCCGGCGCGCGGGAGAAACAACCGCGGGTCCTTCGACTCCGCTCTGGTTCGTTTAGGAGGACAGCCTGATTTATATCTCAAAATGAGAACAACTCAACTGACCTCAGGCCTGCTCCAACAATTCAATCTCTGCCAGCAACTGCGCTGCCTCGTTTTCAAGCTGCGCTCGCTGAGCCAGGAAATCCTCTTCAGGATACTTGCCGGCACGGTACTCGAAGTTCAGGTCGCGGAGGTTTTCGTAGAGCTGATCCTTGCGTTCCTGCAGGTAGTCGAGACGGGTCTTCTCGCGCTGGCTGGCGAAGACATTCTCCGGCCAGAAGGTGTACACGAATAGGACAAAAAGCAGCAGTAGCCCGGCAATCAATCCCTGGGTGGGCGTCATAGAGCAAAGTCCTCCATCGCGGCAGGCACTGTCCTCTGTTCCCTGTTCCCTGTTCCCTGCATTTCAAAAACCTCCGTCGTTGCCGGAATCGGTTTCCCGGCGAATCTTTTCCCTGAGCGCGTTCATGGCCGGGTCGGAGACCTGGGGCGCGGGCTGCGTTTTGCCGATCGACCAGCGGCGCACCAGGAGAATCGTACCCAGCAGGGCTGCGGCGAAGACCGCAAAGGGAGCGATCCAGGCCACCAGGTCGAAACCCCGCGTGGTGGGCGCAGCCAGCACGATCGCACCATACTTGCCAACGAACGAATCCAGAATCTCCTGGTCGCTTTTGCCGTCGGCGATGCCTGTGCGCAGTTCTTCAAGCTCCCCCGACGAATTCGGGCAGCCCACATGGTTGCATTCGCCCAGGATCTCAGCGCAGCCGCAGGTACACATCAGCCGGTGGTCCAGGTTGGTGTAGCGCGAACCGGCGTCGGTGGCGCCCAACGTGAAGCAGACGGCCACAGCCAGCGCCGCTGCTTGCAGCGATTTCATCCAAAAAGTGAAACGTGCGGGAGCACCCATCAATGGCCTCCCTTCAGCGCTGGCTCGGTGGGGACGGCGCGGGCGGGAATGCGCAGAGAGGCTGTGGCCGGGCTGAGGCTGGGAACCAGCGCCACCACCGTGCCGAAGAAGATGAATACCACCCCGAACCAGATCCAGCCAACCAGCGGATTCAGGAATGCCTTGATGATCGGCTGGCCAGAGTCAGGATTGGTGCCTTCATACACCACGTAAAGGTCCCAGCCGGGAACCGAGTGGATGGCCACCATGGTTTGCGGCTGTTCGCTGGCCAGATAAACGCGCTTCTCCGGGGACATCTGGAAGAGCTTCTTCCCGCCCTTGGAGACGTCCAGCAAAGCGTATTCGGAGTTGTAGTTGAGGTTCGAATCCTGCGTAAAGCCGACGCACTCCAGCGTGTAAGGGCCGATGGCCAGCTTGTCGTGCAGCGCCAGTTCGCCTTCCACATTGCGGTTGAAGGCCGAACCAGCCAGCCCGATCACCACAATCACGACGCCGATGTGGATGAAATACCCGCCGTAGCGCCGGGTGTTGCGGCGAACCAGCAAAACCAGCGCGGCAAAGATGTTGCGCCCGCTCTGTCTTCGAATGACGCCCGCCCCGCGCAGAAATTCGGAAAGAATGGCGGTAAGCACGGCGGCCGCCATGGCAAACGCCACCAGGGCATAGAAATTGCCGGTATCGAGAGCGCCATCTTTCCACGGTCGCACGCCCACGGCCAGACAAACAAGGACCGTAACCCAAAGCGCGATAACCGGCAGCACAAAATTGCGCTTGATGCTCTTGAGCGAGGTGGCCCGCCAAGGCAGCAGCGGTCCCACACCAGTTAGAAACAAGAGGAACAGTCCGATGGGTATGGCCACCTGGTTGTACCAGGGTGCGCCCACCGTGACCTTGTTGCCCACGATGTACTCGGAGAGGATCGGGAACAGCGTTCCCCACAGAATGACGAAGCAGGCGGCCAGCAAAACCAGGTTGTTGAACAGGAAGCTGGACTCGCGGCTGACCAGAGACTCAATGTTCTGGTCGCTCTTCAGGTGGCTGCGCTGGAGGACGTAAGTAAAGATGCAGACCGCCAGCACGATTCCCATGAAGACCACGAACCAGGTGCCGATGGACGATTGCGCGAAGGCGTGCACTGAGCTGACCAGGCCGGCGCGGGTGAGCAGCGTGCCCAGCAGGGTGAGCAGGAAGGTGGTGAAGATCAGCCACACATTCCAGCTCTTCATCATGCCTTTCTTCTCCTGCATCATCACGGAGTGCAGAAAGGCGGTTCCGGTGAGCCAGGGCATGAAACTGGCATTTTCCACCGGGTCCCATCCCCAATAACCGCCCCAGCCCAGCACGGCGTAGGCCCAGTGCATGCCCAGAAAGATGCCGCAGGTCAGGAACAGCCAGGTCACCATGGTCCAGCCGCGGGTGATCTTGATCCATTTCTCTCCGGGGTAGCGCATCATCAGAGCGCCCAGCGCAAAGCAGAAAGGAACCGAGAAGCCCACGTAACCCAGGTAAAGCATGGGCGGATGAATCACCATCTCCGGGTACTGGAGCAGCGGATTCAAACCGTTGCCATCGTCTGGAATGGCTCCTCTGAGCAGCGCAAACGGCGGCGCGGCAAAGCACAATACCGCAAGGAAGAAGACTTGGATGCCGGCCAGAATGGCGCCCGCATAGGCGTAGAGCTTCACATCTTTCTTGTGCGTCAGGCGCAGGACGAATCCATACGCTCCGAGCAGCCACGCCCACAGCAGCAGCGAGCCTTCCTGGCCGCTCCAGAGCGCGGAAAACTTGTAGGCGGCGGGCAGGGCGCGGTTGGAGTGCTCCATGATGTAGGTGATGGAGAAATCGTTGGTAAAGACCGACCAGACCAGGGCAAATGCCGCAGCCGTGATGGCCACGAAGCCGGCAATTCCGGCCCGGCGCGCCGTATCGGCCAGCCGCTCCGGCGAAATGCGGGCTTGCCGCCCCGAGGCGATCATCCAAAGGGCCAGCGCCCCTGCCAGCAGATTGTAGGCGGCCAGCGCCAAAGCAATGAGAAGAGCAAAAGTACCAAAGGCTGCCATCAAGACTCCACGATGATTCTCGCACGCAGGCGGGGAGCCATACGGCCTCCCAACGAGGGTATTCTCATCCCATCATAGGCTTTTCATGTGTGATCTGCCTCACACCCAGGATTGAGTGTGGGACCAAAGGCAACGCTGCTCAGGCGGGCGCGGGCTCGTTCTGCCCGAGCATCTGGCTGGCCAGGGCGAGCATCTCCTCTGTGGTGTTGGGACGGGCGAGGAAGCGTACGCCATCTCCAGCGTAGTCGCCAGCTGCTTCGCTGGCTCCGCCCAGTACGAGGACCGGCAGACTGGGCATCCGTTCACGCAGCTCGCTCACAAAGGCCGGACCGCCAAAACCCGGCAGGTGCAGACCGCAGATGACCAGGCCGAGATTGCCGGCGAACTGAGGCTGTTCAACCAGACAAAGCGCCTCGGTGGCGTCGGCGACACGCTCGACTTCGGCAAATCGCCGTTCCAGGATGGACTTCCGGAGGTATCCCTGGAGGGGATCGTCTTCCACTAATAGAATTTTTGCCATACGCCCCTGAGATTGGCCGCAACCTGGGAATGAGCTGCGTGGAGTCTATTTACCAACTGAATACCTCGGATGGTTACCCGGCGGTCAAGGTTGCCTGAACGGGCTCGTTTTCCCCTTCTGCGCCGCCCTAAGCGGGCTCAACTTCCCCTTCTGCGCCGCCCTAGGGGTGTCCGCCGGAAATAGCATCCTCTAAATCATGGCCTAGATCTGCAGTTAGGTCCGGTCAGCATTTCCTCAGGGGCTAAAGCCCCGCTGATTTTGCTGGCCTTACGTACGGGCTAAAGCCCGTACCCTTCAAATCAGTTGAGCGACCATCTGTGTGGCGGACACCACTAGCCGAAAAGGAATTCCTTGTCGCGCAGTTCCTTGATGGCATCGCGCAGCCGGGCGGCCTTTTCGAACTCGAATTTTTTGGCCGCCTCGCGCATTTCCGTCTCCAGTCTGGCAATGTGGGCGTCGAGATCGGCTTGCGAGTTCAGCTCCGGCAGCTCGGCCGTTTCTTCCTCGGCCACCTCACCGTACTCAGCCTTTAGAATCTGCGCCAAGCCCATATCCACGTGGCTCACGACCGACTGCGGGGTGATGCCGTGCTCCTCGTTGTAGGCGCGCTGGATCGCCCGGCGCCGGCTGGTTTCATTGATCGCGCGTTTCATGGAGTCGGTCATGCGGTCGGCGTAGAGGATGGCTTTTCCTTCCAAGTGCCGGGCCGCGCGTCCCATGGTCTGGATCAGCGAACCTGCCGAACGCAAAAAGCCCTCCTTGTCCGCGTCCAGAATGGCCACCAGCGAGACCTCGGGCAGATCCAGCCCTTCGCGCAGCAAGTTGATGCCGATCAGCGCGTCATACTCGCCCCTGCGCAACCCGGCGAGCAGCTTCACGCGCTCCAGCGTCTCAATCTCCGAGTGCATGTAGCGGCAGCGCACGCCCACCTCGGTGTAGTAGCCGGCCAAATCCTCTGACATGCGCTTGGTCAAGGTGGTCACCAGCACGCGCTCGTTGCGCTTGGCGCGGTCACGAATCTCCGCGAGCAAATCGTCGATCTGCCCCTTCACCGGGCGAATTTCCACCTCCGGGTCGACGAGGCCCGTGGGACGAATCACCTGCTCCACCACCACGCCCGCCGAGCGCGTTAGCTCATAGGGGCCCGGCGTCGCCGAAACATAAATTGTCTGGTGAATGCGATTCTCGAACTCCTCGAACTTGAGCGGCCGGTTGTCCATCGCCGAGGGAAGCCGGAAGCCGTAGTCCACAAGATTTTGCTTGCGGCTGCGGTCTCCGAACCACATTCCATGCACCTGCGGAATGGTGGCGTGGCTCTCGTCGATAAAGAGCAGGAAATCGCGGGGAAAGTAGTCGAGCAGCGTCGGCGGAGCCTCGCCCGGCAGACGCCCCGAGAAGTGCCGCGAATAGTTCTCGATTCCGTGGCAGTAGCCCATCGATTTGATCATTTCCAGGTCAAAGCGCGTGCGCTGGTGGACGCGCTGCGCCTCCACCATGCGTCCCTGCGACTCCAACTCGGCCACCCAGGTATTCAACTCGGTCACGATCGAGTCGACGGCCTCGGCCCGCCGCTCGGGCTGCACAACATAGTGACTCTTGGGATAGATGGGCAGGCGCGCGTACTTCTGCTTCACCGTGCCGAACAGCGGATCGATTTGAGAAAGCGATTCGATCTCGTCGCCGAAGAGCTCGATGCGATAGGCGGATTCGTCATACGTGGGGAAGACCTCGATCACATCGCCGCGCACGCGGAACGTGCCGCGCCGGAAGTCGCCGTCATTGCGCTCATACAGGATTTCGACCAGACGGCGCGTAATGTCCTGACGGCTGATGCGCTGGCCTTTTTCGAGCAGCAGCAGCATCCCGTAGTAAGCCTCCGGCGAACCCAGGCCGTAAATGCAACTCACCGAGCTGACAATGATCGAGTCGCGCCGCTCAAACAGGCTGCGCGTGGCGGAGAGCCGGAGCTTGTCCAGCTCTTCATTGATTGTCGCTTCCTTTTCGATGTATAAGTCGCCGGCCGGAATGTAGGCCTCGGGCTGGTAGTAGTCGTAGTAACTCACAAAGTATTCGACCGCATTGTCAGGGAAAAACTGCTTGAACTCGTGATAAAGCTGGGCGGCGAGGGTTTTGTTGTGCGCCAGGATCAGCGCCGGCCTTTGTGACTGCTCGATGACCTTGGCCATGGTGAAGGTCTTGCCCGAGCCGGTGACGCCCAGCAGCACCTGGTGCTTCTCGCCCGCCGCCAACCCCTCCATCAGCTCGGCAATCGCCCTGGGCTGATCCCCCTTCGGCTTATAGCTCGACACCAGTTGAAAGTCCATGGCCGGATTATACGCCAAGAGCGAAGATTGGGCGAAGATGCAGACGGGTTTTGGGCGAAAATCGGCGAGAAGTGTGCGCCTGCGGGTGGATTGCAGATGTACGCCGACAGGTGGACGAAAGAGCTGGATTCAGTATGCCTACGGGCAGACTAACGAGCGCGGTCGACTTCAAAACAAGGACACGTCGGCTCGCGGTTTGCTTCCACTCTGGACAATCATGACCGCAGCGTTGTTTCCGTGCTGAGTTGGGTCAGGCCGTTGGGCACACGCGCCCTCGCAGGCATTCGTCCGCGCCCAGAGTTGTCCTGGCGCCGTTCTTTTCGCGGGCAGAGTTGCAGTTACCTTGCAAGCGCTTTTGTTCTCTGGACTTGCCTTCCTTTCCGCTACTGCTTGTCGTAAACCAGTGTCAGCGTCATCGGGTTTCCATCGGCATCCGTGCCCGTGGCCGTCATCGTCATCGTCTTGCCGTCGCTCGAAATCACGATGCGCCCACTGGCGTGATATTTTCCAGTCGTACTCTTCGCTTCGTAAGTGAACGTATTGGCATCCACCTGCTTGATCGAGATGGTGTCATACGGCGACCCTTGGCCCGTGACCCCGGCCGGCGTGCCGTCGAAATTTGCCGTATAGCTGGCCTTGATCGCGGTGCCATCCGTCCGCTCGCCGGTGGACGTCACCTGTACGCCGCCGGGAGCCGCGGCCCGCACCACCGTCAGGCTTTTTACCGGCCAAGGCGCAGGGGTGTACTTGGATGCTTCAACGTTGACCTTCCAGGTGCCAAGGGAATTGTCGGTTCCCAAAGCGGCCAATGTGGCGGTGGTTGCCAAAACGACCAAAGCCAGGCTGAACATTCTTTGCATGGCGATTCTCCTTTCAGAATTGAGTTACCTTTGAGCGCTGCTGCGCCGACTTACTTATCCAACACCTTTTCAATCTGTCCCACTTTCTTTTGCACCTTGCCGGCAAGCTTCTCATTCCGGCCTTGAGCAGTCAGGTTGGGGTTGTTTGTGACCTGGCCTACCTTCTCTTTGGCGGTGCCCTTCACCTCGTGCAGAACGCCCTTCACTTCATCCTTCATGCCCTCTGTCATCTTGTTTCTCCCTTGTCTGCGATTCACCGTTATCGCCCAGAGTTTCCCGTCGTATTCCCGGGCAGCGTTTTGATCCGGAGCACGACGACTCCACAAACTCTCAGTTCGACGAACTGGCCTTTCGGTTCTTGATCTGCAAGTCGTTCACTACCTGCTTTACGTTGGGAACTGACGAAGCGATCTTTTCGGCCTGCCCTCGCTGGGATTCCGAATTGACTTCTCCATTGAGGGTGACCACGCCATTCTTGACGTCATATTTGACAACCTTCTGAAGCCTGTTTTTGATGAGGGCCGCGTGAAAGTTGTTCTCGATACCCTTGTCAAGATCAGAGTTAATCGCATTTGCAGCACTTTCGCCACCGGCAGGCACCACGGCAATCTGATTCGCGACAACCTGACCAGCCGCGATCGATTTTGCAATCGATTCGGCTTGTGCCTTGTCCGCGTCTGCTGCAACATGTCCGCCAAGAGTCACTACGCCTTTGTCGCGATCCTGACTTACAGAGACATCTTTGAGTCCGGCTTGGTCGAGCGATTTCCGGATGCTGTCAGAAACATCGGGTGATTTCCTGCCCGCCCCGTTGCACCCTGCAAGGGGTATGGCTACCAACAAAGCGAGCAAAGCCAAGTACAGTTTGCGCGTCTTCATATTCCTCCTTTGTTGATGCATAGGATTCAATCCACAAAGACCGCTCGATTCGTCGGCGCCTTTGGCATCCGAGGCCCCAAACCCCGCTGAACTTCTTTTGGAGTTTGTTGAAAAACGCACTGAACCGAGGAGTGGTTAAAGACAAAGCGCTCCAGAATGCCCCGGGAACGCTCCGTAGTGGGTTGGTAAGGATTTGGGAACCACTGTAGATCACGGATTCTCGAACTCGGCGGAGTGTTTCAACATGCTCTTAGGGCAAACGCAATCCGCCGAAAACATAGACAAGCAACAGAACGATCAGCACCAGCCCGAAAATCCCGATGCCTCCGCCGGTCCCCCATCTGCGATATCCGTAATAGCTTCCACCGCCGCCAAACGCGAGCAGCAGGACAACAATCAGCACGATCAGTAGCATGGGAATCTCCCTTCAACTCCGGACTGGCTTCGACCTTCCATTGCGGTTAGTCGTCCGAGCATCAAGTGGGTGAGCCATCCATGGGCCATCGGGTATCTGTTTTGTGCCCGGCCGTGGCTCCCCGCGTTCCGGTTGGGAGCTTGAGTGGTCGAAATTCAATCCACCCGGGACTCTAAGACAGTCCTCTGTGTCGTGGATGTTCAATACTGCTCACGCTGCCTGCTGATCATCTCAAAAGCCGAATCTGCAGTGGTGCGACCAAAAATCTTCTTTGTCGGCATTCAGCAGGGACGTTTTCAGGTTGTTGCACGCAACAAAGGTGCATAGGTGACTTGGGTGACGAGTGCCCTAGGGAACCTCTGAATAAGTCGCCGTTTTGAAAGGGCACGACTTTAGTCGTGCCGTAAGTTGCACAAAAAGTAGGTGGGCTTTAGCCCCTTAGGGAAAGCGATTCGGAAATTGGACACTTAATCAGAGGTTCCCTAGGTCCCGCGTTTGAGTCCTGGGAGCCCACAGTCTTCACCTCCGCACTTTGCGGAAAATAGCCCTCCGCCAGCGCACAATGGCAATAGACAGCAAGAGCCCGAAAGCCACGCTGCACCAACGGACTGTCAACTCGGGAAGAACATCGCTCAATCTGCGGTCCTCGGCGCGCGATCTTGGCTTGCAAGGGTGGGCGACAGGTCTTCGTCGTTCGGGTGGAGATTTGGCACCCCCCACCCCCCCCTAACCCCCTGGGGGTATATTTTCTCCGCTTCTTCGCCTCCATTCAACCCAGTTGCATTTCGCGGGCCTGCCGGTGAAGCCGTGGAGCCTGCGAACGCCATTCCCTCCGGCGGTCGAGGTGCCCGGCCTACCAGGGCAGCGGCTTGCCAAGGTGGAAGAAGCCACCGGTGGGACCGCCGTCGGGGAGGGTGGCCAGGGCGGCGCTGGTCTTGCCTCCGTCACTGAGTTCCATGGGGGCTTGCGGGCCGCCCATGTCGGTCTTGACCCAGCCGGGATGCGCGGAGTTGACCTTGATGTTGGTGTCGCGCAGCTCCCAGGCCAGATGGATGGTGAAGGAATTGAGAGCGGTCTTCGAGGCGTCGTAGGCGAAGGTTTTGGCGTTGTAGATGGGGGATTTGGGGTCGGCATGGAGGGCGAGCGAGCCGAGAATGCTGGACAGGTTGACGATGCGGCCCGCCGGGCTCTTCCTGATCAGCGGCAGCAGCGCCTCAGCCAGCGCCACCTGGGCAAAGAAGTTGGTTTCAAAGACCTTGTGCAGTAGATCGAGGGGAACCTCGGAGGCGGAGTGCTCGGGGCCGGTACCGGGGAAGGCGCCGCCGGCGATTCCGGCGTTGTTGACCAGGATGTCGAGGCGCCCGTATTTGGAGTTGAAGTAGTCGTAGGCGGCCCGGTAGTCGGCGGGTTTGGTGATGTCGAAACGGAGTACGTCGGCGTCGACTCCGGCGGCGCGGAGCTTTTGGACGGCTTGCTCTCCCTGGGCGAGGTCGCGGGAGCCGATGACGACTTTGACGCCGGCATCTTTTAGGTCGAGTGCTGTCTGGAAGCCGAGTCCGCGGTTTCCGCCGGTAACGAATGCAATTTTCTGGGGCATATAGGTTTCTCTCTCCTGTGAAGCCTTGGATTCACGAGGCTGTGGGCGGGGTGCAGGGAGTTTTGCCGGGTCTTTTTGACGGGGCTCTCGCAGTTGGTGTTCTTTTGTTCTCCCCTTTTGCCAAATTGTCCTTGAGAATGGAGGTGTGACCCTGAAACCCTGCTTCCTATCCATTGCGCTCCTTCTTGCGCCCTGCCTGGCCCCAGCACAGTCGTATAGTGTGGATGGCCCCTTCAATCCCGAGACATACAAGCCGCTGGACCGATCGGAGCGCTTTGAGCGCTGGTGGGATGAGGACGCGGGCACTCCGACGATTCACATCGAGTCCTTTGTAACAGCCGCCTATCTGCAGGCGATCGACGATCCTACGGCCTGGAACCGGACGACAGGCGGGTTTATTCGCCGCCTGGGCAGCAGTTATGGCAGCAACCTGATTCAAAACACCGCGCACGAGAGCCTGGCTGCCGCCGAGGGCACCGATCCCCGCTACTTCGCCTGCGGTTGTACGGGCTTTTTTCACCGCTCAGGGCACGCGCTGAAGATGACTTTCCTCACCTATGACCGGAAGGGGCACGAGACGCTGGACCTGCCTCAGCTCGCGGGCGTGTACGGCAGTTCGATGATCGAAGCGACGTGGTGGCCGCACCACTATACCGCGCTGGCGCAGGGCGTGCAGACCGGGCACATCGAGGTCGGCCTGACCGGCGCAATCCACCTGGCGCAGGAGTTTTCACCGGAGCTCAAGCGCGTGATTCATTGGCACAGCGCGCCAGGTGCCACCGTTCAGAAATAAGTTTGCGCGCAGCCAAATCCCGTCAATCGGCGAACAGCCGGGACTCAGTTGTCATCCCTGGGGTAATGGAGTACGCTGCCCTCAGTACTCGCGGTCGCAGCTAGTGGTACTACGCCCAGTAGTACTAAAGGCCGCACGCAGAGCGCTGAAGGTTGGAGCCCACGATGCGCCCGTCTGATCCCCCAGAGCAGGCCGCAGACGCTTTGACCCAGCAGCATCGGGCCGAGGTCACTTTATCGCCGCTGGAGAAGCTGTACAGGTTCTCTGCCGACGCAATTCTTGTCGCGGATACCGGTGGAGTGATCCGCGGCGCGAATCCACGCGCGGAAGAGTTGTTCGGCTACGCCCAGGGTGAGCTGTTCGGCAAACCCGTTGAGAACCTGGTTCCCGAGCGCTTCCGGGGGCGTCATCCCAGCCATCGTGAAAGCTACAATGCCCTTCCCAGTGACCGCCAGATGGGCGTGGAGTTGAGCGTGTTTGGGCTGCGCAAGGATGGGACCGAGTTTGCGGCCAACGTTCTTCTCAAGCCGATGGAAACCACCGCCGGCGCCGTGGTGCTGAGTTTTGTGCGCAACGTGACGGAGCAGCCGGCCAAGCAGGAGACTGAACAGCGCTTTCAAAACCTCTTTGAGTTTTCTCCCGACGGGATTGTCGTCACTGACCGGGAGGGACGGATTCGCGATGCAAACCCGCGGGCCAGAGAGCTGTTTGGCTATTCGCAGGAAGAGTTTGCCGGCATGTCAATTGAGAGCCTGGTTCCCGAGCGCTTTCGGGACCGCCATCCGGAGCATCGCGAAGCCTACAATGCTCACCCCAAATCGCGTTCGATGGGGGCCGGATTGAACCTGTTCGGATTGCGCAAGGATGGGAGCGAGTTTCCGGTCGACATTCTGCTCAAGCCGACGGCCACCGCCTCCGGGCCGATTGTGCTGAGTTTTGTGCGCGATGTGACCGAGCAGAGGGCCGCGCAGGAGGCCGCACGCGACGCGGCGCAGCGTTTCGAGAATCTCTTCGAATTTTGCCCGGACGGTATTTTTGTCACGGAGCCGGACGGGACAATCCGCGCCGCCAACACGCGTGCGGCGGAGTTGTTCGGATTCGCGCAAGGGGACTTTGTCGGCATGCCGGTCGAGTATCTGATTCCCGAGCGTTTTCGCGGCCGCCATCCCGACCATCGAGAAAACTACAATGCTCATCCCAGGGCGCGGCAGATGGGCGCAGCCATGAATCTGTTCGGGCTGCGCCGGGATGGAAGCGAGTTTCCGGTTGACATCATGCTCAAGCCGATGGAAACGGCCTCTGGTCCGGTGGTTCTGAGCTTTGTGCGCGATACTTCGCAGCAAGTGGCAGCCCAGGAGGAATTGCGACGGAGCGACCAGCAATTGCGCTCAATCGTGGGCAGTGTACGCGACTACGCCATCTACCTGATGGACCGCGATGGCTACGTGATCACGTGGAATCCAGGGGCCGAGCAGATCAAGGGCTATTCCGAAGACGAAATTCTCGGGCTGCACTTCTCTCGATTTTTCACGCAGGAAGACAGGGACCGGAACCGGCCCGCGGAGTTGATACACCTGGCAGCGGCGCGCGGCCGTGTAGAAGACGAGGGCTGGCGCGTCCGCAAGGACGGCTCGCGCTTCTGGGCCGACAGCATCCTGACCGCCATCCGGGATTCGACCGGCGTTGTTACAGGCTATGCCAAGGTCACGCGGGACATTACCGACCGCAAACGGGCGCAGGAAGCGGTGATGCTGCAGTTGAGTGGCGCACTGCTGGCCAACATGGATGTGAAGAAGATGCTGGCAGCCATCTCAGCCAGCATTCGGGATCTCATTCCCCACGATAGTGCGACGCTGGGACTCCATGACAAAGCCTCGGGCGGCCTGATTGTGCAATTTCTGGGCCCGGACGACGGAGAACCCCGCCGCGGCGACCTGCGGCTGCCGCTGGTCAGCTCGCCCGCGGGGACAGCTTTTCATACCAGGGAACCGGTGCTTCTGAACCGCATTGAGGACTCACCTTACCCGGAGGAGAACGTGCGCCATCTGACCTCGCTCGGAATGCGGTCGGGCTGCTGGGTTCCCCTCATTCACCGTGGAGAGGCGATAGGCGTTTTGACCGTGGCCAGCCTGCTGGAGTCGAGATTTTCCCAGCGCGAGGTGGAAATGCTGACCCAGATCGCCAGCCAGGTGGCGGTGGCGGTAAGCAACGCCATGGCGTTCCGCCAAATCTCGGAGCTGCGCGACCGGCTGAGCCTGGAAAAGAAGTATCTCGAGGAAGAGATCAACCTCGACGGGCGGTTTGAAGACATTGTTGGCGAAAGTGCCGGGCTGCGCCAAGTGCTCAAGGAGATTGAAACGGTGGCGCCCACCGATGCGACGGTGCTCATCCAGGGGGAGACCGGGACGGGCAAGGAACTGCTGGCGCGCGCCATTCACCGCCTCAGCCCCCGGGCCGATCGAACTTTCATCAAGCTGAACTGCGCGGCCATTCCGGCAGGACTGATCGAGAGCGAGCTGTTCGGCCATGAAAAGGGCGCATTCACCGGCGCCATTGCGCGCAAGATGGGTCGTCTGGAACTGGCCAGTGAAGGAACTCTCTTTCTGGACGAGGTCGGCGAACTGCCGCTCGATTTGCAGCCCAAGCTGCTGCGCGCATTGCAGGAGCGGGAGATCGAACGCCTGGGAGGCACCCGGTCCATTCCAGTGAACATTCGCCTGATTGCCGCCACCAACCGGGATCTGGCCAAAATGGTCGCCGAGAAGGAGTTCCGCAGCGACCTCTATTACCGGCTCAAGGTGTTCCCCATCGTTGCTCCGCCTTTGCGGGAGCGGGCCAGCGACATACCCCTGCTGGTTCGCCATTTTGTCCACACGCACAGCCGGCGCATGGGCAAGTCCATCGAGACCATTCCCGATGAGACGATGGACGCGCTCACCCGCTGGCAATGGCCGGGAAACATCCGCGAACTGGAGAACTTTCTGGAGCGGGCGGTGATCCTGACCCGCGGGCCGGTGCTCTATGTGCCACTGGCCGAACTGGAGATGGACGAGGACGACGAGGCGAGCGCAGTCCCGGAGAGCCCCACGCTCCAGGCGGCGGAACGCGAGCACATCCTGCAGGTGCTGCGCGAGGCCAAAGGTCAGGTTGGCGGCCCGAACGGCGCGGCGGCGCGGCTGGGCGTCAAGCGAACGACACTGAACTCAAAGATGAAGAAGCTCGGCATCGAACGACGGAACGGTAGCGGGCGCAAGCCTGTCACCGAAGGAAGTGACCATATTTAGTCTCGATGGCGAGATTTCGTCACGGTGGCTTCGTCACTTGCCGTTCGGTCCCATCCATCCCGATTGAAGCACCTTCCAACTAACTCCTTTCCCCTCAATCTGAGATAGAAGATCTGTCGCCCGCCCCCGGGTTTGGCACGGGAGATGCAATATGTCATGGCGTAAGACAGGCGGATCTTCAAAATGCTACGAATCACAATTCAGGAAAACGAAGGCGCGATGGCGATGAAGCTGGAAGGGCGAATCGCCGGACCAAATGTGGCTGAACTGAGCCGCGTTTGGAAGGAAAGAGCGCCGTTCCCCAGTACGACCAAACTGTCGCTTGACCTACGCGACGTTATTTACGCGGATGACTCTGGCCGGCGGGTTCTGCGGGAGATCTATACCCAGACGAACGCAGAACTTGTTACCGGCACGTTGTGGACGCACTACCTTGCCGCTGAAATCATGGCTGGCAGTACGGAAACTCTAAACGAAGGGGCTGGCAATGCAAACCACGCGTGATGCAATAAGCGGCAACTGGAGCCAGGCATTGTTGGCTGGCGAGTTCTTTAACAAGATGTCGCCGGAGGCACTGAAGGAAATGGTGTCGCTGGTGCACCCAACCTCCTATCGGGCCGGCTGCATTCTGTTTTCCGAAAGGGAGGCGCCGCAGAGCCTGTTCGTGGTTCTCGAAGGAGAAGTAAAGCTCTCGATCAACTCAAGCGGCGGCAAGCGACTGATTTTGCGCATCGCCAGGAAGGGCGAAATTCTGGGGCTGGCTTCGGTTCTTTCCGGAGCGCAGTGCGAAATGACCGCCGAGACGCTTCATCCTGCCAAGCTCGCCCTGATCGGACGGCGCGAGTTTCTCAGCTTTCTGGCGCTCCATCCTGAGGTTTACCAGGTTGTAACGCAGGAACTTAGCCGTCATTACACCATGGCCTGCGAGCAATTGCGCACCGTAGGACTTTCTTTCACGGCGCCTGAGAAGCTGGCTCGCCTGCTGCTGGACTGGAGCCAGAACTGCCAGGCAACCGAGAACGGAACGCGGCTCCATTTTGCACTGACCCATGAGGAAATCGGCGAATTCATTGGAGCCACACGTGAGACCGTCTCACGCACCCTGAGCGCGTTCAAACATCAACGGCTGGTTGCTTATCACGGTTCCACGCTCACGATACCCAGCCGAAGAGCGCTGGAAAGTTATGCAAGCTTCTAGAGCTTTATCCCCCGGCAACTTTTATAGCTTTCATATTCAATTCAGCAAGGCCGGGTAACTATGACAAGTAAATTAATACCGGACGGCAGCGAGCTTTATATCTGCTCGCTGCCGTGGGGGCTTGATTTCTCCCACGGCAGCCGTTTGTCGAATCTCCACGGTACAATGACAGTCATTCGATCGTTGCTCCGTGGAGGTTTCATGCGCAGGATTCTACTTTCCGTCTTCGCCGTGCTCTTTGCCGCTTCACTGGCCGCCCCGCTCAAGGGCCAGGGCGCGCCGCCGCAGGGTGGCGCGGACCAGCCCTACACCGTCGAGTACTACTACAAGGTGCAATGGGGCCACCAGGCCGAGTTTCTGCAACTCTTCCTCAAAAACCACTACCCGCTGCTTGAGAAGATTCAGGGCACGGGCCGCATTGTTTCATTGAAGATCGAATCTCCGGCCTACCACACCACCGAGGATGGCCGCTGGGACTTTCGCGTGACGATTCGTTATAAGAACTCGACGGTCGCGACGACCGCCAACCCCGACGAAGAGGCGTTCATTAATGCTTTGTGGCCGGACAAGGCGACTTATTTGAAAGAAGAGCAGCGGCGGTTTGAGATTCTCGCAGCCCATTGGGATCTGCCGGTCACCGATATCACGCCGGCGAAGAAGTGAATGAAGGCAGGGGTTAGGGGTTAGGGAGCCGCTCACCAAGGGGAAATCCATCGACTGAGAAAGTGCCTTGTACGGCGAGGAGGCTGGCGAGGTCATTCAGCACTCTACCTTTTGATTGCAATTATTTTGTTCATCAAAGTTCACCCTAATCCAACAGGGAGTTCCCCCGGCTCTGCCGGGGAGGCAGTAGCAGTTTGACATTTTCGGGAGTCCATCCAAGAAACTCCAAGAGGTGAGCCGCCAAGCACACATC
>Ga0181520_10000568_pt1 | contig 80539 bp, 65 predicted proteins | sample PEATcosm2014_Bin_29_FD_132451 | JGI IMG/M metagenome (GOLD analysis project Ga0181520, IMG submission 132451) | Peatland microbial communities from MTU Mesocosm Facility, Houghton, MI, USA - PEATcosm2014_Bin02_30_metaG | ecosystem: Environmental > Terrestrial > Soil > Wetlands > Peat | place... | reverse complement strand
GGATGAGCAGAGTAGTCGACAAAGGTTTCCGGGATTTCAATGTTCTCGGCAAAGCCGGAGACCAGATCGATGTTCCGCTCGCCGTACTTATTCACCGTCGTCAGAAGCTTCAGGTGCTCGTCGATGACCCTCTTGAACTGCTCATTCAGACCGGAACTCTGAGCAAGTACCTCGTCCAGATCGTTGCGCGACAGGGTCAACAACACGCAAGGGGTTATCGTTCGCACGGTCACGTCGGAAGCCCGCTCGGAGACCAGTTCGGCTTCCCCGAAGTACTCGCCCTCAGTCAGTAGGGCAATCCGCAAATCGCTGCCATGGGCGCCTTTGCTCAGTACCTCTACCTGTCCGTGGGCGATGATGAAGAACTTGTTGCGGTCCTTGCCTTCGACCACCAGGGTGTTGCCCAGCGACACCTCTTCGGTCTTGAAGCGGCTGGCCATGCCGGAGAGGATTTCATCGGGAAGCTGGGAAAACAGCGGGACGCTGCGTAGCGACTCCGCGGAAAACGAGGCGCTTCCGCCGGTAACGTCCACTTCGATTCGTTCGGCCTTGCTGAGCTCCACCCTAGTACGATTTACCCGATACGTACCGCCATTCACCTGCACCCAGGGCAACTGGCTCAGCAGCAACCGTGGGGTGATCGACATCATCTTGGGGTTGGTCTTCGTCGTCGTTGCCAGATTCCTGGCAACCGCCGTCGTCACACTGCGCTGCAATAAGCTATCCGACATGTACGTTTCCTCTATCTTTATTCATGAATACCGGGCCATGAATCTGCCTGGTCTCAGTCTTCTAGCGATTCGAACACGGACTTTGAGCGCGGTCGATTCAATGATCGCTTTAGTGTTGGATATAGTGCCGAGTGCGCGGCGCGAAGTTTTGTGAAGGGAGCAGACAAAAGCTGGTCCTCGCGGAATGCGGACGTGCTCCCTCTTTGACTTAGACGCGCAGCTCAGCATGGAGTTGCCTGTAATCAGCACCGGTTTGCTTTCTTGCACCATTGGATTCTGCGACGAGGCGCAAATTCGGAAATAGGGTACGACGGCAATAAAAAGTGAGTGGCAATCCCCTGCCTCGCCGCAGCTACGCCTTGGTTGCCGCCTCGCCGATCTGCGTGGTAGGCAGCGCCTGTGCCTCCTTGCGCAGTTCCTCGAAGAGAATCGTGCTCAGGTAGCGCTCACCAAAACTTGGAATGATAGCGACGATCAGCTTGCCCGCATTCTCCGGGCGCTGGGCCACCTTCACAGCGGCAGCCACCGCGGCCCCGGCAGAGATTCCAACCAGCAGACCTTCCTCTTTGGGCAGGCGGCGCGCATAGGCCAGCGCCTCATCGTTCGAGACCTGTACTACTTCGTCGATCAGCGTGGTATCCAGCACGCCGGGGACAAAGCCGGCGCCGATTCCCTGGATTTTGTGCGGCCCCGGCTTACCGCCCGAGAGCACCGGGCTGTCCGTCGGTTCCACCGCAATTGCCTTGAACCCCGGTTTCTTCGGCTTGATGTACCGGGCGATGCCGGTAAGCGTGCCGCCCGTGCCTACGCCGGAGATCAAGATGTCCACCTTGCCCTCGGTGTCATTCCAAATCTCGGGACCGGTGGTTTCAAAATGAATTTGTGGATTGGCAGGGTTGTTGAACTGTTGCAGGATGTAGCCGTTCGGGGTGGTGGCGAGAATCTCTTCGGCCTTGGCGACCGCGCCCTTCATGCCATTAGGGCCGGGAGTCAGCACGATCTTGGCGCCGAAGGCCAGCAGGAGTACGCGCCGTTCCAGGCTCATCGTCTCCGGCATGGTGAGGATCAATTCGTATCCCTTCACCGCCGCGACGAAGGCCAGCGCGATTCCCGTGTTTCCGCTGGTCGGCTCGATCAGTACGGTTTTGCCGGGATGGATCTTGCCCTCGCGCTCAGCCGTTTCGATCATCGCAACGCCGATGCGGTCCTTGACACTGGCCAGCGGATTCTGGCTCTCCAGCTTTACGGCCACTCGCCCGGCGGCTCCTTGGGTGATCTTGTTGAGGTAAAGCAGCGGCGTTTTTCCAATTAACTCGGTGATGCTGTTTGCAATAGCCATTCTTTCTCCATTTGGCCCGCGATCAGCGAACCGCTAAAAGTTCACTGCGCCTGGAGGCGGCGCTGCTTATAGGCCGCACGGCAGGGAATTTGTGCAAAGCACTGATTGTTTCGATGCACCACAATTGCGTTCCGGTCACACACAATGAAGCCACTGGCTTCAGTCAGCGCTGGGTTAATGAAACAATTACCGACGACGGATACATGTATTAGGCAGCTTCCTCGGGTTGTGCACCAGTAACTTCCGGCAACAGGGCTCGATTCTAACCTCGTGCCGACGCTGACCTCTTCTTATGGCGGCTGTTCCAAACCGGACTCGCTTTCCTGAGCTTCGCGACCTCCGCAATAAGACAGGTCTGAACGTAATCCATCTCCTCTGGAGATGTCTGCTTGCCGAGGCTGAAGCGAACTGTCGCGTTCGCCTTGTCGCGTTTCACCCCCATCGCCATCAATACGTATGGAGGATGACTGGAGCCGGAGGCACACGCAGAACCGGTCGAAACAGATATCTCTCTCTTATCCAGCGCGACCATCAGCGAGGCGCCCGAGATCCCATCAAACGAGATGTCCGAAGTATTGGGCGTGCGCGGGGCTTCAAGGCCGTGAATATGAATACTCTCCAACTGCTCACTCACAACGCGTTCGAAGGCATCACGCATTTCGCCCATGCGATCGGCCCCGCCCTCTGCCAGCCAGTGGCCCGCGATCTCGGCTGCTTTGCCCAGCCCAACGATTCCAGGTAGATTCTCCGTGCCACCGCGCTTATTGTTTTCCTGCGGCCCGCCGACAATCATCGGCTGCATCGGCGTGCCACGCCGTACATAGAGCGCACCGGTTCCCTGCGGGGCATTGAATTTGTGCCCGGAGATACTGAGCAGGTCGCATTGGATGCGGTCCACGTCAATCGGCACTTTGCCGGCCGCCTGCACCGCGTCGGTATGGAACCAGACGTCGGCTTCGGTAGCGATTCGCCCGATCTCCTCTAACGGTTGAACTACGCCGGTCTCGTTATTGGCCATCATCACGGAAATGAGTTTCGTATTCTTCTGCAAGGCCGCCCGCACGGCGGCGGGGTCGAGCTTTCCGTGGCCATCCACGGGAAGGTACGTAACGGTAATGCCGTTGGCTTCAAGCCGCTTGCAGGCGTTGAGGATGGCGGGATGCTCGATGACGCTGGTAATGACGTGATCGCCTGGCGAGACAAGTCCGAAGATCGCCTGGTTGTCGCCTTCGGTGCCGCCGCTGTTGAAGACAACCTCCGCTTTATCGGCACCAAGCAAAGCGGCAACGGAGTTGCGCGCCCCCTCAACGGCAGCACGGGCCCGCTGACCGCATTCGTATAGCGATGAGGCGTTGCCGAACTTCTCGAAGTAATAGGGACGCATGGCCTCGAAGACTTCCGGCAAGAGTTGGGTAGTCGCATTGTTATCGAGATATACGCTTGACATTAAATCCCTCCTTGGTCTGCACGCCTCCGGGTAGTGTTCCTAACTTGTCGCCGATTTGCGTCACCTCCGCCAAAATCCCTTTCAAAAATCCAAAAGGCCTGAGATTTAGAATCTCAGGCCTTTTGGAGAACTCGTGCGATTGGTACGCTAACTCTTCGCAGTCCTCCGCAGACCTACGGATGCGCGACAACACGAAGAGTCAACAGCAATGTGGACATCCTGCGACGCCTGGACGCGCAGGATGCAAAGAAGTGAGTCCTGCTCAATAGCGATCCCGTTCAGAGGAGCGGCACCACTTAACGGGTTGTGAGGGCTCTGCATGAAAAACACTTTAGCATATCCAGGGGTGTATTAACGTAAATTACTAACTATCATTTCCGGAAGAGCCGGTGGCCGGCACGCGGAGGAGATCGACCTAGGTGTCAAGGGAACGCCGGTGCCTGCCCGACAGTGAACAGGTCTGAACGTAATCCGTCTCCTCTTGGGTTGTCTGTTTGCCGAGGCTGAAGCGAACTGCCCCTTGCGCCTACTGCTGATCGGTTAGCATCATGGCAACAGCTAACCTTCAAGTACCATGATCAAATCGCCTTGTCCTACGTGGCCACGCCACCGCACTTCAAGCATGTTGAGCTCGCACTTTCTCCCGCAGCGTGAGCAGGCGCGAACCCGCTGCAGCCAGCGTCTCAGCGCGCTTTGCAAAATGAAAACGAATCAAGTGCCGTACCGGCTCGTGGAAGAAACTCGAACCGGGAACGCCCGCGACTCCAACCTCGCGCGCCAGCCACTCCGCGAACTCAACATCGTCGTTCCATCCGAACTCGGAGATATCGACCATCACATAGTAGGCGCCTTGCGGACGGCTGTAGGTCAGCCCGGCCGCATCCAGATAGCCGAGAAACAGGTCGCGCATTCCGGTGTACTCGGCAAGGAGTTCGCCGTAATAGCTGTCAGGTAGCTCCAAGCCAGTGACGGCGGCGGCCTGCAAGGGAGCTGCCGCGCCGACGGTCAGGAAGTCATGCACCTTGCGAGCCTGGTTCACAATCGCCGGAGGTGCGATCACGTATCCCAGACGCCAGCCGGTGATCGAGTATGTTTTTGAGAGCGAGCTGCAAGAGAGAGTGCGATCGAACATTCCCGGCAACGAGGCGAAATACGTGTGGTGATGCGGCGTGTAAACGATGTGCTCGTAGACCTCGTCGGTCAACACAAAGGTGTCGAACTCCTCGGCGAGCGAGGCAATATACAGCAGCTCTTCGCAGGTGAATACCTTGCCGGAAGGATTCGCCGGATTGCACAGCACTAGCGCTTTGGGCTGCTGTTCGAAGGCGCGACGCAGTTCGGCCGGATCGAAGCTGAAGTCGGGCGGATGCAGCGGAACGTAAATTGGCTGCGCCCCGGAAAGGATCGCGTCCGCAGCATAGTTTTCGTAGAACGGTGAAAAAACAATAACCTTGTCGCCGGGATTGCAGGCGGTCATCATGGCAACCATCATGGCTTCGGTGCTGCCGCAGGTGACCACAAAGTGCTCGTCCGGATCGAGCGGCAGGCCCATGAATCGCGACTGTTTCTTGGCCAGCGCGGTACGAAAATCCTGCGCTCCCCAGGTGACCGCGTACTGATGAGGGCCCTCGCGTGCGGTGCGCTCCGCGGCTTTCAGCAGAGCCTCGGGCGGATCGAAATCCGGAAATCCTTGCGAAAGATTAATGGCCCCGTGCTGGTTGGCGACCCGCGTCATACGGCGGATGACCGACTCGGAAAAGGTACTGGTACGATTGCTGGTCTGTGGCATGATCCTCTTCTCTAAATACCTGCAATGTGCAATCTTCGCGGAAATTGCCACGCTTCCATCAAGATAACCGGCTAGCTCTGCTTCCACCCGAAGCGAGGCGGGGCTAACAACCAGTTCCGCACCGAAGACGCCTCCTATGCTCAAAGAATGTTGCCCAGTTGGAGGTTGCCGGGGAATACGGCGGTATCCTAGACCATGCCGCAGAGACTGCATTTCACCAGCACGGCACAATCAATTCGGCAATCCGATCATCGGTACGACTCATTCGTTGAAACCGCGGCCGCTCAGAACTTCCCGGACGTAGCCAGCGCGGATGACAAAATCGCCGAAATGTTCGCCCGGCCTCCGTTCGGCCGCATAGGCGCGAAACATCGGAGTCAGCACATCGAGAGTCTTTTCCTCGCCAATGTTCTCAAGGAACAATCGATTCAGGCGCTGGCCGTGGAAGCCGCCGCCGAGATAGAGGTTGTAATATCCTGGCGCTCGCCCAGTGAATCCGATCTCTGCGACGTATGGCCGCGAGCAGCCATTCGGGCAACCGCTCATCCGGATGATGATCGGCTCATCGGCAAGGCTGCACTCGGCCAAAATGCTTTCAATCTTGGTGATCAAGCTGGGCAGATAGCGTTCGCTTTCGGCCATCGCCAGCCCGCAGGTCGGTAGCGCGACGCAAGCCATGGCGTTCTGCCTAAGCACGCTCAGTTGAGGTCTCTCGTCGAGCCCGTATTCTTCCAACAGCGCCTTGATCCGCGGGCGCTGGTCCGCGGCGATATTGGCGATAATTAAGTTTTGGTTCGGCGTCAGACGGAAGTCCCCGTTATGGACGCGGGCGATCTCGCGCAATGCAGTCATCAAGCGTAGGTTCCCGTTGTCCTGTACACGGCCATTCTCAATGAACAACGTGTAGTGCCAGCTGCCGTCTATCCCCGAGGTCCACCCCGCGCGGTCACAGTTGCTCTCGAAGTGGAAAGGCCGGGCTTCCTTCAGGCTCCAGCCCAGGCGGCGCTCCAACTCAGTACGGAACCAGTCGAGGCCACGATCATCGATTGTGTACTTCATGCGTGCGTGTTTGCGCTCCGTGCGATCGCCGAAGTCGCGCTGGATGGTGACGATCTTCTCCGCAATTTCGACAGCCTGCTCGGGAAGGCAGAAGCCGATCACATCTCCAAGCCGGGGATAAGTGGCAGGCTCGTTATCTGTGCGTCCCATGCCTCCGCCCACGCAAACGTTCAAGCCCACCAGTTCGCCGCCCTCGGCAATTGCTATGAATCCAAGGTCCTGGGTGTAGACATCGACGTCATTGATAGGCGGAACCGCGAAGGCAATCTTAAATTTGCGCGGAAGGTACGTACGTCCGTAGATGGGCTCCTCGTCTTCCTGCGCGGGAGTTCCAGCTACTTGCTCTTCGTCCAACCATATCTCGTGATAAGCGCGGGTCCGTGGCAGCAAGTGCTCGCTCACCTTCTTGGCAAGCGCGTACAAACTCACATGGATCGCCGATTGCGCGGGATTGGGCGAGCAGAGAACGCCTCGGTTCACGTCTCCACAAGCCCCGATGGAATCCAGCAGCGCCGCGTTGATCTCCTGGATAGTACGCTTCAGGTTGTTCTTGCGAATCCCGTGGAATTGGAAGGTTTGCCGCGTGGTCAGCCGCAGCGTGCCGTTGCCATAGCGGTGCGCCAACTCGTCCAGCGTTAGCCATTGCCGTGGCTGGCAAACCCCGCCGGGCAGGCGCACTCGGATCATGAATTGGTAGTCCGGTTCCAGCTTCTGGCGGCGCCGCTCGTCGCGCAGGTCACGGTCATCTTGTTGATAGGTGCCGTGGAATTTCAGCAGCAGCGGAGCATCGCCAGGAATTGCTCCTGTCAGGCGATCCCGTAATCCCTCGGGGATCGTCCCGCGTAGATAGTTGCTCTGCGCCTTTACGGTTTCGCCCGGATTCAGCTTCTCAAAGGCCGGCTCAGGGCCGCCGCCTGGGAAGGCTGGCTTGATTGCATCTGCCATGGTTAAACCTCACGGTCAAGTCCTGCTCATTCGATGACGTCACCTAATAAACGTCGCGCTGATAGCGTTTTTCCTGTTGCAGGCGCTGCACGTACTCGTCCGCTTGTTCCCGGCTCATCCGGCCCTCCTGTACCACAATCGTGTGCAGAGCCTCGTGAACGTCGGGTGCCATGCGATTGGCATCCCCGCAGACATAGAGAGTGGCGCCATCTTCGAGCCAGGCATAGAACTCTTTCGCCCGCTCCAGCATCCGGTGCTGCACATAGATCTTGTCTCCCTGGTCACGCGAGAACGCCACATCCATGCGGTTCAGGATGCCGTCTTTGAGCATCTGCTGCCATTCGATCTGGTACAGAAAGTCAGTCCGGAAATGGCGGTCTCCGAAGAATAGCCAATTCCGGCCAGTGCTTCCCACAGCCTCGCGTTCTTGCAGAAAAGCGCGGAACGGCGCGATTCCAGTGCCCGCTCCCACCATGACGATCGGGGCTGCACCGTCGGCGGGCAGGCGAAAGTTTTCGTTTCGCTCCCTGTACACCAAGACGGTGTCGTCGATGGAGCGCCGCTCGGCAAGATAAGCCGATGCCACACCTTTATGCAGTCGGCCATGGCCTTCGAACCGCACGACCGCAACCGTCAGGTGGGCTTCCCCTGGATAAGCCGCCAAGCTCGAAGCCAGCGAATAGAGCCGCGGCTGCAACTTCCGCAACATCGCGACCAGGCCCTTGCCGTCGAATCCTCCCGCCGGAGATTCCTGTACTACGTCGATGATGTGCCGCCCATAAAGATAGGCAAACAGATCGCTGCGATTCTCAGGCTGTACCAGAGTGCGCAGTGCGGCAGCTTCAGCTAACTCCGCGTAACGCTCTACGAAGCGGGGAGTGACCGTGGTGATCTCATAATGGCGCGCCAAGGCCATCTCTAGCGAAACGTCGCGCGTCCCGTCAGGCACCGGCTCTTCCGGTTTTAGACGGAGCGCTGCGATGAGTTCGTTGACCACCACCGGATCGTTCTCAACCACGACCCCCAGCGAGTCGCCAGGCTCATACCCCAGCCCTGAGCTTTCCAGTGAAAGCTCAATATGCCGGGTCTCCTTATCCGAGCCACGGCCATTGAGGACAATGCTGTCCAGAATCAGCGCCGGGCAAGGGTGCATGGAATCGCTGAATGCAGCGTCGGCCTCAGCGGTCAAAGCAGCAGACGCGTCGCCCACCGAGGTGCTCGATGTTACCGAGCTTTCAGTCGCCTTGATCTCTTGGGCAAACTTCTCCAGCATGACTTGAATCCATGCCCCGGCCTCGGCCTTATAGTCCAGATCGCAGACGGCGCGCTCGTGAATCCGCTCCGCTCCCAGCGCCTCCAGCCGGACATCGAATTCCTTTCCGGTCTGGCAGAAGTTCACATAGGTAGAGTCGCCGAGCCCCAGCACGGCAAACTTCATCCCTTCCAGCTTCGGCGCCTTACGGCTGTGCAGAAACTCATAGAAGTTGGCCGCCAGATCGGGCGGCTTTCCGTCGCCGTAGGTGCTCACCAGCACCGCCAGATGGCGAAGCTGCTTCAACTCCTGCGGCCGGAATACTGCCATGTCAACGACGCGGGCAGTAAGACCGTTTTGCTGGGCCAGCTTCGCCATGTGCTTGGCTAGCTCAGCTGCATGGCCGGTCTGGGAGCCATAGAGAATCGTAAGCGGGGGCGCTGTGACGGCGACCGCAGCAGGAACGGCTACCGGCGGGCGAAGCTGCCGGGTCATCCCGGCGAGGTAGCCGCTTACCCATAACAATTCATCGGGAGACAAAGCTGCCAATAGCGCCTCAAGTTGATGGGCATGTTCGGGCGTGAGCGGTGTTGCGAGGATGCTGCTAAGTGCTGGCGCCATCGAATTACATTCCTTCCCGGAGCCCGCTTTACTGGGGCTATTCCTGTCTCGTACAACCTGTGCTATCACATTGGCCGATTTGATATTACCAAGGCATTCCAAGGCTACAGGGCCCGACTCTAAGTCCTGAAGTTTCACACGCTTCGAATGTCCTTGCCTTTACGGGCAGATTCGCCCCCTCCCGGTACCACTTCCAAAATACGCTCCACTGTGCTGGAGCAGATCGGGCAGACGGCGCCGACCACCGGCTGAATCGTACCCCTCATGCACATGCCGCAATAAACCTCCGTGTCGGTGGCCCAGCAGGGGCGGACGAAGTCCTTTTGGTCGTCGCGCACGTAGATATGCGTCAGTGTCCTTTCGATCTGAGAGTTAGAACCTCGTGACATTTCAATGCCCCATTTCGATAACCAAAAAGGAAAGCCCACGATCTGATCGTAGGCGTCTAGGAGCTTTGCCGATCCTGTTTGAACGTTACGTCTCGGCCTCCTCGCCCACGATTGCCATGCTCATACACATACACATGGCCATGCGCTGCGCCGTAATGGAGAGATCGCCCTTCGTGTGAAGTGTAGTGGTCATCTTTCTATCAAAGCTCCGAAACATCTTGATCCGTAAAAAAACTGGAGCACGAGATGGGATTTGAACCCATGAATAACGGCTTTGCAGGCCGCCGCGTTAGCCACTTCGCCACCCGTGCTCATCTTTGGGCCTTTGCTGCATTGCGCCCTAAAACACGAAACCCACTGCGGTCTGGCAGTGGGTTCGACAAAACTTAGAAACTGGAACTGGTCGATTAAGCCCGAATGCCAAAACAGACGTTTGCGCAGCAACAACACATGCTTGCACAACCAACGTTCGTTCGCATCAAGCGGCTCATGGAGTCATACATTAGCTGAATTGCATGCTGCATGCAAGTCGTTATTTCAGGATTCTTCCAGCTTCCAGAATGAAGAAGTCGAAGGAGGCCCCCATATGGGTGGGCCTCCTTGTGGCGCAAATAAAGAAACCGCTTAGAAGTGGTAGGAAACGGCCGTGGCAAAGCGCGCGCGCGCGTTGAGATCAACAGGGACTCCCGGAGCAATCTTGCCGGCAGCCTGTAGAACGGCGAAATCGATCTGCAGCGGCGATCCTTCCAGGTGAGGAACTACGCGCACAAAGTAGGTCAGCGAGGTTGGAATTGTAGCTCTCGTCTCCGTCTCCGTCAGCTTCGTTAAATAGCCATTCAGTCCCTGCACGTAACGAGGCTCCTGAAGCGCTTCCGATCCGAGGATCAGAGCGGACTTCGCCGGGCCCTTCACGACAACAGCAGCGGCGCCGAAAAGACGTCCCTGCCAGCGCTGATCGGCATTCAGGTTATTTCCGGCATTACCGGCGACGCCCAGCACCGAGGCGTTTGTGACCTTTTCACCGAAGTTCAGAACAAAGGGAAGGCCCTTCACCTGGGTAACGGTCTTGGTGGCTACGATGTAAAAATCGGCATTCGTATCAGTCGATTTCGCACCTGTCACTTGATAGGACACACGCTGCCCACCGAAGCGGCCAGCGGCACCGATCGCGATGGCCGGAACCCACTTGGTCTTGAAGGCGTTCTCATTCACGAAGGTCACCTTGCCGTGAAGAGTGGTGTAGCCGTTCGCGAACAGACTGGTCAGAGGGCTGGAGCCAGCAGAGCTGAAGGCCTGCGTGAAGCCCACTTCAAAACGCTTGGCGATACCCTCGGTGACTGAAAAGTCATACTGGTTGCCAATCACCTTACCACCGTTCAGGTAATGGAAGGCAACTTCCGGCTTGCCGAACTTGTGGGCGGGTGTGGAAGCGGTGTAAGCAAAAGGCGTAATGAGAGCGCCGGTCTGGCCGTCCCAGTTCAGACCCTGGGCAAATGAGGTTTGTGAAAATACTGTGATAACAAAAAGACTGAAAGCTAAAGAGAGCTTCTTAGTGTTCATTTTGTGTATATCTCCCAAGTTTTATCTGCATCGTTTTCACGGATGAAGTTCTATCTACTGGTGCATACTGTTCGTCAGACAAGTTCACACTCGGCATCGTTTTGCAATTGATACGGCGCCTTGCGTTAACTGAAGATTGGTGCCGTGACTATCTTCCCGTTCCCTGGCCAGCCGGCTCGGGCAGGGTGTGCTTTATGCCATTTGCGGCTTCGATGGCCTGCGCCAGATCGTCTATGATGTCGCGCACGTCTTCGATGCCGACCGAGAGCCGTACTAGCTCCGGCGTCACGCCCGTATCGAGTTGCTCCTGCGCGCTTAGTTGTTGGTGCGTGGTAGAGGAGGGATGAATGATCAGCGACTTTGCATCGCCGATGTTTGCCACGTGGCTAAAGAGTTTTACCGAATCGATCAGCTTGCGTCCGGCCTCGTATCCTCCTTTGATCCCGAATGTCACTAGCGCACCGCTTCCGTTTGGAAGGTACTTCTTGGCGCGCTCGTAATATTTGCTGGACTCCAGCCCCGGATAGTTCACCCACTCCACGCCAGGATGCGTCTCCAGATAATTTGCCACCTTCAGCGCATTTTCCGAGTGCCGTTCCAACCGCAGGTGCAGTGTCTCGGCCCCCTGCAACAGCAGGAACGAGCTCAATGGCGAAAGCGCCGCTCCCGTATCGCGCAATCCCTGTACCCGAGCCTTCAGGATGAACGCCAGGTTTCCAAACGCCGCCGTGTAGCTGATGCCGTGGTAGCTCGGATCGGGATCGACAAAGTCGCGCTTGAATCGTGGCGATGCCGCCCAGTCAAAGCGTCCGGCGTCCACGATAATGCCGCCGATCGTCGTGCCGTGTCCGCCAATAAACTTCGTCGCCGAATTCACCACAATGTCCGCGCCCCATTCAATCGGCCGCGTCAGCGCCGGAGAAGCCGAAGTGTTGTCGATTACCAGCGGCACGCCGTGTTCGTGCGCAATCGCCGCCAGTTTCTCGATATCCGCCACGTCCAGCTTAGGATTTCCCAGCGTCTCGGTGTAAACCGCCTTGGTCTTTTCGTTAATCGCCGCGCGCAATCCGTCGAAGTCATCCGCATCCACAAAGCGCACGACGATTCCCAGCCGCGGAAGCGTGTAATGGAAGAGATTATAAGTACCGCCATAGAGCGAGGTCGTAGAAACAATCTCCTCGCCCGTCCCCGCCAGCGTGATGATCGTCAGGGTCTCTGCCGCCTGTCCAGACGCCGTCGCCAGCCCGGCTACGCCGCCTTCGAGGGCTGCGATCCGGTTTTCGAAAACGTCTGTCGTCGGATTCATGATGCGGGTGTAGATGTTTCCGAATTCCTGCAACCCAAAGAGCCGTCCTGCGTGCGCACTATCGTCGAACACATAACTGGTCGTCTGGTAAATTGGCACAGCGCGTGCCTTTGTCGTCTGTTCTACGCTCTGGCCGCCGTGGACAGCCAGTGTGGCAAGGTAATGTTTCTTCTCGTCTTCCGGCATTGCGTCTGCTCCTCAACGATCTCTTTCCAGGGGAATATACTTTCTGGCAAAACAAAACGACCCAGGGCTTTCTGCCGTGGGTCGTCTAAACAACTGAACCCACTGCCGGTCTGGCAGTGGGTTCGACTGAAACTTGTAACCGGTCGATTAAGCCCGAATGCCAGAACAAACGCATGCACAGCAACAGCAACAGATGCTGGCACAACAGGCGTTCATTGGCGTCAGGCGGTTCATGGAATCCTACAGTAGCGAACTTGCGCGCTGCGTGCAAGTGATTATTCCAGGAAACAGATCCAGAATTGTTCCCAATGGATGATTTGGGTCAAGATAAATGCGATTGACGGGCGTGGGTTGATTCGAATATAAAACACTCCAACATGATGATGTGTTGCCAGACCGGTCGAATGATGTGCTGCACTTATTGTTGTGGCATGGACCCATCTGGCGCGCGGAAGATCATGGCATAGCATTCATCTAACCAGGATCTTGATATACCGACCCACCCGCCAGAAATTTCAGGCGGGTGGGTTTTTCGTTTTGGGAGATGACTGCAGGGCAGTCACGGGAAACAAAGGCTCAGCGGGTAGAGCGCCTGAAGCCGACAAATTCCGGGTGGGTTCAGATAGCGGCAGAAGTTTCATTTTGTAGCCATAGAGTGGTCGGTATCTAAACGAGGCTAGAGCGTGCTGCGAACAATTCGAGAAGACATTCAATCTGTTTTGAAGCGCGATCCGGCCGCAACCGGCAAACTTTCTGTGCTGCTCAACTATCCGGGACTGCACGCGGTATGGGCGCACCACGTGAATCATTGGCTTTGGCGGCGGGGATACCGTCTGCTGGCGCGCTGCCTCTCGCAGTTGACCCGCTTTCACACCGGCATCGAAATCCATCCTGCCGCCACCATCGGACGACGGCTCTTTATCGATCACGGGATGGGAGTAGTGATTGGCGAGACCGCGATTGTGGGCGATGACGTGACGCTTTACCACGGCGTGACCCTGGGCGGGACCAGCCTGCAGAAAAAGAAACGGCACCCCACCCTCGGCAATGGCGTGGTCGTCGGCAACACTTCGAGCATCCTGGGCGACATCGTGGTGGGAGACAATTCGCGCGTGGGCGCCGGTTCAGTGGTGCTGCGCGACGTGCCCCCAAACTCCACCGTCGTCGGGGTGCCGGCACACATCGTCTATCGCGATGGCAAGCGGGTGCTCATCACCGATCCGAGCGAGATCAAGGATCCACTGAGCAACGCGCTGATCGCGCTCTCCAAGGACGTCGACGGACTGCGCGCGCGCCTGGACAAACTGGCTCATTTGGCGGCCGCGCCGATGAATGGCAGCACAGTGGGCGGGTTGGCTAGTGAGGATAAGGAACGCCGCGATTACCGCAGCGAATTCGATAAGAGCGGCTTTGCTGATTACGGCGCAGGAATTTAGTATCGGACGTCGCGCTCAGTCCTGGCTGGCGATAGCATTTTGATTTATGCGCTATCTGCCCGATTCGGAATTGGATTGACGCGCAAAGAAGGAACGCGCTATAACTTGTTCACCATGATGCCGTGCTGCCAGAACTGTCGAGTGATGATTTCCGCGTGTTGTCGCGGAACAACATCTTCTGGCGCAAAGGGAAACATGGCATAGCATTAGCCAAGATCGGATTCTAAAAACCCACACGCCGGAAGTTGCGGCCTGTGGGTTTTTTCTTGCTCACACCGCTCCTTCCTTCCGGCTTCACACAGTCCATCCGGGCTGAATGGAGAAAGAAATGGCATTTGCGAAGAGCGTGATCGAACTGATTGGCAATACACCGCTGGTTTCTCTCAATCGGGTGACCGAGGGCGCGTATGGAAAAGTGGCGGTGAAGCTGGAAAGCTCCAACCCGCTTAATAGCGTGAAAGACCGCATAGGAGTGGCGTTGATCGAAGCCGCGGAGCGAGAGGGCAAGATCCAGCCGGGTAAGACCGTCCTGATCGAGCCGACCAGCGGCAATACGGGGATCGCGCTGGCCTTTGTGGCGGCAGTGAAAGGCTATCGCCTGATTCTGACCATGCCGGACACGATGAGCCTGGAGCGCCGTGTCGTATTACTCGCCTTTGGTTCGGAGATCGTTCTAACCCCTGGTGCGAATGGAATGAAAGGAGCGGTCGCGAAAGCCGAAGAACTTCTTGCGACTACACCGAACGGATTCATCTTGCAGCAGTTCAACAATCCAGCTAATCCGAAGATTCACTTTGAAACCACCGGACCGGAAATCTGGAACGACACGAATGGCGAGGTCGATATTCTTGTCTCCGGAATCGGTACAGGTGGCACGCTGACCGGAGTCAGCCAGTTCATCAAGGCCAAGAAGCCCAGTTTCAAAGCTGTCGCTGTCGAGCCTACGGACAGCCCCGTCCTTTCGGGAGGCAAGCCCGGACCACACAAGATACAGGGAATTGGCCCCGGTTTCGTTCCGGGAGTTTTGCAGCGAGACTTGATCGACGAAATTATTCAAGTCAGCAACGACGAGGCGTTCGAGACGGCCCGCCGCCTACCGAAAGAGGAGGGCTTGCTGGTGGGAATTTCGGCCGGCGCGGCAGTACACGCGGCGCTGAAGCTCGCACACCGGCCCGAGAATAAAGGGAAGCTCATTGTGGCCATTGTCCCCGATTTTGGCGAGCGCTATGTGAGCACCTTACTGTTCGAGCAGCTTCGTCAACAAGCACAGGCATTGCCGACGACGGCGATTGGAGCTTCTGCCCAAGCAACGGCTGCACAATAAAACAAAAACACCGCAGCACCCCCGGCAAGCCCTTCGCCACGGAAGCGTACCCGTGGCCCAGGGCTCCCCATTCTTTACGAAATCCAGTCGATTGAGGAAATCATGTCTGACAACAACGGAAACAACGGGTTACGCCTAAAGATCGGATTAGCGGAGATGCTTAAAGGCGGCGTCATCATGGACGTGATGAGCCGCGAGCAAGCCGAGATTGCCGAAAAAGCGGGCGCTTCAGCCGTTATGGCACTCGAACGCGTGCCAGCCATCATTCGGGCCGAAGGCGGCGTGGCACGAATGGCCTCGCCCAAGCTCATCAAAGAAATCATGGCAACAGTGAATATCCCGGTCATGGCCAAGGCTCGCATTGGTCACTTCGCGGAAGCACAGATACTCGAAGCAATTGGCGTGGATTATATCGACGAGTCCGAGGTACTAACGCCCGCCGATGAAGAACATCACATTGATAAGCACGAATTCAGGACGCCGTTTGTCTGCGGCGCACGCAACCTTGGCGAGGCCCTGCGCCGCATCGCTGAAGGTGCAGCCATGATCCGCACCAAGGGCGAGGCTGGAACCGGCGATGTCGTTCATGCGGTGAAACACATGCGCCAGATCGTCAGGGAGATGAGGCAACTCACGGTAATGGGTGACGAGGAAATTTTCGCCGCCGCTAAAAACCTTCAAGCTCCGTACGAGCTCGTCCGCATGGTGGCCAGGGCCGGCAGACTGCCTGTGCCGAACTTCAGCGCTGGAGGAATCGCGACTCCCGCCGACACCTCGCTCGTGATGCAACTTGGTGCCGAGGCCGTCTTCGTGGGCAGCGGAATCTTCATGAAAGCCGGCGCAACTCCGCTTGATTTGAGCATTCCAACGGAACGCGCTGAGGCAGAATCGCGCGCCAAGGCCATCGTCGCCGCCGCAACGCACTATAACGATCCCGCGGTTCTGACCGAGGTTAGCGAGCAGATGACCGGCTCCATGAAAGGACTAGCCATTAGTCAAATCGAAGACAAAGACCTGCTCCAGACTCGCGGCTGGTAAGGAATGACGCAATTAGTTCCGATCACAATCGGTTCTTTGTCAATGCCTGGAATCGCGGCTACTGCTTCGATTTCTACCAAAGCGATACTCTGACCTGCGGATCTGGTTGTGATTTAACGGCTGGAAGTGCAATTCAGGACTGATCTCGCAGCTTACAACCCGGTGCTCAAGTTCCAGGCAACGGGCGGCTAGTTTGACCCGACTAAATAGGAGTTCAACGATGTCCGAAGAAAACAAAATCGCAACGGAGGCCACGCGACTGGGTCTGTCGCTTGACGTCTGGGCAGTTATCACTGCATTCGTGCTGGCACTCCTAGTGCGCATCGGAGTGCTTAAGCACGTTCCCTGGTAAGAGCTGAGTCATCGAGGAGAAACGAAGTGGCAACATCTGTAGCGATTCCGCGCGAAGATCAGAACCCTTTTGCGAGCGTTGTTCGATTTGTGCCGGGTGTACTGCTGTTGGCGGCAATCGGCTTTGCCGGGAAGGTGCTTGAGCAATCGATCAATGGCTACGCCAAAGCTCATCACCTGGTCATCCCTAATATTGAGTACGTGCTTTGGGCGATCGCAATTGGCCTATTGATCGCAAACACAGTGACGATTCCAAAGATATTTATCCCAGGGATCGCCACGTACGAGTTCTGGCTGAAGGCGGGCATCGTGCTGCTCGGAGCACGTTTCGTTGTCGGCGATGTGCTTAAACTGGGCGGAATCAGCATCGCGCTGGTTGTGCTGGAGATCTCAGGCTCATTGTTTCTAATGACCATGCTCGGCAGGCTATTCAACCTAAAGCCGAAATTGACATCATTGCTCGCGGTCGGCTCCGCTGTATGCGGCGTGTCGGCGATCATTGCAGCCAAGGGGGCCATCGACGCAGACGACGAGGATTCGTCATTTGCGATTGCCGCGATTCTCGCGCTTGGTGCCATCGCGCTGGTGACGTTTCCGCTCATTGGACACGCGCTGCACTTGAGTGACAACGCGTATGGATTGTGGTCGGGACTTGCCGTGGATAACACAGCCGAAGCCACGGCCGCTGGGGCGCTCTATTCCGATGTTGCCGGAAAAGTTGCTGTGCTGGCCAAGACAACGCGCAATGCGACGATTGGCTTCGTCGTGCTCGGCTACGCGATCTACTGGGCAAGCCACGGACAAGCGGAAAAGGTGAAGAACAAGGGAGCGTTCCTCTGGGAGAAGTTCCCGAAGTTCGTCCTTGGTTTTCTGGTGATCTCGTTGCTCGTGTCGGTTCACGCCTTCAATAAGGAGCAGGTAGGTGCTCTGGCAAATCTTTCCCGCTGGGCGTTTCTGCTGACGTTTGCAGGTGTGGGGCTGCGCACGAATTTCCGCGAGATGTCAAAGCAAGGAGTGCGGCCCTTCATCGTGGGCGCGTTGGGAGAGGTATTAATAGCCAGCCTGACGCTGGGTCTTGTTGTCGCGGCCAACGCGATCTGGAAGCTTTAGTTCGAAGCACCGGTTGTAAGAATCTGGACATTTCGAAATTCTCAGTCATCGAACTGGATGGCGGAGTCCGTGCTTTTCGTTTGAACCTGCTAGGGTCCACAGGTAGGCTGCGCATAGAACGAAGATTTGCCATGGCTACCAGATCTCGGTAGCCGTGACGTTAAAGGTCTGGCCCTCGTTGCAGGCTGTTGCTTATGGCGTTTCAATATCGTGCCGCTAGCGAGCGTTCGAGTCGATGGCCATCTCGCGACCATATCAAAGCCGGCATGCATCAGAAAGGAAAGGAACGCCGCATGAGAATCGCCATTCGCCTAGCGTTCACCCTCTTCAGCGCATTGATGGTGACCCAAACTGCGGTTGCCCAAGACGCCTTACCGCGTGTCGGCGCCACCGCGCTGAAAACAATGGAGGCCTATGGGAAAGAGATCGCGATCGTCGATTCACGAGAAGAAGGTGTTTTCGGAGAAGCTCACCTTCTTTATGCGGTCAATATGCCACTCAGTAAATTGGAAATTAATATTTTCCGCATGATACCGCGAAAGTCCACCCGCATCGTTCTCACCAACGGGGGAGAGGGTACGTCAGAGCGAGGGGCGATGAAATTGAATAATTCGGCTACAGCAATGTTGCGATTCTCGATGGCGGTTATCCAGCATGGAAGAAGGCAGGGCACGAAGTCTTCAGCGGGATGAGTGTGGAAGGCAAAGCCTTAACCTAACCGACGTGTGCCAGCCTTCATCCGCAATCTCGTTTTGTGTTATGATCTCTCATCGGTCTCACACCGGTTAGGAATTTCAAGATGACGATGCTCGACAATTCTCGAATGCGCATGGCCATGTGCCTCCCAGGCGGTGGTCGTCCAGCTTTGAGTGTCTGAGCAATCGCGCATCTCTTCTCTGGCAGCCGTCTGGGATTCTCTCAAGACGGCGATTTTGTTTTTAGGCGCTTCAAACTCACCTGCCAGGGGAGGATACATTGGCTTCACATACTCAAGACATTGCTACTTTGGCCATTCATGGTGGCCGCACGCTGGACTCACACGCTAGTTCTCTGAATTTCCCTCTCTACCAGACCGGCACATTCGTCCACGATGCCGTAGGCGTCGATAAGGGATTCAGTTACTCGCGCGTCTCCAATCCAACGGTAGATGCGCTGGAAAAAGCCATCGGCGCGCTGGAGGGAACCGCGCCCGCCATCTGTTTCCGTAGTGGCATGGCCGCTGAGAGCGCGCTGTTTTTCTCGGTGCTGAAAGCAGGCGAGCACGCCATCCTTTCCCAGGTAACCTACGGTGGGACCATCCGCCTCTTCCGCGAGATTCTGGAGCCGCTCGGTTTACATGCCAGCTTCGTCGATACTTCGAACCCGGCGAATGTGGAAGCCGCGCTCACGCCTCAAACGCGCATCGTCTTTATTGAGTCTCCGGCGAATCCGATTCTCACTCTCACCGACATTGCCGCCATCGCAAAAATCACCAAGCGCCATGGCCTGCTGTTGGCCGTCGACAACACCTTTCTCACACCGGCCCTTCAGAGGCCTCTCGAACTTGGCGCGGACATCTCCGTACTCTCCACCACAAAATACATCGACGGACATAACGCCACGGTCGGTGGGTCACTTGCGACACACGACGAGGTGCTCGCCGAACGTTTCCGTCTGATTCGTAAAACCCTGGGTTCGATCCAGGCACCCTTCGAGGCTTGGCTCACGTTGCAAGGACTCAAGACGCTCCCGGCTCGCCTCCGCCTGCATTGCGAGAATGCGCAGGTCATCGCCGAGTGGCTGGATGCCCATCCATTGGTATCGCGAGTCTATTATCCTGGGCTGCCGTCTTTTCCGCAGTATGAGCTTGCTCTACGCCAGCAGCGCGCACCCGGCGGCATGATCTCCTTCGAACTCGACGCGCCATTCACTACCGCGATCGATGTACTCAACTCGGTGCAGCTTTGTTCGCGCGCCGAAAGCCTAGGTGGATTAGAAACTCTCATCACCCATCCAGCCTCCACCACCCACGCGGATGTTGGCCCCGAACTTCGCAACCATCTCGGAATCTCCGACGGACTCATCCGGCTCTCGGTTGGCCTGGAATCGCCCGCCGACATCATCGCCGATCTCGAACAGGCATTTGCGGCCGCTAGCTGCAGTAGCTACGCGAAGGAGGTGGCCCATGAAGTTCGCTAGCCGGCTTGTACAATTCGACGCCGCCCCCGGGGACCGCTTCCGCCCCACGGCTACGCCCATATACCAGACCGCAACCTTCGAGCAGGAGCATGCAGACCGCTTCGGCGACTACGATTATTCGCGAAGCGGCAACCCCACGCGCAAGGTTCTGGAAGAACAGATTGCCAGACTCGAGGGCGGCACGCACGGCTTCGCCTTCGCCAGCGGCATGGCCGCCATCACTGCGGTGGCTAGAACCCTCCGCACCGGCGATGAGATTCTCGCCGACAGCGATCTCTACGGTGGAACCTGCCGCCTGTTCACGCGCATCCTGGAGCGCTCGGGTATCAACGCGAGCTATGCCGACGCTAGCGATCTTGATACCTTCGCCACAAAGATCACGCCACGCACCCGTCTCATTTACGTGGAGTCGCCGACCAATCCTCTACTGCGCGTCATAGACCTGCGCGCGCTCGCCGCGTTGGCGCACGCCAATAACGCGCTGCTGGTGGTGGACAATTCGCTGATGTCTCCCTACTTGCAACTGCCGCTCTCGCTCGGGGCCGACATCGTGCTGCACTCGGCGACCAAGTTTCTCTGCGGGCACGCCGACGTGACCGGAGGCGCGGTGGTCGTACGCGATCCGAAACTCGCCGAAGACATCTACCTTTTGCAGAATGCCGAGGGCAATGCCCTGGCGCCGTTTGATTGCTTCCTGCTGCTGCGAGGCTTGAAGACGTTGAAGCTGCGCGTGGACGCGCAGCAGCGCAACACCTTGGCCATCGCGGAATTTCTCGCCGCCGATCCCCGCGTCGAACAAGTCTTCTACCCCGGCCTCAAGAGCGATCCCGGTTATTCGCTACAACACCGGCAGGCCTCGGGCGCAGGCTCGGTGCTCAGCTTCACCACACAATCCGCAGCGGCGGCGCGCGCCGTTGCCGAGCAAGCCAGAATGTTCCAAATCTGCGTGAGCTTCGGCAGCCTCCACTCCACCATCAGCCTGCCCGGATGCATGTCGCACGCCAGTGTTCCGACGGAAATCGCCGCCTCACGAGAGCTTCCGCCGGAGCTGGTGAGAATCTCCGTCGGCATAGAAGACGCGGAGGATCTCATCGCCGATCTCGACCAGGCGCTGCCTCGACCGGCGTTGCGCCGCGCGGAAAGCGATTTGCAACTCGGGTGGGACAGGGAAGTCAGATGCCTATGAAGAGATATACATTTTCTGCTGACCTTGGCACGCCCTTCGTGCGTGCCTGTGTACGGTGTTTCGGCGGATGGCCGCCCCGCGGGATTTAGTCAGCCGTAAACTGAAGATTTCCTGGAGATCAAAATGCTGACCGGAGAGACATGACCAAGCACTGGACCACCAAACTGATCCACAGCGATGTGAAGGTACCAGAAGGCTTCAAAGCGCTAGCCGTTCCAGTGGAGCGCGCCTCGACCGTGCTATTTCCGAACTGCGAGTCGGCGGTGGGCGGCTGGGATGCAGAGGCCCACGGCTACACGTATGGCATCCACGGCACGCCCACCGTGCTGGCCCTGGCTGGCCGCATTTCCGAGCTCGAAGGCGGTACGCGCACGCTGCTCGCGCCCAGCGGTCTCTCGGCCATAATGCTAGCTGACATGGCGTTGCTCTCTGCCGGAAGCCATGTGCTCATTCCGGAGAACGTGTACGTCCCGAACCGTCTGCTCGCCGTCAAGACCTTGCGACGCTTTGGCGTAGAAGCCTCATTCTATCCCTCCGATGCCGGGGCGACAATTGTCGAACATTTCCGTTCGAACACGCACCTGATATGGGTGGAAAGTCCGGGTTCGATCACGATGGAGTTGCAGGATATTCCCGCGATCTCGGTTGCAGCGCACGAACGCGGCATCGTTGTAGCGATGGACAACACGTGGTCGGCGGGCGTGTACTTCAAAGCCTTCGAACACGGCGTGGACGTTTCGGTGCAGGCTCTGACAAAGTACGTCGGCGGGCACAGCGATCTACTGTTGGGCTCGGTGACGGTGCGCGATCCGGCGCTCCTGGAACGGCTGGGCGAGACGCGGGCGCGCCTTGGTCTCGCGGTGTCTGCCGATGAGTGCAGCCTGGCGCTGCGCGGATTGCAGACTCTAGCCGTACGCCTGCGCCACGCGGGAGAGGCCGCACTAAGCATCGCCAAATGGATGGCCGGACGCCCGGAGGTGGAGCGGGTTCTGCATCCGGCGCTTGCAAGCTGTCCGGGACACGAGCTTTGGAAACGCGACTTCACCGGAGCAAGTGGACTGTTTTCCATTGTGTTTCGCCCGGAGTTTAGCGGCGAGCGAGTGCACGCCTTCGTGGATTCTCTTAAGCTCTTTAGAATCGGGTACAGCTGGGCTGGAACAACGAGTTTAGCAGTCGCCTACGATTTGAGAGCTCGCCGCCACGCCTCCGCTTACGGCGACCGTTTGGTGCGCCTGAGCATCGGCATGGAGGAGGCTGCCGATCTGCTCGCCGATCTGGAACAAGGGCTGTTGGTGGCTTCTCGGAGATGATTTCTTCACCGGCGGTAACTACCCGCGAAGTCTCGATGTGGGAAATTAGAAGCTGCGACGGCGCTTGCTTGGGTCCGGGTGGATGACGGCCAGACATCAGTACTCTTTGGTAATTAACCCCGACACGCCTTGAAACTCGGGCTCGTCGCCGGAGAAATTCTGATCGATGTCGCTCTCATGCGAGGAGCCGCTGACACCTTCACTGCGTTCGCACCGCCGAGCAGGACCAGGTCGGCGGTGCTGACATAGGTCTGGTAGCGCTTCTGGCCGCTCTGCTTGTCGTCCCAGCTTTGGGTGCGCGGGCTGCTCTCGACATACACGGCGCGACCTTTCCTGAGGTACTCGCTGGCGATTTCAGCAAGGCGCACCCAGCAGGTGATGTTGTGCCACTCGGTGCGTTCCTGCCAGTTGCCGTCTTTGTCTTTGTAGCGATGTAGCGATCGTACCTCGCCTGCACAGCGTGCTCATTGAGGACAGGCGTTTCGTTGGCGCCGGGGTCCGACCGGATGGCGTTTTCTTAGGAGAGCGCGATGACCAGGGGAAGCCCCTGCCTGAATTCGTCGGCGCGCGCGCAGGACCTGAATGACTTGATGTCGAAATGCTTGAAGCAAATGACCGGATGAAGCAGGATGCAATCGACCCGGTTCTTCAAGCGGCGCGGCCCCGCCTCGCCGCAGCTATTGAGAAAGGCTAGTCGCTCGGCATGACGCACTTTCCGGCATACCAAGAAATCATCAACTATGTAAGTGATTGAAACGATAGGACACAGTCGGAATAAACACGTACACCCAACTGACCAGGAATCAGTAGGCCTAATTGTCAACTCTGTAAGTGATTGAAAAGAATGGTGAGCGCGGTAGGAATCGAACCTACAACCTACTGATTAAGAGTCAGTTGCTCTGCCAATTGAGCTACGCGCCCTTCTTGTTCATTTTGCAGCGGACCAGAGGCTGAGAATTGCAACGGGCCTGTTTATACAGCAGTCTGATTGGCTCAAGACTTCTTCGATAGTAACAAACGTGTTTGGATCATGCAACGTCAGTCCGAGGTTCGCTATGGAAACTCGCCACACCGTTCCGGACTGTTTTCTCTGAGTCCGAAGACCTCTTTGCGGCCCGTGCAACCGTGCTTCACGTCTGAACCGAGCGGGGCTGAAGCTGAACTCCAGCGCGACAGTAGGCGACACCTCCGAAGACCGGATCGCGATTCAGTTCTTGCGCAAATCGACGTAAGCGTCAGAGACATCCGAATACTGACTGCAATGCTGGAGTAGCGCTCGTCTGATGGCGTTAGCGACGATAGCTGCCCAGTTCGGCGTGAAATAATTATCGCCAAATGAGGCCGGGTTGCCCGCAATCATTACGGCAGTATTTCCCGAAGATTGAATCTCCTCCACCCGGCCTCTGCGCTAGGATGCGAGGGTCAGGCCTCTCTTTGTGCTCGGTTGTGCATCCAAATCGAGATCGAGTGGTTTAGACTCGGCTGAGAGACTCTGCGTCGATGAAGTATCAGCTGGTCTCGTGTTAATGGGGGAGCGGTCGTGCGGTCGGGCTCAAAGCGGATAGCGTGTCTGTGCCTCTTGCTGATCTTCTGGTCGGCCATAGCGCTCATCGCTCATCATCACTCGGACGCCAACGAATCGGTTCGGTGCACGGTCTGTGTCGCCGCCCATTCGGCGTCTCCCACCCCCCCGGCTATATTGCCGCGAGCCACCTTCGTTGCGGTATCCACGTTTCAGCCGGAACCAGTTGTTTCCGCCAAGCAGCGCCTAATTGCATTCGCGCTCTACGTCCGTCCACCTCCCGTAGCCTAGGTTCAGCAGAAACCGACAATTCGTCTTTGGCTTCACTCTGCAACCTAGATATTTCTGGAGGAAATTCATGCTCGCTCTCCGCAAGAAGAAGTCGCTTGCCGCGGCTTTTCTGGCTATTCTTTGTATTGCGCTGGGACCGTACGGATACGCGCAGTCTGGCAATTCAACATCGATCACTGGCACGGTGGTGGACCCCTCGGGTGCAGTGGTGGTCAATGCCGCCGTCGAGGCGCGAAACCCGGTCAGCGGCTACTCTCGAAACACCGTGACCGACAGCGCTGGAAGATTCACCTTTCCTAACGTTCCCTTCAACCCCTACCATCTCACCGTCACCGGGGAGGGTTTTGCTCCCTCCGTGCAAGACGTCGATGTGAGGTCGTCGGTTCCCATCAATCTAACCGTGAAGATGAACGTTCCGAGTTCCTCTGAGTCGGTCACCGTGGAGACCTCGGCCGAAGACCTGCTCGAGAATACGCCAACCTTTCACACCGATGTAGACCGCAACCTGATGGAAAGAATACCTCTGGAAAGCGCATCCTCCTCGGTGAGTTCGCTGGTCACGCTCGCCTCTCCCGGTGTCGCTGCCGATTCCAACGGTCTCTTCCATGGCTTGGGTGACCACGCCGAAAACTCGTTCTCGGTGGACGGGCAGCCGATCACCGATCAGCAGAGCAAGGTCTTCTCCAATCAAATCCCTCTGGATTCAATCCAATCGATGGAGGTGATTTCCGGGGCACCACCAGCAGAGTATGGCGACAAGACGAGTCTGGTCGTCGATATCACGACCCGCTCCGGCCAGGGTATGACAACCCCGCACGGCGGCATGACCGCCGAGTACGGCAATTTCGGTACCTCCAACGTCGCCTTCAACGTCGGCTACGGCGGCAAGAATTGGGGAAATTTCATCTCCGTCAGCGGCCTGAATACCGGACGCTTCCTCGACGCTCCGGAATTTACCGTAATGCACGACAAAGGAAACGAAGAGAACGTCTTCGATCGCGAAGATTATCAACTCTCAACGGCAGATTCGATCCACACCAATCTGCAATTCACCCGCTCCTGGTTCCAAACGCCCAATTCCTTCGATCAGCAGAACGCCACCGCCTGGTCCGGAGTAGTGGTGGACAATGGCGGCCTAGGCCCCAACGGCTTGCCGGTTGGCCCCGCCGACCAGCGCTCGCAGATCAAGACCTTCAACATTGCGCCGTCGTGGACCCACCTGCTCAGCGACTCAACGCTCTTCACTCTGGGCGCCTTCGTGCGACGGGATCAGTACAACTACTATCCGAGTACCAATCCGTTTGCCGATCTTTCACCCGATCTGCAAAATGAGACCGTCGGCCAGAATCGCACCCTCACCAATACTGGCATTCGTTCCGAGTTCTCGTATGTGAAGGGCATCCACAATCTAAAGGCGGGCGCCGCCTACCAGCAAACGTTTCTCGATGAGCACGACAATCTCGGGATCGTGAATCCAACGCTCAACGCGCCGTCGTATCCGAGCTTTAACCCTCTGCTGTTGCCCTACGATCTAACCCGTGGGGGCACTTTATTTGCCTTCAACGGTCACACCGATGTGAAAGAGCTTGGCCTGTATCTGCAAGATGCGATGACCGTGGGAAATTGGAATTTCAACCTCGGAGTGCGCGGCGATCTATACAACGGTCTGACCACGCATCGCGAAGCCGAGCCTCGCCTGGGTGCCGCATACAACGTGAAGCGGACGAACACGGTTCTGCGCGTTTCCTACGCGCGGGCCATGGAAAGCCCCTTCAACGAGAACCTGATACTTTCGAGCGTAGGATGCGCTAATCCCGTTCTCAGCCCGCTGCTCAACTGCTCTTCGTTTGGCCTCACTCCATTGAATCCGGGCTGGCGCAACGAATTTCACGCAGGATTCCAGCAGGCCCTTGGAAAATACGTGGTGTTCTCCGGTGAGTACATTTGGAAGTACACCCACCACGGCTTTGATTTCAGCGTGCTCGGCAACACCCCAATTACTTTCCCCGTGGAATGGGATCGCTCGAAGATTCCCGGCTACGCAGGCCGTCTTAGCGTACCCACCGTTCACGGGTTTTCCGCGCTGGTCGTCTTCTCCAGCGTGGCCGCGCGCTTCTTTACTCCGCAGGTTGCCGGAGCCGGAGCCACTCCGGGACCAGTGGGGGTATTCCGCATCGACCATGACGAGAAGTTCAATGAGACTACCCATTTGCAGTACCAACCCTGGAAGCGCGGACCTTGGATGGGCTTCAACTGGCGTTATGATAGCGGCTTGGTAGCGGGACCTGTTCCCTGCGCCGGCGGCAACTGCATCAACGGTCCGGCAGGCGGTATCTCCGTGGTGGATGCGTCGCTGCTGAGCCCGGATCAGCAGTTTCAGGGCGGGCTGTTCTGCGGCTCAATCCGCGCCACTCCAACTACCCCGATCAGTTCGAACCTCGGAGCCAATCTGTGTCCGGCTGCGCAATACGGATCTACTCTCACCAGCATTCCGGCCCCGGGCGCCGAGAACGACGACCACAATCCTCCACGCATTCAGCAGCGTAACCTCTTCGACCTTGCCCTCGGAGACGACAACTTGTTGCACGGCGATAAGTACAAGTTGAGCGCGCAGTTCACGGTCATTAACCTGGCCAACAGCTATGGACTGTACAACTTTCTTTCCACGTTCAGTGGAACCCACTATGTCACGCCGCGCAGCTATACGGCCCAGTTAGGCTTCCACTTCTAACCCTGGTTTTTCTAACCCGGCTTCGCGAAACGGGCTCCGGTCAGCGCCGGAGCCCGTTTTCGTTTGGCCGCCCGCTCAGGCAGCCCAAGGTTCATGCGGCCCGGGGTTCATGCAGCCAAAGTTTCGTCTTGCTGAAAACGTGGCAGAAACTCTTCCATGGCAAAAGTCTCATACGAGGTTGGAGTTGTATTCCTCGCGCTACGCGGCTCCAGGGCTTTCATGTGCCCGCGGCTCAACGCATCGACCATCTCAAGTAGCAGATCGGTGAGGTCCCGGGTGAGGCCGAACTGAACCATGGCTTTGCGGGCAGCATCCTCCGGCAACTGAACGTATTGCAGTCCGCCCCGGCCAATGACTTTGCCGAGGATGGCGGCGACCTCCTTCATGCTGATGTCGCGCTGTCCCAGAAGTTCCCGGGTTTGCTTCCCGGTAAATTCAGAGTTCAGCAACTCCTCGGCTGCTATGGCGCTGATGTCCCGGGTGGCAATCATAGGAATTTTCAGGTCGGGAGTCAGCGGACCACCAGCCTTTCCCATCGCGCGGATGATGCCGGCTTGGGCGAAGGTGTTTTCCATGAAGTACCCGGCACGGAGGTGGAGTACGTTCAATCCGCCGATGCGATTCAACTTCTGCTCCAGATTATGGAGACCCACCACCGGACCCGTCCCTTCGCTCTTATCAGCGCCGACGCTACTGAGACACACCGCATGTGTCACCCCTGCCTCCTTGATTGCGGTGGCCAGCGAATCGCCGATGAGTTCCTGATAGGTGCGAAAATCCGGGCTCTCGTTCGTCGGCGGAATCATCACATAGACCGCCAGCGCGCCGTAAAACGCGCGGGTCAGCTCGTCCGTGTCTGCAAGATCGCACACATAGGCTTCGGCACCCTTGGCCTCGAGTACACGCAGACGCTCTCGACCCCGGCCGATCGCCCGAACGATATGCCTTTGTGACGCCAAGCGGTCGACAATACCTCTTCCCGTGTGGCCTGTTGCTCCAGTAATGACGTACATGGGGACCTCCAATTACATGACGCGTTGATTGAGAATTGGAATTAGCACGGCCGTCCAGAACTAAAGAAGAGACGTGCCGGGGGCCTAGCATTCTACCGGTGATTCGATGAGAGAATGCGGCTCCGAGGTTTCCGTTGCCAGACGCGATCGCAGCCCGATCAAAACCCCGGAATTACAATCCTCGTCCTGACCTCGATGGTGTACGACCCGCACCCATCCATCCGGCAACTCGCCTCAGCTCTTATTGCAAGGCGTCGAGCCTGCGTCCGTGGTTATGAGCTCTGGTGTTACATCCCAGCCCATTCCGCTGCATCCAAACCACCTGCGTAAAGTTTGAAGAGGAGGAATTACCGTGGGTATATTTGCGTGGATCGTGGTTGGTCTGATTGCCGGCTGGGCGACGGGCAAGTTGATGCGGGGCTCAGGATACGGTGCCATCATGGACATCGTCGTGGGCATTATCGGAGCGCTCATCGGCGGCTTCATCATGAGAAGTCTGGGTTTCGCCGGCCAAGGCGGAATGATTTACACGATATTGGTTGCGATCGGTGGTGCCGTGATTCTGACGTGGATCATTCGGATGGTGACCGGCGGACGGGGTGGCGGACGCAGCGACAAGGATATCAACATCCGTCGAGCTGCCTGACCGTGAGCAGTGCACCATTCTCTGACTCAGCACTCTTCCGTGCGTCAAGTCTTGAGGGTTGAGTTCGCCCTCATGCTTGAATTCGCAATGAAAGGAATGCACGCGCGAGGGCATAACTCGCGCGTGCGGAGCCGGAACGACACATCCTGATGTATCGCTTGAAATGTCTGAGCCTATTTCCATTCAACCCAAATACGAGGAGGATTTCATGGAATCTACCCACGCCACCGCCGCCGACGCGGAACTGATTTTGCGTCTTTATGATCTGCGCCGGGAAACCGAAATGCGCAAGGCCAGAAACTGGTTTGCGGGCGAATTCTGGCCGCGCAGCTTCTCCGACGTAGAACAAACCATGATGCAGTTTGGATCCCCGCAGAGCCGCTGGCTCGGGCAGGTGCTGTCCTACTGGAACATGGCCGCTACTTTCGTGGTCCAGGGAGCGCTGAGCCCAACAATGTTCAACGACACCTGCCACGAAGCCTGGTTTTGTTATGCGAAGCTAAAGCCGTTCCTGCAGGAAGGCCGCACGAAATTCGCCTCCGATTTCATGGCCAATCTTGAAAAAGTGATCGAGGGCTCGGCGGAGGGGCGCGAACGTTTGCAGCAGATGCAGGAGCGTCTCGCGCATTTCAACGCCATAGCCCAAGACCGCAAAGGACAGTCGCCGTCGGCAAGCGAAGCTGCCTAATCTACTTGACCGCTGGACCGGGAGTGATTCTGCGCTCCCGGTACTTCAAGAAAACGCTCCATCAGTTTTGTGCCCTAAAACTCCCACCCAAAATGCTCCTTTCCCGTTGCGAAAAGCGTGACTCGTAGACGCTCCTAAGGCCCGCCAGCCTTGTTCCACAGTGTGTTTGTCCGTTGGTTTTCAGCTCTGCTCATGTTACCTTCATTCAGAATCTCTCATTCCAGAAGTTCATCTCCGGGTTGGTCCGAATTCCCATGCGCAGTAACCAGTCATACCCTGAAAATAAAGTCAAAGGGCATACGGCAGACCTCGCCTCGGGGTTGACGGCAACCGCAGTCGCTCCTGCGCCTGTTCCTCCGCCCGTCGAACCTGATCCCCGAGTCAAGTCGGAAGCAGCGTCACGGATTTCGGCTCACCGCCAGATCAAGCTGGCAATTGCCAGAGTGACGATTGTGCTCGCCGTGATCTTCACCGCCCGATATTTCTACTGGCGCTTCACCACCACCATGAATCCCGCGGCACGATGGTTTTTCTATGCCTTCATCGTGGCCGAAGCCCTGAATTTTCTGGAAGCGCTGTTGTTTTACATCACCACCTGGGCACCGACGCGCCACACCGCTCCCATTCCGATTCCAGGCCGCACAGTGGATGTCTTCATCACCACCTACAATGAATCGGTCGAGCTCTTGCGCGAAACCGTACTGTGCGCCACCGTGATGCGCTATCCGCACCAAACCTACATCCTCGACGACGGTGATCGGCCCGAGGTGAAGCAACTTGCGGAAGAGTTCAATTGTGGATATTTCGCCCGCAGCGAACGAACTCACGCCAAGGCTGGAAATCTCAATCACGGACTGCAAAATACCACCGGTGAGTTCATCGTAACCCTCGACGCCGATCATGTCCCTAGCCCCGATTTGATCGAGCAGGTGATTGGTTTCTTCCGCGACGAAAACACTGCGGCCGTGCAAACCACGCAAGACTTCTACAACCTCGACTCATTCCAGCACAAGATGAACTGGCGGACGCGGGTCGGCTGGCAACAGCAGGAGCTTTTCTTCAACGTCCTGCAACCGGGCAAGGACCGCTTCAACGCCGCTTTCTACTGCGGTAGCCCGGCCATGCTGCGCCGTTCGGCGATGGAGGAGATCGGCGGCTTCGCCACCGGAACCATCACCGAAGATATGCACACCGGCCTGCGCTTGCAGAAAAAGAAGCGGACCGTCCTGTACCACAACAAGACCCTGGCCTTCGGACTGGCGCCGCAGACCTATATCGGTTTTGCCACACAATGGCAGCGCTGGGGCTACGGATGCATGCAGGTCATGCGTGCGGAAAATCCCATCTTCGGCCGCGGCTTCACCCTGGGACAACGCCTCTGCTACTTCGCCTCCATGTACTTCTACTGGATGAGCTATCAGAAGCTGTTGTATCTATTGACCCCGATCGTGGCATTGCTGGCCGGTGTGTTTCCCCTGATCACTACCCCGGAGCTGTTCGTAAAATATTTCTTTCCCTATTTCTTCCTCAACCTGCTGGCATCCGTGCTGTTGCAGGGAGGCTTCCGCAGCTATCTGCGCAGCGAGCAGTTCAATATCCTGAAGATGCACGTGCTGATGGGCTCGGTCATGGGCCTGTTCCGCAAGAAGGTCGGCTTCAAAGTGACGCCCAAGTCACGCGCCGACGCAGCGTCTTTATCCGATGTAGTGCTCCCCGCCATGTTGTGCGTACTGATCGCGGCTTCGATCGTCGCCGGTCTTGTCCGGCTGATGCATACCAGTGACACATTTATGTTCTGGGCATTGAGCGTGAACATCTTCTGGGCAGCGTTCTACCTGATCCTGATCTTCGGAGTGGTCTGGAGTGCGATGCGCCGCAAGGAACTTCGCGCCATCTACCGCTTCCCTTCCCGGCTGGATGTGCCTGTGATCATGCGTTTTGACGACGCTGCGCTGGACGAGCAGGAAGTTCCCGGCTACGCCCGCAACCTGAACCGCGACGGACTTTCCGTCACCTTGGATACATTCCTCGTGCCGGGCACTTCCGTCCAGGTTGAGATCCATCTCCCCGCCCGGGTCATCTTCGCCTCTGGCGAAGTCGTGCGCAACCAGCACTACCAGATCAAAAACATCACTAGGGTAGCCAATGGGATTCGGTTCACCGCGATTGAGCCCCGCGACCGGGATGAGATCTCGAAGTATCTGTTCTGGCAGATCGCCCCGCGGGAAATGAGCGCATTGCAACTTACCCATATGAGCCAGCGTGAGGAATAGGCCGGTATGAAAACTTTCTCGATCGTCTTTATTCTTTGCGCCAGTCTCTTCGCCTTCGCCCAGCCCCTTGCGTCGATACAGCAGGCGCAACAGGAGTTCGACTGCGGACACTACTCCAATGCCGCGCAGCTTTTTCGCACTGTGGTTTCCGCCGAACCGGATAACCCGAAGGCGCTCGCCGGACTGGTCGATAGCCTGGAAGCGACCGGGGAATGGCGCGCCGCACTGGAACCCTTGAAGCATCTGGTCGCCCTCGAGCCCACCAATGCACCGCGCGCCGCTCAACTCGGACGCTGGATGAGCTGGCAGGGCGGAAATCGCGCGGAGGCTCTTGAGTCGCTGGCCCATGCGTGTTCGCTGGACAAAATAAATCCGCAGACCTGCACCGAGTACGCCGCCGTGCTCGCGTGGCAATCCGATTCCCGGCAGCAGGCAATTTCGCAGTTGCGGGCCGTCCTCGCAACTTCTCCGAACTATGTGCCCGCCCTGAAGCAGCTCGCCGAGATCCTGAGCTGGAACCTGAACACGCGCCCGGAAGCCACAAAATTTTTCGCAGCCGCCCTGAAGCTCGATCCCAACAACAGCGCCCTGCTGGCCTCGTATGCGGATGCTTTGAAGTACGATCGTACCCAACGCCAACTGGCGCTCGATTTGTACGACCGCGCCCGGCGCGCCGACCCGAAGAACACCCGCCTCATGACCGGCGAAGCTCAATTGCTTGCTTGGTCGGGGCACTCCCCCGCGGCCATGCAGTTGTACGACACGGTACTCGCCACCGAGCCTGAGAATATCGACGCCTTGCGCGGCAAAGCTGAGATCTTGAATTGGCGAGGCCGCTACCAGCAGGCATACGATTTGCTGGAGCAGGCTCACCGTGACGCCCCCGAGGACTCGCAGGTCTCCGCCGAGATGGCTCGCACCCAGATCGGCTTAGAGCATTACGGAGAAGCCCGGCTGATGATCGCCGGACTCCCGCAGGATGCCGAGTATCGCGACCTCCGCGAAAGTGCCGCACGCGCCCTGAGCGCATGGTCCGAAGCCGGAGTTGCATTCCGCCGCAATGGCCAAAACCTCAATTACCACCGGTTGAACGTCGCGGTTTCCGAGCCCCTGGGCCTCAACAATCGTCTTTCATTCCAGTACGCGCCAACCCTCTTCTCGGCCCCCGGCGATTCCTTCAACTCGAACACCTTTGGCTTTCAACTGGATTCCAAAGTGAGTGATCGGCTCGCCATCACCACCGTCGGCGGCGGGGAAAGCTATCCCGGCATCTCCCCGGAAATCGACGGCGGAATACAGCTTCGCTATCGGGTGCTTCCGTCCTTTGAGATTCAAACGGGCTTTGATCGCTCGGCCGTGGACGACAGCCTGCTTTCGCTTCGCGGAAGCCAATCCGTTAACGGTTTCAGCGGACAGGTCGCCTCCAATCTCGCCGCCATCGCAACTCACTACAACAATGCCAGGCATGGTTACGATTTCTCTTTGAGCTACAGCGACGGCCTCTACACCGGTCGCAATCTGGACTCAAACCGCCGTTGGGCGACGGATGGCAACTTCGGAAAATCGTTGGGCGGCGCGCCTTACTTCCGCGTGGCTTATGGCTTCTCTTACACCAGTTTCCAGTACGACGCCGATGCGCCCGCGGCGGCGTTCAATCGCACGGGAGGCTATTTCAGTCCGCAACGTTTCCTGCTGAACTATGGCGGCTTAACGGTTTCGCACAAGTTCAACGAACGTCTTCAGTTCGAAGCCACCGGCACGGCGGGCGCCCAGAACGTGGAAAGCAGCACCTCCTCGTTCGGCAATATGCAGTTCGCGGGCACCTTCAGCGGCCGGATGCTCTGGCGTCCCAGCGCCAACAACGAGTTGCGGATTCAATACGAGTACCTGAACGTCTTCAACGCGTTCCACCGGCACCTCCCAGCCGTTACCTGGAGACACTACTTCTAGACCGAAATCGCGGAAGGTGTATCCGGTGAGGCAGCCGGACGTATTTCCCGGCGACGATAACGCCGGACGTTTTGAAAGTGCTCTGGAAGGCGGTTCGGTGAATTCTGTAGCGAGCAAACCTCTAGCGGAGCGGACGGTCGTTCTGTGCCCTGAAACCGACGATTTTTTCTTCGCGGAACGCATCCTGGCACTGCTGCTGATCGCAGTCGTCGCACTCTGGCTGCGCGCCCAGGAGCCAGGTTACACGACCGCATACATCGACGAATCCATTTACGTTGTATACGGGCGCATGTTCCTCGCCAAGCATTTCGAAGCACCGCTGGCTTCTCCCCTGCGCTGGAGCTTCGGATGGTATCTGTGGCCGATTTTCTCAGCCCTTGCCGATCGCCTCGGCGGCCTCGTCGCTGTCCGGGAGATGGCCGCCGCCATGGGCACGGCCGCGGTCATGGCAGTCTACGGCTTTTCGCGACGCCTCTACGGCAGCGCCGTAGGCGTGGGTGCGGCCGCGGTGTTTGCCTTGTTGGGACCAGCCGTCATGGCCTCGCGCGTCGCCACCCGCGATGCCGGCGCATTCTTCTTCTTTGCCATCGGACTCTGGGCTTTCGTGCGCGCCTGGCAGGAAGATGAATTCCCCAGCTGGATGCTCTCCGCCGTCTGTCTCTTCAGTGCGTTCCTCTGCAAATACATCGTCGCGATTTATTTTCCGTTCCTGGTCATCATCGCGCTAAGGAAAGGCTGGCGCGCGGCGCTTTCCTTCTGCCTGCCGATGGTTGCCGCATCGGTCTTCTACCTCGTCCGCTACTGGCCCGATCTAAGTTATCTGCTGCGCTACGGCGCCGCCTACGGCTCCCTGCGCGCGCACGGTTGGCAACTGTGGGACGTCTACGTTTGGAAGCGCATCGACCTCTGGGTCATCGCCGCCCTGGCTCTGCTCTCCTTGGCCGCTTGCGGACGCCGAACGGTCACCGCACTTCTCTGGCTCGGAGCCGCCGTCGGCTTGGCTTTCCAGTGGAAGACCCGCGCGGATTTCGACTTCTGGAAACACTCCACCTACGTGCTCCTGTTTCTCGTACCCGCTGCCGTCTACGCCTTGATCGCCTTCGCCAAACGTCTCGGCGGCACAACACTCCGCCAGGCTGTGACCGCCATCTCATTGGTCCTCGTGCTGGCCGCCGGTTCCGCCTGGACCGGCAAATCGGCATCGTATGACCAGACCGTATTCTGGCCCAACGTTGAACCTGTCCTCTCCTACTTCGAGGGCCGGCTCCCGAATAATGCCCGCATTCTCACCGATGACAGCGTCCTTCGCTACTACTTCAATCCGCTGCTCCCGCAATCGCGGATCACCGATCCCTTCGCCTTCTCGTACCAGGGAAACAGCGAAACCTCCGCTTACAGCAGCGCGGTAGAGAATGGCTGGTTCGACTACATCATTCTCGACGGCGGAATCGGCACCGAAGCAAACGCCATGGAAAGCGCGCTCTGGGGACACATGGCCCGCTACACACCCGTCCTCGAAATGCCCGATTCCACCCTCGGCCATACCATCCTCATCTATCAGCGCACCAACCCACCGGCTCTGGCGATCCCTACCGGCAGCACTTCGGTCGAGATCCTTGCACCCACCGCCGAATCCGGGGTGAGCAGAATTGGTGAAGTCAGTGGAAAAACCAATGGCGCGGCGAATGGTTGGTACGTGCGGCTAGAGGTGTTTTCCAACCGTTGGTATTCCGTCGGAAAGTATCCCTTGCGGCAGGACGGCACCTTTGAAGCCAAGGCCATCTTCGGCGGCGAAGGCCGCCAAGCCTGCCATCACATGCTGCGGGCCCGGCTGTTCGACCCTCAGGGCAATCCGCGTGCTGTATCCGTCGTCTTCAATGTGAGAAGAACCGACCAGTCCTGCCCGTAAAGCACTCGGTCCGAAATTGTTTTGCCCTCGTCCTCGTTCCGGAGCACCTCCTTCGACCGCCGAGCAGTGCTGCTTGGGTCGAAGCCGGCAGTCACAGCATCTAAATTAGGGAGCCATATCGCGTGCGCCATTCAGGATCAAGCGAGAGGAAAGGCTTGTACCTTGAGCTGATCCGCTGAATGCACTTGCGATCGGCAGTGCCCGTCCGGCTTTTGCCCGCCGAACCCGCACTATGGAGGATGCCATGAGCACGAACGTAAACACTATTCGAGACCTTGCCGAGCGCGAGTATAAGTGGGGTTTTATCTCCGACATCGAGTCGGAAAGCGTTCCCAAGGGTCTGAACGAAGACATGGTTCGTCTCATCTCGGCTAAGAAGCGCGAACCCGAGTTCATGCTCGAATGGAGGCTGAAAGCCTATCGCCACTGGGCGTCGCTCGAGAAGGCACAGGCTGAGCCGAAGTGGGCCAACATCAAGTACGCCCCCATCGATTATCAGGACATCGTCTACTACTCCGCTCCCAAACAGAAGCCCACTCTGGAGAGCTTGGAGTCGCTCGATCCCGAACTTCTGCGAACCTATCAGAAACTGGGGATTCCACTCGAAGAGCAAAAACTGCTCGCCAATGTCGCTGTCGATGCGGTCTTCGACAGCGTCTCCGTCGTGACCACGTTCAAGGAGAAGCTGCGCGAGGCCGGGGTGATTTTCTGCTCCTTCTCCGAAGCCGTGCAGCAGCACCCCGAACTGGTGCAGAAGTATTTAGGTTCCGTCGTTCCCTACACGGACAATTTTTTCGCCGCCCTGAACGCAGCCGTATTCACGGATGGCTCCTTCGTCTACGTTCCCAAGGGAGTCCGCTGCCCCATGGAGCTCTCCACCTACTTCAGAATTAACGCGGCCGAAACCGGACAGTTCGAGCGCACCTTGATTGTTGCCGAAGACGGCGCATACGTCAGCTATCTCGAAGGCTGCACCGCGCCGATCCGCGATCGACACCAACTCCACGCCGCGGTCGTCGAACTGGTCGCCCTCGACGATGCCCAGATCAAGTACTCCACGGTGCAGAACTGGTATCCCGGCGATAAGGAGGGCAAGGGCGGAATCTACAACTTTGTCACCAAGCGCGGCAAATGCCAGGGCGTGAATTCAAAAATCTCCTGGACGCAGGTCGAGACTGGCTCGGCAATTACCTGGAAGTATCCCAGTTGCATTCTGCGCGGCGATAACTCGGTAGGTGAGTTCTATTCCGTAGCTCTCACCAACAACCATCAGCAGGCCGACACCGGCACCAAGATGATCCACATCGGAAAGAACACCAAGAGCACGATCGTCACCAAGGGAATCTCCGCCGGACACGGCCAGAACACCTATCGCGGACAGGTAAAGATCATGAAGGGTGCCACCGGAGCCCGCAACTACACGCAATGTGATTCACTCTTGATCGGCGACCAATGCGGCGCTCACACCTTCCCCTACATCGAGGTGAGAAACTCCACCGCCCGCATGGAACATGAGGCATCCACCTCCAAGATCGGGGAGGATCAGATGTTCTATCTGCGGCAGCGCGGAATCAAAGCCGAAGATGCCATCTCGATGATCGTGAACGGTTTTTGCAAGCGTGTATTCCGCGAGCTGCCGATGGAGTTTGCCGTGGAAGCTCAGAAGTTGCTCAGCGTAAGCCTGGAAGGCAGCGTTGGATAACCAAGCCATACGAAGCGAAAGAGGAAGCATGAGCCCACTACTCGAAATCAGGGATCTCCACGTCAGCGTGGATCATCACGAGATACTCAAAGGAATTGATTTAAAGGTGAATGCCGGCGAGGTGCACTCCATCATGGGGCCGAATGGCTCGGGAAAGAGTACCCTCGCGCAGGTGTTAGCCCGCCGGGACACCTACGAGGTCACCTCCGGAGAGGTGTTGTTCAACGGCAAGGATTTGCTCGCTATGAAGCCTGAGGAAGCCGCCTGGGAAGGCGTGTTCATGGCCTTCCAGTACCCGGTGGAGATTCCCGGTATCAGCAACGTCTACTTTCTGCGCTCGGCGCTCAATGCCATGCGCAAGGCTCGCGGATTGGATGAGATGTCGGCCATGGATTTTCTGCCGATGTATCGCGAAAAGCTGAACCTGCTGGAGATGGATGACAAGTTGATGAACCGTTCCGTGAACGAAGGTTTCTCCGGCGGCGAAAAGAAACGTAATGAAATTTTGCAAATGGCGGTGCTCGAACCAAGCCTCGCAATTCTCGATGAAACCGACTCCGGCCTCGACATCGACGCGCTGAGGATCGTGGCAAAGGGCGTCAACGCTATGCGCAGTGCGGAACGAGCCATGGTCGTGGTGACCCACTATCAGCGCTTGCTCACCTACATCGTACCCGACTACGTCCACGTGCTGATGGATGGCCGCATCGTGCGTTCCGGAGGCCCGGAGTTGGCGCTGGAACTCGAAGAAACCGGCTATGGCTCCATTGAAGCCAGCACCTCCGCCGCCTGAGAGACAGAAAGAGAGCTGACGTGATCACTGAAACCCAAGCGCGACAGGACTACCTCGAGTGCTTCATCGAATTTGAGCGGCTGGCCGCAGGCCGCGAACTTCCTTGGCTGCGTCACCTCCGCCGCGAAGCGTTCGCCCGCTTCTGCGAAGTTGACTTCCCCACCACCCACGATGAGGACTGGCGATTCACCCCCGTCTCGGCGATTGCGAACACCACATTTCGCTTGATGCAGGACGAGCAGCCCGCAGTTTCGCCGCAGCAGCTTATGCCATGGCGGATGGAAGGTGCCGGTTGCCAACTCGTGTTCCTCAACGGACATTTTGCACCCGAACTATCGCTGCTGAACCAACCAATGGATGGTGTAAAGGTAGCCAGCCTGGCCAACGAACTCGACCGCAATTCCAACTCTGTGGAAAAGCATCTGGGGCGTTACCTCGACCAGCATCGCGACAGCTTCTCCGCCCTGAATACGGCCTTCATGGAGGATGGTGCCTACGTGCACATTCGCCGGGGCGTGATCGTCGAAGAGCCAATCTGTCTGCTCTTTGTTTCCACCCTCGACGATGCTTCGCCGATCATGAGCCATCCCCGCAATCTCATTCTGATGGATGAGGACAGCCAGGCCACCTTCGTCGAAGAGTATGTATCCCTCGGCAGCGGGACCGCCTTTTGCAATGCCGCAACCGAACTCGCCGCCGCCGATAACACCGTGCTCTCCCACTATCGGATTGAGCGCGAGCAAGCCGGAACCTTCAACATCTCCACCTTGCGTATTCAGCAGGCCAGAAGCGCGAATGTCGCATCGCACTCGGTCCTGCTCGGTGGTGCGCTGGTGCGTAACAACGTGCATCCGGTGCTCGCCGGCGAAGGCGGCGAGTGTCTGATCAACGGCCTCTTCCTTGGCGGCGATCATCAGCATATTGACAATTACATGCTGGTCGAACATGCCAGCCCGCACTGCGGCAGCCGTCAGTTTTACAACGGCATCCTCGACGGCCACGCCCACGGCGTCTTCCATGGCCGGATCATCGTCCACAAAGATGCGCAGAAGACCGATGCCAAACAAACCAACCGCAACCTGCTCCTCTCCGACGATGCGCAAATCGACACCAAGCCACAGTTGGAGATCCACGCCGACGATGTGAAGTGTACCCATGGCGCAACCATCGGGCAGATTGATGAAGAAGCGCTCTTCTACCTGCGCTCGCGCGGCATCAGCGAGGTTTCGGCGCGAAATCTCTTGCTGCGCGCATTTGCCGGGGAATGCATTGCGCGCATGAAGGACGGTCCGGTTCGCAAACATGTCGAGAGCCTGGTTAACCAACATGTTCTACACCTGGCGCATGCGCTTGCCGCTGGCAGCACGAATGGATCTGAAGATGAACGAGCCGAAGACGCTGCGCCGCGACTGTGAGGTCTTGGAAATCCCGAGTGGGATTCGCCACCTCCTTCCCGTGGGCACCATGGTGCGAATCAGCCAGGCATTAGGCGATAGCTATACGGTCGCAACCGCTCAGGGCGGCATGTATCGCATGGAAGGCAAGGATGCGGATGCACTCGGCCTCTCCGTGCATCAAAGAGCTTCCGCGCCGCCTGAAACCTTCAGCGAAGAGACGGTCTGGGCCGAGTTGAGAACCGTCTTCGATCCCGAAATTCCGGTCAACATTGTCGATCTTGGATTAATCTATTCGTGCCTGATCACGCCGCTTCCAGTGGGAACCCAGGAGGCAGTTGGAAGCCAGAACACTGCCAACCGTATCGAAATTCAGATGACCCTGACGGCTCCGGGATGCGGCATGGCCGACGTCCTCAAAGCCGATGTCGAGCGCAAGCTTGCGCGCTTGCCCGGCGTCAAAGAAGTAAGCGTCGAGGTGGTCTTCGATCCCCCCTGGGACCCAAGCCGAATGACAGAAGCCGCCAAATTGCAGCTCGGCCTTGACTTGGATTTCAGCCCAAGCCCGTCCGTACTCCCCATCTACAAATCACGGGGATAATCCCCTACTAATTTCCTTACGGAGTGGACCCAGCGGCCTGCAGATGCTGACGAGCCTCGGACCGAATCATATTCACCATTCCCATCAGCCCGAGAGACTTGCCCATCGAAAGCTCATTACCGAAGATGCGGTACACGACATCCGCTGGCACCGCGGCGACTTCCTCCAGCGGCGCGTTGGAGAGCGATTGCCGCAAAATTTCTGCCAGCGCCATGGCGGAGATTCCCTGCGGATTCTCCACCGCGAAGTGGAAGGTCAGCGCGCCCTCCCCGCTCGCCTCTGACCAGACGTACGCCTCGGATTCGCAACCCGGAACGCGGTGTTCTGCCGCATAAGGCCGTTGCGCAATCCGTGACGGCACTGGCCTGAACTGGTCCGCCACCTCGATCAACATCTCAATGCGCTCACTACGATCGAGGTTCTCCAGCGTAGATAGAAAGTCTTCCAGCCGCTTAGGCAGCGGCTTCATCCCGCGCCTCGGCACTCGGATTTTCCACCGGAACGTTCACCAAGTTTCCCCACTCTGTCCAGCTACCGTCGTAATTCCGCACCTTGTGAAAGCCCAGCAGGTAGCGCAGCACAAACCACGTGTGACTGCTCCGCTCCCCAATCCGGCAGTAAGCGATCACATCGTCCTCGGGGCGCAGCTTGTTCTCTTCCATGTAGATCTTCCGCAGTTCGGCGGCATCTTTGAATGTGCCGTCTTCCTGGTTCACCGCTCGCCCCCAGGGAATACTCACCGCTCCCGGTATATGCCCGCCGCGCAGTGCGCCCTCATTCGGATAGTCCGGCATGTGCAGACGCTCTCCCCGGTACTCTTCCGGACTGCGCACATCGATCATTGGCAGCTTTTGCTCCAGGTGTTTGAGGGTTTGATCGCGGAAGGCGCGGAATCGAATGTCGTCGCGCTCCGGTGCCTGGTAGTTGCTGGCCTGATACTTAGGAACCTCGCGCGAAACCGGCCGGTTCTCTTTGATCCACTTCAGCCGTCCGCCGTCCATGATCTTGGCGTTGGTGTGGCCGAACAGTTGCAGCACCCAGAAGGCATAGGTCGCCCACCAGTTATTCTTGTCGCCATACAAAACGATCGTCGTTTCCCGGGTCGCACCCATTCTGCGCATCAGCTTGTCGAACGCGGAACGCCCGAGATAATCCCGCCGGACCGGATCGTTGAGGTCCCTCGTCCAATCAATTTCAACTGCGCCGGGAATATGATTGGAGCTATACAGAAGCGGGTCTTCGTTGGATTCGGCGATGCGAATCTTCGGATCTTTCAGGTGTTCCTCGACCCAGTCTGTGGAGACCAGGACATCGGCCCTGGTGTAGCCGCGCTCGCTGATGCTTTTAGTCATGCTGACCCCTGAACGGTTATTTCCCCCGTAGTCATACGGGTTGGATGCGCGGATGGCGGCTCAGGTCGCAGGCTATACACCGGAAGGTTTGCTGCACGCGGGTCCAAGTCTCGGTCCGAGGCGGGAACTCCAGCTTTTCTGCCCGTAGTGATGGTGCTCTGATGGACGATACATCAGGTAGCCAAGTCCCACCTTCATATGATGGGTGACTGGCCCGGGGATGGTGATGGCGATCGAGATTCCGAAGATCGCGTGCGCCAGGGCCAAGGTATATACGTTACGATAGCGCAGGAAAAGCGAAGCCGCAGCCAGTCCCCAGATCAATGTCGCTGGCGTCAGGATCGGGTTCGGCAGATGTGCAAATGCGAATAGCCCTGCTGCCGCCAATACTGCTGCGTTTCTCCCCGGCAACAGCCGCAGCAACCGCGGCAGGATGAAACCCAGCAGCAGAAACTCCTGCAGAAAGGCCCAAAGCGTATAGCCCCAGTAGCGTTGGACGAACAGCATCGGAGTGCCCGGGAGATGCAGCGTGTGGAGTCTGCCCGCCACGCTGACGGCTGCCGCCGCCAGCAACAGCGCTAAGCCGACAACCCACAGCGAACGCAGCGTACCGGAAAGCCGCAGGCCCAGCGCGCTCCACCCGTCGGATGAAACTACCGTAGCTATGAATACCCAGGCTAGGGCAGCCAGATTCACCGGCCATTGCCAAGGATGAGGTGTCCACACCGCCAACAGAATGAGCCCATATCCAATGGAAAGCTCCCGAAGATCGTGCCGCTCCCGCCCCGCCGCAAGCGGGCTGCCCCAAGGAACCGAAGTGTCTAACGGCATGAATGACATGCTTACCCCTGCCCATGAACGAATGGATCGCCAGTACCTATCCCCGGCACCTATTCGATGCATTCCATCGGGCGGCAAAGACGTGGGTAGCCTACATTTGCTCGCGGTCGGCTCTCCGCCCTCCCAAAACGGTCGATTCGGGCGGCTCCGGATAGAACTCTGCTTAACAAAATCGCATCCAAGTTGAAATTGCGCCGCATAGGCCGTATCGTATTGGCTGTCCGGCAGACGCGAACTTCCCTATACCGGACAGGGTTCAACCCGTTTCCATTTCATCCGGAGGCGGTGCTTCTGGTTTTCTGGCTGTTCTATTTGAAGGAGAGAGTGATCGATGGAAAGCAAGCCGGCACAGAACATACAAGATTCCTTCCTCAACACTGCGAGGAAAGACAAATCCGTTATCACTATCTACCTGCTCAGCGGCGTCAAGTTGTCAGGCCGCATCCGCTCGTTCGATAAGTATTCCGTCGTGCTCGAGACCAACAATCAGGAACAACTGATCTTCAAACACGCCATCTCCACCGTTGTCATGGCGCGCGCGCCCCATCTTGAGCGCCCGCCCCATGTAGCTTCGACCGCGACCTCGCCTGCGGCTTCTCCGGTGGTGCCTCCCACGCCCGTTTCCTCCACGTCGCAGGGGTGAGCTATCGCTGAGCGTCGTTTGCCTAGTTCCCTGGAAACCGCTGTAGCCGCAGCCGAGCGGCCCCGTATTCCGGGCGAGCCGGAACGTGCATTTCTCGTCGGAGTCGAATTTCGCAACCGTCCTCACGCCCGCTCCCAGGGCGGAGCCGAGGCGCAGGACGACTCTGCGCATAAGCCTGCGCGCATTCCTCCGCAGGCGCTTCAGGCTAAGTCCGCCGCCAAAACGCTGCATCTGGAAGCCGAAGACCACGCCGTGCCGTTCAACGCCGAGGAGTCGCTTGCGGAACTGCGTGAGCTGACCACAAGTGCCGGCGCGGTGGTCGTGGGAGAGGTCCTGCAGCGGCGCGACCGTCCGGACCCGGCGACCTTGATTGGGCGTGGCAAGGTGGAAGAGATTGCTGCCGCCGCCAAGATGGCTGACGCCGGCGTGCTCATCTTTGACCACGAACTATCGTCCTCCCAACTGCGCAATCTGGAGCACGAATTCCATTGCCGCGTGGTCGATCGCACCCAACTGATTCTCGATATCTTTGCCCGCCACGCGCGTACTCGCGAAGGCCAGCTTCAGGTGGAACTGGCGCAGCTTGAGTACATGCTGCCGCGGCTCGGCGGCCGAGGTGCGGAGATGTCTCAGCTCGGCGGCGGCATCGGTACCCGCGGACCGGGCGAAACCCAGCTTGAAACCGACCGGCGCAAGATTCATCGCCGCATCAAGCGCGTCAAGGAACAGATTGAGGATGTGCGCCGCATTCGTGGACAGCAACGTCAGCGCCGCGAAAGCATTCCCGTTCCGGTGGTCGCCTTGGTCGGCTACACCAATGCAGGCAAGTCCACGCTCTTCAATGCCCTCACCAACGCAGGCGTCGTCGAAAGCGCGCGCATGTTTGCCACCCTTGACCCGACCCTGCGCTCCGTGACCTTGCCTTCCCGCCGCGAGGTGCTGCTGTCCGATACCGTAGGCTTCATTCGTAATCTGCCCACCACCCTGGTCTCCGCCTTCCGGGCCACTCTGGAGGAGGTGCAGCGCGCCGCCATTCTGCTGCAGGTCACCGACGCTACCAGCCCCACCGCCGCCGAGCAGATGGCGCAGGTCGAGTCTGTACTGCGCGATCTCGATGCCTTCGATAAGCCGCAGATCCACGTGCTCAACAAAATCGATCTCTTCGATGAGCCTACTCGCGCCACCCTCAAGGACACCGCGGACAATGTGCACATCTCCGCCGCTCGTGGCCTTCATCTCGAGCGCCTGCTCGCCGCCGTCGATGCGCATCTCGATCAGGACCCGATTGAGCGCGTCCGTCTGCGAGTCCCGCAGTCGGATGGCAAGGCGCTGGCGCAGCTAGAGTCGCGCAGCGTGATTCTCTCGCGTCAGTACGTTGAAAACGAAACTGTCGAACTGGAGGTCGACGCCCCCGAGTCTCTGCTCCGGCGGCTCCGCCGATTTGTGGTGGCGCCGGCGCACCAGGCCAAGGCGCGCCGAAAGTCTGCAGGCGAAAAAAAGAGCAGTCCGCCCTCTGATTGCAGGGTTTAGCTCTGCCATGCGGAGTGCTTGCGCCCGGCTACGGACATTGGGCGGCAAATCGTATAAGATTCTTCTTGCAATTGCGCTCCAAAGAAAATTAAATGGGCCTGTGGGTGAGGAGCGGTGTTACTTTCCTCAGCCGCAGGCCCATTCGATCCGGATTGGATCGAAGGCGATGTGTGCTATGGTAGCGCTATCGCGCCGCCAGTCAAGAAAGATCGAAAGCACGTCCTGTTTCTTCCCCGTTTTTTAACCAAAATGGGTCAAATTTAAAACACGATCGGCAAACATTTGACAGTGCCGCCTCGCGAGTGGTAGCCTCGGATATCGTTTAAATCCCTACACTTCGCGGCTGTCACTCACGATATTGAGATGGAAATTTTAAGACAATTAGGTGAACTACTGCTCGGCGCCATCCCCACCGTGGTGCTACTCTTTGCCCTCTATGGCCTTTATCACTTCATCGTGCACAAGCCGTTAGAGGCCATGTTGGCCGAGCGCCGGAAACGTACCCAAGGGGCAATTGAGCAAGCGCGCGCCGATATCGCTGTCGCCGCTCAACGTGCCGCTGAGTATGAAACGCGTCTCCGCGAAGCCCAGTTGGCCGTATTTAAGGCTCTGGATAATCGCCGCAAGCAGGCCACCGAGGCCCGTGCCGCCGCCGTCGCCGAGGCCCGTCAGCGCGCCCAGCACCAGATTGCGCTGGCCAAAGCCGATATCCAGAAGGATGTCAACGCCGCCCGCGCCACGCTACAAACCGACAGTGACCGCATGGCCAACCAGATTATTCACTCTATCCTTCAGTCCGCCGGTCTTGGTCCGGCTGCCGTCGTGGGCGGGTAATTCATAATGTCGAAACATATCCGCATCCCTATTCTTGCTCTCGGCCTCTTGTTGGCCTCGAATATCTTGGTTGCCCAGTCCAGTTCCCAGGAGCCAGTCGCGGCCACCGTCAGCTCGCAACCTGCCGCTGTCGCCCAGACGACAGCCATCCAAAAGGCAGATGCAGCCCCACGCGAGGAGGAGGAGGAAGAGAACGCCGCGTTCAAGTACTCTGGCGTCGTGAGGAAGGCAGCATCACTCACCGGCCTCTCGAAAGAGGCTATGTTCTGGGTTTTCACGATTATCAACTTTACGATTCTTGCCTCCGCTTTGGGCTGGATCGTTCGCAAAGTGCTTCCCCAAGGCTTCGGTCCCCGCACTACTGAAATCCAAAAAGCGATTGCAGAGGCTCGCAAGGCCAGTGCCGACGCCAGTGCGCGCCTCAGTGCGATCGAAGGACGCCTCTCTAAGCTTGACGCCGAGATCGGCAACATACGCACCGCCGCCGAGGCTGATTTCAGCATCGAGGAGCAGCGCATCAAGGCCGCCGCCGAGCAGGATGCCAAGAATGTGATCGCCGCCGCCGAACAGGAGATCGCCGCCGCCGCGCGCACCGCGCAACGCGAGCTCAAGTCTTTTGTCGCCGATCTTGCAGTCGATCTCGCAGAGAAGAAAATCAAGGTGGATGACACGACCGATCAGGCGCTGGTGCGCAGCTTCGCCGCCCAACTCGGAAAGGATGGTCAATAATGGCAGCCGTATCCAGCCGTTACGCCCGTGCTTTGGCCGATGTGATGGCTGACGCCAATCTGGATGCTCCCAAAGTCGCCGAGCAACTTCATTCCCTGGTCGCCGCCTTTGAAGAAAGCCGCGAGTTGCGCGAAGTCTGGGAGTCGCCCGCGATCCCAGTCGAGCAGAAGCACAAGGTTCTGGACGCGCTTACCGCACGCCTCGGCGTCACAGCTCGTCAGCTTCGCAACTTCATCGCCGTCCTGATTGATCAGGATCGCATTTCGCTGTTGCCTGAAATCTCCAAGCTATTCGACATCGAACTCAATCACCGCATCGGACGGGTTGACGCGGTGATTGTCAGCGCGCGTGAGATGGCTCCCGGGCAGCGCGATACATTACTAGCCGAGCTCTCCCGTCTCACCGGAAAGACCATCTTGCCGCATTACGCGATGGATTCAACGTTGATCGGCGGCGTTACGGTTCGGGTTGGTAGCACAATTTACGACGGTTCAGTGCGCGGCCAGTTGCAGCGCATTCGCCAGCAGTTGACGGAAAATTAGCTTTACCAAGCGCCGGAACTTTCTCGGCGCGGCAGCAACCGGGGACGCGAGTCCCTGCAGAGTTCGCGATCGATACGCTAGTGATAGATTTCCAATTTGAGTGCCCTGCCGGCAATCCCAGGCGGTGGTAGCTGAGAGTAAAAATGGCCCAGATTAAAGCAGACGAGATTACCCAGCTCATTCGTGAGCAGATCGAAAACTACGAAAGCAAGATCACCGTCGATGAAGTTGGCACCGTGATCTCCGTTGGCGACGGCATCGCCCGCATTCATGGCTTGGATAAGGTCATGGCTGGCGAACTGCTCTCTTTCCCGCACGGCATCGCAGGCCTTGCCATGAACCTCGAAGAGGATCAGGTCGGCTCCGTGCTGCTCGGTGAAGCCACCGAGATCAAGGAAGGCGACGAGGTCAAGCGTACCGGCAGAATCATGAGCGTGCCGGTCGGCGATGCTCTCATTGGCCGCGTGGTTAACGCCCTCGGTCAGCCCATTGATGACAAGGGTCCCATCGTCACCAACAACTTCAATCCGGTGGAACGCATCGCCCCCGGTGTCATTGACCGTCAACCGGTGCGCGAGCCCATGGCTACCGGCCTCAAGTGCATCGATGCCATGATTCCCATCGGTCGCGGCCAGCGCGAACTGCTGATCGGCGACCGCCAGACCGGCAAGACCGCGATTGCCATCGACACCATCATCAATAACAAGGGTGGCGATCTCATCTGCGTTTACGTCGCCATCGGCCAGAAGCGTTCCACGGTCGCCCAGGTCGTCAAGACTCTGGAAGAAGCTGGTGCCATGGCCTACACCGTCGTGGTCGTAGCTTCGGCCTCTGATCCAGCGCCGCTGCAATACATCGCGCCCTACTCCGGCACCGCTATCGCCGAATACTTCCGCGATACCAAGCGCCACGCCCTGATTATTTACGACGATCTTTCCAAGCACGCCGCCGCCTATCGTGAAATCTCCCTGTTGCTCCGCCGTCCTCCGGGGCGCGAAGCCTATCCTGGCGACGTCTTTTATCTTCACTCCCGTTTGCTGGAGCGCTCCAGCAAACTCAATGCCGAGCTTGGCGGCGGTTCGATTACTGCGCTGCCCATCATTGAGACCCAGGCGGGCGACGTCTCGGCATATATTCCGACCAACGTCATCTCCATCACCGACGGTCAGATCTTCCTGGAAGCCGATCTGTTCAACTCCGGCGTACGTCCAGCTGTCAACGTCGGCATCTCGGTTTCGCGCGTCGGATTCTCAGCCGCCGTCAAGGCCATGAAGCAGGTCGGTTCCAGCCTCAAGCTCGAACTCGCGCAGTACCGCGAACTGGCTGCCTTCGCGCAGTTCGGCTCTGATCTTGACAAGGCCACGCAGGCCCAGTTGAATCGTGGCGCGCGTCTGGTCGAACTGCTCAAGCAGGGACAATTCGATCCGCTTCCTTTCACCCATCAGGTCCTGTCGATCTACGCCGGCACCAACGGCTTTCTCGATGACCTGGCGCTGGAAGATATCCGCCCCTTCGAGAAAGCTCTGTATGCCTACGTCGAAACCTCCAATCCCGCCCTCTTCAAGAACATCGCGGACAAAAAGGCTCTCAACGACGACATCAAGGCCGATATCGCCAAGACCATTAAGGAAGCAAAGGAACGCTTCCTTGCCGAGCGCCACGCTACCGTGGCTGCTCACTAACGGGCAACTGCCAGAGTGAACGAATATGCCTAACGTTCTGGACATCCGGCGTCGTATCCGCAGTGTGAAGAGCACGCGGCAGATTACCAAGGCCATGAAGATGGTCTCTGCCGCCAAGCTCCGTCGCGCTCAGGAACGCGCCCTGGCCGCCCGCCCCTACGCGGAAATGCTGACCAGCGTGCTGCGCTCGCTCAATCAGCGCGCCGACGTAATCGATCCCGAAACCGGCAAGGCAAAGCATCCCTTGCTGGAGACCCGCGAGGAACGCAACATCGTTCTCGTCGTCGTCACCGGCGATCGTGGTTTGGCCGGGGGCTTCAACTCCAACCTTCTCAAGGCGGCCCAGCGCTTCCTTGACACTAAGACCGGCATCAATGTGGATATCGAGTGTATCGGCCGCAAGGGCCGCGACTACTTCCGCCGCCGTTATCCCGCGCAGCCCGCCAGCGAAGCGCGCAGCGCGGTGGTACGGGTCACCGGCGAGCACATCGGGATCCTCAAGGTGCCGCAGTTCAGCCACGTCTCGCCGATCGCCGAAGATCTCATCGAGCGCTACACGGATCACGAAATCGATGCCGTCTATGTGCTCTTCAATGAGTTCAAGTCGGTCATCGCGCAGCGCCTGGTCGTCGAGCAGGTTCTGCCCATCAGCGCCATTGGCGAACGCGACATCGAGCAGGCAATCGAGCAGTCCAGGGAAGAGCGCGAGCGTGCCGCGGAAGCCGCAACCACCGCCGGCGTCGGCCTCCAGGCGCAGGACACCAGCGAGATCGACATGCACGCCGCTGGCTTTGGCGTCTCGCAGGTGGACTACATTTACGAGCAGCCCGGCCCGCTATTGTTCCGCGCCCTGCTTCCCAAGTACGTCATCGCGCAGATGTATCGCGCCATGTTGGAGTCTGTAGCCGCCGAACACGCCGCACGCATGACCGCGATGGATTCTGCCACCAATAACGCTGGTGATCTGATCGACTCACTCACGCTCACGATGAACCGCGCCCGTCAGGCCGCGATCACCAAGGAAATCATCGAGATCGTCAGCGGAGCCGCAGCACTGTAACACAGGCTCGCGCGCAAGCGAGAGCCAACGAATTCAGCTCCAGGGCTTTCATCTTCAAGGTTCACCTTGAAACATTGAAATCTCGAAACTTTGAAACTAGGTTTTGCTCATATGCCTGAAAACATTGGACACGTTATTCAGATCTCCGGACCCGCCGTGGACGTGCAGTTCACCGAGGCCAAGATCCCGCTTATCTACACCGCCCTTCGCGTCGTCAGCGATGGCTTCAAAGTTCCTCAGCCCATCAACGTCATCTTAGAGGTGCAGCAGCACCTTGGTGAAGGCCGCGTGCGCTGCGTCGCCATGGAAGCCACCGAAGGCATGGTTCGTGGCATGAACGCCATCGACCTCGGCGGTCCCATCAGCGTTCCCGTTGGCCGTGAAACCCTGGGACGCGTCATGAACGTGATCGGCGAACCGGTCGATAACCTCGGGCCTATCGCGTCGGAAACCCGCATGCCGATTCATCGCTTGGCTCCGGCCTTTGATGAGCAGTCCACCCGCGCCGAAATGTTCGAGACCGGCATCAAGGTCATCGATCTGATCCAGCCCTTCCTCAAGGGCGGCAAAATTGGACTCTTCGGTGGCGCCGGTGTGGGCAAGACGGTCGTCATCCAGGAGCTCATCAACAACGTTGCCAAGCAGCACGGCGGCTACTCGGTCTTTGCCGGAGTCGGCGAGCGCACCCGTGAAGGCAACGATCTCTGGCTCGAATTCCAGGAGTCCGGCGTCATCGTCGCAGGCGATCCGTCCAAGTCCAAGGCCGCGCTTATCTACGGCCAGATGACCGAGCCTCCAGGGGCACGTTTGCGCGTCGCCCTCACCGGCCTCACCGTCGCCGAGCACTTCCGCGACGCCGAGGGCGCCGATACCCTGCTGTTCATCGACAATATCTTCCGCTTCACCCAGGCTGGCTCGGAGGTTTCCACCCTCCTCGGCCGTATGCCGTCGGCTGTGGGATACCAGCCCAACCTGGCCAGCGAAATGGGCGAGTTGCAGGAGCGCATCACTTCCACCAAGAAGGGATCGGTCACCTCGGTGCAGGCCATCTATGTGCCCGCCGACGATTTAACCGATCCGGCTCCGGCCACCACCTTTGCTCACCTCGATGCCACCACGGTGCTCAACCGCGCCCTGACGGAAATCGGCATCTATCCCGCCGTCGATCCCTTGGCCTCCACCTCGCGCATTCTCGATCCGCGCGTCGTCGGTCAGGATCACTACGATGTCGCGCAGAGCGTCAAGCGAACCCTGCAGACCTACAAGGATCTTCAGGACATCATCGCCATTCTCGGTATCGACGAACTCTCGGAAGATCAGAAGCTCACGGTGTCGCGCGCCCGCAAGGTCCAGCGCTTCCTCTCGCAGCCCTTCCACGTTGCCGAGCAGTTCACCGGCTTCCCCGGCAAGTACGTCAAGGTCGCCGATACCGTACGCAGCTTCAAGGAAATCATCGACGGCAAGCATGATGCCATCCCCGAGCAGGCCTTCTACATGAAGGGCTCCATCGATGAAGTTCTCGAAGCCGCCGAGCAGATGAAAGCGAAGGCGTAAGAAATACGGGTTCGCCGGTCGGGTCAGCTTTTGGACCCGACCGGCGGCCCAGGACATCCCATGGCAGACACTATCGAACTCGAAATCGTCACTCCCGAGCGCCTGGTCGTAAAGGATCGCGCGGAAGACATTCAGATTCCCGGACTCACTAGTTATCTCGGAATTCTTCCCGGCCACGCGCCCCTCATCACCGAGCTCGCCGTCGGCGAAATCTCCTACACCAACGCTGGCAACACCACTCGTCTCTCCGTGGCTTGGGGCTTTGCCGAGGTGCTTCCCGACAAGGTCACCATCCTCGCCGAAACCGCCGAACTCGCCGAGGACATCGATGTGCCTCGCGCCGAGGCTGCCCGCGACCGTGCTCAGCAGCGTCTGAAGCAAGCCGACGAGGGCACCGCATACGAGGAAGCCGCGGCCGCTCTGGCTCGTGCCGAAGCCCGCCTCGCCGTCGCCAAAAAACAATAATTCTCAGATTTGCGACCCCAATAAGCCTCGGAGCAATCCGAGGCTTATTTGATTTTGAAACGTGTCAGCTTTTTTGGTTCCAAAGGTGTCATTTCGAACGCAGGGAAGAATCCCCGCACTGCCAAAATCTCCCGCGCGGTCCCGGGCTCCCCAGCCGTCATCGATTCTTCCGTCGCCCTTTTTAACAAACGAATCCACCTCTGATACACTCAACGGTTTGCCGGGCCGCACTTCCGCCGGCGCAAGGAGTACCCCCATGACTATCGAAACCATCGGCGTCGTTGGCGCTGGAACCATGGGCAACGGCATCGCTCACGTCGCGGCCAGAGCTGGCTTTAACGTCATCCTTGTCGAAGTGGAGCAGCGTTTTCTGGACCGTGGCCTCGCCACCATCGCAAAAAACATGGCCCGCGAGGTGGAGAAGTCCAAGCTCACCTCCGTCGAGCGTGATGCCGCGCTTGCCCGCATCCACCCAGCCCTCTCGCGTGACGATCTGGCCGCCTGCCAACTCGTCATCGAAGCCGCCAGCGAGCGCCTTGAGGTCAAACAGCAACTCTTCCAGCAGCTCGATCAGCTCTGCCCGCCCGAAACCATCCTCGCCTCCAACACTTCCTCCATCTCCATCACCAAGCTCGCTGGACAAACCAAGCGCCCCGACCGCGTCATCGGCATGCACTTTTTCAATCCGGTCCCGGTCATGAAGCTGGTGGAGGTGATCCGCGGCTTGGCCACTGGCGCTGACACCTGCGCCACCGTGATGGCCATCGCTGAGCGCCTCGGCAAAACCCCGGTCCAGGTCAATGACTCCCCCGGTTTTGTCAGCAATCGTATTCTTCTGCCCATGATCAACGAGGCAATCTACACCCTGATGGAAGGTGTCGCAACCCCCGAGGCTGTTGATGAGGTCTTCAAATTGGGCATGGCGCACCCCATGGGTCCGCTCACCCTGGCCGACTTTATTGGCCTCGATATCTGCCTCGACGTTCTGCGCGTGCTGCACAGCGGACTGGGTGATCCGAAGTATCGTCCCTGCCCGCTACTGATCAAAATGGTGGATGCCGGCTGGCTTGGCCGCAAGTCCGGTCGTGGCTTTTACAAATACGAGTAACTCGGACACCAGCCGTGCACCCCGGTTGTCCGCCGCTCGCTGGAGCAGATAAAATCGCTGCGCAAGGAAAATGGCTTCCATGTCCTCTTCTGCTACTGCTACACCATCCTCCAAGCCTGAACGCCTGCCATTGCTCTTCGCGCTCTTCGCCCTTCTGCTCGGAGCCGGTTGCGGCGCGCTCCATCTATTGGCGGAGACCACAGATCAGCTTGACGCCACCGTCTCAGCGCTGGCCGTCGTCATGGCTACTATGCTGCTCGGCATGTTGCGTCCGGCGCGCCCTTGGCGATGGGTTTTGCTTGTCGGTGTTCCTGTGCCGCTGGCGATTTTGATCGCCACTTTCGTCATCCCTACCGCCCATTTCACTCGCGCCACCATCGCCGGATCCGTGCTCGTCTGCCTGCCCGGTTTTGCCGGTGCCTATGGCGGATCGCTGTTGCGCCGCAAAATCGCGGAGATATTCTTCGAAGGCAAAGCGTAACTCTGCCGCGCATAAGAATGCCCTCGCGATGCGAGAGCATTCTGGATCTTGTCTCCGGTTAGCGCCTGCTATCAGGCTCTCCCATTCCGTGCGAACTAGCTTTCCTGAGCTTGCTGTTCCAGCTCTCCGCGCTCCTGCTTCTCCTGGCAGGCGATGCAATGCCGAGCCCAGGGAACCGCCTCCAGGCGCCGCTCATTGATCTCGTTGCCACACTGTTCGCACTCCCCATAGGTGCCTTCCGCAATGTTGGAGAGCGCGTGTTCCACCATCTGCAGAAACTGTCGGTCATTGTTGCTGCGCGCAAACAGAAACTCCTTTTGATAGGAACTCGCAGCGCGATCGGCAATGTCCTGCGCGGAGTCTGTCATCTGCGCGGCGCGGCCGTCTTCCTCGGTTCGGGCAACGCTTTCGCGCAAGTTCAACCGTCTGGTCTCCAGCACTTTCCGGTAGTGTTCAAGTTTTTGTTTGTCCATAATTTCAGCTCGCTCTTCAGAGCCCTCACCGTCTACTATTTGCCACAAACCAAGAAGGATATGCGTAACCGGCTCAGCGGTCAATCCATTGCTGCACCACAATTTCGTTCTCGCGCAGATTTAGGATGCGACAAAAGGACGACTAGTAATACGGAATTACGCAAAGGTGCCGGACTTCATCAAAAAAGCGACCCGTTTGGGGTCGCTTTCCGAAAGAGGCAAGGGAGGGTGGGATCGATAGGCAGGAAAAGATTTGATGCTGCTCCCAAAGTCAGAGCAGTTAAGAGAAGTTGTCGTTCTTGTGAGGGACATCCATTTGGGTTTACGGCCTCTTTGTTACTTCCTTATGATGCACGTTCCGGGCCAGTGAAGCAGAATTCGTACGCCCTCATCAAAAAAATATCTAACCCATTAACCTGAGAAGGATTTAGGTGCAGCTAAGATTTAGATCCGTGCAATTTCTCTCAAGCATCCAGGGCGAACCTCGCACAACGCAGTATACGGATACCACTATTTAGCAAGACAAGTCTTCTTTTTATCGTTATCCTGCTCTTCCATCATCTTCATCTTGTTAAGAAGAGCCTTATAACTCACCTTCAGAATCTTCGCCGCTTGTCGGCGGTTCCACCGCGTCTCATTCAGAACCCGTTCAATGGCCTTGCGTTCCGCATCCATGGCCGCACGACGCCCGATTTCCAGCAGCGAGAGCGAGGAATGCTCGGGCTCAGCCGCAGGAATGCTCATCGCTGAGTGTCCCGGACGCGAGTTTTCCTGGGCCGTGGCGCTTCTGACTGGCTCCCAATCCGGACTCAAGTTCCCGCTCGGCGACAAAATTACCGGCTTGTGGGTCGAAAGTTCACGAATGATCTGCGGTTCATTGCCCACAATCACGTAGCGCTTCACCAGGTTCTCCAGCTCGCGAATGTTGCCTGGCCAGCCGTACTCGATCATCCGGTTCACCGCGTACTCGCTGAATGGCGGGGGCTGCTTTCCATAGTATTCGCTGTACTTGCGCAGGAAAAAGTCGAGGAAGATGGGAATCTCCTCTTGCCGCTCCCGCAGCGGTGGAATGTGAATCGTCACCACGTTCAGCCGGTAGAACAGATCCTCGCGGAACATGCCTTCTTCTACCGCCCGTTCCAACTGTTTGTTGGTGGCTGCCAGCACCCGGACATCGACCGCAATATCGCGCTTTCCTCCCAGCCGGGAGAACTCTCCGTCCTGCAGCACGTGCAGCAGTTTGGCCTGCAGTGCCGGATGCAATTCACTGATTTCGTCGAGGAAAATCGTGCCCCCGTGAGCCAGATCAAACTTGCCCAGCTTCTGGCGGTTGGCTCCGGTAAAGGCCCCCGGTTCGTATCCGAATAGCTCGCTCTCCAGCAACTCGTGCGGAATTGCCGCGCAGTTCACCTTCACAAATGGCTTCTCGCGGCGCAACGAATGGGAGAACACCATGCGCGCCACCACTTCCTTGCCGGTGCCGCTCTCGCCCCGAATCAGCACTGTGGCATTGGTCTCCGCCACGTGCTCAATGGTGTTCTTGACCTCCTCCATCTTGGGACTGGTGCCGAACAACATGCTGAAGTCGCTTTGCCGCCGAACCTGATCCCGGAGTTGGGTCACCTCGCTGGTCAGCCGTTGTCCGTCCAGCAGGTGAACCATCCGCTGATCCAGCGCAACCAGGTCAATCGGCTTTCCCAGGAAGTCATCGGCTCCCAGCTTGGAGGCGCGAAAGATCATCTCCGGCGTACCGCTGCTGGCGATCAAAATGATGGAAACCTCAGCCTTGACTTGCTTCAGCCTCTCCAGCGTCTCCATCTCGTCCATCCCGCGGGCATCTGCATCCAGCAGCACCACCGCAGGGTCGAATACCCGGAACATTCGAATTGCTTCGTCGCCCGTCAAGGCGGAACTCACGTCGAAGCCGCGCCGCAGCAGGTGTGCGCTCAAAAAGCTTGACTGGGCACGGTCATCGTCCACGATCAAAACTCTGGTTCTAGTGGATCCCTGCATGGTGACGCCCTTCCGCAACCATAATGTCGAGCCGCTGAATCAGCTTGGCCAATCCGGTGACCAGCTCCCGGTATAGATGCCTTTTCTGAGTCGCGCGCAGCCTGAAAGTGGCCCACGAGTACATATCACCTGAACGGGTATTCTAGCCCAAGTCTTAGAATTGGTACAAATCTATCAATTATGAGTATTTTTTACCCCGAACATGGTAGCTGCCCACTATCCGGAGTTCAGTCCGCACGCACGCAACACAGGCTGGCATCAGCCAGCCTGTGTTGCGTCAAACCTTGCGCCAACCGTCACGCAAAACCCAGAAACGCTCGATTTCAGTTATTGATGACCGTGCGAACCTTGCCCGGACCGGGCATGAAGTGATATGGCGGCCAGGGGCCGGTCAGCGAGATCTCCACGTCTTTAAACTGGCGCAGCGCATTCGAATACCGGCTCTGGTACTTCTCCACCCCGTCGGAGTCAATCAGGTGCGCAATGTCCAGCACGATCCCGATGTCCACCTTTTTACAGGAAACCTCCTCCTGCAGTGGATTCAACAATTTGCTCACCTGCACGGAAAGCGCGCGGGCCCGTGACTGGCGCTCACGATCGCGACTGGCCTGTACCTTCAATCGGCACAAGTATTCACCACCCGCTTTATGCGGCAGTACTTGCAGCACTTCGGCGACCGCAGTTCCTTCGCGGACCGTGACCTTGATGTGCATTTCGCTCTTGCCGCGTAGCTTGGCAATGGAATCCGCAAAGGTTTTCTTGTTATTCCGGATTGCCTGGCGCAGGGCTTCGTCGGATTCAAATACTGTACCGAACTTGAAAGGCAGCAGGGTCGCCACCTTAAAGCATTCGCTCACAATGCGCGCGTGTTGCATGGCTGCTTGGGGAGTCAGCGGTTCGCCGTGAGCAACTTCGCTCACGATCACCACAAACTCGCCACAGGGAAATCCCCGAACCGGGTTTGCATTCACGCCTTTGAGAGACTCGATGAGAAACGGCCGACGAACCCGGCCTTGCTGAAAGTTCGCCTGTTCGCTGATGCAGTATGCGTACCACGCCATCTTCAGCTCTCCACGGATTCCCGGCGGGGGTCGCTCCGGGGGATCACGACCAGCTTCAACTATCTTGAAAACTTCTTCGGGGATGTATCTGTCGGGGGAGGCGGTTCATAACCATCCTGTAACTTTGCTGCCAGCTCTGCGGCGGTCCAGCCTGATCCAGTGTCTGTTGCGGTCCCAGAGCGTTCCTCTTACTGCCCGCGTGCCAGTTCATCGAGGAGTCTGCTTTCTGGAGTCCAACCCACAGCTTGAGCCTATTGATTACAGCTAACTACGGTGGTTCTTACCTTCCTAATCCTAAGCCGAATTGCTGAATTTAGCAACCCAAAGTAGAAAAATTGTCATTGAGTGGGGGCTCATCCGTTTCACTGCTGGGGGCGGCACCGGCCGCCTCATCTGCATCTAATGCAACACGGTTCTGCCGAAGCGGAACCAAGGCCGCATGGCATATTCATCGCAGTTCCCTGAATTCGAGCCGTTGGAGCGTTTCGCTGTCGAGGTCTTCTCGGAGTTGAACGAGCACACCATCGTACGGCGCAGCCGCGAGGTCAACGTGTTGCTCCGCATGAGCATGTTGGCCGGACTCGAGATGGAACTCGGCTCCACCCTGAGCATGATCTGCGATATGGCCGCCGAGATTGTCACCTTCATGCGCGGTGCGGTCTACTTCTGGGAGGAAGACGGCGAGGTGATGCACGTCCGCGTCACCAGGAACATGCCTGGGCCGGACGAAAGTACCTTCGCCCGCGCCAACGTTCTCAATTATTGGGCCGCCAAACTGGGACGCCCCTTGCTCCTCACCCGCCATTGTCAGGCCGAGGCCGACGCCCTGCTGCAATCGATGGAAGCCGCCAGTGTCCTCGTGGTGCCACTTTTCGTGCGCAACCGCGTCATGGGCTCGCTGCAACTGTTTGGCGAGCGTACCGATAGCTTCACCCGCGAAGATGCTCAACTCCTTTGGATACTCTCCCTTGTGGCCGAAAGCATGTTGGCTCGCGACTACTCCAATGAGACTCTGCTGCGCTTTGCCTTCACCGACTTCCTCACCGGCCTCAAGACCCGAGGCTACTTCGAGCAGCAACTCGACATGGAACTGGCGCGCGCCGAGCGCCGTGGTACCCCCGTGGCGGTTCTCATGATCGACATCGATCATTTCAAGCGCCTCAATGACACCCATGGCCACCACGCCGGTGACATCGTTTTGCGCGATGTCGCTGCCATCCTAACCCACGATCTGCGCGAGATCGATATCGCCGCCCGCTATGGCGGAGAGGAGTTCATCCTGCTGCTGCCCGAGACCGATCTTCAGGGCGCCAAACTCGTCGCTCAGCGCCTGCGCGCTGCGGTCGAGCAAGCCAGCTTTTTCACCGGGACCGCCGGCAATTCCGAGCACATTACCATCAGCATCGGCGTGGCCTTGTTCCCTGAGGAAGCCCGCTTCAAACGCGACCTCCTCGAAGCCTCCGATACCGCGCTCTACGAAGCCAAATCTCAGGGCCGCAACCGGGTCGTCCTCTACTCAGAGATCAAGAGCCACCGCGAAGCCTCATAACTTTGCGCGCCGCCCTGACCGTGCGAGTTTTTGGGCCGCTACTCGATCCGCATGTCGCTGTCGTAATCCACCACCAGGAACTTTTCCGTTGCGTGCACCTGACGGATGTCGAGGCGTTCCAGCGTCAAGGGAAAGCCGCTCGTCTCGGTGGACTTCGTCAGAATCTCCCGCAGCACGGACGCCGCGTTGATCTTGATACTGGCGGGCACTTTGTGGCTAAGAAACGGCGATAGGATGAAATTCAGCTCCGACGAATCACTCAGACGATCCAGTCGCGCATCGGTCACCCCGATCGTCTCACCCTCTGCGCTCGGAGCCAGCGAGATCACCGTGTTCATCGACACCGGAAAACCAATGCAGTGCCCGGCGATTTCCCTGCCATACTTGCCGCCGGTGTGCACCCGCACCAGGATGCGCTCTCCCGAAAAGGAGAGATGCGGATCTTCGGTGTAAAGATTGCAAGCCGAGTGCGCGTCGCCGCGCAGGTAATAGCGCTGATCGACGGTACTGAAGAGTCGAGCCTTCAACGTGCGCTCCAGCGCCCCGGAGGAAACTTTGAACTGTCCCGCCTCACAGACCGGAGCGCAGCACAGTAACAGACAGCAGAATAACAAAGCAGAACGAATTGGCATGGTCTATTAGGAAGAGCCGCTCCCATCGCAACGCGATTCAGCGTGCATGATACAGTGCACATCGCGGTTGCATATTGGCGAGGAACTCTCAATCAAGCATACTCTTTTCGCACTCACTCCTGCCGGCCCATCCGTTCCATCCTGGGTCCGGAAACCTGGGTCCGGAATCCGCCGGATGAATCGGACAAAGTTGCGCAGAACAACCGGTCCATTGCCTTGCCAACCATTGCCTTACAAACCATTAGCTCATGCAACAAAATTGCTGGTTTGCCTGTAACCATCCAGCCTATGGTTTTCCTATTCGTCTCCCCTATCGTCGTACGCCCGGCGCGAGCGGAATTGCAGCTTCGGGTCGCTGGTTGGAAGGATTCGCACCGTATGTTGTCCCACCGTTTGCTGCGGCAGCACGTAGGTCAGCACATATCCGCTATGCAAGTCATCGAGAATCATGCGCAGAGCCGCCGCAACATCTTGTCCTGGCCCGAAGCTCAAGCCGCCCGTGCTCGCGGCAAGATAGTCCAGAATCACATCTCCCTTGCCCGCGGAGGATTTGCGCGAGCGCGAGTTGACCGAGTAGATGGCCGACTGCAGATTCTGAGCCGCCTGCAGTGCATCGCTTGCCGAGTGCATGCTAATGGTATCGATGCCATCAGAGAACAGAACCATTGCCGGACGCGACTCGGAATCACGGTTCTCCTGCAAAATCTCTGACGCTTGCAACAGCGCGTCATACAACGGTGTCGCCCCGTTCGCGCGTAGCGCGCTCAGCTTCACCTGGGCTGCTTCTCCACGGCAGTTCCGCGCGCAAAGCAGTTGCGGGCGCAGTCCGCCAAACGCCAGAATCGAAACTCTGTCCCGCTCTCCCCACGTCGAGTCTTCGATAAAGTTTGTTACCTCTGCGATCTCGGCGGGGATCTGCGATGCGACTGAGTCGCTGGCGTCAAGCAGGACCACCAAGTCCAGCGGACTCTCCGACGCTGAGCGGAAGCTGCGGAATTGGCGGATGATCGATCCATTGTCAGCCACCGCAACATCGGAAGAGTGCAGCGCCTTGATGACGTGACCCTGACGATCCGACGCGGCGAAGGCGAGCCGCACTTCGTTCGCACTGCTTCGAATCGTATATCCGGTTTCGTCCGCAGAGTAGAGAGGAATCGAGGACAGCACGACTGCCACCAACAATGCGAACAGGAAAAGTGCGATTCGGTTCTCGGTGGAAAGTTGCATTGCGGACTCCTCCGTTCATCCTTAGCGAACGGTTCTTTCGAGTCACGCATCAAGCCGGCTGTTGCCTTCCGAGGCGCCCATCCAGCCTGGAAAAAACGTCTCCATTTCCAGTTCTTGTTGCCCAAGTTTTTTGCCTGCACACAACGAAATGTTCTTCAGAGTTGCGGCAAATCATCCGTCAGGCCGCAGCCATGGCGAAGCAACTGCTTTCAGCAGAAAGCGGTACCTCGTAACATTCTGATTTTGGTGTCAGATCAGGCGATTGCTGCGATGAGAATTGGAAGGTAGAACAAAACCCCGGCTCCTGTGCACTCAGGTCCGGGGCTCTGGACTATCCGCGCTTTGCGCGAGTGGCAAAAGCTTCGCACATTCGTGCACGCTTGCAGTAGATTACCTTGTTGCGGACATCATGGAGGTCCGTGGAGGATTGCGCAATTCGTAGTTCACGCTGCGCTCCATCATCTTCGTCTCTAGTTCCTTTCGCGCCTGCTCGCGATCCCAATCTGCACGCAGTGTCATCTGCTGAATCACGAAACGCGATTTTGTTTTTTCATCATCAGCGAGAATGATGAGTTCGTTTTTGCGAATCAGAAATTCCATGTTTTCCGCCAGGGGAATGAACTCCTCAGTGTGTCGCCCCACAACTACATACACAACTTTGTCGCTCATCACCGTGTACTCAGGACAAGTAGCTGCAGTTGGCGCCTGAACGCCAGACATGGCGACCATAAAACTATGCTGCGCAGCACAGTCAGCCATCCGCATCTTGATCACGGTACCCTTGAAAGACCAATTCCCTTGTGCCTGCACAAGAGCTGCGGCACACATTACGAAGATGAACAGCACGCTAATGCGTTTCATTTTGTCCTCCCGTTTGACACCAAGCGCGGCCCGCTCCATTGGGCTGAGCAATCGAAACTTCGGATTGCTGGCGCGATGAGTCTGTTTTCTAAAACGGCTGATGCGTTGGTGTGGACTACAGGTTGGCAAAGCAAGAGGGCGCACTGATTCCCGGATCAGCACGAGTTATCTTCTTCTCTATTTGGAATTGCCTGACGGAAAGGGGTTCGATGCAGCCGGGAGAGGTGGAGGTACTGTTCACGCTGCTGGCGGAACGTCACCACCACGGGAGCGCACTTTCGTGCTGCTTCCGATTCGTATTCCAATGCTGTCTTCCAGCCGCTATGCTGCCACAGGTTGAACGCCGCCAGCTAAGGAAGCCGAGCACGAGTTCAAATTTTGCGTACAGGTCCCGGATAATTCATAAGTTTACGATCATTGGTGAGCAGGGTGATGCCCTCGACCATGGCTTGGGCTACAAGGATGCGATCAAAAGGATCCTTGTGCACCGATGGCAGTTGGTCGACGTTGACGGCGTGTTCGCTGGTGATGGGCAGTTCAGTATAGCCGTTATCCAGTAACCCGCGGCGCAGTAGCCTCGCGTCTACCCGAAAGTCCTCCCGCCCGAGACTGTTTTTGATGGTAATCTCCCACAGGCTGGCCGCACTGAAAAACAGTTCGTTTTTTGGCTCCTGTATCAAAAGGCGCGCGGGCTTCGGTAGTTTCTTCGACTCGTGAGCGGTCCAGATCAGCAACTGAGTGTCTATTAGCAGTTTCATTCCTCACCATTGAACATCTTCTCGATTTCAGTGCTGCCCATTTCGTTGAAATCATCAGGTATCAAGAATTGTCCGGCAAGAAAATCAAACCGATTTACCTGCTTGCCAACTGGCGCATCCAACGCTACCACCTTGACCATGGGCTTACCCGCCTTGGCGATGATGAAGGGTTTCCCTTTTGCGGCCTGATCCACTAAGCGGGACAGCTGGGTTTTGGCTTCGTGGATGTTAATCGTGTTCATAAACGCCTCTATTTATTAAACTAAGTTCGCCTAGTTTAGTCCGTTGATTTGTAACTGTCAAGTTGTTTGAAACTGATGCGAGCTCTGTCATCCGGTCATCTTCATGGGAGTGAAACGGGAAGCCTCGCACTATCCGATGGTCGATATATCCAAAGGAAGTCCCGGGGCGCCTGCCATATCACCCTGGCATATCCTTTGACCTATCAGCGTTGCCATTCCAAGCCGGCATAAATCTGAGCCGCGGACTGCCACGTCCAAGACCGTGCGCAATTCGAAGGTGATCGCGATGGTGTTCACGGCTGATGCGTTGGTCGGGACTACAGGTTGGCAAAGCAAGAGGGCGCACTGATTCCCAGATCAGCACGAGTTATTTTTTTCTCTATTTGAAATTGTGACGAAACTAATCCTGAAGAGTGGAAGGTGCGAGGGGGAGACACGAGGCAAGTTGATCAGTCGCCGGTATTAGTATTCCCCCGCGAACTGTTCATTTGTACTTGAAAGAGCTGTTGAATTGCGCCGGTCAGCTCGGGGCGCCCCGGCATCTCCTTCAATTGCCGCGCCAGGGTCGCGGAGATGCGCTGCGTGATATGCGCAGAGAGCGTCTCCAGCGCAACTCTCTGATCTTCGGTGAACGGTCCGAACTGTTCCGTCAACACGTCCATCTCCTGCTGACAGATGAGTTCCAGGTTTTCGCGCATGGCTGAAATCGTGGGCAGGACCGACTCCGACAGAAGCTGGTTGCGAAATCCCGCAGCTTCTTCCGCAATGATTCGCCCTGCTAACGGCAACATGGCACGGCGCGACTCACGCTTGTCTATCGCGCTGCACAAATCATCCAGGTCGTAGGCAGTCACTCCATCCAATGTGCGGACATCTGAATCCATGGTACGGGGCACGGCCAGATCGACAATGACGAGGGGTCTATCCTTACGCTCGCGCAGCACAACTTCGAGTTCCTCTCGGGTCAGCAACACCCGCTGTGCGGCCGCGGAGACGACCACGTCAGCCCACAAGACCTGTTCCCAGAGACTTTCGATGTGGGCAGCCTTCACCTTACATTGCCTGACCAATTGCTGCGCGTGATCCCAACTGCGATTTACGACCGTGATCTCACCGGCTTCCGCGTTCTGAAACTCGCGCACCGCAGCCAGCGCCATTTGTCCAGCGCCCAAAATCACCACTCGCCGCGGGCGCAGGTCACCAAGCGATTCGCGGCACACGGCAATCGCCGCTTCCGCCACGGTGGTCATGCCTGAGGCAGCCCCAAGCTCCTGGCGCACCCGGCCTGCCACACTGAATGCCTTAGCCATCAACGCATCCAGAAAACGTCCGGTGGTGCTCGCTCTCTGGGCTTGCTGCCAAGCGGCAAGAAAAGAACTTGTCGCCTCGGGCTCACCGAAAACAGCAGAGTCCGTTCCCGACGCTACACGCAAGACGTGGGCTATGGCAGGATCACCCACCAGGCGATAGAAGTTCGACCATTCCACCAGTTTCAGATTGCTCGAACGAGTCAAGAATCGGAGGACAGAATTAGCCGCCTCGGAAGCATCCTGAGTCCAGACAAGAAATTCCGTACGATTGCAATTCGAAAGTACGATCACTTCGTCGATTGCATCCGAGCGCACCAGCGCCGTCAACGCTTCCGATTTCTGCGTGGAGTTCAGCAGAAAGCGCTCACGCATGGCCAGCTTGGCACTACGTAGACTTACGCCAATCACCACCAGAGTCGGTTCCACGGAAATTCTCCCTTGTTGAGGCACACGAAGGCCTGTGTACGGTAGTAGGGCACACGGATGGCCAAACGAGAGACAAAGATAGTGTTCGTATTTTCAAACAGTTAGAGATCTACCACGTGAGGACCGTTTGGCAGTCATTCTCTATCATGGGGAAATTGGCCCAACTGTGCGAACGATTCCGCATTCCTCGCACCTATCCGCCGGTGACGACAACCATCTGTTTCCGGCTGCGCGATTGAGCCGCGAAAGCAAAAAGAAGCGGCTGATTGAGCCGCTTCTTGTGGACACGATCCAGATCCCGCTACCCGCTGATTCAGTGAGGAGGAGTACTCACCTCTTCTTCTTCAGAATGCATCAGGCCGAATTTTTTCAGCTTGTAACGCAGGGCATCGCGGCTGATGTCGAGCAGTTTGGCTGCTTGGGTCTGGTTTCGATTCGCCTGCTGCATGGCCATTTCGACAAACGTGCGCTCAATCTCCTCCAGGCTCGTGCCGCCTTCCGGAATCGAGAGCTTGGGCAAGTTCTTGCCGTTGACCATCTGCGTCTCCGCTTGCGGGCTGAACCCCGAACCAGCGGCAACGTTACCTCCGGATGAAACTTCAAACGCCGTCAGGCTACTGAGAGGCGAACCCACCGAAAATGGCAGGTACACCGGACGCAGCATATCGTCGTCCTCCAGGATCATGGCTCGTTCGATCGCGTTTTTCAGTTCACGCACGTTGCCTGGCCAGTCATACTTCACCAAAAGGTCGCGGGTTTCAGGGGTAATGCCCCGCACGGACTTTCGGAAGCGCCTGTTGTAGCGTTCGATGAAGAAGTGCACCAGCGGCAGAACGTCTTCGCGGCGATCACGCAGGGGCGGCAGGAATAGCGAAATGATCGCCAAGCGATAGTACAGATCCTGACGGAACTGTCCTTCGCGCACCGCACGCTCCAGATCGCGGTTGCTGGCGGCAATCACGCGCACATCGACTTCCTGATCCCGCACGCCGCCGACCCTGCGAATGACCTGCTCCTCCAGCACACGCAGTAGTTTGGCTTGCAACAGGCCGGAGAGTTCGCCAATTTCATCGAGGAAGAGCGTACCGCCGTCGGCTTGCTCGAACAAACCTTTCTTCATATTTTTTGCGTCGGTGAATGCGCCCTTCTCATGACCAAACAGCTCGGCCTCCATCAGGGTTTCGGGAATCGCCGAGCAATTGATGACGATGAGCGGTTTGTCTTTTCTGCGGCTTTCGAAGTGAATCGCGCGAGAGATCAAATCCTTACCGGTGCCGCTCTCGCCCTGGATGAGGATGGTTGTGGCTTCGCTGGAGGCGACCTTGTTGACGAACGTCATCAGGTCCTGCATCTTCTGCGACTCGCCCACAACATCGTGGTAGGCGGCGCGGCGGCGCTGCAAAACTTCCTTTTTCAGCGTCTCGTTTTCCGAACGCAACTGCGTCGCTTCCAGCGCGTTTTTCACGGCCACGCGCAGTTCGTCGTAGTCGATCGGTTTTCCGATGAAATCGTAAGCGCCCTGTTTCAGAGCCTGCTTCACGTCTTCCAGCTGAGGGTCCGCTGTAATCATGATGACGGCGCGCGCGTCGCCTGCCTGCTTCAAGCGTTGCAGCACCTGCAATCCATTCATATCGGTCAGGCGCACGTCCAGCAACACCAAGTCAGGGGATTCGTTGCGCGCCAGGCGCAATCCGTCGGAACCACTCTCCGACTCGGATACCTGGTATCCCCACTCTTCACACTTCTGGCGCAGGGACCAACGTACTAATTTTTCGTCATCGACGATTAGGACTTTTTCGCTTGGCATCTATATCGACTACTCAACATCCGGCTTTCGAGAGTATCACGGACGAGTACGTCAGGTGGACCCGTTGGTGAATTCCGCAAGCCCGTTTCACTCCGTTGGTCTAATTTTCGGAAGGATTAACGTGAATTGGCTTCCCTTGCCCAACTCGCTCGTGGCCTCAATCCTTCCACCATGGTCTTCCATGATGCGACGGGCTAACGATAACCCGAGGCCAGTACCGTTCCCCTTGGTCGTAAAAAACGGCCGAAAGATGTTCGGCAACACCGCTGGGGAAATTCCCTGCCCGGTGTCCGTTACTGTAACGGTGACGGTTCGCTCATCCGAAGAGAACTCGACACGAACACTGCCACCTTCGCCGCAAGCTTGCACCGCGTTCAGCATGAGATTCAATAGCACCTGGTGAATCTGTCCGCTATCGAACTCCAGCTTTGGGACGGTTTCGTTCTTGACCACTTCCAGTTTCACATGTTTTGCTGACGCCTGATCGCGCGAAAACAGCGAAGCGTGTTCGGCGACCGCGACCAAGTCTCCAGGCCGGAACACCGGCGGCTTCGGACGCGCGATTTCCAGCAGTTCACTGACGATCTTGTTGATGTGAACCACCTCGTGCCGCACCTCACCCAGCACGCCGACCGCGGCGGAATCGGCGGGTAAATCGCGGCCGACGATCTCCATCACTCCAGCGATGCCGGCCAGCGGGTTACGGATTTCATGCGCCAATCCCGCCGCCATCTCGCCCAGAGTCGCCAGATGCTCGGCGCGAGTCATCTGGGTACGGTGCAGGCGCTGAATCTCCTCGCGGCTCTCGCGCAACTGCTGCACCATTTCGTTGAAATGCCGACCGAGGTCGCCAATCTCATCGTTGCGATCGGCAAAACCCACATTCACGAACAGATCGCCTTCGCGCACTCGTGCAATCTTGTTCTGCAACTCCAGCATGGGGCGACGAATCACGACTGCCAGCACCACGAACAGAACCGCGCAGATAACCACTGCTCCGGCTACAGCCACGGCGAGGACCCGATTGCGCACGGGGTCCTCTAAGGTCAATGTTACCAACACGAAAAGCAGGAGCCCGTTCAGCAACACGAGCGCTATGGGCAACAACGTCTTGATCTGCCAGTTCAGCCGAACTTGGCCCACCCAAATCTCCTCTAATACCAATCATATCTCATACCTAGAAACACTGGGCATAAGGGCTGCGCGTGAACCCCGGGCGGAACGCAGGGACTCTTCCTTGCCACACCAAATCGCTTCGCGGTAGCCTTGGGCACAAAAGACACCCAACGACAATCCAAGCAACCCTGCTCTCTTGCCCCTGCGATGAGCAAGTGGTTAAGCAATCAACGTCGTTGCAGGTGCCGATCCGTTTCCCATGACCCATCTATAGAGAATAAGGCGGGGGAGCAAAGCCAGTCCGCCGGGGAAATCAGGAGATTCTTGCGTCCGTCACGGCGAAGAGTGACTCTCGTCACCGCGCTGGTTGGGGAGTAAGTAGTTAATGTTCAGCTGTATTGCGCCGCTGCTGGAAATTGAAGAGCTCGAAGACACGCCAATGTGGGATGGCTACGAATGAGCCGAGGCCTTTATGCTTATGTGCTCGAACCAAGAGCGAACGAGAAAAAATAAGCGCAGACTCCTCCTGCTGTTGGCCTCGGTCGTTTTTGTTTTGGCAAATACCTCGTCGGCACAATTCCATTTGCCCGGACCGCCTCCGCAAAATCCTTCCGATTACGGCAAAGTGATTCTTGACACATACTCTTCTACCAACCCTGGAGCGGTAGTGTTCGATCATTGGCTGCACCGCTCCAAGTTTACCTGTCGGCTTTGCCATGTGGATATTGGCTTTGCAATGGAGGCCAAGGCTACTGGCATCCGCGCCGCCACCAACCGCCAGGGCTTCCATTGCGGCGCCTGTCATGATGGAAAGAGGATTATCGACGGAAAGACGGTCTTTGCTTCCTGCTCTGATGAAAAGAATGGCAAGCAGTGCGCGCGCTGCCATTCACCCGGCAAGCAGGGCGTAAGAGAATACGAATACAAGGTGTTTACCGCGAAGTTGCCGAAAGATAGGTACGGCATAAATTGGGAAGCTGCCGAGAACGAAGGGCGCATCAAACCTATCGATTTCCTCGATGGGCTATCTGTGCGAAAACGGCCAATGCCGAGCCGGGAGGATTTCTCCATCAACGCAGGCTCCTCGATGATTCACCCTATTTTGTTCTCTCACGAGAAACACTCCGTCTGGAACGGTTGTGAGCTTTGCCATCCCGAAATATTCCCAACTGCCAGGAAAAATACGGTCGCCTACTCGATGTTTTCCAACATCGACGGACGGCACTGCGGTGCCTGCCATGGAAAGGTTGCCTTCCCGCTCAATTACTGCGGTAACTGTCATCCCCGCGCCCCATCCTGGGCTCAATAGCTGTGCATGCCATCGTATTCCACGGGTGTGTCGCGGCGCGCTCGCCAGCGCGTAAGTGACAGCGGTCGAGAGCAGAACCAGCAGGTACAGCCAACCCCCGGTCCGGAATTTGAACGAAGCAAATAGTGGGTGCTGCCTGAAACCATCACGTCTGAAATCTCGAGTGTTTAGCGTTTTTTCACCTGACAATTGGTAAAGACGAAAGTTAGTGTCACTTTTCCCGTCCCCAGTGGAAAAGTGGCTTTAAGGGCCTTTGGAAGCTGCACTCCTTCCACCTCCTGGGTTTCGATCCTTATGTCCTTCTGCAGAACGCTATTCCCATCTCCGAGAAAAATGGCGTTGTAGCCGACGAGAACGAAGCCATGCTTGCCCGTCTCCAAAATTGGAAGAACAGTTCCGTTCACCTTGTCGGAGCTGAAAGTCAGCTCCTCGACTCTGAAGTCACGATCCATCGTCGTAGAGATCTCGTTTGCTCCTCTCTTAAACGTCAGGTGATACTTTCCGCCGATCTCCTGAATCTGGTAGTCGCCGTCCACTTCTGGAAAAGGCGACGCGACCACAAACAGCTCCCATTCATTTAGAAACGCTTTGAGGACTGCTTCCACATCGCGGATCGTTTTTTGCAGACGATCGGCAACCACCTCGTTCGCCGAGGTCACATCAGGTTGATGCGAGACCGAAGACGTGGTGATTTGGAAGTGCACGTTCTTTAGGACAGGCAGAACCTGCTCCTGCCCAAGAGCATCCTGAGGCATGGCTTTGTAGACCGCATCCCAATCCGGCAGCACTTGGCACTGGAAGTCAGTCAGTCCCTCATTCTTTAAGTTGTAATACGCTGCTCGTGCCTTTCGTGTGATCTCCTTTTTCTCTGCCGCCTGGGACGTGTCTGGCTGAACTTCGGGCGACGGCTTTAGCGCCGCCGCAGGGGCTTGGCCAAATAATGACGCACACAGCAAAGCTGCCTGTGCACCTACAACGACCAGATGGCGATGGATTCCCATTCTTCTCACCTAATGTTCGGGATCAAATGTTTTGCTAAGGTAGTCCGAATCATCGCAACTGTCCACCGCGTTAGAACCAAGCTGCCCAACGCTTATGAACCCTCAATGCGACATCCATGCACCAAAAAAGCCGCCGCGACGGCGCGCGGCGGCTTTTTTAGAATGCCAGATCAGCCGGCAGCATAGGCGTGCAAGCCAGGCAGCAGATAAGTCACACCGAAGAAGGTAAATATCACCACGGCAAAGCCCAGGATGGCAAACCACGCCGCACGGCGTCCGCGCCAGCCGCGGGTGATACGCATGTGCAGGTAACCGGCGTAGACCAACCACGTAATCGCCGCCCAGGTTTCCTTCGGATCCCAGCTCCAGTAGCTTCCCCACGCCTGATTTGCCCAGTAAGCTCCGGCCGCAATCATCAGAGTCAGCAGCGGGAAGGCAATACAGATGATCTTGTAGGTTACACGGTCCAGATCGTCAGCTGCGGGCATCATGCGCTGCAGTCCTTCGCGCCTCCACAGCAGCAGCAGGTAAAGCAGACCAGCTACGATTCCGCCCACAATGCCTGACAGCAGGAATGGATTTGCCGGAAGCGCGGTGGCATAAACACCATCTACGCCGGGCGCGCTGTACTGGCCGCCTTTCACTCGTGCGATAAAGATTGCCAGTCCGGCGGCCTGCAGCATCAAGCTCACAAACATCCCTTTGCTCGCGGAGTCAAAGAGCGATGGATCCTTCTTCACCTTTCCTGCGATATACAGCAATAGAGGCACCAGCGCCGAGAGCAGAACCAGCAGATACAGCCAGCCCAAGTCCGGAATCTGAATAAATAACGGATGCCCGCGCGAAACCATCACTTCCGATTTCGATTCCAGATCGTAGGCGGTTACCGCTAGCGTGCCCGAACGGAAGCGGGTTATCAGCATCGAGGCGTAAATCGCTACCATTCCGGCCGACGTCAGCGCCTGGAAGGATTCGGTCTTCATACCATCTTGGATCAGGAACATCATCGCCAGGGCAAAGCTGACCGCGCAGGCCGCGTAGGAGAGCATTGCCAAGGTCACGTGCACCTGCAGCCAGGTGGACTGCAGCGCCGGAACCAGTGGCCGCACGTCGCTGGGCAGCAACTGCATCAGGATCACCGAAACCACGGTGATCGGCATGGTGATCGAGCCGATGATCTTTACCTTGTAGGCCCTCTCGGCGATCAACGTCAGCAAAGCAAGGGTCCAGACAAAGCTCAGCAGCATCTCGTACATGTTCGAGAATGGCGGACGGCCTGCGACCGACCAGCGATGTGCTACTGCGGCAGTATTCGCGGCAAATCCGATGGCGGTCAGTAGCGATGCTGCGCTGACGTATCGCTCAATCCCTGTCACGCCGTATCCCATGTACAGGGTGGCCGCACCGGCATACAGAACCAGGGCCGTATACAGCATGTTGGCTTCGCCATAGATAGGCCCGGAGTGGGTTTTGGCCAGAGCCAACAACGCAACCAGCAACGCGAAGGCAATTCCCAGTCCTACCAGAACCAACAGGGCAGCTCCACTGGCCGGCCGCTGCTGTTCTACTCGTGCTTCTGACATAACTTTGTAACTCCTGCGTTGACCGTAGACTCTACGCCTTGGTCAACGTCTTCTCTTCATTCTTTGGGTTGATCGTCTTTGGGTCGATCTTGGTTGCGGCTTGGCCGCCTAGCTCCTCTTGCAGGGCCGTCTTGAACTGCTCGAATTTTGCCTGGAAGCGGTCACGGTTTTTGTTGGTCGTGCCGCCCACCCATAGTAGCTTTCCGCCCTTGCCGTCGTCGGCGATTGCGGCCCAAATGCGGACATGCTGGGTATAGAACGCGATCAACAGTCCGAATGCCATCAGCACAACGCCAATCCAGACTCCAAACTGGCCAGGCTGGTGCGAAACCTCAAGGCCCGTGAATTTCTCCCAGGTCGCGCTCTTGATGGCGAACTCGTACGGCGCATCCTGTCCCTTGGTGCTGTTCATCTCTGAGTAGAGAATCCAGAGTTTCTTGGTCTCACCCTGGGCATTGGTCAGGCCGAGTTGTACTGCCGGATTGTCCGCATCGTCAGACTTTTTGTAGACCTCGTTGTCCTGAACGTAGTAATCGGGAACCCAGCGCAAAATACTGAGGCTCTCTCCGTCAGCCAGCATTGCCTTGCCATTCAGAGGAACCTCGACCGCCGCGGCTTCTCCACCCTTGGTCGGAGTTGCCGTGAAGGTGAGTGTCCTGGGCGTGCTGGACTGCCCCATGCTCGACTGATAAATGCGAATTCCCTTGTAGACAAAAGGATCATTCACAACAATCGTCTTGGCGGCAACTTGCTTGCCGTCTTCAATCAGCGCCAGTTTGGACCACCACTTTTTAGGACTGCCATCGGCGTAGGTCTCTTCTCCCGCACCATCGCAGCGGATCAGGAATGGAAGTGTCTTCTTGCTCTCGCCGCCGCGGTCGTCGCGCAACGAGATTTGGCCGAGCGCCTGACCTTCCGGAACCTGAATGTTGCCGCGATACCCCACAATGCCGTCCACGATATAGCCCGCAAAGATGCAAATCAGGCTCATATGGACCAGGTACAAGGCAAAGACGGAATAGCGCTGCTTCTCCGCATACAAACCGGAGGCGCCGTTCTCAGTTACCGCTTCCGGTTTGAAGCCGAAGCGGCCTAAAACACGCTCGGCAACTGATAAAGCAGCGGCTTCGTTCGCCACGGTAAACTTCGCCGTCTGTGGCAGACTCGCCCGGAAGCCCGGCTGGGCAAAGCGGATCGGCTTGGAATAGACCTTCCATGCGTTCGGCCAGCGATCCACCGAGACCACGATCAGGCATATGCAGACCAGAGTCAGCAATAATAGAAACCACCAGGCGTGGAAGATGTCCGTAAGACCGACGCGGTCGAGCAATGCCAAGGTCTGCGGCGAATACGCGCGCTGCATATCCTCCGGCTCCGAGGTGGGGCGCTGCAGAATAACCGTACCAACGGCCGAGAAAATACCGACAACAATAATCAGGAAAATACCCGTTCGCACTGAAGCGAGCGTCTGATACACCTTGGTCCAAATAGACTTCAAACCCATCGAGGGCTCCTACTCTTTGACTAGCACCTATACTGAATTGCAACTGGTGGGCCAATTGCCACGAATCGCGCAAGCAATTTAATTTCAAATGAGATACGAAGATTGCAGAATTATTTACCTCAGCAAATCATGGGGTATATCGCGCACAATTCCCCAAGTATCGCGGCTATTCACTCATGATTCCAGAGCACGAGTCGAGCCGCGTCCCGTTTGATTCCGAACGCTTTTTCGGCCGGCTCACCAGAGCTGCTTGAATCGGAGCCCAACCACGTAAGTACTACTTTACTCTCAGAGACGGGAGAGTCGTGCGATGAAAATCACCGGGAAGCGATGATCGTAGCCTGGGTGCATCGTGAAAAGCTGGACTTAATCAATATCATCCTCATTCGCGGGTGACTCTGGTTTCTCTGCGTTGGGATTGTCGGGGGCCTTAGGATCGACGCCAAAATCCCAAACGTAAGAATTGAATTCGTTCTGGCCGAGCATTTCCACAAGCGCATACTCGCCCGGATCGAGATTCCCGACTGGGATGACTTTCAGCCAGCCGCCGCTGATACTTTCAATGCGCGTGGACACAAACTGCTGTGACTGCCTTTGTTTGCCCAGTACACTGACCTCCACCTTCCCGAGAACCCGCGAGGCTTCGGTCGGCTCCAGTCGCAAGATGCGGAAACGGTCGGCAGCTACAATCGGCTTTGCGTGCTGCTCATCCGCATTCGGCTCCTGATCGACATTGATCTTGACGAAGATTTCCGGAAGCGGAACATGGACCTGCACGCGTGCGTGCGGCCCTTTCAACTCGAATTGTTGCCTGATGGTGGCCTTGCGGTCGATGGGGAACCTGTTGCGGCCAGCATCCAGATTCCGTTGACTTTCATTCTGGGCCAGTTCGTCGAGCGACGGCCGACCGGAAAATGTATCGAGCACGAAGACCCCGCCCGCACTTGGAAGCTTCAACCCGGGCGCTGCCATAAGCGTATTGGCCGCTTCGGCTTTGCGTTCTCTCTCCTCATCGGCCTCAAAGTGGCTCAGTTCCGAAGATTTCTCTTCTACTTTTGCGTTCCATTCTTCGGTAGCTTTCCAATCAATAAGTTCCTTGGGCACCGCCTCCCACTCGCCACGTTGAGGGCTAAAGTAGCGTACGCGGTCTCCCTGCAATTCGTACCGCGTGATGTCCTGCCAAGTACCGTCTTTCAAAACAAGACGTTTGCCCGTCTGCGCGACGGCGAACGTAGCCAACCACACCAGCATGAAACACACAGCGGTGAGAAGTCGGGTCCCGGTGAATGCTCGCCGCGCGGTTTTCCCATCAACCATCATCACTGGTTTCGGTCCTTGCATAGCAGATTGTAGCCCGGTATGGGTTGAATTTTCATCACCGGCGGCTCTTAGGAATCGAAAGAACCTAGCCAAAAAAGATCGCATATTCCGGTGCGTTAGAGAGCAGCTCTCACTTGGGTCCTCGTGGTGGAAATGGCTCTCTGGTTGTGTTTTTTAACGCGGTTCGCAGGTATCCGTGAAAGCTGATTGAACCCGTTACCGTCTCCAAAAAGTCTTTCGCCAGCCCAACACAGGGCTAACTCAAGCCGGTACCGCACTTGAGGCCGCGAAATCCGCAACTCTCGATTTGCACGGGCGTGGCGAGATAACTGCACTCCATTCCTAGCTGACTAAACGGAGAGAGGGCTATCAGCCGGCCCCTGCCGCTCAGGCGGACGAGTTCAACGTAAAGATCAAGGGTGCAACTAGGACGGAGTCACAAACCGAAAGCAAAGTCTTTCGCACCAATGTTGTCGGAGTAGCTGTCATGAGCTTGGAAACGATTCAAAACGCCAATTCAGGGAACCATGGTATCAACTTTGCTCGTTCCGGATGGACTACCGCCATATCGCTGGGCGTACTCCTGTTGTCCACCGCCGGGTTAGTGTTCGGGCAGCAGTTCATCGGTAGCAACGTGTCAGCCACAGGGCACTCTGAGACAGCAGCCAGGGCGTTTCCGCGAGTGGCTCTTGGAGACGGCCGCCAACTGCAGTATGTCGGTGCGTTTTCCGCTGACGGCAAATTCAAACCCTTGACCAAGTTCGGCCTATTCATAGATTCCATGATGACCGCGTCGGTACCTTACAAACCTCCAATCTCCGACGCTCCACCTGATCCGGCCAAAGTGAGCGAAGAAGACATCACGAAACAGGTGCCACCGAACATAGAACTTCCTCGCAACGAACGACTGGTAGAAGACTATCTCCCTCCGGAACACGCTGTAAAAGTTGCGAAAGGGAACTCTGCAGTTGCCGAGCTTCGCGATTCCATAGTTTCTCTTGTTTATGGTGACCAGAAAGTTCTGGTGGCCCCGCAATCTGTGACGACCGACTCGCAACAACGCATCATCGTTAGCGACGCCGCCGCCCATGGGGTACACGTGTTTTCTTATTATCCGAAAAATTCTTTTCAAATCGTTGGCGGCCCGGGCAGACGTCTGCAATCCCCGAATGGCGTCGCCGTGGACAGCGATGACAACATTTATGTCTCTGATACTGAGCGTGGCACGGTCTTGATATATGACTCGGAGGGTAGGTTTGTCCGCTCCATCGGGAGCTTCGGGGATGAAGGTCTTTTTGAGCGCCCTACAGGCATCGCAATAGACGGCAAAGCGGGTCACTTATTCGTTCTCGATCCACCTCGTCATATGCTTTTCATTCTTGATCTTCAGGGGAAGGTGCTGGCGCGGGTTGGAGCCGATGACCACTCCGGGTCGGGCTTTAGTTCAAGGATCGGAAGCAATGAGCCAGGAAGATTCAATGATCCCAAAGCAGTTTTGGTCCACAACGACGAACTAATCGTGCTTGATGGGACACGCATCCACATCCTGGACTTGCAGGGGAAGTTCCTGAAAGAGTTCAAAATCTCAAGCAGCGACGAGCTGCCTAAAAATCCGGCCGCCGGTTTATTCATGGACGCCGAAAATCGCATTTACGTCAGTGACCCTGGCAGTGGAATGATTCGAGTGTACGACCACGATGGCGGCTTCCTGAGCGCGTTCGGGAGGCCCGGCACCAGGAGTGGGGAATTCAGTGCACCGGCCGGCATGTGGGCCGATTCGACCGGTCGTGTTTACATTGTCGATGCCAATAACCGCCGAATCCAAATGTTTCAGTTCAGCGGCCCCAATTGAGACTTTCCCGCGAGCAACTTCCGTGACAAGCAGCAAGAATCTCAGCGCCTTCTCACGGCAAGAATTTGAGAAAGAACCCCGGCCTATTCCCGCTGGCGCGTTTGGTAACTAGTTTTGTCTTTGCTCTCGTGATAATCCGGCTCGGTGTTCACATCCCAGATGTTCTGCTTATCGCGGCGTCCCGCGATGATGTTGTCCACGGCGGTCATCGCCGTTAGCATGGAGTGGTCCTGGTTGTTGTACTTGTGCATGCCATTGCGGCCAACCAGATACAAATTCGGAATTGCATCAACGTAGTCGCGCACTTCCTGGAAGCGGTCGTAGACACCGAAATATGCGGGGTAGGTCTTTGCCATGTGGACCACCACCGCATCGCGCACATCCTGGCGCTCGATAATGTCGATCTTCGCCAACTCGTCGGCCGCGAGCTTTGCCATGCTGTCGTCCGGGCGCGTCCACAGTTCGTCACCCTCGTAGCAGAAGTACTCGGCGCCCAGCCAGACCTTCGACCGGTCGGCTACCAGGAACGGACTCCAGTTATTGAAGACCTGAAGACGACCGATGAGCACATCCGGCTCCTGTATGTAGATCCAATTGTCCGAGACGAGCTGCCCGTGTTTGCCGCCTGGCTCCCGCACCTTCAGTTTGTCCACCAGCAGGCCCACTGCAATGAAGTCCCGGTATTCCAGCTTCTCCGCCACTTCGCGCACGTTCTCCGGGACTTCGCTTCCGCCGTCCACCATGGCTTGCACTAGCTCTTTCACCGATGTGGTGGAGAAAAAGTAATCGCCCACAAACCGGCGCTCCGTGCCATCGGAGGCATGGCCGCCCACGGCCACCACTTGTCCGTCTTTCACTTCCACAGAGGTGATGTTGAAGTTGGTGATCACCTCGCCGCCCATTTCCTGAACGCGCTTGGCAATCTTCTCCCACATTTGTCCAGGTCCGAGTTTGGGATAGAGAAACTGCTCAATCAGTGAGGTCTCGGTGCCTTTTTGTGCGATGTCTCCAGCTTTCCCGGATTGCTTCAGGAAATGCGCGATGGCCTTGCGGATGGAGAGGCCCTTTATGCGCTGCGCGCCCCACTCCGCACTGATCTTGTCGCACGGCACTCCCCAAACCTTTTCGGTGTAAGACTTGAAGAAGGTGAGATAGAGCTCGCGCCCGAAACGGTTGATGAAGAATTGTTCCAGGTTCTCCACCTTGCGAATCGGAAACATCATTGCGCGCAGATAGCTGACGCCGATTCGCAGGGTGCGGGCCGGCCCTAAATTGGCCAATGTCGCCTTGCTGAGCTGGATCGGATAGTCGAAAAACTTGCGCAGGAAGTAGATGCGCGATTTGCGTCCGCGCACCAGCATGACATCGTCTTCCTTCTCCGACTGGCTTGGTGCCTCTTGCGGCAACTGTTCCAGCCACCAGTTCATGACGCGATCGCTCTTGGAGAAGAAGCGGTGGCCACCGATATCCATGCGGTTGCCCTTGTATTGCACGGTGCGCGAGATGCCGCCCATGTAGTCAAAGCGCTCGATGACAATTGGGTGGATATCCGTCCGGGTAAGTAGTTCGTAGGCAGCAGTCAGGCCCGCGGGCCCTCCGCCGATAATGATGGTTTGTTGCTTCATAGTAAGATCATTTCGTAGTGCGAGGGTCTGACCAGTGCGCCCGGACCTAAAATTTGGCAGGCATCTTTGGTTCCCATTCTAATTCATCAGCTTCCATCCCTGGCCAATTCGGATGGGAGGTCTGAGCACTGCACTGCGCGATATGGCACTCTGGATAAAATGCGTGCTGGCACCAACACTGGCATACTCCAAGGATAAGCATCATCTGCGGCCAACAGCGCCTGGACACGTACGTGTCCCTCTTTGACCTGCCGAGAATGATAATATCCAAGTAAATCAGTACCGAAAAAGGAAGTTCATGAGTGGCGCGGCGGAGAAATCCTACCGTATTGCGTTGGTAGTCCTGCTGCTGCTGGTGATGGCGAATGCACTGGCGGCGGGGCTGCACACAGTGTCGGACTTTGATATGGGCTGGCATCTAGCCACTGGCCGATGGGTTGTCCAGCATCACGCTATCCCCAGCACGGATGTGCTTTCCTACACCACCGCCGGGGCACGCTGGATCTATTCTCCGTTTGCCGGAGTACTGCTGTATTGGATCTACGGCGCCGACGGTTACGCGGGACTCAGTATCTTCTGCGCACTCGCCTGCATGGCGACCGTGGCTTACCTGGTGCGCAGGCGCGATCTGGCTTCGCTGGTGCTGGCCATGTTCGCCATCAATCCGATTGCATTTCGCGCCGAGCCGCGCGCCGACCTGTTCAGTACGATCTTCCTGGCGATTTTCTTAGGTGAACTGTGGGCCTTTCAGCATGGGTCGAGCAAGCGCCTATGGGTGCTGCCACTGACCATGCTCTTTTGGGTCAACTTCCATCCAGGCTTTATTCTTGGCTTGGTTGTGATTGGAGCTTACCTGCTGCTGGAGGCCGGTGAATTGTTGTTTGCCGATCGCCGTGGGGACGCTCTGCAGCGCCTGCGGACGGCTGGGCCATGGCTAGCTGGAACGGTGGCAGCCACGCTGATAAATCCGTGGGGTGCGAAACTCTATAGCGCATCGCTCTCCCTGGCAGGTCTGCATCGGCCGCTGGCGGGGGTCAGCACCCCAGCCGATGCGGAAGAATTCCATTCATACGGTCTGTCATTCCACTTAATCGAGGAACTGGCCGATTTCAGATATCACGAGAATGGCTTCCTCTGGCTGATGTTTGCTGCCGCGCTCGTTATGGTGCTGGCATTGTGGCGAAAGCAGTTTGGAGTCGTGCTTATCCAGGGAGCGGCCCTCTACCTTTCGCTGCAGCACGTCCGCTACATCGGGCTATTCTGCGTCGCCACTACCATTCTTGGAGCCACGTTGCTGGGAGAAGCCTGCAGCACCGAAGCATGGTCGTCCGATCCTCAGAAGGATTTGGCGAAATCCAAGCCACTGCTCCGAGTCCCGCCTGCTCTGGCGCTGGGGTTCGTTTGTGTCATCGGTGCAATCACCTTGCTGCACATCGCCGATTTCATTTCCGACCGCACCCACGTAGTCTATAGCACCGCTTCCCGCTTTGGCCTTGGAGAGGCAAATTGGTTTCCAGAGCGCGCGGCGAGTTTTATCCGGCGAGAGCGGCTACCCGGAAACATCTTCGAAGAGTACGAACTGGGCGGCTTTGCCGCATGGCGTTTAGGACCGGAATATCTCGATTTCATCGATGGACGTAACGTGAACCCTGCGGTGCTGGCCGAGGAGCGAAAACTTCTCAGGCAATCGCCTGACTTGCCGCTCTGGCAGGAAGCAGCGGATAAATGGGGAATCAACGTTCTTCTGATTCCGGAAGCGGAACCGGAAGCAGAAGCAACTGTCCGGCAAGATGTGACGCGCTATTGCCAGAGCAACAATTGGCGCCCGATTTACATGGACGAGGTCTCACTGGTACTGCTGCGCAACGTGCCGACAAACCGGCCCTGGATCGACCGTCTGCAGATTGATTGCGGCACTCAGGAGCTTGCACCACCGCAATCGGCATCGCGTAAGGATCTCTATGACTTTTTCGTAAACGCTGGGGGTATGCTTTCCGCGCTGCATCGTGATCATGAATCCGAGGCAGCTTTGCTCCGTGCGGCGGCTTTGTACCCGAACGACCCCAATGCAAGATGGATGTTGGGACAGCTTTACCTAAGTCACCAGATGTACGACAGAGCTGAATCGGAATACCGCGCCAGTCTGGCACTGAATGAAACAGAGGGACCATGGGTTGAACTCGGCGTCTTGTACTTACAGGAACAGCGACTACCGGAAGCCGAGCATGCGTTCTCCCGCGCTGTCCAACTTTCAGACGATCCGTTTCCCCTGTACAGGCAAATCGCGCTGGTCGATCTCTCGCTGCGGCGTCCCGAAGCAGTGCTCCGAGCACTCGACGGAGTCACAAATAGCAGTCCCTACCGGAACGGCGCCGAATCGCAAGCCCCGCAGCTCTATGCAGAGATCGCCGATGGCCGTGCCGAGGCGCATCGCATGCTCTCCCAACTGCCCGAGGCGATTGCGTTCGAAGAGGAAGCCGTGCGACTGAATCCCGGCGTTGCCGAGCGCTGGAATAAGCTCGCTGACCTCCGGGAAGCAAACGGGCAAATAGAGCTATCGCGGCAAGCGCGCCAGAGGGCGCTCGAACTTGCCGCCGGCCAGCGTTGACCTCTGCTGAAGCATGCCATACCGTGCGGCAAAACCAGCTCAGAAGGCGTATTTTGCCACACCACCTCGACGCTGCTCCCGGCAGCGGCCAGCGCCATATTCATAAAACATTGAAAAATAAAGCATAAAGATTCTTGACCAAAGCTCCGACTTTGGCAGTGTGGCTGCGATGTAGGATGTAGATGCACTGTTCTGGAGTATTTTCTCCGTCCTGTCGTTTTCGAATCGATCAGGTGAGAAGCCATTCTCGGACGGAATTTTCTTGCAAGAGGAGTAGTTGGATCAAATGAGTGAAGAAAACCAATCCGTCAAGACCAATTGGACTTCGGTTCAAGTTTACGCCATGTCCCTGTTGTGTCTGCTCGTTGGCGTAACCATGGGTTACCTCCTCCGCGGGTCGACGGCAGCGCAGGCCTCTAACCCTTCCATCACCGCAATGCCGCAACCGCAGATACCAGCAGGCACTCCCCAAATGGGTGGCGCGCCGACCGAGGCAGGCGGGATGCCAGGCGCTGCCCAGCCTGGGCCGGAACAATTGAAAGCGATGGCCGAGAAGAAGGTTGCGCCCTTGCTGGAAACCTTAAAGACAAATCCGAACGATACGGATACATTGACCAAGGTCGGAATGTTTTATATTGCCGCCGGACAATTTAACGAATCGGCCCAGTATTTTGAAAAGGTAACTTCCATCAAGCCATCGGCTGATGCTTGGACGAAGCTTGCCAATGCCCAGGCTTACGGCGGTTCCGCCGACCAAGCCATGGCATCATTGAATAAGGCGCTGCAAATCGATCCGAAATTCGCCAACGCACTCTACAATCTCGGAATGCTGAAATGGCAGGCAAAAGGGGACGTGAAGGGTGCCGTTGCTTGCTGGGAGAAACTGATAAAGACGAACCCCGATCACCCTCAATTGGATCAGGTTAGGAAATTGATCGCCCATGCTAAACAGCAACAGGGCATGCCGGCCCCGGGCGCTAATTAGCACTGAAACTCGTCACGAAAGCTGGTAAAAACGTGGAACCGTGGAGTCGTTTGCCTGTTCTCGGCTCCCTGCTTCCACGGACTAGGTCGTCCGAAGAACCGCAAACTCTCTGAATGGCAAACGCCATAGTTCCGTGAGTAGGTCGCTCGCGAGAAACAGGTTCTCCTCTTTCCCTGCAATGCCTTTACGCACAGATACAGGGGTGAGCGTCGTTCGGCATGCGCCGAGCACCGTAGAGCGAGCAGCATTGTAATTTTCTTGCACTAGTGCGGTTCCAGAGTAGTTATATCCGTCGAGGAGCAGGTGGAGTAAGTTGTGGGTGGCGATTCTCCGCGACGACAAAGACAAGATGCCACGAGCATATTCGGATGATTTGCGCTGCAAACT
>Ga0181520_10000566_pt1 | contig 80673 bp, 61 predicted proteins | sample PEATcosm2014_Bin_29_FD_132451 | JGI IMG/M metagenome (GOLD analysis project Ga0181520, IMG submission 132451) | Peatland microbial communities from MTU Mesocosm Facility, Houghton, MI, USA - PEATcosm2014_Bin02_30_metaG | ecosystem: Environmental > Terrestrial > Soil > Wetlands > Peat | place... | reverse complement strand
TTTGAATTCCATTGCGGTAATGTTATCGACGGAGCCCACCAGGAAATCCAACAGCGGAAACAGCAGGTCTTCCTTCCGGCATCTCCGGATCAGTTCGGGAACGAAATCGGCAACGCTGAAAATCTCGAATTGGCGCCCGGTCGACTGGGTGATCAGTCTGGTGATATCGAGCATGTTTGCGTAATCGTCTCGCACTACATGGTAGGTCTTGTTCTCGGTGCCAGGCGTAGTGGAAATGGCAACGATATTATTCGCAGCTATATCCGCGGGAACGAAACTGACCTGGTTCAATGCGTCGACACCGATGCCGTGATTGACCATGAATGCAACCAGGCGAACTGCGATATCGAAGTTGTTGCCCCCGCCCGTAATGGAGGGGCTCACCAGCGCGGGCCGGAAGATCCGTGTGCAAAGACCGTGCCGGCGCGCGTCTGCGACCACCTGTTCCGCCACCCATTTTGACTGGCTGTATCCAAAGTCGAGGAGCGCCATGTCCTCGTTGAAATCGGTCTCATACAGGACGCTCTTGACGGCCCAGCCGAATACGAATGTCGTCGAGACATAATTGAAGCTCTTTGACCGTCCTTCAAAGGCCAGTCTCAAGACCTCGTTGGTTCCCAACACGTTCGCTTCACGCATTCGATCGTAGTTAAACAGATAATTCACGGTTGCGCCGTTGTGGAACACGGTGTCGATTTCACTGGCAAGGAAATCCCAAACGTCCTGCGTGAGGCCCAGCATTGGCTGCCCCAGGTCGCCGCAGACGGGAATCACGCGAGCCTCGAAGTTCCCCATAAGACCGTCGCCGCATTTCCCCATGGACTCCATCGCCGCCCTCAGCCGCTGCATTCCCTGGACTTCGTTCGATGCTCTTACGAGTACATGGATAGTGGCCCGCGTCTGTTCGAGCAGGCTCTTCATGAGGAACGGACCGATGAAACCCGTGCCGCCGGTGAGCAGGACATGATTCAAGGTGGGTATGCCGGGCAAGGCCTCAGGCGAAGGGGGTGCGAAAACGAGCCTGCTGTCATTGCTCATCATCTTCCGCTCGGCTTCGCGCTGTTCTTCGCGAAAGGCAGCCAGCGAATGACGCAGCTCAAGTAACGCTTCTTCGGGAGCACGTTCCAACTGCTCTGCCAGTCGAAACAGATCGGCTACGCTGACGCGCTGAATTACCCCGATGTCAACCTGCCTGGCCAGCATATCGGCGCCCCTGCCCTTCAGAAGCTCCTTGAGTTCATGCATGAAGACGACAAGGTCCAATGAATCGAGCCCGGCTTCGACGAGGTTGTACGATTCCAACCCTGTCAGATTGTACTTGGCTTTCAACTCATCGAAAGGCGACTGGACGTCCGAACCGAGCTCGGTGGCCCCCGCGTCCTTCTCGCGCGAAAACTCTGTGAGAACAGTAAAACGGCCTTCGAGCCACATGTGCTTGGTCTTGTGGCGCATGATTTTGCCGGAACTGGTTCTCGGTATGGAACGCGGCGCGATGAACGAGATCAATGCCACTTCCAGGTTGAGATAACTACGAACCGCCGCGGCAATCTTTCGCGCATCCGGAAGCGCCTTTGGATTTTTCACTTCGGCCACGATTGCCAGCGCAGGCTCGGTCTCTTCATGAATCTGGAAGGCTGCAATGCAGTTGTTCCGAATGAGCCCGGACGACCTCTCCACAACGTTCTCAATATCCTGCGGGTAGTAATTCTGGCCGCGGAGGATGATCATGTCCTTGATGCGCCCGCAAACGAATAGTTCGCCGTCGTGCAAAAACCCCATATCTCCGGTGCGAAGATAGCCGTCGTCATAAGGGCTATCGTCGACCAACCGCGCGCGAAACTGCTTCAGCGTCAGTTCCGGATTATTCCAGTAGCCGAGGCACTTTCCGCTTCCGGCGACCCAGATTTCGCCAACATGGCCGGGCTTCAGCGCGAAGTGCATTTCCGGATCCACGATTTTGACATCAATGCTCGGCAGCGGAGTTCCACAACTGACAATCTGCGTTGCCGCATCGACTTCGGAAACTTCGGTCGTCATGCGGGCCTTCCCCAAAGCAAGGGCACGCTTGTTCACCGAGACGATATTGCGGCCGCCGAGCGAGACAGCCAAGGTGTTCTCAGCCAACCCAAAGGCCGCATAATAGCTCTCGGACTTGAGGCCATAGGGCTGGAAGGTCTCAAGAAACCGCGTGTATGTATCAGCTTTCACGGGTTCCGCAGCGACCATCAGCACCTGCAGCGAACTGAGATCGCAACCCTCCAGGCTCTGCTTGGAAAGCCGCCCGGCGCGCAGGCAGTAGTCGTAAGCGAAGTTGGGAGCTGCCGTGGCAGTGGCCCGATAGGCCTGAATCGCATCGAACCAAAGAATCGGCCGTTGGATGAAATCCATGGAAGCGAAGCCATAAGTCGTTCCGCCCCTCAGCGCCGGATAAAGGTAGCACCCGATGAGGCCCATATCGTGATACTGCGGAAGCCAGGACACGACCACAGGATTGGGATGATCGATTACCAGCGGATAGGTGTGCAGGATATTTTCGTGCGTCACCATTACACCCTTTGGTTCCATCGTCGACCCCGAGGTGTATTGCAGAAACAGGACCTTCGATGAATCGAAACTTGATTCATTCGCAATGGTGTCCACAAAGTCTTCTGTGGCGATCCATGGAAGCCCCGAAATGTAGTCGACGTCTACCCCGGATGCCGACACGCCACTTCGGGTTAGATTCGTCTTCAGGGAAGCATGGTAGTCTCTGCTTGTTAGCACCCCGGCAGCCTGGCAGTCCCTGGCAATGTGAACCATTTTGTATAAGGCGCTTTGAAAACCACGGGAATTGGGCGGATAGACCGGCACCGGAATCAAACCAGCGCGCACGCATCCAAAAAACGCGCAGATCATTTCAAGCCCCGGAGGGTAGGCGAGCAGAAGGCGGTCCTGGATCGCGAAGCGGCCCTTCTTGCGCAAGTGACTTGCGATGGCTTTCGTTCGTTGGACAAACGACGTGTAGGAATAGCTTTCGGTTGGAATGCCGTTTACGTCAATGTACGAATAAAGGAGTTTGTGCGGATGCTCCTCCGCTAAACTATCCAGTTGGTCTAAGATCGATGTCTTCACAGATTGGGGATTCCCCTCGATTTGGAATAGGAAAGCCGCTTACATAAAGAACACGAAATGTCTTGTCGTTCCCCGTGCGATGGTGAGGGGGAAATCCGACTGGGAATCGGATTGGGGAACTACAGTGTAGGACAGTGTAAGCCTACTTTAATAAAAAATATAGAGGGCCGGTGCTTCTGCTTCGCCCTGTCCAGTCCGGCAACTGGCCCCCCTCCCCGCCGGAGGGGCAGAGCAAGGAAATCCAGCACTCCCCTGCAGCGGTGTCTTTCTACTCGCTCAGTCGACTCAGTCCTTTAGAATTCAATGGTTTATGTTGAACAAGGCGCGGGTCGGCGCATCCAACCTTCACTTTGACGGGCGATGCCCCTGGGTTCCGATTGGGCTTGATCCCGAATTTCCCTTGATTCGTCACAATTCTTCGCGCTAGTATCAGCCATGACGCTGCCGGAGGCGGGCCACTGGTTCGCTGCTACCTTGGGCAACCAATGCTGCCGGCCAAGCTGGATGGGCTGGCTTGAGTTTGTCGTGGAGGTGCCGGTGACATCCGAGACCGAAGCGGTGATTACCCTGGGACCGGAAATCGAAGACCTTGTTCCATCCGAAGTTTTGCGGCCGCGGTCCGGCGGAGAACCGGCAGGTGTATCCGACTTCCCGAAGGTCCTGCGCCGCCGTCTGGACAAGTTCTTTGTCGACCGCAACATCTCGCCTAAGGCCGATCGGGCCATGTGGGTCAAGATCGGGACGGGCCTTGCCGTGCTGGCGGGAAGTTGGATTGCTCTTTACGCGCTGAGGCCGAATTCATGGAAGTTTGTGGCACTCTATGTTTTGAGCGGCCTGGCCCAGACATTTCTATTGTTGAATATCGCTCACGACAGTAACCACAACGCCATTTCATCTGCGCCGGCTGTCAACAAGCTCCTGAACTATGTTTTCGATCTTTGCGGAATCAACTCGTATATGTGGCGCATTCTGCATCATCGAGGGCACCACTGCTGCATCAATCTTCCCGGCGAAGACGATGCCTTGACAGGACGCGGCGTTTTTCGCTTCACGCCCCACGAACCGCGCGCAGGCTTTCACCGCTTTCAGCACCTTTATGCGCCGTTTTTTTACGCAATGTACTCACTCGACTATCTTTTCGTTAAAGATTTCGAGTGCTTTTTCTTCCCGCCGCACGATTATCTCAAGCGTACCCGGCATCCCAGACGAGAATACTTCATTCTCTTTGCTGGAAAGGGATTCTACCTCACTTACATGCTCGTCTTGCCTGTGGTTGTGTTGGGGAAATCGCCTCTCTTGGTCGCGACCGCCTTCTTTCTGGTCCATTTGATCGTTGGATTGACCGTATCGCTGGTATTTCAGACCACGCACACGATTGACAGTACCTATTTTCCCTTGGAGCGGAGCGAATTCGATAACGGCGTGTATCACATTTTCGCCACGACGGCGGACTACGCGACAGAGAACCCGCTGGTGGGTTGGCTCGCGGGAGGACTCAACCATCACATCGTCCACCATCTTTGCCCGTTCGTGTGCCATACGCACTATGCTGCATTGACACGGATCGTGAAGCAGACTGCCGAAGAGTTTGGAGTCCCGTATCGGCAGCACCGCACGATGACGCAGGCAATCCTGCATCATTTGATCCTCTTGAAGCGGCTCGGAAACGAGAATTGATTTCGACGCCCCGCGGCTAACTACCTTGGTCAAAAGTTGGAATCGCGGGGGAGTTTGCTGGGGGGGCTTCTATTCGGCTGATGGAAATGGGGAAGTATCGGGAAAGAGCGCTGGAAGAGCATTCCACAGGGGCTAAAGCCCCTTCCATTCAATTGGCCTTATCGGCTCGGCTAAAGCCGTGCCCTGTTACAAAGCCGACCCTTCCGAGTTCTTTCGCAGCGTGTAAAGCCCCGCTGGTTTCATTGCCTTTAAGTCAGGGCTCAAGCCCTGGCCTACCGGCACTGATTTTGCGACCCTAACCTTTCGGCCCTGACCTGCCAGTCCTGGCCCACCGCTCAAGCGATTCTGGCAGAACTTATGAAACTGGCCACGGTGCTTCGCAAGTACCCTGGCAGAAAGGCCATACGTTGCCCATACCTGCTGTTTCCCGGTTGCGCTCTTTTGCGGATTCGCGTGCAATGGCCGCCAACCCCGTACAAGTTCTTTCAAACTACACAGCGCATTTCGGTGACACATTCCGGTTTTATCTGGGGGGTCTGAAGGAAGCAATCGTCACCACGAATCCAGGCGTCATCCAGCATGTGTTGAAGACCAATGCAGAGAATTATCAAAAGTCGGAAATCCAGGTAAAGCGGATGGGCCACTTTCTGGGCAAAGGCCTGCTCACCACGCACGGGGAAGCATGGCGCACGCAGCGCCGGCTTATCCAAAGAGGCTTTGATCGAAGGGAACTTGAGGCTCTCTCTGCGATCATGCAGGACTCGCTTCACGAGTCGCTGCAGGACTTCGACCGGCAGGTGAAGGATGGTCCAGTCGATATCTACCCACACCTGATGAAGATGACCTTCGCGATGGTGGCCCGATCGCTGTTCGGCGCCCGGCTCAAGGGAGAAGACATCGAGTTGATTAGCCATACCATTCTGGCGGTGCAGGAATTCATCGTTCGACAAACGCTTCAGCCTTATCTGAACCCATGGTTTGCGGTCTCGGGAGAACTGCGCAGGCACGAAGAACTGCGGGTTCGGGCGGACAGCATTCTGCTCGAATACATTCGCAGACGGCGCCACGAACCGCCGGGGCACGATCTGCTGCAGACCTTGATGGATGCGCGTTACAGCGATGGCGAAGGCATGAGCGATCAACTGGTGCTGAGCGAAAGCATGCAGCTTCTGGTCGCCGGACATGAGACGTCGTCGAATGCCCTGTCGTGGCTTCTTTATCTATTGAGTTCGCGCCCGGAATGTCTGGAAAGGTTGCGACAGGAATTCGATTCCGTGTTGGGCGAATCGCCCTTGAGTTACAGCCACGTTCCGAGGTTCGAGTTTGCCACGCAGTTCATTCAGGAGACGCTGCGCCTTTACCCTCCGTTCTGGATGATCGACCGCATGGCTGTGGCGGAGGACCGAGCAGGAGATCTCGCCATTCCCAGTGGATCGACGGTCATTGTGTTTGTCTACGGCGCGCACCACGCGTCGCGTTACTGGCCGGAGCCGGAGCGCTTTGACCCCGACCGCTTCGCCAAGGCGAATGAGAAGTTGCACACGCCATTCACGTATCTTCCCTTCGGGGGGGGACCGCGAGGCTGTATCGGCGGCAACTACGCCATGCTTCAGATCGTGATGATTCTGCGCGCGCTGCTTGGAAAGTACGACCTTCAGTTGTCTCCTGGCCAGACGATCGAAGCGCGTCCGATGGTGATCCTGCGTCCGAAGCACGGCATCCGGATGACCTTCACCCCGACGATGACCCACGATCGTCATGCAGTGGTTCAGGAATAGGCAATTGGGAGCTGATGTGGATTACGTCGGTTGTACGAGAGCCTTCTGTGGACTTTTGCGCGGATGGGAAAGTTCATACCAGGCTTTCGTGGGTAGACCGCATGAATTGGCAGGTCATGATGGACAAGCGCGGACGAGGACGTCCGCACAACAGCCGGCCAGGAGGCCGGCGCTACCTTTTGTCCATTGCCACATCCTGTGATCCCGGGCCTAGAGCATTTCTCGTGTTGCTGTGGTGGCACCCGAGCCGAGCCGCAAGAACGACAACACGGAGCCCCGTCCCCCGAGGGTACCCCGGCTCGCAGGTGGTGCGCAGGCATTTTGCACTATTAGAACCAATGCTTTCAACGAGGCGGGACAATCAGAGTTGAACGAAGTCGGCAGCGACCTGATCTTGCTGGGCGGGGGCCAAACCCGCTTCCCGAGCAAATGCCGGCCAGCTATCGAGCGCCGATTTCACGTCGGCCAAGAGCAATTGGGGACGCCGGACGCCAAAGCGATCCGCTTCCTGAAGCAGGTCTTCCCGGGTGATTTCGAGAAACTTTCCGTTGACGCTCATCAAATGCTGATAGGTCCACTCGCCCTTGGGGTTATGGGCGTGGGTGAGGTCATAGGCAGGCGCCAACTCCCATTCCCTTCCCTGCTTGAGCAGGAACGAGAAATTCTTGGTGTGATCGTCGCAGTTGCTGGCCATGACGTTGAACGCCATGCGGCGGAACGCCTGTGTCATGGCCTCGTCTCCCAGGCGCAGCTTTGAAATTGCCATGAAGAGCTGAGAGTAGGCGTGCGTTCCACGCTGCTTGAAATCAAGATGGTCGATTGCGCAGAGCGTTTGCATGTGATGCTTGCGCGTCTGTCCATCGACAACCTCACGGTCAAAGCGCCTGGTCATAAAATGGGCGCGATGGTTCTCATCCAAGAGCCGGCAGGAGGAAATCTCGATTCCAGCGGCTCGCGCCATGTGCGAATAAGCGCATTCGATTCGCCCGTAATCGGAACTTGTGCCCAGTTCCAGATCGCGGCCGACGCCGTCGAATTTCAACAGCCAATGCTCAAAGCCCGGCGAGGTGTCAAACTGACCGCTGCGGACTTCGTCTGTTTCGGGATTCCAGGCGATAACGGCTTTGGCGCGGGCTCCTCCGGCCGAAGTGCCGACTTTGATGATGTTGGCCAAAGCCGCCTGGGCCTCGCGGTCTACGGAGAAACTGCCTTGTACCAGCTTGCGCGCCTCTTCGACCAGGGACTTCATGGCAATCGGGGCGGCGCTCTCGGTGTGCGAACCGCGCGCCGGCCTGAACTCCAAGGCGCCCATGCCGCGCTTGCCCATGTAGGCCAAGCGGTCCAGCACGGTGATTGAACTTTTGTCCACCCCGCGCATGGTCATCCAGGCATCGATGAGCGCGTTGCCGAAATCATCGGGTAGCGCATCGGCCAGCATGGCGGGAAGGCGGTAGTAAGTGGCCGCAGGGAGGTTTGGAAAGACGAAGACGGAGCGGGGATCCCCAACCGGCATGGTCAGCGGCGCAAGCTCTACGCCAGAGCGCTTCCAATCAGGAGTATACGCAAAGGCATAGCAGCCAAGCTGGGGATCGGCCGCCAACGCGCCGACCGTCTTTCCCCAGGTCAGAACCTCGATCACCTGCGTAGGCTTCAAGGCTGGGCCTTTCTCGATGCGCGGGGGCGACGAACTCGTTGCCGTGTCTTGGCATGGCGGAGAAGCGCAAGGGGGCTGACGGTGGCCTCCGGCGCCAGCATTTTGAGCCCTTCGAGACTGTCGAGCGCCTTGAGGGTCCGCAGAAGCGTTTCCACTGTGGAACCACGTCCGGCTTCCAGGTTGCGCAAGGATTTTTCAGCGATTCCCGCTTTTTCGGCGGTGGTGCGTTGATCCAGGTCTCGGGAAAGACGCAGTTTCTGAATCTGCTCTCCAAGGAGCACTTGCAGTTGGCCGGGAGCCATGAAGGACATATCGCTCATTACGGACACAGTTTACCATATATAACTCTTTTCATCTATATACGGCATAATTTTACCCTTTATAGGACGCAACATATGTCCCGGGATAGTGGCGACAGGGCGTGTTAGAGAGAGTGTTTGGGCAAAATCTCTCGGGAAAAATTCCTCAGGGGCTAAAGCCATTCTTTTCATTGGCCTTATCGGCACGGCTAAAGCCATGCCCTGTTACAAAGCCGGCCTTTCCGGTTTTTCCGAAGGCTGAATAGCCGTGGCCTGCTACAAGGCGCGGCCTCTCAGCGGCCCCTAAGCCTAGCGCGTGGAGCTCCGTAGGACTCTCAAGCGCCGATTCCAGGCTCATTCCTTGTTGACCCGCCCGGGCTCAGCTTCAGAGCGCCACAGGTTGGGCTATTGCACTCTGCGGAAACAGATTGACTCACCGCTCAGGCGGTACTCGGCCGAGCAATCGTCGCTGCCGCAGATCATCGGCTCGCCGCCGCAAAGTTGATGTCGAGTAATCAACCCCATGGTTCCGCAGCGGGGACAGGACATTACAGCCACAAAGGGATTCTGGGCGTGTCCAAATTTGGCCTGGTTTTCCAGAACGAAAACCGTTCCAGGGTCCATTCTTTCGGGAATCCATTCTTCCAGAAACTGCAAGTCGGATGACATCGTGCCCTCCCATGATGGGTTGATGTAACCTCGAGCGGTCTTCCAATCAGCCTGCCCGGTCGATTCCCTTGCAAGGCAATTGGACAACCGCTGTAGCCTCGCCCAAATGGGGTCAGCTCCGCTCTGCAACAGTACTCGGATACGAATGGTGCTCCGGCGGGTGAACCTCCGCCAGACACGGTCAGTGTTTCCGCGAACCCTTGATCAAGTCAATCGGAATTTTCTGCGAAAGTTGATTGCATCGTTTTGCGATTCCCAAATTGGGGTTCCTCGACTTACCGCGAGGCCTCCATAGAGCGACGCCCCGGTGCGCCGGCGTATTCGTCAATCTCCTTATACATCTCTTCGTTTCGCATGATGCCTTCCACGTATTCTCGGGTTTCGGTGAACGGGATCGATTCCACAAACTCGTCTGTGCCGTGGTAAGGCCCTGCTGTCCGCCAGTCCGCCACTCGATCGTCGCCCGCGTTGTATGCTGCCAGCGCAAACTCCGGAACGCCGCCGAACTTCTCAAGAGTCTTGTGCAGATAGAGGGTGCCGAGCCGAATGTTGGTGGCCGGATCAAGTAACTGAAACGTCTCAAAATGGCTGATTCCCGCTTCGCGTGCCATGGATTTTCCGACGGAAGGGAGCAATTGCATCAACCCATATGCATTGGCCCGCGAAATTGCCGAAGGGTTGAACTCCGACTCCTGCCGGATCAGGGAAGCCACCATGTACGGGTCAAGATGGTTCTTTGCCGACTCGGCCTTGATGATGTCCCACCATGCTTCAGGAAAAAGGATGCGCCAATAGACGAGCGGAATGGATTTGATAGGGGCCGATGCGGCGTAGGGGAGCGACTTTTTCAACGCCCGCATGGCTCGATACCACTCACCATACGATGCATAGATTTGCGCTTCGGCTAATCCGCTCCAGGAGCTGGAATCGGGATCGGCCGCAATCTCCTGAGCGATGTAGTCATTAAGCCCGGCATTGGCAAGCAGGCGCGCCTTGGCCAAGTGGGGGCTGGCGGTGGGGAAGCTCTCGTCCAGGTGGGGCACAGCGACAGGCTGAAAACCGTCCAGCTGGGGCTGCGCCGCCATTTGCGTGTTGCCTAGAGCCGCAAGCCGCTCGCGCGCCATCTGCGCATAGAAGTAGTGCTGGTAGGCCCGAACGACGGTCTTGTAGTTGGCGGCGGCATTAGCTGGCTTGCGATCCTGCATTTCATAAAGACGGCCCCGCCAGTAGAGCGCCGAGACCGCCTCTTTCGAGCTAGGGTAGAGCCGGATCTGTTCGTCAAACAATCGCTCGGCCTCACCAAACTGTCCCTGCCGATAGTTCAACCACCCAGCCCGCCAGTGAGCCGCGGGAGCGTAGTTGCTCTCGGGGAAATGCGCTGCAAGATAGCCGTAATACTCCGTGGCTGAACCATATTCGCGACGCAGCAGATACATGTTTCCGCTGGAGTAAAGGGCTTCGGCGAGCCACGAACTACGGGGGAAGTTCGCTTCCATCAGAGCCACGATGCGCTGCTGATCTTGCAGGTCGTTGCGGTTCCGGGCCAGTTCCATGAGCAGATAGAGTCGGCGCGCCCCGTTGTCGTCGTGGGTGTCGGCGAGGCCCTGCACCTGAGCGGGGGTAAGGCGCTTCAGCTTCAAATCGCACGCCGCGGCGGCCACCGCGAACTCGTCGTGGATCATGGTGTCCAAGCCCGGCATCCGCGCCAAGGCATGATATTGCTCGGAGGCGTCTTCGAATCGTCCGGCGCGGTAGTAAGCGTCGCCCAGACTGCGTAACTCGGCTACGCTCATCTCGGCGCCCAGGGCTTGGAGCCTGCTGCGCGCGACCATGGCATCGCCGCTCAGGGGATGGCCGAGGAGCAGACGTTTGAAGACCCGCTCCGCCTCCTGCTTTTGGCCCTCTGCCATCAGTACCTGGCCCTGAACGAGCATGAAACCGGCCCGGTAAGTGGAAGCGGATCCTGCCGCCAGCGAAAGCACCTGCTGGGCTCCCGCCGGGTTGCCCACAGCCAGAAGCACGGTGGCTTCGAGTTCGGGTTCCTGAGCGTTGAAGATGCTGTCCGGATACCGTCCCGTGAAACCGTGGAGCAGCGTCTCGGCCGCAGACTCGTTGCCAGCTTCGTGATTGGCCTGGGCGCCAAGAAAGTCCGCGTAGTCGGCCAGGACGTCTCCAACATGGCGTGCCTGGTAGAAACAGCCTTCGGCGTCGGAGAACTTGCGGTCAAGCAGGTAGGCATGGCCCAGCGCCAGGTAGGCTGCGGCGGCCGCCTCGCCGGTGTGGGAGCGGGCGTATTTCATCACGCCGGCATAGGCCGCTGGAGTGCGCAGCATCGCCAATTGCTGGGCCATGGGGCGCAACTCGGCGGAAACCACAAAAGCCTGCTTGATACGCGCAGTGCGCGCCGCACGCGCCGCTTTAGTTGCCTTGCCGGCGGGCGCTTTGCTCTTGGCCCCCGCCTTGCCTTTCTTGACGGTCTTGCTCTTGGTCGTGCGGGGGCCATTCGTTTTCGATGAACCGGGGCCGGTAGTCTGGGCGCAGGCAGGCGCCACCGCCATTAGCAATGACAGAAGACCGGCCAGCACTGGCAACAGCCGCCGAACACAAGTTGGGGGAGGCAGGGGAATCGGGACCTTCATCTCTCCACTTTATGCTGCTTTCACCCAGTAGGACGCGCCAGAACCACGCAGGTTACCGGTTGCCGTGATTTCGAGTGACGCAACGCACACGAATCTGGCAATCCAACCATGCCCTTTCGGTAGCGGCGATCTGCAGACGGGCTGAGCGATCCACTCCGCACTGCCGACCACCTTTCGCTCAATCTTCGCCGTTTTGCGCTATAATTCCTGCCATGGACTTTCAGTTGGTGTCGAGCTACAAGCCCCGCGGCGATCAGCCCCGGGCCATTGCCGAGCTGGTCAAGGGCCTGACAGACGGAGAAACACACCAGGTGTTGCTGGGGGTCACGGGCTCGGGCAAGACCTTCACCATGGCCAAGATCATCGAGGAGTCCAACCGGCCCGCGCTTATCCTGGCCCACAACAAGACGCTGGCCGCTCAGCTTTATCACGAATTCAAGCAGTTTTTTCCCGACAATGCCGTCGAGTACTTTGTGAGCTATTACGACTACTATCAGCCGGAGGCTTACATTCCTGCCGGCGACCTTTATATCGAAAAGGAAGCCACCATCAACGAGGAGCTGGACAAGCTTCGGCTTTCAGCCACGCGCAGTTTGTTCGAGCGGCGCGACGCCATCATTGTGAGCTCCGTGAGTTGCATCTACGGCCTCGGCTCACCGGAAGCGTATTACGGCATGTTGCTGCTGCTGGAAAAGGGCCAGCGCATCAGCCGCAAAGACATCACCCGGCGTCTGGTGGAGATACTCTACGAGCGCAACGACGCCGACTTCCGGCGCGGCACTTTCAGGGTACGCGGGGACATTATCGAGGTTTTCCCAACTTATGACGAGACTGCCTACCGCATCGAGTTGTTCGGCGACGAGATCGAATCCCTCAGCCAAATAGATCCGCTGTTCGGCACGGTCAAGCAGAAGTATTCCCGGCTGCCCATCTACCCCAAGAGCCACTATGTGGTGCAGCCGGAGCGCAAGGCGCAAGCGATCGATACCATCGTGGCCGAGTTGAACGAGCGCGTGGCGGATCTGGAATCGCAAGGCCGCATGGTGGAGGCGCAGCGGATTCACCAGCGCACTCGCTTCGATCTGGAAATGATCAAGTCGATGGGCTACTGCCACGGGATCGAGAACTACTCGCGGCACTTCAGCGGGCGGTTGCCAGGCGAGGCCCCGCCGACGCTGCTGGACTACTTCCCCCGTGACTTTCTGCTGTTTATCGACGAGAGCCACGCCACCATTCCGCAGGTGCACGGTATGTGGTTCGGCGACCGCAGCCGCAAGCAGAACCTGGTGGAATACGGCTTCCGCCTACCCTCGGCCATGGATAATCGCCCCTTGAAATTCGAGGAGTTTGAGAACCGCATTCATCAGACCATCTACGTTTCAGCTACGCCCGGCCCCTACGAGCTGACGCGTTCGGCCGGCGTGGTGGTGGAGCAGGTCATTCGTCCCACCGGGCTGGTTGACCCGGAGGTTGAAATCCGCCCCGTCAAGGGCCAGATCGACGATCTGCTGGCCGAGATTCGCGACCGCGCCAAACGCAACGAACGCGTGCTTGTGACCACACTGACCAAGCGCATGTCAGAGGACCTGGCCGGCTATTACACAGAAGTGGGCGTGCGTTGCCGCTACATGCACTCGGAAATTGAGACGCTGGAGCGCGTCCGATTGCTGGCCGCTTTGCGCAAAGGCGAATACGATGCACTGATCGGCATCAATCTGCTGCGCGAGGGGCTGGATCTCCCCGAGGTGTCCCTTGTCGCCATCCTTGACGCCGACAAAGAGGGGTTTCTGCGTTCTGCCGGTTCTCTGATTCAGACCATGGGCCGCGCCGCGCGGCACCTGGAGGGCAGGGCGATTCTCTATGCCGATCGGATTACGGATTCCATGCGGCGGGCCATGGATGAGACGGACCGTCGCCGCACCATCCAGCGCGCCTACAACGAGGAACACGGCATTACGCCGCAGTCGATCATCAGCCATGTGGATATGGGCCTTGCGCAGATATTGAAGGCCGAATATGGCGAAGTGGCGACGGAAGAGACGGAAGGATTGCCTGCATTAGGCTCCCAGGCCGAGCTCGACGCCTACATTGCCAAGCTGGAAGGTGAAATGCGCGAGGCGGCCAAGAAATTCGAATTCGAGAAGGCGGCCAAGCTGCGCGACGCCATCAAGGAACTGCGCGACAAGGAGTTTCTCTTCGGCTGATAGCTGCGACGGGCTCGTTCCACGGCGCCCCTTGCCAAACGCGATGGCTTGGCCCACGGCTGGTCCGATGTTCGTCTGCAAAGCCGCCCGCGCGAAAGCTCATAACAGGCTTCAGGGTCAAGGAACATGCCAACCTTGGCAAAGTTCTCTTACTCCACCCCCAGCACTTTCACAATCACGCGCTTCCTACGCTGGCCGTCGAACTCCGCATAGAAGACCCGCTGCCAGGTACCCAGATCGAGTTTTCCCTCCGTCACCGGCAGCGTCGTTTCGTGGTGCAGCAGCAACGACTTCAGATGCGCATCCCCGTTGTCTTCTCCGGTGCGGTGGTGCTTGTAGTCCGGGCGCGCCGGAGCCAGTTCCTCAAGCCATTTGCCGATATCCTCAATCAGGCCGCCCTCCAAGTCGTTCACATACACGGCGGCGGTAATATGCATTGGCGATACAAAGCAGAGGCCGTCTCGAACGCCGCTGCGCTTGACGATCTCCTCGACCCGATCCGTGATGTGCACCATCTCCCGGCGCTTCTTGGTCTCGAAAACCAGGTACTCCGTATGACTTTTCATGACGATCTCCAGCGGCCCATTTCTTCCCACAGGCTGCAAAGCCATTATCCTAAAGACAGCCGTGAGCCCAGCCAACCCCTCCAGCGCCGAGACCCTTTTCCAAAGCGGCCTTTCCCTGCTCGCCGAGGGCCAACCGGCGAAAGCAGCCCGCGCCTTTCGTGCGGCCGTCGCTGCCGATCCGCAGTGCCATGAGGCCCACCATGGATTGATTCGCGCACTCCGGGACGCAGGCCGGCTCAACCAGTCCATCGCCGCGGCCATGGCCCTCACTGCGCTGACGCCAAACGATCCGTTGGCCCACGCCGCTCTTTCCATCTCCCTGCAACACGCCGGCTTGGTGCCCCAGGCCGAAGCCGCAGCCGCCCGCGCCCGCATCTTGGAGTGGAAGATCCAGCTTCAGGCTCCACCGCAGGAGAATTCCCTTCCGTGAAGGAATCGGCCTTGCTCAGTCCTGCACAGCGCCTGCGCCTCATGCACGATCGTCTCGTGCAGGCATATGGGCCTCAAAATTGGTGGCCCGCGAAGACCGCCTTCGAAGTCATCGTCGGCGCTTATCTCACCCAGAACACCGCTTGGAAGGCCGTCGAGCGCTCGCTGGCCAATCTGCGCAACGCCGGAGCCCTCAACCCTGACGGTCTGCGCGAACTTTCGCTGGAAGAACTGCAGGAGCTCATCCGCCCTTCCGGCTTTGCCAGCCGCAAAGCGCCCGCACTCAAAGCATTTCTGGCCATGCTGGATGGCGAGTTCGGCGGCTCTCTTGACGCCCTCGCCAAGGCACCCACGGCCAAGCTTCGTCTGCGCCTTTTGGCTTTGCCGGGAGTAGGACCAGAAACCGCGGACGCCATCCTGCTCTACGCCCTCCGCCATCCGGTTCCCGTGGCGGACGAATATCTTCGGCGCATCGCAGAACGGCACAAGCTTCTCGCTTCCCTTCCCGGCCGCGACCGCAAAGGATACGAGTCCCTGGTCGAACTTACCCGCCAGGCATTCATCCAAGAGCCGGCCGAGAGCGCCCTCCAGGTTTTCAATGAGTTCCACGCTTTGACGGTAGCTGTCGGCAAAACACATTGCGGGCGCACTCCTAACTGCGCCGGGTGCCCGCTGGCTGAGGATCTGTTGGAGTCTCCGCAACGGCCTAAAGGTAGTTGAATGACTAGCGCCAGGTACCGCTTCAAGCATCGACCCAGCAGACGTTTTGTATGGGGCCAGCCGCATCTGAAACAAAATGAACGATCTTGGCCGCTCTGCTTGGAACTGCACCTTTTAGGGGCTTGCAACCCGTAGCCCGCTCGGGTTACTGTGCACGAGTAAGAAGAACGTGGGCCCAACGTCATGCCGCAACCAGATTCCCCAGACTGGGATCAAGCGGCTTTGACTCAGCACGAGCGAGCGAAGCCATCTTCTTTTGCGTTCGAGAACCTCTACGAGCTCTCTCCGGACGCCATCTTTGTCACGGACCCCGAGGGGATCATCCGTAGCGCAAACCCGCGTGCGGCGGAATTATTTGGTCACACACTGGACGAATTCGTCGGCAAGACCATTGAAAGCCTGGTTCCCGAGCGCTTTCGCCGCCACCATCCCAGCCATCGCGAGAATTACAACGCCCATCCCAGAGAGCGCCGGATGGGCGCGGCCATGAACCTCTTTGCCCTGCGCAAAGACGGATCCGAGTTCCCTGTCGACATCATGCTCAAGCCGGTCGAGACGGCGTCAGGCCCTGTCGTGCTGAGCTTTGTCCGCGACGTAACCGAGCAGCGGGCCGCCCAGGACGCCCTGCGGCGCAGCGATCAGCAGATGCGATCCATCGTGGAATGCGTGCGCGAATATGCCATCTATATGCTGGACGCCGATGGCCATGTGGTCACCTGGAACTCGGGTGGAGAACGCATCAAGGGCTACACCGCCGATGAGATCGTCGGCAAGCATTTTTCCCGCTTCTTTGCCCAGGAGGACATCGATCGCGGCAAGCCGACGGAGCTCTTGCGCCTGGCCGCTGCGCGAGGACGGCATGAAGACGAAGGATGGCGCGTGCGGAAAGACGGCTCCCGCTTCTGGGCCGACAGCATCCTCACTGCGATCCGGGATACGGCAGGGGATGTCATCGGCTATTCCAAGGTCACGCGGGACTATACCGACCGCAAGCGCGCCGAAGAAGCTGTGATGCTGCAGTTGAGCGGCGCACTGTTGGCCAATATGGATGTGCGGAAGCTTCTGGGCGCCATCTCGGCCAGCATTCGTGAGCTGGTTCCGCACGATTGCGCCACCTTGGCGCTTTACGATGCCGAGGCCGGCGTTCTGCTGGCCCAGTTTCTGAATTCCGAAGATGGCGAGACGCAGCGCGGCGATGTGCGTCTTTCGATCGAGCATTCCCCCTCGGGCCATGCATTTCGGACCCGGGAGCCGGTACTGCTTGCGCAGATGGATGGTTCAACGTTCCCCGATGAGAGTCTGCGCCATTTCACGGCCTTGGGCATGCACTCCGGATGCTGGGTGCCGCTTGTTTATCGCGGCGAAGCGATCGGCGCACTCGCCGTTGCCAGCCGGATCGAGTCCAGTTTCACCCCGCGGGAAGCGGAACTCATGCTTCAAATGGCCAGCCAGGTAGCGGTTGCGGCCAATCACGCCATGACCTTCCGGCGTATTGTGGAACTGCGCGACCGGCTGCGGCAGGAAAAGCAATACCTTGAAGAAGAGATCAACGTCGAGAATCGCTTTGAAGACATCGTGGGCCGCAGCGCCGGGCTTCGCAATGTGCTCAAGCAGATTGAGACCGTAGCCCCCACCGACGCTACCGTCCTCATCCAGGGGGAGACCGGAACCGGCAAGGAATTGCTGGCGCGCTCCATTCACCGGCTCAGCCCCCGCCGCGAACGAACCTTCATCAAGATCAATTGCGCAGCCATCCCTGCCGGACTGATCGAAAGCGAGTTGTTCGGGCACGAGAAGGGCGCTTTCACCGGCGCCATCGCCCGCAAGATCGGCCGCCTCGAACTGGCCCACGAGGGTACCCTTTTCCTCGACGAGGTGGGCGAACTTCCGCTCGATCTGCAACCCAAGCTGTTGCGAGCCATCCAGGAACGCGAAATCGAGCGGCTTGGCGGAAATCGTCCCATCCAGGTCAATGTCCGCCTCATCGCCGCCACAAACCGCGATCTGGCCCAGATGGTGGCTGAAAAGCAGTTCCGCAGCGACCTTTTTTATCGCCTCAAGGTCTTTCCGGTCAATTCCCCTCCCTTGCGCGAGCGCAGCGGCGACATCCCCATCCTGGTGCGTCATTTTGTGGCCGCGCACGGCCGGCGCATGGGCAAGATCATCGAGACCATTCCAGAGGAGACCATGGCGGCCCTGGTCAAATGGCGGTGGCCGGGCAACATCCGCGAGCTGGAGAATTTTCTGGAGCGTTCCGTCATCCTGACGCGTGGCCCCGTGCTCTATGTCCCCCTGGCCGAGTTGCAGATCCAGGAAGAGGAGGACGAAGATCAATCCGCCCCTCTGGAGAATCCCACCCTGCACATGGCCGAACGCGAGCACATCCTGCGCGTCTTGCGCGAAGCAAAAGGCCAGATCGCAGGTCCTACAGGCGCAGCCGCCCGGCTTGGCCTCAAGCGGACCACTCTCAATTCCAAGCTGAAGAAGCTGAACATCGAGCGCGCTGACTATATGTAGTCAGCGCGACGGCATTTCGTCATCGTCACGCCGTCATGTGATCTCCGTCACTTTTCGTCCCATTCCCAAATCAGATCGCTAAGTGCTCTGGTATCAATCTGGGACACCCTTGCCATCAATGGCCATTCGGATTGGCGCCCCACATGCAAGAGAGAGTGCGTGGATGAGGGAGCCAGAAGCAATGCGAATCACAATTGAAGAAAACGCGGAAGCCACGGCACTCAAACTCGAGGGCCGCATCGTTGGACCCTGGGCGACCGAACTTGCTCGCACCTGGTCAGAGCTTGCTCCGAAGGTGGCATCCAGGAAGCTTTCACTCGATCTGCGCAACGTCACGTATGCCGATACCGACGGCATTCAGGTTTTGCGCAGCATCTATTCCCAAACCGAAGCGGAGTTACTTGCAAGCACTCCATGGACACAGTATCTGGCCGGTGAAGTCAGACAAGACAGTGCGGACTTTGTTGACGAGGAGGCGTGAGATGGAAACCAACAGCCGGGAAGCCATGAATCGTAGCGAACTTGCCGATTGCTCAACCGACTTTCTTACCAGTCTATCGCCAGCAGCACTCAAAGATATTGAGTCTCTGGGCCACAAAGTATCATTGCCGGCCGGCGCCGTTCTATTCGCCGAACAGGAACCGTCCACCGGTGTTTACCTCATCCGTGGCGGAGAAGTAAAACTCACCATCAACTCCAGCGACGGCCGTCGTCTGATCCTTCGCATCGCCAAACCAGGCGAAATCCTTGGACTGACCTCGGCCCTCACCGGAAACACTTGTGAAATGACCGCCGAAACTCTCTTCTACACCCAATTGATCTCCATCCCGCGCCAGGATTTTCTCAACTTCCTCCTGCATCACCCCGAGGTCTACCAGACCTTGACCCAGGAGCTGACCCGTCACTTGAACATCGCCTGCGAGCAGTTGCGCACAGTGGGGCTGTCAACCACCGCCCCCGAGAAACTTGCCCGCCTGTTTCTGGATTGGAGCGCCGGCGGTCAGAAAACAGAGTCCGGTACACGCCTTCGCTGCTCGCTCACACATGAGGAGATCGGTGAATTCATCGGCACCTCGCGTGAGACTGTCACCCGCACCCTTACCGAGTTCAAACACCGTCACCTGGTTGCGTTTCATGGCTCCACGCTGATGATTCCCAACCGCGTTGCGCTGGAGAGTCTAGCCCGCTCCTAGCGCGTCGCAGAAAACTTCCTTCGCTCGAACCACGATTACAAATCACTTCGTTGTTTTGTTGCTCTTGGAGGCACCATGCAGGTATCTGGAAACCAAACCGTTCACGTCGAGCAGTTCGTTCGCAGATTGCGCGGCAGTTCTCAACCGATGCTGGTTCGCGCCAGCGACGGCCAGCTCTATGTGGCCAAGTTCAGAATGAACCTGCAAGGGCCCAATGTCCTCTTCAATGAAACCGCCGGCACCGAGCTTTATCGGGCCTTCGGCTTGAACGTCCCGGCATGGAAGTCGTTGCTGGTCACGGAATCCTTCATCGACAGCAATCCCGACTGCTGGATTCATACCGAAGACGGCGTCCGGCGTCCGGACGCGGGCTTGTGTTTCGGTTCGCAGCATCTTGGCACCAATGGCGCAAGGCTCCTCGAAATCCTATCCGGCAGCGGCATCAAGCGCGTCCGCAATCAAATGAGCTTCTGGATGGCGTGGCTGCTGGACATCTGCGCCGAGCATGTCGATAATCGCCAGGCCATTTTTGTCGAAGACGCCTCCGGCGGATCCACCGCCTTCTTTGTCGACCACGGACATCTTTTTGGCGGCCCCACGGCCGGCCAGCGGCTCCACTTCCTCGCTTCCCGTTACCTCGACCCCCGCATGTATCCCGAAGTGGGCCAGAAGCAGGCGCAGGAATTCCTACAGGCGGCGCGCAACTTGAATGTCGATCTTCTTTGGCGCCGTGTTCAGGCCTTGCCCGCGGACTGGAAGACGGCATCGGGACTCGGCATGTTCGCGGAATGCCTGTTCAGACTTTCAGATCCGGCGATGCTGCGCGACATCTTCGACTCCCTGGTCGAGTCCGTCCAGCGCACCAACCAGCGCCAGCAGCCAAGGCCGGAAATCGGACGGCCCGCTCCGGTGATGCTGGTTTTCCCCGGCATGCAAGCCGCACAGGTAGAGCAGCGCTCCGCAGCGTTCTCGGCCTGCGCCTGATTGCAACAGTTTCCTCCCACAAGTTTCCATTTCGCAACCCGCGGTCCATTCATGGTGAAAACCGGTCATCGATCTCCTACCGGGACCGCGGGGCTTTTTTCCCGCCTGAATATTCCCCCTACCCCATTGCCCTGTCCGCGCGTTTCGATTAACGTCAAAGACTCAAAGTCTTTCGATGGGAGTTGACTCGCCATGCCTCGCGTCGTTCGATGTTCCATCATCCAGGCTTCCAATGCCGTCCCTGCCACCGAGCCCATGGCCGTGCAGAAGCAGGCCATGATTGAGAAGCACCTCGCTCTGATCCGCCAGGCAGCCGGCGACGGCGCACAGATTGTCTGCCTCCAGGAAATCTTCAACGGCCCCTACTTCTGCGCCGAGCAGTCCGTCAAGTGGTACGACTCCACCGAGCCGGTCCCCTCGGGCCCCACAGTCACCCTCATGCAATCGTCGGCCAAAGAACTGCACATCGCCATGGTTGTGCCGGTTTACGAGGTCGAACAGGAAGGCGTCTTTTATAACACAGCCGCGGTCATCCACAACGACGGCTCGTTTCTTGGCAAATACCGCAAGACGCACATCCCCCATGTGGCTCCCGGATTCTGGGAGAAGTTCTACTTCCGCCCCGGCAACCTAGGCTATCCCGTCTTCGACCTGGGGTTCGCCAAAATCGGCATTTACATCTGCTACGATCGCCACTTTCCCGAGGGCGCTCGTTGCCTCGGGCTCAACGGCGCCGAAATCGTCTTCAATCCATCGGCAACCGTGGCCGGCTTGAGCGAGTATCTGTGGAAGCTGGAGCAGCCTGCCCACGCCGCCGCCAATGGCTATTTCATCGCCGCCATCAATCGCGTCGGCACCGAGCCGCCGTGGAATATCGGCGAGTTCTATGGATCCAGTTACTTCGCCAACCCGCGCGGCCAGATAATCGCTCAGGCATCGCGCGACAAGGATGAAGTCCTGACCCAAGACCTCGACCTCGACGAAATTGCCGAAGTCCGCCGTACCTGGCAGTTCTATCGCGACCGTCGTCCCGATCTCTATGGGCCATTGGTGGCCTCATAGGCACGTCATCCAAACTTTTTTGATACGCACTCGATGTGTTGTTTTGCAAACCGCTTTCATCAGGTTGATTATCCGAGGCTTGCATGAGCACCGCGATTCTGCCCGACGACCCTCTCTTGCGCGAGCGCTTCACTGAGTTGAGGCCACCCCTCGCACCGCAGGCCGCTGTCATTGAAGCCAACCGCTGTCTCAATTGCTTTGACGCACCCTGCACCGCCGCCTGCCCGACGCATATCGACGTGCCGGGGTTTATCAAGCGCATCTCCTCCGGCAACCTCCGCGGCTCGGCGCTGCGCATTCTCGACGCCAACATCATGGGTGGCAGCTGCGCGCGCGCCTGCCCCGTGCAGGTGCTCTGCGAAGGCGCTTGCGTGATGCATCGGTACAATCGCGAGCCCATCCAGATTGCCCTCTTGCAACGCCATGCCGTCGACGCCTTTTACGATTCCGGAGAAGAATTGCCTTGCGCAGCACCTGCGGCGGGTTCCTTGCGTGTGGCTTGTATCGGCGCAGGGCCTGCTTCCCTGGCCTGTGCTGCCGAACTTCGCCGGCAAGGCGCATCGGCCACCATCCTTGAGCGCCGCGCCTTGCCCGGCGGCCTCAACACTTACGGCGTGGCTGAATACAAACTGCGTTCCGCCGACAGCCTGCGCGAAGTCGAGATGATTCACCGCATGGGCGTTGAGTTTCGCTTTGCCGCCGACATTGCCACCGCTGCCGACCTGGACGACATCGAGAGCGAATTCGACCTCGTCTTCCTGGGTCTTGGCCTGGGAGCGATGCAGCGCCTCGGCCTTCCTGGCGACGACGCAGAGGGCGTGCTCAATGCGCTTGAGTTGATCTCCGCATACAAGACCGGCCATATCCGCGAGCTATCAGGGACGGTGGTCGTTGTGGGTGCGGGAAACACCGCAATCGACGCTGCCAATGCTGCTCGCCGCCTCGGCGCGGAGACGGTCTACATGGTCTATCGTCGCAGCGAGAAAGACATATCCGCATTCGACTTCGAATACGAACACGCCCGGCAAGAAGGCGTACAGTTTCTGTGGCGTCGCCAACCCGTCGCCATCCGGACCGATGATCAGGGCGCTCTATTCCTCGATACTGTTCAGGTGCGGCACACTGACGGAGAGCTGGTCCCCATTCCCGATTCCGAATTCACCATCGAGTGCGACCTTGTCGTGCCCGCCATCGGCCAGTCTCCGCTCACCAAGCTCGTGCAACAACTGCGCCAGGTCGAAGTGTGCGACGGCTTGATCGTCACCGATCGCGCCACAGGCCAAACCAGTCATCCACGGTACTTTGCCGGCGGGGATTGCGTGAATGGAGGCCGCGAGGTGGTCGACGCGGTTGCAGACGGTAAGCGTGCGGCGCTTGCCATGTTGAAGTCGAAGGAGGTGCATCATGGCTGACCTTCGCGTGCGTGGTTTTGCCGGCGCTATCAATGCGCCCAACCCGTTCTGGCTTGCCTCCGCGCCCCCCACCAACACCGGCGAAATGATCATGCGCGCCTTCGATGCAGGCTGGGGCGGCGCTGTATGGAAGACCATCGGCGAACCCATCACCAACGTCAGTTCGCGCTACTCGGCAACCGACTGGAACAGCCAGCGCATCATGGGCTTCAACAACATCGAACTTATCAGCGACCGCACCGTCGAAACCAATCTGCGCGAAATGGCCGAGGTGAAGAGGCGCTATCCGCGACACGCCGTCATTGCGTCGCTCATGGTCGCGTCCACACGCGAAGCATGGCATGAGATCGTGAAGCGCACTGAAGACGCGGGCGCCGACGGCCTCGAACTCAACTTCGGCTGCCCCCACGGCATGAGCGAACGCGGCATGGGCTCGGCCGTGGGACAGGTGCCCGAATACACGGAGACGATAACCGCATGGGTCAAGGAGAAAGCGCGCACGCCCGTGCTGGTGAAGCTCACCCCGAACATCACCGACATTCGCGCGATTGCTCGGGCCGCAAAGCGCGGCGGCGCCGATGGCCTCTCCGCCATCAACACCATCAACTCCATCACCGGCATCGATCTCGATACGCTGACGCCGCGCCCCAACGTCGACGGCAAAAGTACGCATGGAGGGTACTGCGGTCCCGCGGTCAAGCCCATCGCGCTGAACATGGTGGCGCAGATCCTGTCTGACCCATCGGCCGCGCTGCCTTTATCCGGCATCGGCGGGATTGGTACATGGCGCGATGCGGCCGAGTTCATCCTGCTGGGCTGCGGCAGCGTGCAGGTGTGCACTGCTGCGATGCATTACGGCTATCGCATCGTTGAAGACATGGCCGAGGGCCTGGACAACTGGATGCGCTCCAAGGGCTTCCATACCATCGAAGAGTTTCGCGGCCTTTCCCTGCCCCGCGTCACGGACTGGAACAATCTGAATCTCAACTACAAGATCGTGGCGCGCATCGACGAACAGAAATGCATCGGCTGCGATCTTTGCCACATTGCCTGCTGGGACGGCGCACACCAGTGCATTCATCTGGATCGCGTCTCCGGCCCCGTCAACGGGCACGTTGAGTTGCATGACTCTCCTTCCGTTATCGAAGCACGCAGTCGCGCATCGATAGCTTTCACGCCCGTCACGCGCAAGGAACGCGAAGTCGATCCGGCTTCGCACGGTCCCTATCCAACGCCGCTCGCGCGCATTCCTCGCGTGGATGAGACCGAATGCGTCGGCTGCAACCTCTGCTCTCTCGTCTGCCCTGTCGACGATTGCATCACCATGGTCCGCGTCGACAACGGCCTTCAACCGGAAACATGGGAAGAACGCACAAGAGTCGAGTCGGCAGAATCAACCAAATAGAAGCCTCTGTCATCTTGGGCGAGGCGCTTTTCAGCCGAGTCGAAGGATCTGCGGTTGCTTTTCGGCAATTCTCGATTCAACTTTCTTGGAGTTGCAACACAACCACTTAAGCAGCTGAACTTATCCCAGATCTACTGAGCGAGTTAGGCAAATATGGCGAAGACCCTCATCAAGTACGGCTCCATTGTGAATGCAGATGCAACGCATCGCGCCGATCTCCTTATCGAAGGCGAGACCATCAAGGAAATCCGCGCAGGCATTCCGGTTAACGCGGCAGATACCGTCATCGATGCCACAGGGCTGTTCTTGCTGCCCGGCGGCATCGACGCTCACACGCATCTCGACATGCCATTCGGCGGCACCAAATCTTCCGACGACTTCCTCACCGGCACACGCGCGGCGGCCATCGGCGGAACCACCACCATCGTCGACTTCGCCATTCAGGCGCGCGGCACAAAAATGCGCACCGCGCTCGATACCTGGTGGAAGAAGGCGGAGGGCAAGGCCTGCATCGACTACGGTCTGCACATGATCGTCACCGACCTGCCCGACGCCGGCCTTGAAGATATGGACGACATGGTGCGCGAAGGCGTGGCCAGCTTCAAGCTCTTCATGGCCTATCCCAATGTGCTCATGGTCGACGACGCTACCATCTTCAAGGCCTTGCGCCAGACAGCGAAGAATGGAGCACTCATTTGCATGCACGCCGAGAATGGATCGGTCATCGATGTCATCGTGCAGCAGGCTCTTGCCGAAGGCAAGACCGCGCCCATTTATCACGCGCTGACCCGGCCCACGGCAGCCGAAGCCGAAGCCGTGCACCGCGCCATCGCCATGGCCGAAATTGCCGGGGTGCCGGTCTACATCGTTCATCTCTCCAGCGAGGACGCCCTCAACCAGGTTCGCGAAGCACGCGACCGCGGCCTGCCTGCCTTTGCCGAGACCTGCCCGCAGTATCTGCTGTTATCGCTGGAGGATGTGGAAGGCGCCGGCTGGGAGGGCGCGAAGTACGTCTTCACGCCGCCCCTGCGCCCGCGCCGCAATCAACGCAGTTTGTGGGATGGCCTGCGCAAAGACAGCTTGCAAGTCGTCTCTACGGATCATTGCCCTTTCTGCTTTGAAGATCAGAAAGCCCTCGGCAAGGACGACTTCACCAAGATTCCCAACGGCGGTCCCGGCATCGAGAATCGTCTCCAATTAATCCATCATTACGGCGTGGGTTCAGGCAAGATCGAAATCAACCGTTTTGTCGAACTGGTTTCTACCGCACCGGCGCGCATCTTTGGCATGTATCCCAAGAAAGGCGTTCTGGCCGTAGGCAGCGATGCCGACATCGTTCTATGGGACGCAACCACGCCCCACCTCATCAGCGCCGCAACGCATCACATGCGGGTCGACTACTCCATGTTCGAGGGCTTTCGTGTTCGTGGCAATGCCCGCGACGTTTATTCACGTGGCGAATTGATTGTTTCCAACGGCGAGTTCATCGGCACACCCGGCCGCGGTAACTATCTGCGTCGCGAAGCCCGCGGCGGCGCCTGGAAATAGGGTGGGAGCTTGTAGCGAAAATCCAAGTCTCCGAAAAGCTTCCATCAGGGGCTAAAGCCCGTCCTTCATTTTCAGCGTTTTGCGGCACGACTTAAGTCGTGCCCTGACACACAGGGGACATTAACCACGAACAGAGTGGCAAGAATGGAACCCGGGAAATGAAAATGCTCAAACCATTGGTGTTACAACTGATCCCTGTCCACTGACAACTGCCGTTTCATGAGGAGGCCCATGAGCGCCAACGACCCGACCCTATCGAACCGCGACCTTGCTCCCACGCAGCCTTGGCAGCGCACCTGGAGCACCTATAACTACATCGCCTTGTGGTTCTCCATGTCGATGGAGGTAACCACCTATCAGCTTGCTTCTTCGCTCATCGCCAAGGGCATGGACTGGAAGCAGGCCGTCTTTACCGTGCTTCTGGGCAATCTCATTGTCCTCATCCCCATGCTGCTGAACGCGCACGCCGGAGCCAAGTACGGCATTCCATTTCCGGTCTTCATTCGCGCCCCGTTCGGCATTCGCGGAGCCAACCTGCCCGCCCTGCTGCGCGCCGTGGTGGCCTGCGGATGGTTCGGCATTCAATCCTGGATCGGCGGCACCGCGATCCATGCCATGCTAGCGGTCATGTTGCCCGCCGCAGCCACCAGCGACGCCTCGTTGTGGGCCTGCTTTCTCGGCTTCTGGCTGCTCAACATGATCGTCGTATGGCGCGGCGTCGAATCCATTCGTCGACTCCAGGCTTTCGGTGCGCCCTTCATGTTTGTCATGGCTGCCGCGCTCTTGATCTGGGTTCGCATCAAAGCCGGCAGCTTCGGCTCCATGCTGTCTACTCCCAGCCAGTTCCATACCAACGGCGAGTTTCTTGCCGTCTTCTTCCCTTCCCTCACCGCCATGGTTGGATACTGGGCCACGCTCGCACTCAACATCCCCGACTTCACGCGTTACTCGAAATCGCAAACCGCGCAGGCCTGGGGGCAGGCATTTGGACTGCCCGTGGCCATGACGCTCTATACCTTCGTCGGCATCTCCGTCACATCGGCCTCGGCGGTTCTGTTCGGCAAGCCCATCTGGAATCCCATCGTGCTGATCGGCGCATTTCACCAGCCGGTTGTGGCCTTTGTTGCGCTCATCGCCATCCTCATTGCCACGCTCAACGTGAACATCGGCGCCAATGTCGTTTCGCCCTCGAACGACTTCTCCAACCTCTACCCACGTGTCATCAGTTTCCGTACCGGCGGCCTCATTACCGGCTTCCTGGGCCTTGCCATGTGTCCCTGGAAGCTGCTCGCCACTCCCGACGCCTACATCTTCGGCTGGCTTGTCGGGTACTCCGGCCTGCTTGGCCCCGTCGCCGGCATCATGGTCTCGGATTATTTCCTGTTGCGCAAGACCGAGCTCGACGTCAACTCGCTCTATCACACCGAAGGCGCATATCACTACAGCAAGGGCATCAACCCACGCGCCATCGTGGCCCTGGTTCTGGGCGTAGTGGTCGCACTCATCGGCCTCGTCGTCCAGCCGCTCCACTTCCTTTACGATTACGCCTGGTTTGTCGGCTTTTTCCTGGCTGGAGGTGTCTATATCTTCCTGATGCGGTTTACCACCGCCCCATCCGGCCTGCAGACCGGCCTCGAATCCGCCGCGTCGGAGTAGCCGCAAGCAAGTCCGGCAGCAACCTGCGTCGGTACCGCCATGAAAGCCCCGTGCCCCATCCTAGCGACTTTTTCCTGCCGCAAGGGTGGGAAACCTCGAAGCGCAACCCGCCAAATCCCGATCAATCCAAGGCCCCCAGAGTCTGCGACTACAGACTTGGCTCACTGTTCGAAATCAGGAAGCACGCAACGCGCAAACAGAAATCTGCAAATGTACCAGGATTCGCTCTCTTCATGTGCATATCTCAAGGAACCTCCAGGCACTCGTTTTGGCCGCCATCCTGCCAGCCAGCATCTCTCCAAACTGACCTTCCAAAACCGTGTCAACCCTGACACGGTGTGTGTGCCGTGACACGTTCCGTATCGCCCCAAGACATCATAACTTCTGTGTTTTCAATGACCAATCATTGGAGACCGGCTTGCACTTTGTCAGGGCGTACACGATTTCGAAACAAACTTGGGGGATGCGATGAAGGCTCTGATATTCAGCAAATTGGCAATCTTAGCGGTTACAGCGTTGGTGCTGGCAGTTCAGGTGGTGGCACAAGAGGCGGCGCAGCCAGATCCGACTCAGAAGACCGCGGCAGCCGAGCCGGTCAAGCGGGTCATCGTCGTGAGCCTCGAAGACCGCAAGCTTGCCTTGGTTGAGGACGGCAAGGTCGTCAAGACTTATACAGTGGCCGTCGGCAAGCCTTCAACCCCCAGCCCGGTGGGCACCTTCACCATCGAGCGCCGCGCGACCAACCCCACCTATCACCACAATGGCAAGACCGTCCTGCCTGGCCCCGGCAACCCGGTCGGCACCCGCTGGATGGGCCTCAGCATCCCCGGTTACGGAATCCACGGCACCAATGAGCCCAACTCCATCGGCAAGGCCGCCTCCCATGGCTGCATCCGCATGGCCAAAGCCGATCTGGAAGAGTTCTACCCGCTGGTGGCCGTGGGCGACACCGTCGAACTCGTAGGCGAGCGCAACGACGAAACCGCCCGGCTTTTCGGAATCCCGCAGAGCCCGGCAACCGCCGCAGCCGCCCAACCCGCCGAACTTGCCCTGGTCGAGCCTCCTGCCGCTCTCGCGCCAGCAGGCGATCTGGATGAATCGACCACCCCAACCGACGAGGTTTTCACCCTCATGGCAGCCCGTTAAGGAGACGCACGAGTGATTTTGCTGAACGAATTCTCGGGAGGCCTCGGCGCAGCATTGTTGCCGGTTGTGGCTGGATTGCTGCTTGAAGAACTGACTTTGGGAGGACTGGTCCGGCTATTGATCGCTCCATGGCCGGGAACCAGAAAACATGGAGAGCGCAACCACAAACAGGGAGACGGGAAATGATCGCATTGAAGCTGTTGCTAACGGTTGCGGGAGTCTTATTGCTGGCTACCGCTGTGGCAATTCCACTGGTTGGGCTCTGGCGTCGCCTTTTGATCGCCCGCCAAAAACCTCAAGAAACTGAGTCCACCACTGCAATGGGGAAATCCCCTGGCGCGGCCCGGTGGCCCTGGCATTGGTGGCCTGCTTGCCGTTGCTGGTGGCTACCAGCATTGTCGTGGTGCCCAGCGGCATGGGCGGCGTCCGCATAAGTCAGATTCGTGGCACCTTGCCCGGCACACTCTATCCCGGCGTGCATTTTGTTACCCCGCTGGTTGAGAGTGTTCAGACCTACGACCTGCGCGACCACCTGTTCACGGCAGGCTTGGCGGAAGACAGCGCGAAAGGATTCCAGCGCAACCCTCTGACCGTGCAATCGCGCGAAGGCCTCAATATCGGCCTGGCGGTCACGGTGCGCTATCGGCTCGACGCCGCCAAGCTCGACCGTGTGCAGACCCACCTGGCCGAACCAGTGGACAAAGAACTCGTGCCTCCCGTCGTGGCCAGCGCGTGGCGCGAACTGTCTCCGGGCTACACGGTGACTGAGATCTTCAGCACCAAGCGCGAGGAGGTTCGGACCAAGGCAGCCGACACCATCACCCGCAAGCTGGCCGCCGACGGCATCGTCGTGGAAGAGGTCATGCTCTCCGACATCCAGCTTCCTGCGGAGTACGCCAAGGGCCTGGAAGGCCTTCTGCTCAAGGAGCAGGAGGACGATCAGCTTGGCGTGGTCACCGACATCCAGCAGAAGCAGGTGAAGATTGCCGAATTGCAAGCCGAAGCCGAAGCGGTTCAGAAGGTGAAGGCCGCCGAGGGCGATGCGCAGTCCAAGGTGGTCGAGGCCAAGGGCGAAGCCGATGCCATGCAATACACCTTGCCGCTGAAAGAAAAGCAGATCGAGCAAAGCAAGCTCGAGGCCGAGGCACGCAAGGAAGCCACCATCGAGAACGCCGACGCAGACGCTCAGGCCAAGGTCATTGACAGCAAAGCCGAATTGCAGCGGCGCAATCTGCTTGCCGACGCCGAAGCCAGCCGCGTGCGGGTCATGGCCGATGCCGAGGCCAACCGCATCCGCCTCATGGCCACGGCCAACGCCGAGCGCATGACCAGCGAGGCGGAACTTCTGAACAAGTCACCGCTGCTGATCAACAAGATCGTCGCCGAGCGGCTTTCCGACAAGATTCAAGTGGTAATGGTTCCCTCGGACGGCAAGTTCTTCTTTGCCAACGACGTATTCAAAAGCATGGCCGCCAGCCCGGTAGTGAAGCAGGAGATGGACTCGGAATCGGATCCCGCACCGCGCAGCGGACATTGACCGGACCCCATTCGAAACCGTGAAGATCGAGGCGTTGACTCGAGTCGAAGCTCTGACTCGGGTCAGCGCCTCTTTAGCGGAATCGCGTGGAGGCGAATGCCGCCGAAAAGGCCTCTTGCCACCCCTTGACTCCATCCGCCGGTTCCGGCGAGCCTTTCGGCGGCACCGTGGTTGGAATGGGCAAGGTGGGAACCGGCTGCGGGTCGATCTGAAGATAGTTGGAGTGTTTGAATTTCCAGCCATCGGGAATCTCATAGGGCGCCAGGAAATTGGCCGGCCTCGAACGTGTCGGTCCCTTATGACCGAGAGCCGCACGCCACCACGGATGCCCTTCGGCAATGATGCCGGCCACGAAATTGCCCAGCGGAAACGCCTCCGACAACACCGTATCCTCTTTCGAGGCCAGGATTGAGATAGTACCCACCTTGGCCGCAGCCTGTTTGAACTCCGTCGTCAAGCAGTTGTCGTCGATGGCGGCAGCCATCAACACCATGCGCCGGACGGGCAACTGCATGTGGGCGATGGTGGCCAGCACCACCCGCGCGCCCAGACTGTGAGAGGAAAACGAAACGCTGGCCGCATTGCCGAAATTGGCATCCACAAACCCGGCTATCAGCGTCCCGGCCTCATCGGCAATCTTCGGTTCTTCCGGATAATCGAGCCCGTGGGCCCACACGGAATCGCCGGGCCACAACAGGCCAACAAAGGCCGACCCCTTGGGCAATTGCAGCAAGCTCTCCCAGTTTGACAGGCACGCGATGCCATCCGCGCGAGGCACATTGAAGCCGTGGGTGGCAATCAGGACATGCTGACCGTCGATGGCGGCGGACAGTTTATCGAGATCGAGACTCTGGTAGTCGTCAAGGCTGGTTGCCTGGCAGACCCCAACCGCAGTGGCCAAGCCTCCGCCCACCGCCTGTAGCCGGACATCAAGGAAAGTCGTCATTGACCCTGCTTTTTCACCAACTGCATGGTGTTGACGGCGGTTGCCAGGGCCGTGGAGAGGTCTTTGGCGATGGGCGCCAATGGAGTTGCCAGCAAGCCGACCAGGATCGCCAGAAGCGGGTCTTTCCAATCCCAGAACTGCGAGGTTCCCATCAGAGTCCATCCGCCGAGGACAGCCAGCGCTACCGATGTCAGGGCCGCGAGCGCTCGGGTGCGGTTGCGGTAGACCTGGTCGGAGAGTTGGTAAGCCTCGTCGAGCAGTGCGGTCACGATCAGGTCAAGGCGGGCCAGCGCGTTGGTTTCGGCCTGCGAAAGCGGTGTCCCATTCACCATGCTGGTGGCCACCGTGGTCAAGACGGCTGGATCGACGCTGGTTTTGGCGGCCACTACCGGAGCGCTGCCTGGGCTGAGATGGAGCTTGACCAGGGACTTGGCGATGGCTTTCTGGCTGGCAAGGTCGGTACCGTTGGCCCAGTTGGCTTCAAGGGATTCCAGAATGTTCGCGCGTGGCAATGCGTTCATCGGAGTTCCGGCGGTCGCGCCTTCAGGAGTCAGGTCGAAGACGACGGAACGGATGTGCGCGAACCCGATGCGATTGATGCCTGGGAACGCGGACTTGGCTGCATCCACCAGGCCGAAAGCGGCCGTACCAAGACCACCAATGGCGGTAATCACTTGTTGCAATTGAAGTTCCTGCAAGTTTTGGATCATCGTTCCGGCCTCTGCTTTCTTGTCTTGGTAACTGTACCGAAACAGGACAGAAAGGTAAAGGTTCACCTTCGAGAGCGATTCCAGAATAGGTGTGCCCTATCTTGCATCGTGCAGGGTCGCCGCTCCTTGGGGTCGCGTCGACTTGAACGCTGCGGTTCCTGGGTACAGTCATTCTGGAATCGCTATAGCCCGCGTAGGCAAAAAACCGACGTCGGACGTAAGCCCTTTGTTTGCAATACATTTTATACGCGAGTTTTGCGTAACATGTTTATTTTCTATGGACTACGTCCAAGAGCCGGGAGGGGTGGGGGTTTCAAACTTCTCGGCTGGCGGAAAGAGCATCGTTCTCGGTAAAGAATCCCGAAAAAGATGCTCTTGCCTGGCTGGAATGACGCGGATTCTGCATCCGATTTGGGCAACATGCCAGGCCGCAGCGGAGTTTCTCCTACTGCTTTATTCATTGTGCGCCTAGAGCCAATAATTATGTGCAAACGCTGTGCGGCGGGGCCTTGGGCGATGGCATGAATTTGATCGCAGAGAGAACGGGAGTTTCGCGGTGTCCTTGCGGGACGGTTTGTTTCCGGGCTGCAGCCGCGATAGCCGGCGGAGCCAAACAACGCAAGCAAAAGCGTTCCTGCGAAATAGAGTCGTGGACCGATACAGAGAGGCTTCCGGCAGAGTATTTCCGCAGCCTGTCTAGAGCCGTTCCAGAGGTGGCGCATCCGGGGACCGAGGCGCTGGGGTAGACGATTCTGCACTGAGAGGGGCGGGTTCGCCGCGACCCTCCGGGACGCGGAATCATGGTTTGGGCGGTAACCCAGGGGTGCGCTCCGCTTCCCCTGGGCTATTATCGTGTCTTCCCTACGGGAAGCCGGGTGCGTGGCTTTCAAGGTACCGCAATCGTGGAGCCGCTTTCGAGCCAAGGCTCTCTATCGGCCCGTCAGCCCGGTTGAACAGGCTGGGGAAAAAAGCCTTGCAGGGTCAAAATCCCTTGGAAAACATCGCCCAGGGGCTAAACAGGCCGCGGAAAAAGTGTTGTTCAGGATTCAAAAAGCCAGGCAAGCATCCCTCCGGGGGCTAAAGCCGCACTCATTCTATGGGCCTTATCGACACGACTGAAGTCGTGCCCTGTTACAAGGCCGCGTTTTCCGAGTTTTCCGTAGCATGTGAAGCCCGTGCCTTAATAGAAGCTTGTCTCTTTCCGAAATTCGGAACGAGCGCCGGCGAGGACGCCAGCGTTACAGCCGGCCAGGAGGCCGGCGCTACTTTCTTGGTGGCTGGCGATGCCTTCCTGGTGACTGGCGAGGTTCTCCAGGTTTCGACTATTCAGCCTTCTTGGCCAGGAAGCGCTCCATGAAGCCGGTGTCGAATATGCCCGCACGGAAGTCAGGGTCTTGAAAAATGGCTTGGTGCAGGGCGATGGAGGTCTCGATTCCCTGCACCACAAACTGGCTCAGCGCCCGCTCCATCTTGGCGATCGCCTCGGCCCGGTCGCAGCCGTGAACAATCAGCTTGGCGATCAACGAGTCATAGTAGGGCGGAACGACGCCCTCGGAATACTGCGCGGTATCGACGCGTACACCGTTGCCTCCCGGGACATTGAAGGCGGTGATTTGACCGGCGGACGGCGTGAATTTCTGCGGATGCTCGGCGTTGATGCGGCACTCGATGGAGTGGCCGCGGATCTCGAGCTTGGCCGGCAAAATGTCATCCAGCCGCTCGCCTGAGGCAATGCGCAACTGCGCCTTGACGATATCCACACCCGTGATGGCCTCGGTAATCGGGTGCTCTACCTGGACGCGGGTATTCATCTCAATGAAGTAGAGCTTGCGGTCTTCGTCCATGAGGAACTCGACCGTACCGGCGTTCTGGTAGCCGATATCGGAGAGGCAGCGGGCCACGGTGCGGCCCAGCTCTTCGCGAAGCTCGGGCGTCACCTGCAGCGAGGGAGCCTCTTCAATGAGCTTCTGGTGGCGGCGCTGAATGGAGCACTCGCGCTCAAAGAGCGTCCTTACGTTGCCGTGCTCGTCGGCCAGCACCTGGAACTCGATGTGGCGGGGGTTCTCAATGAATTTTTCCATGTATAACTGGCCGTTGCCGAAGGCGTTGGCCGCCTCGGTATAGGCTGCATGGAACAAATTGGGCAACTCCTCGGCATTGCGCACGATCCTCATGCCGCGCCCGCCGCCGCCGGCCTTGGCCTTGAGAATGACAGGAAAGCCGACTTTTTTGGCCCAAACCTGGGCCTCTTCCGCTGTATCGATAATGCCGTCGGACCCGGGCAGAATGGGCACGCCGGCCGTCTTCATGGCCTGGCGGGCTTTTTCCTTCTCTCCCATCAAACGCGTGACTTCGGGCGGGGGCCCGATGAACTTGATGTTGGAGGCGCGGCAAACTTCGGCAAAATTCGCATTCTCGCTCAGCAATCCGTAGCCCGGATGGATGGCGTCGACATCCGCGATTTCGGCTGCGGAGATGACTGCGGGCACGTTGAGATAGCTGTCGGCCAGGCGCGGCGGGCCGATGCAGATGGCTTCGTCGGCAAACCGGACGTGCAACGAATTGCGGTCCGCTTCACTATAGACAGCAACCGTGCGGATGCCGAGTTCCCGGCAGGCATTGAGAACGCGCAGCGCGATTTCGCCGCGATTGGCAACCAGTACTTTACGAAACATTCAGGACCCTTGCAGAGCGGAAGTAGCGTTTAAGGCGGAGCTAGCTGACCTCGCGGAATGGGCGGAGCAAGCCTTGCCAACTCCGACCATGCCGCTGGTTCGGTTACGAGACCCGGACAGAGAACAGCGGCTGGCCGAACTCAATGGGCTGGCCGTTGGAAACAAAGCACTTGACGATTTCGCCGGCGACGTCCGATTCAATCTCATTCATCAACTTCATGGCTTCAATGATGCAGATCACCTGGCCTTTGGTGACGCGATCGCCGGGAACCACAAAGGGGGACGCGCCGGGCGAAGGGGATCCGTAGTATGTGCCGACGATGGGAGACTTGACCACATGCAGGCCGGCGTTCTGGTCCACTGGCGGTTCTGCTGCCAGGGGCGAGGCCGGTGCGCTCCCCACTCCAGGAGCTGTGGCGCTTCGGGCCGCGGCCATCAAGGCTGCCAGGTCCGGAATCCCGCGCATGGAGCTCTCCGGTTGGGCAAATTTCAGTCTGACCCGCAATTCGCCGCGATCCAATTCGAATTCGGCAACCTGGTTTTCCTTCAAGAATTCGATCAGTTCTTTCAGGTCCTGGATATCTTCTGGATTCAGTGGATTCATTCGTTCCTTAACTCTCACGCACAATGGCGGGGCTGGTGGTTCAAAGTTCGATCAGGGTCTTGGTCGCCGGCGTCAGTACCTGCGCTCCGCTTCGGGTCACTGCCACCATATCCTCGATGCGAATGCCGAACCGACCTGCGAAATAGACTCCAGGCTCTATGGTAACAACCATGCCCGGCTGAAGCCTGACTGTTTGCGCGGCGCCAATGCGCGGGGACTCATGGATCTCCAAACCGACCCCGTGGCCGGTGGAGTGGGAGAACGCTTCCGCGTACCCTGCCTTGCGCAAAACGCCGCGTGCCGCCTCGTCGACGTCCCCGCATGAAACCCCGGCGGCGACGGCGGCCACTGCCGTTTCCTGGGCTTCCAACACAGTGGCGTAGATGTTTCTGTCGTTCTGTTTTGGCCTTCCGAGGTACACGGTGCGCGTCATGTCAGAACAGTAACCCTTGAGAATAATACCGAAGTCGAGGGTCAGAAAGCCTCTGCGCGGCAAAGGGGCTGCGGTCGCTCTTCCATGGGGAAGGGACGAACGGACCCCCGAGGCGACGATGGTTTCAAACGACATGCCTTCCGCACCCAACCGGCGGGCCTTGAACTCGAGTTCGGCAGCCACCTCGAACTCGGCAATGCCGGGCCGAATGACGGTCAGGATGTGGTCGAAGAGCTTGCATCCGAGCAGAGCCGCGTCCTTGATCAGCGAGAGCTCGTCCTCGTCCTTGACCCAGCGCAGGGGTTCGACGAGGGGTGCGGCAAGGGCCGTCAGAAAGCTGCGGCGCAATTTGGCGGGAAGGGCGGCACGCCAGCGGGCCAGATCGGCCACAGTGGTCTTGGTCGGGTCAAAGCCGGCCGCGTCGATCCCAGGCTGAGCCGCCAGCCACTCGACGGCCGCCACAGAAGGGGAACTCGCCACGATCTGCACCTTGGCGTCAGGCACTTCTTGGGCAGCTTGCGCCGCGTAGCGGCCATCGGTAAACAGGCAAACCGCCCGGCGCGTCACTGCCACGACGCCGCTAGATCCTGTAAAACCAACGAGATAGCGAACGTCTGGAAGGTGGGTGACGAGCAACCCAGAGAGCCCGGATTTGGTCAGTCGGCGGCGCAGCTGGCCGATGCGGCGAATGTGGTCCACCGGACAGGTATATCACGTTTGAGCGGATCAGCAAGACAGCGAGTCAGCAGGACAGCGGGTCAGCTAGCCAGTGAGCCAGCAGGATGAGGCGGGACGATTCAAATTCTGCTGGGTGGAATGCTAGCCGCAAATTCGATCGCAGGCTGGCATCTTACATCGCCGGGCGGACCGGCTTCTTCTGTTCGGGATCGATCTCGGTGTCGGCGGCGTGGAGGTCGGATTGGCGATCCATCCACTCGTCGAGGCGGGAGCGCTTGAAGCGCCACCGGTTGCCCAGCTTGAAGGCGGGCACAAAACCCTCCGAGGCGTATTTGTAGAGGGTGTCGGGCGAGATGCCGAGGTAGTCGGAGGCCTGGCGAATATCCATGACCTCGCGCACTTCTGGCACCAGCAAGTTGGAACGGGCCGCTGCGTTGCGCATGATTGCCTCCGGGAACGACGGATGCTCGGGATTCCGGCAAACGTGCCGGTAGTCTTGTATATAGCGCGGAATCGCCCGTCAGTTCAAGAGAATTTCAGGCTTTTAGGGGATGCGCTGGGGATTTTTTGGCGCCCGGCTTGGAACTGAAACAGAGTGAATTGCCTTCCACCGCTGTCTGATGGGTCAGTGGTTTACGAGGGCACAAGCTGTTGGGATGTTGGAGCAGATGGTGCGTTCCGGAAGAAATGCGGGGGATGAGCGGCTACATTGCCTTGCGCCACCACACCGTCTTCTCTTCGGTAAGGAATCTGGTCTTTTCGCCGCGGGACAAGTAGAAGTCGATCACGTCACCCTTCTGGAAGGACGAACAATCAGGCCAGGTGGAGTCCTTTTCAAGATGAGTCGCCTTTTGGTGGTTGTCGACCAAGGTGATCTCGTCGGGTGAGCATTGCACCACCTGCTGGGCCTTGAGCGAAAAGGCCGTCCCCGAGGGCGGGTCTGCCGGGACCTGGTTGGCGATCTTGGTCAACAGCAGGATGAACACAAAAACCGTGGCGACAATAGCTATTTTTTTCATAGGAAAGGCTTCTGCGGAGGCCGACGCCCATGGCAGTTGCCGCCATGTAGGCATGCCGGTGCCGCTTGGATTCGCGCCCGGACTCCAGCCTCTCCGCAATCAATGTATAGTGCCCGGGCCCAGGGCACAAGACCCAAAAGCGGTGGCGACGGGAAGCTGTTCGACGAAAAACGCCGTCCAGAGGACCCACTGTACTTCGCGTCCAGGCGAGAAACGCCCCTCAGCGGGCTTCCAGTTTAGGAAACATGCGGCAAGTTATTTATTTTATTGTGGTTCTATGCGCTAACCGGATGAGCAGTCCCAAGCGGGCGTCATTGTCCCACGCGGAACTGCGCGATGTAATGCAGCAAGCCGAACAGGTTGACGATCCATATCACTACGGCGATCACCACGACTGCGTTCAGGATTCCTTTAATGGTGGACTGCATGGGGATGTAGCGGTTCACCAGCCAAAGCAGGACGCCGACCACGATCAGCGTCAGAACGACATTCACAAGAGGCATTGAACGTTCTCCAAGTGGATTTTTCTCAACCTACGAACGGTTTCGGGCGGGGGGCCTAAAGCCCCGCGCCCGAGTCTTTGTTATTTTTTTGCTGGGGAGTAATTTCGGAATTCGGGTGGATCGGCTCTCCCACCCGAAAGCTGGAAGGACGACTAGCCCTATTGGCCGGCCCTCAGGTGGTGCATGGCCCTGTCATACCCACGCCGGAAGCCGTCCCGATAGTCCTCGCGCATGCTGCGGTCAACATGCGGGTGGCGATAGGTATCGTGGTGCTCCACATCCGATTCCCGATGGTGGTCGAAGTCCTTGCGGGCGGCCTCGATTCCATCGTGAAACCCCTGGCGCTGCGCATCCCGGAACTCCTGGGGCGGCGCATCCCATGGCCCCTGATCCTGCCCGATGGCGAGCACTACGGGGTTCAAGGGCGCGGCTCCCGCCTTGGCTGTGAGTAAACCTGGGGTACCCAGCGAAAGAGCAAGCACTGCAAAAGCAAACCATTTTGTTTTCATCTCAACGAAGTCCTCCGTTCCTCCCGGTGAGATGAGTCGAGTGTGCGGTGCGTTGCCCGCTGTTGGATTGCGATTGTTGCCGCGCGATGGCTGCACACTTCATCAGGGAAGCAATGCGATTCGAGAGGGCGCGCGAGTGTGGCGGCGAAGGCGCACAACATCCAAAAGGGGCGACCTCTGAGGAGAGGCCGCCCCATTGGGAGCATTCGACGAATGGCTGGCTAGTTCTGGTCGTCGCGACGGTGCAGCGTCGGTTTGTCGTCGGAGGTCGATGTTGTGCTATCGCCACTGGTGCTGGAGGGGCTGGTAGGATCGCCGGACCCGGTACTGGCACGGCGCAGCGACGGTTTCTTGCCATCCTTGGAATCAACCAGGCGACGCTTGTTTTCGATGCGCGCGAGGCGGGCCTTGATGTCGTCGAACTCCGAGGTGGTCACGGTGTACTCATCCCGCGGCGGAAGAATGTGGGCGATCTCTTCCTGGGAGTGGAGGATGCGATCGGGGGTCTGCGGGTGGTCGGCAAAAGCCTTCTCAACGGTGCCGGGTTTGCGCTTTTCGAGGGCTTGCACCTTCTCAAAGAAGCTGATGAAGGCCTGGGGATCGTACCCGGCGCGATACATGTACTGGACGCCCAGGTAGTCGGCCTGCGCCTCGAACTCGCGGGAGAAGTGGAGGAAGGTCAAGGGCACGCCGATGGAAGCGGCCTCGTAGATGCCGTAGCCGGTCCAGCCTCCGATGAAGATCAGGGGAATGGTGCCCAACTGTGCGTAGTTCATGCGAGTCTGCTCGCGCACCGCGTGGTGGGCACAGACATGGGCGGTTTCATGGGCCATGACGCCGGCCAGTTCCGCTTCCTCGTCGGCATTCAGAATCAGGCCGGAGTTGACGTAGAAGAATCCGCCGGGCAATGCCATGGCGTTGATCACGTCGGAATCGATGATCTTGATGGTGAAGGGCACCTTGCAATCGGAGTTCTTGACGATGTTCTGTCCGACCCGGTTGACGTATTCCAGTACGACGGGATCGGTGATGAACTTGGTGCTCTTTTCGATCTCCGAGGCGTACATCTTGCCCATCTTGATCTCGGTATCCACGGAGTACCAGTTGCCCATGCCGCGGCCGCCGATGTCCCGGTTGCCGACCGCGCTGACATCGTCGATGCTGCCGGGCTTGACGTTGATCTTCTGGCTGCCAGGTTCGATGACCTTGTCGGGATTGACCACCGTACCGTCGACGTCGCCGGTCACGGGCACAGTTCCTGGTGCAGGCTTCGAGGGCGTCTTGGTGGGAGTGTCGCCGCCAGCAGGGGCGCTTCCGGGTGCTTGGGTCGACGGCGTGCCCGTAGGAGTGGGGAGTCGATCTCCGCCGACGGGCGCCGTCCCTGGCGCCGGTTGAGCGGTCGGGGTTCCGGTTGGATTCGTGCTCGATGGGTTGGACTGCGACCACAGCCCCGCCGCCAGTACCAGCGCAAATAGAGCCAGCGCGCCTGTTCTCGATGCCTTGAAATCTACCCTCATGACCTGACCTCCAGCGTAAACCGCTGCCCAGCGACTCTTGCCGCTTCGCTCCAATGTTTAGACGTTAGTATCTGCCTGTTGGGCATCTCGCGGGAATAAATATTAGGCTGGGGCAATGAAGCTATGGACGGTCCGGGTTCGGGGAAGCTGGATTCGGGCCTTCTGCGATTCTGCTCTGTCCGTCAAGTATGCCGGAAATCTGCGTCTCTCGCACCAAACATGTTCCGTCAACAAACGCAAAGGATTGCGGTCCTCTTGGAGGATGGTTGCGTCTGAATTAAAGTGGAGATCACACGGAACCGAGGGAGAAAACTTGCACCGAACGATTTTTGGGTTTGCCGTGATGGCCGCAATTGGGATGACGGAACTGGCTGCCCAGCAAGCCCATCCCCGCCCGAACCCGACGCTTCAGGATCTGCTGACGCCCCATGCTCATGCTCGGCCGGTCTCGGCCAATGCTCCGCGCATCCCGAATGTAGTCTTCGATGCCGGCAACCTCGGATCTCCGCTGGAGTTGAACAAAGGCTGGAGGGTAGGGATTACCGGCAAGCCAGAGGCGGCCAATCCCGATTTCGACGATTCCACGTGGGCCATTCGGGACGCAAAGGAGTTCTTTCCCGATGTCCCGGATGAAGACCACCCTACAGACGCTCCAGATACCGGTGGCGCTCCAAGTGGCGATCCCGTCCAGCCCAATCCGCCCAAAGGCCATCAGCGGCCGTCCGTGTGGTTCCGGCTGCACCTGAAGTTCCCGCCCAACCATGGGCCTCTCTCCCTGCTGGTGGAATTGCCTGTCACCCAATATGCACAATTGGGGCTTAACTCGTTCGGATTGTCTGTTTTTGCCAATGGCAAACAGATACATCCAGAGGGGCCCCACGGCGATGCGCCGGAGCGTTACCAGGATATTTCCCGCATCTACAATTTGAAGATCGATCCCGCCGAGACCGCGGTGACTTTGGCGGTGCAATATCCTTACATTCCCTTCGGGCAGGGCGCCTATACCAGTTTCTTTTCAGATCACAAGTTTCGCATCGGCAATCGGGAGGACCTGGACCGGGCGCTCGAATTGTGGTCGGTGCACAGTCTCTTCGAGCGACTGCCGAGGCTGGTGGACGACATCCTTCTGATCGTGCTTTCGATGTTTTTGCTGGCCCTGTTCTTCACACAGAAGGGCCATGTGGAGTACCTGTGGCTCGCCTTGTATGAATTGCTGCAAGCGCCCATCGGGTTTGTGGACCTTGCCGGCAGCTACGGGCACCTGGATCACTTGCTGTTTCTGGCCATCTTCCTGCAACTGTTGGCGGTCTCCGCATACCTTTACTTCGAATTTCTGATCGCCTTCCTGGCTCTGAAGAAGCGGTGGTATGTCGTTCTGCTGCGCTTTACGGCGCCGATCATGGCCGGAATCGTGCCTTCGTTGTTACTGGTCGGTCATAGCTCCGTTGCGGCGTTTGCCTTGGTTGGGGTGATGACGTTCAGCATTTTCTGGATTGTCTGCTGGTCGGTGTTCATTTTCATCACGCTGATTGCGTCAACACTTCGTCGCAACCTCGAGGCTGGGCTGTTGCTGATTCCGCTGGTGTTGACCATGGTGGGGATTGTCGAGCCCTTTCTGACCTCGGGGATGAGCGAATGGACCGGCAAGCCCTATCACTCGCCTTTGACGATTCAGGCGGGTCCAATTCCCATTCACTTTGCGGTGATCGCCGACTTTGCCGGGCTGTTTGTGATTGTTCTCATCATCTTTGTGCGGTTCTTACGGATTCAGCGAGACCAGGAGCGGGCTCACAGCGAGTTTGCCGCGGCACGAAGCGTGCAGGAGCTGATGATTCCCAACATGAGGCTGGAGACCCCTGGCTTCGAAGTGGATTCGATCTACACGCCGGCGAATGAGGTTGGAGGCGACTTCTTCCATGTGCAGCCGACCAGCGACGGCGGACTGCTGGTGGTGATTGGCGACGTAGCCGGCAAGGGTCTGCAGGCAGCCATGAACGTGTCGATGCTGATGGGGGCGCTGCGACGGATCCAGGACAGGGGCCCGGCCAAGATTCTGGAAGACTTGAATCGCGTGCTGGTGGGCAGCGACAGTTTCACCACCTGCCAGGCCGCGTGGTTTGGAGCAGATGGAGAGCTTGTAGTGGCCAATGCGGGCCATCTGCCGCCCTATCTGAACAGCCAGGAAGTCAAGGTGCCAGGAGGATTGCCTCTAGGGGTGCTTCCGGACGTGAGCTATGAGGAAGTCAGGCTCTACATGCACCCCGGCGACCGCATTCTGATGCTCTCCGATGGGGTAGCGGAAGCGCGCAAATCCTCAGGGGAGCTATTTGGCTTCGACCGCGTCCACAACCTGAGCAACCAGTCGGCTTTCTACATCGCCGACGCGGCCAAAGCTTTCGGTCAGGAAGACGATATCACCGTGCTGACGGTGAAGCGGCAGGCCCAGGCGATGGCCGCGTGACACCCGCGGCGAAAAGCTCAGATAACTGGAACTTTAGAGGCGGGGAAAACCTCGCCCAAAAATGCCCGCATGTCTCCCGGCTTCCTTAGATAGGGGAGATTCCAGGCGGTTTGAGATTTAGCTCAGTTTGGCAAAGTTTGGCAAGGAGACTACCGGTTTCTTGCGACAGGACTTTCAGAAAGAGATCAAGAGGGCCCTCAGGCAACGAGGGAGGGTCGGCAAGAGTAACTAAGGCGCGGGCGTTCGAGGACTTTGATTTCGACTTCTCGATCCAGGACTTCCCGGTCAAGCACCGTGGCCAGATTCATGAGGACTTCAGACGCACAGGCCGGACACTGTCTTGAAGAATTTCCAATGCAATTGCAATCCTGACAAAGATATGCGGACATCAAGGGGATGTGTAGATACAGGCTGGGGGAGGTCATAGGGGCACCTGATCCTTGTTTAGGGATGACGTAAGAGGATGGTTACCCACATCTCCACACTCTTACATTATTGGATGGATGCAACTGGAGTGCGTCGAGTTGTTTAATTGGATTATTGTAGTCCGATTTCGGAATTTCGGGGACTTTGGCCGCCAGGGAGGCTTGGCTCTCTATCGGCTCCAGAATCAAGTGCCCTGAGTGGTATTGCGGAATGTGGCTGCTTTTAGAGAAGAAAAGGCGCTTGGAGTCGGCGCCTTCCGGGGTACAGCAATTGTGGAAGCGCTGTGAATGAGCAAAGCCCTCAGGCAGCGTTGCCGCACCCACTTGCGGCTACGCTGCCTGAGGGCTTGAGAAGAAGCGCCATCCCCTGTGATCCCTTCGCAGCGAATTCGCTGCCAAAGCAGGTTAGTTCGCGCCCGATCCAGAACCAGAGTCTGGCTCCCGGTCGTCCGCCGGCAATAGCCCGGCGTCGTCTGCTCCCGAATTGAGGATTGAACCCGAAGACAACTGCTGAAGCACCGCTTGAAAGCCGTTGCTGCCGTTGTTCAGGTTGCTCTCCGCGTACATCCTGGAAAGCTCGTTCAAGATACCCAGGGACATGGGAACCTGCTTGCCGATGCCAAGAACTTGCGGCTCATTCGCGAAGAACGCTTCCCTAGTCTTGAACTGCTCCTGGGAGGCTGTTCCGCCCGTCATGCACCGCTGCATCTGTTCTCTTTTTCGGCTCAGGACACGTGTGCTTTAGGTGCTCTCCGGTTTTGGATTGGATTGGGACAGTGGATCCCGGAAGGATGAGAATCGACGAAGGACCAAAGGATAAAAGCGCCGGAGAGATTCGGGAATCCCCGGTTTCCCTATCCAAACTTGTGTGGCCTGCGTCCAATCGACGGTCGCCAACTAAACTACTAGCTGAGGTATTCCGTGCTTCGTTTTGTCTTTTTTTTCCTTTTGATTGCCGCCAGCGCCGGATTCGGCCAGGAGCCAGCACAGGAACCGGCACAGAAACCGGCGACACAGGCGACCGAGGCTCCTTCAAAGAGCCCCTCGGCAAAGGTTCTCGAGGCCGAGTCGGCCATGGCGAAATCCGACTGGAAAGCTGCCGAGGCGACGTTGACCCCGTGGCTGGCGGCGCATCCGGGCGATTCCGAGGCCCTGTTCGATGCCGGCTATGTGGCCGACGCCCAGAACCGTCTGGACGAGGCCGCCGGGCTCTACCGGCGCGCTGTTGAAGCAAACCCACTCTTGTTTGAAGCCCACCTTTCCCTCGGGCTGTTGTTGGCCAGGCAAGGAAAATTGGCCGATGCGCGCGCCGAATTGGCGGCGGCAACCTATCTTGATCCAGGGGCAGGCGGGCCCGCTCTGAAGGCCAGAACATGGCGTGCACTGGCTCAAATCGATCGCCTCAAGAGCCCCGCGGACGCTTCCAACGATTTGATTGAGGCTCTCAAATTGAGCCCCGAAACGCCGGACGACACCCTTTTGGCCGCCAACCTTGCCGCTCGGGCGGGGGAATTGGATGCCGCCGAAACCGCCTACCGCCGCATTCTCGCCAAAGATGCCAAATCCGCTGAGGCGAATGCCGGCATGGCTCACCTGATGATTGAGCGGAAGCAGTATGCTGAAGCCGAAACGTGGCTTCGCACCGCTCTTGAGCAGACTCCAGACGATCCGGCGTTGACGGCGCAACTGGCCACCGTTCTGGCCGCGCAGGACAAGGCGGAAGCGCTGCCCCTGATTGAGAAGCTGCACGACGCCCACCCCGCCGATGCCGCCATTACGCGCATGTTAGCCGAGGTGCTGGCCACCGCAGGAGATTCCGCAGGCTCCGACCACTACTATGCCGTCCTGCTGGCGTCCGCGCCCAAAGACCCGGCCCTGCTCATCGGCCATGGCCAGAACCTGATCCGACAACTCAAATACCCGGAGGCCTTTGCCGCCTTCAGCAAAGCCACGGAAATCGACCCGGCCAATGCGGATGGATGGAGCGGGTTGGCCTTTGCCGCGTCGCGAACCAACCAGCCTTCCATCGCACTGCATGCGCTTACCATGCGATCAAAGTACCTTCCAGAGGTCGCCTCCACTTACTTCCTGTGGGCAACATCTTACGATTCAATGCACGATCGCGCGGCGGCGGTCACCAATTACCACCATTTCCTTGACGCATCCGCAGGTAAATTCCCAGATCAGGAATGGCAAGCGCGGCAACGTCTCCTTTTGCTCGAAAAGAAATAGCCACTTGGCCGATCATGCAGAATGCGGTGCGGTAATCGCTCAACCTCTGCCCCGGCAGCTTAACCTCCCGAAACACAAGACTTTTCCCCTTGCGTATCTCTTGGTTAACTCCTATAGTCACGGCATTGCATTGAGCGGTACCCGGAACGCGGCGGAGGTCCCCCATGCTGTGTCGGATTCCCTTGGCAACCCTCGTGATTTTGACTCTCACCACGCTCCCGGCCTGCGCTTCCGGGTTCGACGACAAGATCCCCGACCAGCAAAGCATCGATGCGCTCCAACTGAAGGCGAGTCAGGCGCAACCGCGAGAGCAATGCTTCCTCTACGCGGAACTGATGCACGAGATGACCGAGTTCAGCCTGAGGCAATACGCTGCCGGGGATGTCGTCAAGGCCAACGACCTTCTCAAGCAGATCCAGGCACTCGCCCACAAGGTTCACCTGTCTGTCTCGGACGACAACAAGCGGCTCAAGAACGCAGAGATCCTGCTTCGTCACACGGCTTTCCGGCTCACGGAGATGCTGCACAGCAGCAATTTCGAGGACCGTCCGCTGGTGCAGGAGACCCTGGCACAGGTGAATACTGCCCAGACTGAGGCCATGCTGCAGGTGTTCAAGAAGTAGCGGAAGCCGCCCGTTCTTGTCCGGCCGCGCCCCATGCACCGGTCCAGGGGACGTGCATCCAGAAGCACGCAAGCCCTTTCCACGCGCTGTGTCCTGTGCTCAAATGGGAGGGCTGGAGTGTGGACGATGCTTTCGTTACGCTATCTTGCTGTGAGCCTTGCCTGCCTGTTGATCGTTGCTCCTCTCGCTGCGCAAAGAGAGAAGCGCCAACCCCTGACGGCGGCCGAGGCCGATCAGATTGCCGAAGCAGGGATCTACCCCTCCGAGCGGGTCAAGCTCTACACCAAATTCCTCAACGAACACGCCGACACCATCAAATCGCTTGCCAACCGGGCTAAATCGCCTGCCCGGAGCAAGCATCTGGATGACGAGTTGCAGGACTTTACCGCGTTGCTGGATGAATTCGCGTCCAACCTCGACGTCTACTCCGACCGCCATGCCGATATCCGTCCTTCGCTGAAGCCGTTGGTTGACGCCTCGGAGCGTTGGCTGGTGATCCTGAAGGCCCTGGCGGGGGAACCCGGCTTCGATCTGGCGCGCAAAGAGGCCATCGAAAGCGGCGAAGACCTGGCCGATGAGGCCAAGCGGCTACTCTCAGAGCAGACCGAGTATTTCAACCTGCACAAGGATGAAAAAGGTCAGGAACGCGCGGAGCCGAAGTGATGCGAGTGCGCAGGCATTGGTACCATGTGTATCGAGAGCTGTGCGCTGTAAGCTGTAAAGAGTGGCCGCCGATCTTTTACCCATTTTTCAAGAAGAATACCGGGCGTTGCGCCCCAGAGCGCCGATGCCACCCCTCGTGGTCCGATTCCGCCGCTTTACGTCCCTGAACACGACGATCAGGCTGCGCGAAGGCCAGCTCTTTGTGAGCCTTAGCGATCTTCTGGAGGGCGCGCCGGACTCGGTGCTTCGCGCCATCGCCCACATTTTGCTGGCCAAAATCTACAAGAAGCCCATCGACGCGACCCAGAACCTGCGTTATAAGCGCTTTGCCTCCTCGGCCGCCGTCACCCGCCAGACCGAGTTGATCCGGAGCGCCCGGGGCAACAAGCGCTTTACCGGGCCGGAAGGCCGCTATTATCACCTCGACGAGGTCTTCGAGTCCCTGAACACGCGCTTCTTCGGCGGGCTGCTTGGGCGCCCCCAGCTCACCTGGAGCGAGCATATGGCCAAGCGCTCGCTCGGTCACTACGACGCCGCCCACAACACCATCGTGGTCAGCCGCGTCTTCGACCGGCCGTCCAGCCCCCGCTATGCCGTCGAATACCTTCTTTACCACGAGATGCTGCACTTGAAACACCCGGTCAAGATGCGCGGCGTCCGCCGTTGCGTGCATTCCCGCGAGTTCAAGGCCGACGAGGCGCAGTTTCCCCAATTGGCAGAGGCGCTGGCCTTCATCAAGCGGTTGTAGCAAGCTTCTTCGCCCAAAGTCAGGCTCCGCCGCTCCCGGTAAAATCGTCCCATGACCTTTGAGACGGTGGTCACGGATTTGTACGAGAGGCTTCCGAAGCTCAAATCGGTCGCGGACGCACTCTTCATTTCCCTGATCGAAGATCGGGGCTGCCAGTATGTCGTCTTCGGATCAGTCTTGTTGCCGGCCCTGGAAGGAGCCTTGGCGGCCCGCGATTTAGGCACGATCTTGCGGGTCTGCGCGTTTCTGGAAGATGCTGCCGAGGCCGCTCAGCAGGATGTGCGCCTCGGAGAACTGCTTCGCATCGAAGTGGGAGAATGGCTTGGTAGCGCCGCGAACGAAGAGCTGCTTGCCTCTTGGCTGGGCGCAGAAACAAAGCGGATATGCAACCATGTTCCAGGGCTGGCGACGCAACGGCGTGCTCTGCGCGAGGAACGGACCGCCAAAGGTATCCGGAGGCGCATCGCGGCTTTCGTCAATCGGTTTAAAGGCAAATAGAGTTCGCAGTGCAAGGAGAGACTCTTGGAATCCATCGCAGACGGTATATCCCGCTGTTCCTGGGCTCAGAACGACCCGCTTTATCGCGCCTATCACGATGAAGAGTGGGGTGTGCCCCAATACGACAGCCGCACGCTGTGGGAAATGCTGATGCTCGAGGGCTTTCAGGCCGGGCTCGCCTGGATCGTGATTCTGCGCAAGCGCGAGGCCTTTCGCAAAGCCTTCAAGAACTTCGATCCTGCCCAAGTCGCGCGCTTCGATGAGGCGGACATCGAGCGATTGCTCCAGGACTCAGGCATTGTGCGATCGCGCGCCAAGATCGAAGCGACCATCAACGGCGCGAAGATTTACCTCGCCATGCAGGCGGCCGGCGAAGACTTCTCTGCCTTTGCCTGGAAGATGGCTGGAGGACGCCCCCGGCAAAACACAGGTCCGGTCCCACCCAGCACGCCGGTCTCCGAGGAGATCTCGAAGGAGCTCAAAAAGCGGGGTTTCAAGTTCGTCGGCCCGGTCATCGTGTATGCATGGATGCAAGCCGTGGGAATGGTCAACGACCACGCCGCAGAATGCTTTCGTCACGCCGCGCTAGCCAAGCTTGGAAAACGCAACACTAGCAAGCGATGAATCGCTAACCGCCCGTTCTAAGCTACTTTCTCCGCTGCCAATGTCGTTTCTTCGGGTCCCACAGCGGTGCGGGTCGAGGCCCACCAAATCAAGATCACGCCGGCAACGACCGATCCGGCACTGGCTATCTGTGCATTCGATAACCCCCACAGAACCTTGGGGTTGCGGCGCAAGAACTCAACCAGAAAGCGTGCTGTTCCACTCAGCAACAGATATTCGCCGACAATCGCTCCGGTGCCACGCGGTTTGCCACCCCGCCACCACAGCCATGACCCGATCAGCAACCCGGCACCCAGTTCATACAAGGGCGTGGGATGGACCCGGACATACGGAGGAGTGGGCACAATGCCGTCGGGAAAGCTCATTCCCCAAGGCAATTTGGTTGGCAGTCCGTAACAGCCGTCGCCCGACAGGAAGCAGCCAATGCGCCCGATGCCGTAGCCAAAAGCTGCCGCGGGGGCTGCCAGGTCCAACGTCCGCAGGCCGCCGATGCGTGCCCGCCATCCCTGGAACAGCAGGGCCGAAATGCCAAAAACGAGGCCACCGAACCAGGCGAAACCGGCCTGGTCCCAAAGCACTTGCCAGCCCATTTCATGGAATTCTATTGGGGTATCGATCACGTGCCACAGCTTGGCGCCGGCAATGCCGGCAAAGGCCGCCACAGCCACAATGCCAACCGCGTCCGCGGTAATGGATGCGCGCCGAAAGCCCCTGTCCATGACAAAAGCAGCGGACACAATGGCCAGCCAGAGCATCAATCCAAAGGTCGGCACGTGGAAGTGCCAGATGTGCAAATAAGGCAACATATCCCTTCAAGTATAGACGGCGCCGCTTCAGCTCGGTTCCGGCCCCGATTTTTACACAGGGCGTCCCTGCAGTTTTGACCTGTTCAGGCGATACTATTTGCATGGCAACCATGACATACCAGGGACTTGAGGTTCTCTATACTCGTCAACAGATCGCTGAGCGCGTCGCCGAGATGGGCGCACAAATCACCCAGGACCTGAACGGCGAGAAGCTGGTGATGGTCGGTGTTCTGAAGGGTGCGGCTTTGTTTTTGTCCGATCTGGCGCGGGCGGTGCAGGTGGATGCAACATTCGATTTTGTCGCCACTTCCAGCTACGGCAAGGGGCAGCGCTCATCCGGCGCAGTGAAGCTCATCAAAGATCTGGATGAGCCGATCGAAGGCAAGAACGTACTCGTGGTCGAAGACATTCTCGATACCGGCTTGACCCTCTCTTATTTGCGCGGAATCTTTCTTCAGCATCGGCCCAAATCGCTGCGCATCGCCACGCTGCTCGACAAGCCCTCGCGGCGTCTGGAAAGAATCGATGCCGACTACGTGGGGTTCTCGATTCCCAACCTTTTTGTGATCGGATACGGCATGGATTATGCCGAACGCTACCGCAATCTTCCCGATATTTGCCTGATGACGCCGGATCATCCGGAGTAACCCAGTAGAGATTCAACCCCATCGAACAAGCGGGAGACGAGACTGCCGAAGAGGCAGGACATCTCCCGCTTTTTTGTTTCAAACCTGTTGCAGTCCTCTCGCTACGCTACGCAGCACACAACAAGCTCTTGATTCCATTGAGCCGATTTGCCTCGGGGGTTGAGCGGGTTGAAAACGCTATCGACTGTCGATTCTTCGGTTCCATGAAGGCGCTTTCTTTCTTCCCGAATTGAGAGTAGAGTTCCTCGCGTGCAGGCCTGATTCGCGCGAACGGTCAGCAAACGCTGCACACGCATTGTTGGGCTCCAGTTCCGCAGAACCGAGCCGGCTTGTCATTCGTGGGCATCAACATCGGGGCACTGACGGTGAAGGTGGTCGCGCTGCGGGCCAATGCCGCGAGCGCCGCAACCATGCCTCATCGGGGCCGCCCGGTGGAGGTGGTCACTCAACTCCTGGCCCAACCTGAATTCGCCGATGCCGAGTCCTTTGGCGTATCGGGCCATCTCGGCCACATCTCCGAATTTGCGGCTATCCAGCGTGCTCTGCGCGAAGTGCGCGCGCGTGAGCCGGGCGAGTTCGACGCAGTGGCGTCGCTGGGAGGCGAATCGTTCCTGGTCTACACCCTGGCGGCCGGAAAAGTCACGAATGTGCTGTCTCACAACAAGTGTGCGGCCGGCAGCGGCGAATTCCTGGTGCAACTGGTGGGGCGGATGGGTCTGGACCTGGACGCGGCGATCCAACTGTCGTCTTCAGGAAAGGTAGTGCCGCTGGCCTCCCGCTGCACGGTGCATTGCAAATCCGACATTACGCACAAGCTCAATCGTCATGAAGCCACGCCGGCCGACATCCTGAAGACACTGCACGACAGCATGGCGGGCAAGGTTATTGCGCTTCTTGAGAAGGGCCAAATCCCGCTTCGGCGTGTATTGCTGATCGGCGGCGCGACGCACAACGATTCCCTGCTGCAGGCCCTGCGCCAGAAGCTGCCAACGACCGCGTTCGTCACACTGCACGAGAGCCCCTGGTTTGAAGCCTGGGGCGCTGCACTGCTCACGCGCGACCATCCCGTATACAAGAGCCCACACCTTTCCAGCCCGCCGCTTTTCGAGTCTCAGCCGCCACTGCGGGACTACGAGAGCCAGGTCCAGATTCAGGTCGCGTCGGGCATGAAAGCATTACCCACCGGACCATTGGTTCTGGGCGTGGATGCCGGTTCGACAACCACCAAGGCCGTGCTGCTCGATCCTTCTACCCGCGACATGGTCGCTTCGCATTACACCCGTACGCACGACGATCCGGTGTCGGCAGTCCGGCAGTGCCTGCGGGCCCTGATCGATCAGGTTGGCAATTGTCCGGTGGGCCTGACCGCTACCACGGGTTCAGCACGGGAACTGGTTGGCGCATGCCTGGGTACAGCGCTGGTTTATAACGAGATCTCTGCCCACGCTGCGGGGGCCAAGCATTGCGCTGCGGATGTGGACACCATTTTCGAGATCGGCGGCCAGGATGCCAAGTACATCCATCTCCGCAACGGCGTGCCCATCGGCTATGCCATGAATAACGCCTGCTCCGCGGGCACAGGCTCCTTTCTTGAAGAGAGCGCGCAGAGCGATCTGGGCATCCAGGTCTCCGATATCGCAGACATCGCGCTGACCGCCGCTTCCCCGGTGAAGTTCAAAACCACATGCGCCGCATTCATCAATTCCGATATCCGCATTGCACAGCAACAGGGCCAGGGGCGCGAGAACATTCTGGCCGGCCTGGTTTACGCCATTGCCGAGAACTACCTCACCAAGGTCAAAGGACAGCTCCCGGTCGGAACCAAGGTGCTGCTGCAGGGCGGCGTGGCGCTGAACCGTGCCATTGCCTATGCCTTTGCCCATCGCCTGGGGCGTCCCGTCGTGATCCCCGCAAACCCCGAGTTGCTCGGAGCTCTGGGCGTGGGGCTGCTGGCTCTCGAACGTTCGGGCGGCTTCCTCGGGAAGGTCACCGATCTGAATTTGTTGGGGTCGGTCGAGATGAAACTAATCGGCCAGTTTCGATGCCAGGCGTGCAAGATGTACTGCAGCATCGAACGCTTTGAGGTTTCAGGCAGGCGCTTTCCCTTTGGCGGCCGTTGCAGCCTTTACGAGAATGTCTGGAAGCGCAAAGCGCGCACGGCATCGGCCCCGGATCTGGTGGAACAACGGGCCGCGATCCTCTTTGGCGCGCCCAATCTTAACGTCAAAGATCACGGCGGCGCGCCGATGTCCCGCCCCTATTGGGATGTGGGTCCGGCATTGGAAGCCGCAAGGAGCTTCCTGGAAGAATCGTTTGGCCGGCCAATTCCCAAGCCCATCGCCGCAACCCGCATCGGCCTTCCGCGGGCACTCACAACGCACTCGCTCTTCCCGCTCTATTCTGCTTTCTTCTCGGTCCTGGGAATGGAAGTGGTGCTGTCTGCGATTGATCCCCGGGGCGACCTCAAGGCGCATTCAGGATTCTGTCTGCCCGCGCAGATTGCCCATGGCGGAGTGCTCGATCTGGCGCAGAAGGACATCCGCCTGGTGTTTCTTCCCCAGGTGATGCGGATGCCGCATGGCGAGGCCTGCAAGGATTCCTACCTTTGCCCCATAACCCAGGCCGGCCCTTATTTTTTGGCCAAGGCATTTCCCGAGACGCAGTTCCTCTCGCCGATTCTGGATTTCACCAACGGATACACCGGCAACACCGCGATGGTGGAGTTGGCGGTGCGCGAGTTGGGGATTTCTCGGGAGATGGCGACGAGGGCATGGGCAGTCGCCGTCAGTGCGCAGACCGAGGCCGAGTGTGCGCTCATGGAGATGGGCAGGCAGGCGCTGGCACAAGCCTTGGCGAGCGGCAAGCCCGCCATTCTGTTGGCCGGGCACGCCTATAACGCATACGCACCGGAGGCATCGCAATCGGTCGGCAAGAAGCTCTCCAGCATGGGTATTTGCGCAATTCCAGCCGATTGCCTCATGTCCATCGGGGCAGGCCCCACGGCGTGGCATTTCGCCAACCAGATACTCAATGCGGCCTCTCTCGCCAAGAAGCACTCCAATCTTTTTCTACTCAGCATCGGCAATTTCAGTTGCACGATTGATGCCTTCACCCACGCGCTGCTTGCCTCCGAGTTGGGCTCGAAGCCCTATCTGATTCTTGAAATCGATGCACATACCGCCGATGCCGGCGTGCAAACCCGGCTTGAGGCATTCCTGGATATCGTAGAAAACTACCATGCGGCTCAGCCCGTCCAAACTGCGGCCTTCACTCCCTGCCGGCTTGTCAAAGGCGGTCAGGTTATCTCTTCGCAAGGCGAGCACGTCCCGCTGACCGACCCGAGAGTGAAGCTGCATCTACTCAATTTCTCGCAATATCACGCGGAGTCGGCGGCCATGGGACTCAAATGGCTAGGGATCCACACGGGCCCCGTTGTTCCCATCGATCGCGGTCAACTCGACCTGGGTTTGCAGGCCACGTCGGGCCGCGAATGCCTGCCTTTACCCCTGTCGATCGGCCAACTGCTGCGAATCGATCGGAATCGCCGACCCGGCGACATAGTCGGCTTTGCCATGATGCGCGGCGGGGCGCCCTGTGTCAGCGAGGCCTACATGGACTACTTCGAGCGCTTCATCGTCGAGCATCGCCTGGCCGACGTCTTCATGGTGAATCCGGGCCGGGAAAACGACTACCTGGGATTCGACCCCTTCATTTTGATGAAGCATCTGTCTCCGGCCATCCTGTTGGCCGACATTCTGGTGGAGATCGATTATGTGTTGCACGTGGTGGGCGCACCGGGAAGTTTGGAACAGTTTCAGCAGGAGTGGAGTCGCTTCAGGGACGAGGCCGACACTCTCGATGAGCTGAATGCAAAACTGCCCAAGTTTGTAGACTTCCTGGCAAGACTGCCTCGAACCTGCGATCCATTGGACTGCCCCAGAGTGGTTGTGACAGGGGACTTCTACGCGCGCTTCAGTCCCTTCTTCATGGAAGGAGTTCGCGACCTTTATGCGGCTCGCGGCATCGTTCTGAAGCCGGTCGACCTGACGGACCTCTTCCTATACGTCACCTACGACGGAATGCGGGGAACGGCCAGCAACTGGGGCTTGAAGCCTGGAGGCTTCGCCCTGGCCAAAGCTTGCACCCGCGTTCTGGAGCCGGACGGCCAACAGTATCTGCAGCAATGGTGGGGCTATCAGGCGGGTCGGAAGACCGAGCAACACTATCGCGAAATCTTCATGAAAACCGGCCTGTTGGTGTCGAGACCCAACGATATGGTGGCCCTGTTTGAGAAGAGCGCAGAGCATGTCTCCCCGCAAATTTTCGGTGAAATCACCCCCACGGTCGGCAGAACCCTCAACGCCGAATACGAGGGCTACGACGGCATCATCCTGGTTGGCCCGTTCAACTGCCTGCCCTTCCGGATCTCTGAAGCCATCCTGAAGCCCCTCAGTATTCAACAGGGCATGCCGCTGTTGACCTACGAAACCGACGGCTGCGCCGTAGCGCCCTCCGCGCTGCGCCAATTCGAAGTCCATATGCAGCAGGTTCTGGAGCACGTAGCGAGAATCCACTGAAACAATCTGAGCGCCGGGGATTTGTTCGACTATACGTCGTAACAAGACACGGCGGTTACAGCGTGTATCCTCGATATGCGAGGGCGACGGGGCTCGAACTCGACTCATAGTCCCGGCCACCTATCGATACCCTCCGCGGAGATTTCACGATGACTTTGAAGCCGATTGTTTTTGCAGCACTCGCTGTCACGCTTTCGTTTGCCCAACTGGCCCACGCCCAGGACAACGGCCCTTACAAGGTCCTCAAGATTCAGTTGGTCGGGGGCGATGGCGGCTTCGATTACGTGACGGCCGACCCCGACGGGCGCAACCTCTATGTCGCGCGCTCTGGACCTGCCGGGCACATCGGTGTGTTCAACCTCGACACCTTGGCCCAGGTCGGCGACCTTCCCGGCGTAAGCGCGCACGGCGCGGCTGTGGACACCGCGACCGGCCACGGATTCGCGACCTCGAGTCCGGTGACGATGTTCGATGCCAAGACCTTTGCCATCCTGAAGAAGATCGATGTGCAGGGACATCCTGACGGCTACCTCAACGACGCATTCAATCACCGCTTCTACATCCTGAGCCACGCGGAGCCGAACATTACGGTCCTCGACGACAAGGATGGCTCGATTCTGGGCACCATCGACATCGGCGGCGCACCCGAACAGGCTGCTGCCGACGGCAACGGCAAGATCTATGTCGACATTGAAGACAAGGCCGCGATTGCGGTCATCGATGCCAGCACGATGAAGATGGTCGGCAAATACGACCTTTCAAGCAAGGGCGGCGGGTGCGCGGGCCTGGCACTGGATGCGAAGAACAATATCCTCTTTGCCTCATGCCGCGACAACAAGAACATGATCGTGCTGTCGGCGACGGACGGGCACATTCTCACCGACCTGCCCATCGGCGCCGGGTCCGACGGAGCCACATTCAATCCCGCTACGATGGAGGCATTCAGTTCGCAGGGCGATGGCACGCTGACGGTGATCAAAGAGAACTCACCGACCAGCTTTGCCGTTGAGCAGACCGTGCCCACACCGACGCGGGCCAAGACGCTCACCCTGGATTCGAAGACCGGCCGGATTCTGACCATCACCGCCGAGTATGGACCGGTGCCGGCCGCACCCGCACCGGCAGCGGGCGCCACACCGCCTGCAGGCGCGCCTGCATGGGCACGTGGCCCTCGCGCACCGATGATTCCGGGCTCTTTCCAGATTCTTGTTGTCGGCAAGTAATCAAAGTCAGCACACCAGCGGAATGGGATCGCCGAGGCGGCCTCATTCCGCTGGCTTTCGGAGACGACATGAAGGTCCTGTTTATTGGCGGCACGGGTATTATCAGCACAGCTTCGACACGATTGGCCGCGGAGCGCGGCATTGAATTGACGCTGCTGCGACGCGGGCAGCGGGCAGCCGAACTGCCTGCAAATGTTTCAACGATTACGGTGGATGTAACGGATGAGGCGGCCGTGGCCGCGGCTCTGGGCAGCCAGACCTTCGACGCGGTGGTGGACTGGATCGCCTTCACGCCGGCCGATGTGGAACGCGACATTCGCCTGTTTCGCGACCGCGCGCGGCAGTTCCTCTTCATCAGTTCGGCAAGTGCGTATCAGAAGCCGGTAGGACATTACCGGATCACGGAGTCGACTCCGCTGGCCAACCCCTACTGGCAGTATTCGCGCGACAAGATCGCCTGCGAAGAGCGCTTGCTGCGCGCCTATCGCGAAGATGGCTTTCCCATCACGATTGTGCGCCCCTCGTTGACCTATGGCGACACGCAGATTGTGCTGGCGGTGAACAGTTGGCAGAAGTCGTATACCGCGATTGACCGCATGAGGCGCGGCAAGAAGGTGATTGTCCCGGGCGACGGAACTTCGCTTTGGGTGATTACCCACAACACCGATTTTGCCCAGGGCCTGGTGGGTCTGCTGGGCCATCGACAGGCCATTGGCCACGCCTTCCACATCACCAGCGACGAGGTCATGACCTGGGACCAGTTCTATCGCATCACGGCCCAAGCCGCGGGAGTCGAAGCGCAGATCGTCCACATCGCTTCGGACTTCATGGGCGCATGTATGCCCGACGAAGTGGGCAGCCTGACCGGGGACAAGGCTGTGAGCGTGGTCTTCGATAACAGCAAGATCAAGCAATTCGTCCCTGGCTATTGCGCCAAGGTTCCCTTTGCGCAGGGAATTGAAAAAACCATGGACTGGTTCGATGCAGATCCCGGGCGCAGGCTAATCGATGAGCAGGCGAATGCGGACTGGGACAAGCTGATCGACCTCTACGAGAGCGGACTTCAGGAAGTGCTGCGCAAGTTCCGGTCTTGATGGCCGGCGAGCGGAGGGTCTAAAGTCAGCCCCAGGAGTATGCTCCGCTTTCTATATCTCTTGTGGCTTGCAGCACGCTTTCCGGGCGGCCGAGATCGCGCCAGTAGCAATCGTCCTGGCGAAACGCAACGATCTTTTCTCCCTCGGCCGCCAGTCGCAAATAAGCGGCAACGATTGAAAATGAGCCTTTCTCCGGCATCTTCGCAAAGATCTCCGGAGAAAGGATGTGGATACCGGAAAAGGCCAATGCCTCCGCTTGCGCTGCTGGCCGCGCCCATTCAGGATTCCCTTCCCGCCCAGCGCGCCGGCCGCAGAGTTGGCCTTGCTCGTCGAACAGCAGATACCGCGAAGTAGAGCGGTCCTGGACCGCCAACGTGGCCAATGCAGCGTGTTCCAAATGGAATTGCATCATGCGTCCCAGATCGATGGTGCTGAGGACGTCGACGTTGTGCAAGACGAATGGCTCGCACTCGGCTTCGTTGCTATCCAGGAAGAAGGATGAAGCTTTCTTCAACCCACCGCCTGTGTCTAACAGGCCTTCTTCGCGTGACACTTCAATTCGCATACCGAATTGGTCGTTGGCCTTCAGGTATTCGACAATCATCTCCGCGAAGTGATGAGCATTCACAATCACTTCGTTCACGCCGAATTTGCGCAGGCGGCACAAAGCAATCTCGAGCATGGTGCACCCGGCAACCGTTACCAGTGCCTTGGGTCGATCGTCGGTGAGCGGCCGCAGACGGGTGCCCAGTCCCGCGGCCAGAATCATTGCCTTCATCTGCCCATCTTCTCCAACTCGATGTGGCGCAGCACCACGTCCACGCCAATGCTGGCGCGCAAATGCCTGGCCAACTGCTCTGCGAGATAGACGGAGCGGTGTTGTCCGCCGGTACAGCCAAACGACACCATCAGGTTCTTGAATCCACGTCGCTGATATCCGCTGACGCTTGCATCCACAAGAGACAAAACGCCGGCGAGATATCGATGTACGCTCTCCTGTTGCCTGAGATAGTCAATCACCGGTTGGTCCTTGCCGGTCAACTGCTTGAACTGTTCTTCTCTTCCGGGATTCGGCAGGCTTCGCGCATCGAAGACAAATCCTCCGCCATTGCCCGATTCATCGGTAGGCATTTCACGATGGAATGAGAAACTGAAGACCCGCACCTTGAGATTCTCGGCTGCAGACGCCAGGCCCTGCAGCTTCTCCGATGCAGCAATAGCCTGAAGCGAATCCATCAGTGCCGGCAGTGCGATTGGCAACTTGACGTGATCGGCCAGCCAGCGCAGGTTCTTCAGTGCATACGGCACGCTCTGCAGAAAGTGGGCCTTGCGTTCATAAAACCCGCGAAATCCGTAGGCTCCGAGGGCTTGTAGAATGCGAACGTAAACATAGGCATAGTAGTGTTCCATGAATACGGCCCGGTCAACGGGGACATGACTGGAGAGACAGTCGAGATAGTAGTCGAGTAACTCCTGGCGCAATTCCGGCGGCAGATCGGCCTTGCCGTCGTAGAGTAGAGATGCGATGTCGTATTGCAGCGCGCCTTTGCGTCCGCCCTGGTAGTCCAGGAAATACGGCTGTCCATCCCGCAACATGACGTTGCGCGATTGAAAGTCTCGATAGAGAAAGTATTCCTGGTTCGCGCCCAGCAGAAACTTCGTCAACCGGCCGAAATCGACTTCCAACGCCTGCTCATTGAAGGGCACGCCTGCCAGACGAAGAAAGTAGTATTTGAAATAATTCAGATCCCAGGTGATGGACTGCCGGTCGAATCGATCGCGCGGATAGCATACCTTGTAATTCAGGTCCCGGCCTGCATCGACTTGGAACTTCGGCAGCGCGGCCACTACTTTGCGATACGCTTCAACTGCCTGCGGAGCGATATTGTCGCCGGTTCGATTCCTGCCAAGAAACTCGAAGAGAGTTGTGTCTCCAAGATCTTCTTCGAGGTAAGCACCCTCACTCAGATCCTCTGCGTAAATCTCCGGCACCGGCAATCCGTGCCGTCGAAAATGTCTGGAGAATTCAAGGAAGGCCACATTCTCGTCCCGCACGGGATACAGGATGCCGATTGCGCTCATGTTCCCGCCGTTCAACCGGACGATGGCGCGCCCTGAACCGCCTAGCTGGCCTTGAAGGGGCCTCACCTGTTCGGCTGGGAAATGAAAGTGCTTCTCGAATAAACTCTTTAAAACGTCCATGAATGTCTTTCCGGAAATTGCTTGAACCGCTACTCAACGATAGACAGTCTGGGAATCCAGCGCAAGGCGACTCCGGGTACCAAAGCGACTGGCCCTGTTGGCCGGTCCATTGGGTCTATTTGGCCCCCGCCAATGGCTGAAGCGGGATCAATTCGAGATCGCGGACGCGAGCCGGAGCGGCGCCCGGCGGAGTTGCGGTTGCGTAGAACGCCAACCCCTGGCTCTTGGAAGCAGGATAGATGAGGTTGGTGAGGACGGTCTCGCCCCCTTCGGCGAATACCTCGATGGAGTTGTTGTCCACCACAATCTCAATGGGAATTGAATTGGCCTGCGGGTGCTTGAGCGGCGCCCAAACGCGAGCGGGAAAATCGGGAGACCAGTCGACCCTCCCGGAGTGGCTGCGATCGACAAAGATGCGGCTTGTGGACGTATCGATGCCGACCACCGTCTCTTCCACCGCCAAATCGTAGGGGTTGACGCTGCTGCGACGCAGGCGTACCCCAGCCTCTGAAGCTTCCCCGGAGTCGAGGGTGAAGCGCAACCGGTATACGCTCCCTGAGAGCTTTTCTGCGGCGATGCGGTCATTGACTTGCGCAATAGTCTGAAAGCGCGGACCGCCAAACATCCCTTGGTACGGATGGTCCACAGGCAGGGCAAGAATGGGCTGTTGCACCAGCACGAGTGGCTCTTGAGACGGCGTGGGAGCGGGATAAGGCGGCGGCTGTCGAAGCCAGATGCGGCGAGCCAAAGTCATCTCGCCGCGACCGGGCAGCGATGGAAGTTTTTCGGCGTACTGCCAGTTGCTCATCCAGGCAATCCACACTCGGGCTTCGCCTGCCGGAGTGTTCGAAAACGAAGTGGAGGCGTAGAAGTCCTTGCCCCAGTCGACCCAGTGGGATCCGGAGTTCGGATGGTCCACCATGAAACGGAAGCCGTCGAATTGTCCTACAAAATACTGGTCGGCTGAACCTTTGGCAGGGCCGCCCGGGTTGAGATTCACATTCAAGACCCAACGGCTGGAGACCCTCTTCCCTGCCCCGTCAAGCACGGGAAGTTCAAACAGGTCGGGGCACTCCCAAACTCCCGAGACGGCGCCCGCGGGGCCAAATTCGCTGGCCAGTTCCCATTGGCGCAGATTCTTCGATCGATAGATGCGCAGTTTGTGCTGGTCGGCCAGAGAGACAACCATGACCCAACTCTGGGTCGCGGAGTGCCAGAAGACTTTGGGGTCGCGGAAGTCCTTGAGACCGGCGTCGATGACAGGGTTCGACACGTATTTTGTCCAGGTGGCTCCACTGTCTCGGCTGACGGCGACGTTCTGGTTCTGGTTGTCTTGCGACGCCCCGGTATAAATAGCGATCAGGCATCCGGGAGACTTCTGCCCAGCCTCGGCGCAGAGGCCGCTGGTGTTGTCGCGATCCTCAACCGTTGACCCGCTGAAGATGGCCACACCATTCTCTTCGGAAAGCGCCAAGGGGAGTTGCTTCCAATGAATCAGGTCGGGCGAGACGGCATGGCCCCAGCTCATGTGGCCCCATTGGTCTCCGGAAGGATTGAGCTGAAAGAACATCTGGTATTGCCCGTCAAGCAGAATGGGACCGTTGGGGTCGTTGATCCAATTGGGTGGAGCGTAGAAGTGAATCTGTGGTTGCCACTGGGCTGTCGAAGCGGCAGCGGCTGAAACTGCCGGCTGCTGCGCAAGCGTCTGCGTGGCGATGAATAACACCGAGGGCAATAAGCCAAACAGAGCCCGTGCCGAATTACGTTGTTGAATTTCCGTTCTCATAGGGCGTATCTCCCTGAATCCTTCAAGGTTATCGCGTCAGCCGGTGGATGCGCCACAAACCGGCGAGTGTCCGGAGTCCAGGATAGCTAGAAACGCGGCTGTTCCTGCTGTTGAAGCAATCGATAAGTAATGAACACGGCTGGGACCAGGAATACGAGCGAACCCACCACCCACATAACCACCGCCCCGGCTCGCTGGTCGACCACGGGGGCTATGCCGAATGCGTTCGGCTCTTTGAGGTAGTACCGATAGACCGGGCGCTCGCAGAAAGCAAGAAACCCAGAGAGCGCCGTGTTGACGATATCGGCCAGTGCCAGGTAGGGCAGCATGAACCAGCCAATCCCTTTGGCTCGCGACGGCCATGGGCGGATCAGCGGCCACCAGAAAAGGATGGACGTGCCCAGAAAGCAGAGGTGCTCCACATCGTGCCAATATTCATTCTCGAGGGCAAAGTCGTACGCCGCGGGAATGTGCCAGGCTAGAAAGGCGAGATTCATCGCCAGCCAGGCGACGATTGGCCTGACCAGCCAATGGCCGAGTTGGCGCAACTTTCTGCGGCGCATGAGCGGGCCGACAATGTGCCGGGTGACGCCACGGGGCAATCCGCGTAGCATGGGAACAACTGGCCAGCCGACAAGCAGCAGTGGGGGAACAAACGACATCAACATCAGATGCTCCACCATGTGCGCACTCAGCAGAGCATCGGCAAATCCATCCATGGGTGAAGCGATCGCCAGCCAGATCACTGCGATGCCGAGTTGGAAACACCCCAGTCGCCACGACGGAAACTGATGCGGTCGTGTCTTTCGGATTTGCACCCATCCGCGCAGATAGATCAGCGCCACAAGAATCAATGTTCCTGTGAGCAAGATGGGCGGCGACCAGTTATCGAAGATAGCCTGCGATGCGGATTCCATGCGAACACTTGCTTGCGACTCTAGTGCGTGCCGGTCGGAGCGGCGGGCTGAGGCTCGTTTGTCACCAGGTTTCTGGATGCATCGAAAGCTGCAGGCTGATTCTCAGAACGCAACGAAGTGAGGAACCGAACCAGTGCCGTGGTCTCTGCAGGACTAAGCGCATTGCCATAAGCCGGCATGTTGCCGCCGCCCTGTAATACCTGGCGAATGATCTGATCTTCCGTCATGCGGCTGGCAATTCCATCGAGCGCGGGACCGCGGAGTCCACCTGTGCCGCCAATCGAATGGCAGTTACGACATTGCTTGTTTTGCAGCACAAGCGCTCCTTGTCTTTCCAGCGGAGTGCGATCGTGCAGGTACGCGGCCGGTATCGGATCCGCGGTCCATGCATCCATCACGGGGCTCCACGGCGTATAGGTGCCAAGATGAGTGAAAATGCCGAGCGTGACTGCGATGACCGCAACCATCAACACCGCTACCGGGCGGCGCGACCAATGTTTTTCTCCCTCGCCTGAAACCAGAGGCAGCAGTAGCATCGCTCCCACAATCAGCACCGGCGCAATAAACAGCACGGGCGTTTCAAGACTGGGAGGAAGGTACGCGAGTACAGCAAAGATCCAAAGAAAAGCGAAGTCCGGTTTGGGTGCTGTCTGAATGATCGTGGGATCGGGTTGCCCGGTAGGGCCAAATGGGCCGAAGTAGAATGCGCAGGCCATGACAGCCAGCATAATTGCAGCCGCAAAGATCGCGTCTTTCCATGCGGCGTCAGGCACAAAAGCGATTCCTGTTTCCTTGGTCAATTTCCGATATTCGCTGGTGTAAGTGGACTTGTTGACCAGCCGTCCAGGCATAGGCCATTCGTTGATGCCAAGCCGCAGAACCATCCACAAGTGCACGCCCACCAACGACAACAGGGCGCCTGGGATAATGAACACGTGAAGCGCAAAGAAGCGCGTCAATGTAGGTCCGGCGATTATGGGTCCGCCCAGCATCATGTCCACCAAAGAGCCGCCGACGATGGGCACGCGACTCATGATGGAAGCACCGATGCCCAGGCCCCAGTAGGCATCCTGATCGAAGCGCAACACCTGCCCTGTGAAGGCCATTCCCAGCGTCAACAAGAGCAAGAACACGCCGACGATCCAGGTGAGCTCGCGCGGAAACTTGTATGCGCCAAACAGGAATACCTGAGCCAGATGGATGAGCACAATGGCGATCATGAAGTCCGAGCCCCACCCATGCAGTGCGCGCAGAAACCAGCCCAGCCGAACACTATGATCGAGAAACTCAAGGCTTGACCATGCCTGCCCCGCGGAGGGGGAGTAGACAAGCCCCAGCAAAATGCCTGTCACCACCTGCATGATGAGCAAGACCGTCGCAGCGCTGCCGAAGACATACCACCAGCTCGCGGTGCTCGCGGGCACTTCATGTTCTGCCGCATCGAGAATGGGCTTGCCCAGTCCGAGGCGATCTTCAAGCCATTCGTATACGCGGTTACCCGCCTGCTTCAGCCCTGGCATGATCCGCACCTCGGCTTCGCAGTGTCCTGGTTTGACTGAAGGCCGGTTGACTCCTGAGGAGCGTTCGTTCCGGCGATTTGCGTCAAGGTCCCACCCGACGACGCTTTCGCTGCGAGTGTCGGCATTTTCCCGGCGCTGATTTGCAGCATGTCTCCAACGATCCTGTGTTCGTACTCAAAGAGCCCCCGTTCCGGGGGGCCCGACGCGCGTCCGCCATCTTCGTAATAGGCGCCTCCGTGGCAGGGGCACAGAAACAGCTTTGACTCAGCGAACCAGCGCACGGGGCAGCCAAGGTGCGCACAATTTACCGCGAATACCTGAAATTGCGTTCCTGAGATTCTGCGAACCCAGCAGGACACATCGCCTGTTTGCCCATCCCAGGCGGTCGTCACCGGATTGCGAAACGTGGTCAGACGCGTTTCGCCTTCAGGGAACTCGCTCATTGCCCCGATGCCGATCCACGACAAGTCGGATTGCTTCTTCTTGAGCCCTGGGCCGAGGAGGTAGCCGAAGATTGGAACGGCAAGCACCGCGCCTACCGCACCATTGGCAAGGAGCGAAAGCTTGAACAAGAAGGCTCTCCGCGAATGAGTTGCCTCCTTCGCGCGGCTCGCCTCGTCGCTGGCAGGATTTGGGGCGCTCTTTTCGTCAACCGAATTGGATTCGTTTTCGTTCATGCTTTCGACTCCTGCTATCCAGATGGTTCAATGCGAGATTCTATGGATGCGATGCGTAAGGCTGCCCAGGATCGGCGGTACGCTTGGAGGCCATCCAGGCAACCACATCCGTAACTTGCTGGTCGGTCATTGGAATGGAAGCATCCGTGCGCCAGTCCGGCATTTCACCGCCTGGCACACCCGCAATCACAAAACTGCGAAGGCCCTGGTCGCTGATCAGCGCCAAATACGATTCATCTACAATCGAGCCGACCTTGACACGCTTGCCGTTGATGGTGGCGATCATTCCAGCGCCTTGCGCCCCATGACAAGACGCGCAAAAGAAGCCGTATGCCTGCTCACCTCGCACTGCATCGCCTGGCAAGGTGGCACGATAAGTAGGCGTTCCCGCAGTTGCGACGAACGCAGGTCTGTTCCATTGTTCCATCATTGCATGCGCGAGGATTTCAATCTGCCCATCGGTCAGTGTCCCGCCTGCGCTCCTGGCAAATGCAGGCATCAGCTTGCCGCGAATACCCTTGGCCGTCACATCGCGCAGCGTGTCTTCTCCGATCATCCCTAGATAGACTGGATTGGCCAGCGCAATTGCGGCGCTGCTTTTTCCATTTTCTCCGTGACATGCCGAACAGTTTGTCTTGTAGAGAACGGCAAAATTCAACACTTCCTCAGGGCGCGCCACTTGCGGCCCGGGCCCGGGTCGGCCGGGGATCGAACCGCATCCAGCAATCAGAATTCCCGTTGCCGCAGCCAGAGCTTTCAATTGGGCAAGCCGAGGTATCTTCGCTTTCATTGAAGCTCGTCCCCTTCGTCCTTTGCGCTGGTGTGCAACCCAGCTCGAATCGCAAACGGCAGCGCACGGAATTGCGGTGTTCTGACCTTCACTTGAAGGTTGACCACGAAGCCGGCAACCAATCCAAAAGCAATCTGCGAGACAGCAAACCAGAGCCAGTTAATGCGCTGATCCAGAATGGGGCTGATGACGCCAAGAGCCGAATACAACAAGCCGGTCCAGAGGAAGGGCGCGATAAAGCCGCAAGTGAGGATCGGCTTTCTCGGAAACATGGGGAGCATGGCTCCGTAGAGCAGGCCGATCAGCAACGAGGCGGTGGTGTGAATTCCAATTGCGGCGAGCAAACCAAGCATATGGAACTGCGCGAGAAATGCATCGCTCTGACCAGCCCAGTTCACGAATCCGCCAGCCGCAAGAAGATTTACGGCATACCAGATGCTGTGGTACCGGAGCAATCCGTAGGCGACCGCGGGAACGATCATGGCAGTCCCTCCCGCGATTCCTCCCTTGATTCCAGCGAAGATGCTGAAAGTTTCAATCGGCAATAGCTTGCGCTGAGTAGGACCAGCCGCCAATTCTGTTCGCAGGGTTGGCATGCCGATCATCGTGCGCCGCTGATCGACGATGGGAACACTCACGTGCCGCTCGTGCGGCAGCACTTGCCCAAACCACCCTGCGATTGCAGGCACAATCAGCAATGCTCCCAGAACGGCCATGATCCAGTGCGTGACCATGCCAACAAAGATCAGAGAGATACCCAACGCCAGGACAATGGGCCACACCGTCGGCGCCGGAAGTTGCACGGATCCGTCGGCGTGGCCAGCGTGGCGTTCCTTTTCGGCATGAATCATGCAATCCCTTTCGTTCTTCTTTGCGCGCGCAGCAACTAACGTCCCAGCACATACACAACCAGGAACACCACCACCCAAACCCCATCGACGAAATGCCAATACAAAGACAATACTTCAAGACGCTCGGCATGTTCTTCATTCACTTTGCCGGTCACGCAGAACAACAATGCTGTGGTCAGCATGAGCAATCCGACGACGACGTGCGATGCATGCAGGCCGACCAACGAGTAATAGGTCGTACCAAACAAGTTGGTTCGGATGGTCAGCCCTTCCTCATAGATCAGATGATGCCATTCCATCGCCGTCGTCCACAGGAAGATCGCTCCCAGCAAAACTGTCGAAGCCAATGCCAGCGTGCAGCGCTGAATGTTCCCCTTGCGCAGAGCACTTACAGCAGCATGAACCGTCAGGCTGCTTGAAAGCAGGCAAATCGTGCCGACGATCGGCACTTCCAAGACCTGTGCTGGATAGGGTCCTGTAAGGCTCTTGCCCAGGTAATAAATGTAGGCAACCACAAAGATCAGAAAGATGGCTGCTTCGGCGGCGATCAGGCACCACATGCCCACGATGCCGCGATTGGGCAGCACCCACGGTGTTTCCGATTCGGCTCCGGCTGCAACGGTGACAGGGGTCTGCATCATTCATAGCTCGAATCTGGATCTTCAGGATGCTTCAGATCCCAAAGCGGCCGGCGGCTGCCTACGGTTGGCTCGACTGCGAAGTTATAGGCTGGTGGCGGAGAATCGGTCGACCATTCCAGCGTCCACGCATCCCAAGGATCGGGTCCCGCTTCCTTGCCGCGGAAATACGAGTGAACAAGGTTATAGACAAAAATCAAAGTCCCAATTGTCTGAACGATGGCGCCAATCCCGACGATCAAATTCCAGTACTCCCAGCCGCGCCCAGCCTCATAGGTGTAGATGCGCCGCGGCATTCCCAGCAGGCCTGGAATGTGCATGAAATCGAAGGTGAGATGGAAGCCGACAACAAAGAACCAGAAGTGCCATTTGCCGAGCGTTTCGCTCATCATGCGGCCGGTCATCTTGGGGTACCAATAATAGAAAGCGGCAAAGAGCGCGAAGAGAATCCCGCCGACCAACACATAGTGGAAGTGAGCGACAACGAAATACGATGCGCTCAGTTGCCAGTCGAAGGGCGCCGAAGAGAGCATGATGCCGGTCAGGCCGGCGATCAGGAACTGAAAGAGGAAACCGACGGCAAACATCATCGGAGTACGGAATCTAACTTTGCCACCCCATATAGTGGCCAGCCAGTTGAACATCTTGATGCCCGTCGGCACCGACACAACCATGGTGGCGAATACGAAGAAAGTGTTTCCTGCCGGTCCCATGCCGACGGTAAACATGTGATGCGCCCACACGCTCAGGCTCACAAAACCGATGCCGACCGACGCGGCCACCATGGCGGGGTAGCCGAAGATTGCCTTACGTGAAAACACCGGGACGATTTCGTTGATGAAGGCGAAGGTTGGAAGGATCAGAATATAGACTTCCGGATGTCCGAAGATCCAAAAGAAATGCATCCAAAGAACAGCCGAACCGCCTGCCTGCGTATCGAAGAAGTGGGAACCAAGGTAGCGGTCCAGCGTGAGCATGATTTGCGCCGCAGTAAGCGGACTGACCACGATGAAGACCATGCAACTGGTGACGAAGAGCAGCCACACAAACAGCGGCATGCGCGTCAGCGTCATACCTTTGCAACGAAGGCAGATGGTGGTGGCCACAATGTTCAGGGCCGTGCCCGTGGTGCCGATGCCGCTCATCAGAATGGAGAGCGTCCAATAGTCTGTGCTGTGCCCGGGCGAGAATACCTTGGCGGTCAGCGGCGCATAAGCGAACCAACCGACATCGGGCGCCGAACCTGCTCCGTACAAACCGCTGGCAGCAAAGTAACTCATGTAAAGCAAGATGCCGCCGAATGCCGAGATCCAGAAGCTGAAAGCGTTCAGGCGGGGAAAGGCCATGTCGCGCGCGCCGATCATCAGCGGAACGAGGTAGTTCCCGAACCCAAACAGAATCGGAACGCCCACGAAGAACACCATGGTCGTGCCATGCATGGTGAATAGCCGGTTGAAGATCTGCGGACTGACAAAGTGATTGTTGGGCACTGCCAATTGAATGCGCATCAACAACGCCTGCGTCCCGGCAATCACCAGGAAGATGAGCGCATAGACGATATACATGATGCCGATCTTCTTGTGGTCAACGGTCGTGAGCCATTCATAGACCACGCTCGGCCGTTGAGACCGGCCCGTTGGGGCTGTCCGCTCGATCCCTTCCAGGACTGTGGTTGCGTTTGCCATGCAGCGCTGCTTTCCAATCGAAGGTTAGTGGAGAGTGGTCAGATAGGCCGTAACCGCATTCAAATCGCGATCGTTCAAATGCATCGAAGGCATCAGCGAACCGGGCTTGAGCGTGTCCGGGTTGGCAATCCACGCTTTCAGATTCTCGGGTGAATTCACAATCGGTCCGGAGGCAATGGTGTCGCGACTGGCCAGATGGGTGAGGTCGGGCCCGAAGCGTCCGTTCGCCACCGTCCCCGTGACCGTATGGCAATTGATGCAAGCGTTGTGGAGAAAGACCTTTCGACCTTCCTCGGCCATCGGTTGTCCGGAGAGGTCAGCCTGGGCAGGCTGCTGCTGCTGCTTGATCCAGGCCGCAAAATCGGCGGGCAATTGCGCATAGACACGCAACAGCATTTTCGCATGTTGGGTTCCGCAATATTGTGCGCATTGGCCCAGATACAATCCCGCTTCGGCTGGATCGATCCACATGGTATTGATGCGGTTGGGAATCAGGTCGGTTTTGCCTGCCAGGCGCGGCACCCAGAAGCTGTGACTTACATCCGCCGAAGACATCTGCAGATAAGTCGGGCTTGGATTCTTGGGGTCGCTGACCGGAATGTGTAACTCGTTGGCGGTAACTACGCCGAGCTTCGGATAGCGATATTCCCACCAGAATTGATGGCCGATCACGATGACATTCACGGCCGACGCAGGCTTGGGTTTGGCTTCGGTCTCGAGAATCACTCGGGTGGTGGACAAAAACAGCATGACCACGATCAGGATCGGAATAACTGTCCATGAAAGCTCGATCTGGTTGCTGCCATACACTTGAGCCGGCTCGCTTGCGGTGTCGGTCGGACGTTGCCGGAAACGAATCAGGGCGTACAACAAGAGTCCCGCAACGATCAGGAAAATGACCAGCGTGACCGAAAGCACCAGCATGGAGAGGCTGAAGATGGAACGCGCCGGCGTGCCGGCCGGGTCGAAGATGTTGGTGGGCGAGCCCGCGAATGCCGGATAAGCAAAGGCCAGCAAACAGGCTGCAGAAACCGACCACGGCCTGACCTGTTTCGGGACACGAATAGACCTGGCTATACGTATTTGGCGTAGAAGACCCACTCCATTGTGCCTCGTCGAACAGGGTTGGTTGAGTACAAAAAGGACCACACTACCGGGCGTAATATCGAGTGTTCCAGATCACAATATACTAGTCGGGTTGGTGTTGTCTCCGTTGTTTCTTAAAGCCTGTCCCGCTTGGTGGAAAGGAGCGAGGGTCCGCCAGTGGGGACTCGACGCTCCCGTCAAGCAGAAATAACCTGTTTCTTTTCAAAAAGATTGTCACGGGACGTTGGGGCAGCACCTTGCCGACGGCAGCGGCGATTGTGCCGGCCCGCTCCACTCGTATCCGGCTCGCCTGGATATTTGCGATTTGAGCGCAGGGCGTTCGCGATCAAACCCTCGATTGCGCTTTTCCGGGCTCGTAGTTAAGGTTTTGCCCCAGCCAGCGTTCGACCTCAGCCAGGCTCATTCCCTTGCGTGCGGCATAGTCGGCGACCTGGTCACGGTCAATTCTGCCAAGGCTAAAGTACCGCGATTCAGGATGAGCAAAATAGAGTCCGCTCACGCTCGACCCGGGCCACATGGCAAACGACTCGGTGATCTGCATCCCGGTGTTGGCCTCCACATCGAGCAAGCGCCACAACAGGCCCTTCTCGGTGTGATCGGGGCAAGCCGGATAGCCCGCAGCCGGTCTGATGCCGCGATACTTTTCGTGAATCAGGTCGTCAATGCTCCAAGCTTCGTTGCGGCCATATCCCCATTCGGCCCGCACGCGCTGGTGCAGGCATTCGGCAAAGGCCTCGGCGAGGCGGTCTGCAATGGCCTCTGCCATGATCGCGTTGTAATCGTCGTGCTCGGCGCGGAACCGATCGCATAACTCCTTCAGGCCGATCCCGCTGGTTACTGCGAAGGCACCGATATAGTCGGACAGCCCAGTCGCTTTGGGCGCGACGAAGTCAGCCAGCGACCTGCACGGCTCGTTCCCTTCTTTGTGGGCTTGCTGACGCAGAAAGTGGAAGGTCTCGCGCACCTCTTTGCGGCTCAGGTCCGCATAGAGTTCCACGTCGTCTCCCACGGCATTGGCAGGAAAGAACCCGTAAACGCCTCGCGCCGAAATAGGATTCTCAGCAATCATCTTGTCCAGCAGTGCATTTGCATCGGCAAAGATTTGGCGGGCCTGCTCGCCTTGCCGTTCATCGTCGAGAATGCGTGGATAGACGCCCTTCAGTTCCCAGGTATGGAAGAACGGCGTCCAGTCAATGAACTCGCGCAACGTCGCCAGGGGAAAGTCGTTCAGGACACGCACGCCGCTGAACGACGGCACGGACAAGTCTTCGGCACGCCACTCGATCGGGGTGCGCCGCTTACGCGCTACGTCGAGCGAAACGACCTTTTGCTTTGGCGATGCATGTACCTTGCGAAGCCTCTCGTACTCGGCCCGATGCTCTGCCACAAATGTGGCTTTGCCCTCGTCGCTCAAGAGACTGGTAGTCACGGGCACCGCACGGCTCGCATCCAGCACGTGCACCACAGGCTCGCTATAATGCGGCGCAATCTTGACCGCGGTGTGTGCGCGGCTCGTTGTCGCCCCACCGATCAGCAGCGGCAACTTGAAACCCTGCCGCTCCATCTCGCGCGCTACGTGCACCATCTCGTCGAGGGAAGGGGTGATCAAGCCGCTGAGGCCGATCAAGTCAGCCTTTTCCGCCTTGGCGCGTTCGAGAATCTTCTCACAGGACACCATGACGCCCATGTCGATGACCTCGTAGTTATTGCAGGCCAGCACGACGCCGACGATGTTCTTGCCGATGTCGTGGACATCGCCTTTGACCGTTGCCAATACGATCTTGCCTTGGGCCTTGACCACCTGGCCCGAGGCAACCATGGCGGCTTTTTCGGCCTCCATGAAAGGGGTCAGATGCGCAACGGCTTTCTTCATCACGCGGGCCGATTTGACCACCTGCGGCAGAAACATCTTGCCAGCACCGAACAGATCGCCCACTACGCCCATGCCGTCCATCAACGGGCCTTCGATAACCAAGAGAGGCCGGCCTAACTTGATGCGTGCCTCTTCGGCGTCGACCTCGATGTACGCGTCGATGCCCTTTACCAGCGCATGCGAGAGGCGTTCCTCTACGGTGCCATTGCGCCATTCTTCGGCTTTCTTTTCATTCACAGCAGCGCCTGCACCATCGGCCTTCAGCGCCTCGCCGTGCGCAACAAGGCGCTCGGTCGCATCCGGGCGCCGATTCAGCAGCACATCTTCGACGAGCGTCTTCAATTCGGGCTCGATCTCTTCGTAAACTTCCAACATGCCGGCATTCACGATGCCCATATCCATGCCCGCCGCGATCGCGTGATACAAGAACGCCGAGTGCATGGCCTCGCGAACCTTGTTATTACCGCGGAAGCTGAACGAGATATTGGAAACACCGCCGCTGACCTTGGCGTGCGGCAGGTTGGCCTTGATCCAACGCGTGGCATTGATAAAGTCCAGTGCGTAGTTGTTGTGTTCTTCCATCCCTGTTGCCACGGTCAAAACATTCGGATCGAAGACGATGTCTTCAGGAGGGAACCCGAGCTCGTCCACGAGAATTCTGTAAGCTCGCTCGCAGATGCGGATCCTGTCCTCATAGGTGGCTGCCTGGCCCTGTTCGTCGAAGGCCATCACCACCGCAGCGGCTCCATATTTCAACACTGCGGCAGCGTGCGCACGGAACTTCTCTTCGCCTTCCTTCAACGAGATCGAGTTCACGATCCCCTTGCCTTGCAGGCATTTGAGGCCAGCCTCGATGACTTCCCACTTGGACGAGTCGACCATGAAAGGAACCTTGGCGACCTCCGGTTCGCTGGCCAGCAATTGCAGGTAGCGAGTCATTGCCGCAACGCCATCGATCATGCCCTCGTCCATGCAGATGTCGACGATGTTGGCGCCGTTTTCTACCTGTTGCCGAGCCACACTGACCGCGTCTTCGTATTTGCCCTCTTTGATCAGCTTTGCGAACTTCGGCGAACCGGCCACATTGGTCCGCTCACCAATCACGATGTAGACGCCGGGCTGCTGGGTGAAAGGCTGCGATCCGGAGAGCCGCAAGGGCTTTATCTCCGCCGCAGCATCCGCTACCTTCGCAGTTTCGCCATGGTTCCGGGATGAAACAGGCCACAATTTTCGCGGACTCTTGCCATCAAGCGCCTGGGCAATGGCCGCGATGTGCTCGGGAGTGTTGCCGCAGCAACCGCCAGCAATATTAATCAGGCCTCCCTGCGCAAACTGGCCCAGATATCGAGCCATGTCCGCAGGGCCGAGATCGAATCCTGTTGCCGCGAGTGGATTTGGCAGCCCGGCATTCGGGTAGCATGAGATTGCCGCATTCGATTTCTCCGAGAGCTGTGCCAGGAATGGATACATCAGGTCCGGTCCGAGCGAGCAGTTGAGCCCAACCGAAAGAGGCTTCACGTGTTTGACGGCATTCCAGAACGCCTCTATGGTTTGCGCGGAGATCATGGTCTCGCCACCACGGCCGACGGCGGCCGAAATCATGACAGGCAGCTCTTTGCCATCTTTGTCGAAGACTTCGCGGATGCCGACCAGTGCGGCCTTTGCATTCAGCGAGTCGAAGATTGTCTCTACCAACAGCAGATCGGATCCGCCGGCCATGAGGGCCCGCACCTGGTGCATGTAAGCAGTCTTAACCTGATCGAAGGTGACAACCCGAAAGCCTGAGTCGTCGGCATCCGGCGAATTCGAGAGAGAGACGGTCAACGGGCCGATAGCCCCTGCGACGAACCGTTGGCGCCCGGTTGCATTGGCCACCCGATCGGCCCATTGCCTGCACTGCCGGGCAGACGTCTCGTTTATCTCCCATGCCAGGCTGTTGAGAAACGGATCGTCGACGATCTGCTGATAGAACGCCGGATCTTTGCGACCACCCTTCTCCCGCGGATCGTCGACAAAGAACTCGCTCTGCGTAATGCTGGTGGCACCAAAGGTGTTGGTCTCAACGATGTCCGCGCCAGCCTCCAGAAACCGGCGGTGAATGTCGCAGATCATCTTCGGCTGCGTCAGCGAAAACAGGTCGCCATTGTTGAGCAGGTCCTTGGTCGAGTCCCTGAACCGCTCCCCGCGCATGTCCGCTTCTGTCATGCCATAGGTGCGAATCGTCGTACCCATCGCACCATCGATAATGGCAATGCGATGCTCGAGAATCTCTTCAATCGGATGTCGTTGAGCCTTGGTCATATCTTCCCGTCTTCTTCATTGAGGCTATGCCAGCAGACTCCGCCCCAAGAAAGCTTTGTCGGGGGAGAACGGGTCCATGTAGTGCCGCTTGCGAACCCCAGCGGACTGGTCCGGCACCGCTACGCGTCATTTCATTATATCGATATACCATATGCGAAACTGCCATCTGTAAAGCTTGTGACTAGCTCACGACTCTACAGGCCCGGAAAGCTCTGCCATATTGCGACAGAATGCGGCAACGATTGAGCCTGACTGGGCAAGTCTTCTGTTGGCTATTCAAATTCGCCATATCGCCAGTTGCCGGCCTCTGGCAGACAAACTCGACCGCTGCCTCACGACCGAACCGCACCAATGCATATGTGTCCAGGCGACCGCAAGAAGGAGCCTGCCACTTCAGCTTCGCCATGAGTTCATGAGTTATCGGTCTCACTCATGGCATGCTGAGAAGATAAACAGATGACTTAGCGCTTCATTCTGAGTATGGTTTCGAAGTTGTCCGTTCGAATTGGCTTTGATGGGGTGGGTCCTCGCAGGTTCGCTTCGGATTTCTGGCAACCCTTGCTTGGCACTTCGAATCGACAATGGCCCGGACGGACCGGCAGGTCATATCATTTTTCGAGCCCAAGTACCTGGTGGCTCCGTATGCCATCCACGGAGCCTGTCGAGGGAAGGGGAAATGGCAAGAACAGGGTGCTGTTTCGACTCGCCCAGAGTTGGAGGGTGAGAAGCCGTTTCCGAGGATCGGTTTTCAAATCTTATCCTGGCGAGCCATGTAGGAATGCTCCTAAAAGTAGATCCCGCATTCCTGCGTGCAATTCAGCATTGCCCTGGCCACTGCGGAGCGGGGCACGCCATGAGCCTCGTCCTTTATGATTCTCAGATCCGGGATCAATTCAATCCTGCTTACCAGGTGGCTCCATGACGACCTCTGCTCCGACCGCGTTTGAACCAAAATCCCAGTTGCGCAAGACCATGGGGTTTTGGGATGTGCTTCTGTTCAATATTGCGACTGTTCTCGGGCCTCGCTGGATCGCCGCAGCCGGACACAACGGCACCTCTTCCATCAGCCTCTGGGTGCTGGCCGCGGTCTTCTTCTTCGTGCCCGGAGCGCTGGTCATCAACGAGCTTTCGTCGCGATTTCCTGAGGAAGGCGGGCTCTACGTCTGGTCGCGCGAGGCCTTCGGTCCCTTTCACGGCTTTGTGGCCGGATGGACCTACTGGATCTACACCATCTTCTATTTTCCCGGGCTGCTGCTTGCCAGCGCTTCCATGGCTGCCTATGTCGTGGGTGGGCGCGGCGCCGCGCTGGCTCAGGACCGCACGTTTCTGCTCACGGTCTCTCTCTCCATGCTGGTGGTGGCCGTGGTGCTGAACATCATCGGCCTGAACATCGGCAAATGGCTACAGAACGCGGGTGGCGTGGGCACTTACGCTCCACTGCTCATCCTTGCCGGAGTTGCCGGTCTGGTCTGTCTCCATCGTGGTTCCGCTACACAATTCACTGTCGCCAACATGATGCCTACCTGGAACTGGGACACGGTCAATTTCTGGTCCCAGATAGCCTTCGCCTTCACGGGCCTGGAATTGGTCTCAGCCATGAGCGAAGAGGTGCGCGATCCGCGCCGCACCTTGCCGCGCGCCGTGTTCGGGGCCGGAGCGCTGATCGCACTCATGTACATCGTTGGGACATTTGCGATTCTCTCGCTTGTTCCCGCAGCCGACATCGATCCGCAAAGCGGCGTTTTCAGCGCCATCACGATTGGCTCCATGGCTCTGAAGGCCGGATTTCTGGGGATACTGGCTGCCCTGCTGGTGACCGTGGGCAATGCCGGCGGCGTGGGTTCTACCGTGGCCGGCATCGCGCGTGTGCCATTCGCGGTGGGGATCGACCGCTATCTGCCCGCTGCATTCGGCAAGATTCATCCCAAGTGGAAGACGCCGTATGTGTCCATCCTGGTGCAGGCCGGGGCCTCGGGCGCGATTCTGCTTGGCAGCCAGATCAGCGAAACCACGCGCGGCGCCTATCAGTTCCTGATCGATGCCGGCATCATTCTCTATTTCATTCCGTTTCTCTACATGTTTGCCGCCGCAATCAAGCTGGCTGGCCGCAAAGACCGCAGAGAGAATGAACATGCAGTGCTGGTGCCCGGGGGAATTCCCGGAGTTTGGATTGCCGGCGGGATGGGGTTCCTGGTGGTACTGATCGGCATTTTTGTTTCGCTTGTGCCTCCAGGAGATTCGCTGAACAAGTTCGGTTTCGAGCTGAAGTTGGTGGGTGGAACGGTTGCTTCCATCTTGCTGGGGCTTACGCTCTACTGGCGTGGTTCCCGCTCAAAGAATGTTGCATCGTAGAGCGAGATTGGCGGCAGTCCGAGGCTCCGGCCGAATAGGCGCCACACTGGAGGCATCATGAAGGCTCGAACCTCTTTTGGTATTTTATATGGCGTGTTCAACCCCTCCGAGCCCCGCGTCTTATACTTCTCTAGACCCCAGGTTTGAGTTCGTGCATGACTGAAGACCCGAAGCTTGAATTATTTCGCCGCCGTAGAATGCGCTATGCCGAACGGAAGTTGCTCGAAGCACAGCGTCGGCTGACGCGAGCCGAACGCAGCATCCTGCATTGGACCCGCACCCTTGCCGACCTGAAGCACGAGACCGTTCGCGCCGTTCAACCGACGCTCTGGCCCGAAGAAGAGAATGCGTCTAAAGATTGAAACTCCTCTTGGCCCCGGGATCGATAGCCTATTGGTTTTGTCTTTCTTGCTTGGGCAGCCGCTGAATCTCGGCTGTTCCATATTGGAAGCCTCCCCTTTCCCCTTGATAGACAAGATGTTAAATCGCACCGCATTCTGAAACCCGACGCATCCGGGCTTAAACCTTTTCTCTTCATCGCCGATTCTCTATAGCAGATACCCTCCCGGAGACATGAGCCTGCCCAGGCGACCCATTCTCCTGAGCCTCAGACTGATTCCTGTTTTCGCCTGGGCTTCGCATTGTCCGTTCGCGGCGGTCAATCTGCGGCATGGGGTATGCATCAAGCGAGGTCGTCGGTTTCCCGAGCCGCGGAGCAGCACACCCTCTGGTTGTTTTCGACGAACTTCAGAGGTGGGCAACCATCGTCCTGAAAGGGAATGCGGCAATTGCAGAGGCTCCGATCAATGCGGTTCCTGGCATGTTGGCTTGCCATCTCTGCTTGCCTGCAGGCGCAGCAGTATGTCTTCCGCGCCCTGGGGCAGGACGAGGGTCTCAAGAATCTCTCGATCAATGCCATGACCACGGACCGCTCCGGGTTTCTGTGGGTTGCCACGGAAAACGGAGTTTACCGGTTTTTGGGGTCTGCCTTTCAACGGTTCGGCCCCGATCAGGGAATCCCCGAACTGGAGTCCGAAGACGTTATTGCCGACCGGAACGGCACCATCTGGGTCGGCACCGATGAGAACCTCTATCGCTGGGACGGCCTGCACTTCCTTCCCGCCGGAAGAGAGCCCATCCCAATCGAGCGCATCCGCCGCATGTTTGTCGAAGACGACCGGCATCTGCTGGTTCTGAAAAATGAGCGTCTCTACCGGCTGGAGCACGACGAACGGGGCCGGATGCTGTCCTTTCTCCCAGCGATTCCCGATCAACTGATCAAAGCCCTGCCGGAATTGGGGCACATCTCCAGCGTCAATGTCGTCGACGAACCACGCGAGGGTCTTGGCATCTGGCTTGGGTGCGGCAAAAAGCTCTGTTCCTGGATAGATCGGACACCTGTCGGGCACCAGCAACCACGTCTGGAGGACGTCAGCGTTTGGGGCAAAGACAAGGGGCTTGCGGAGGACAGTTGGGAAAGTGTGCTGCTCAATCGCTCCGGAGACTTCTGGGTTGCGGGCCGGAAGAAGGTGATGACGCTGCCGGCCGGGAGCAGTCGATTCATTGATCGCAGTATCCCCGGTTCCGACCCGGAGAACGTTTACGGGAATGCACCGTTGACAGAGGATCCGGAAGGCCGGGTGTTGGCGCCGGCCGAAGATGGTGTCGCTCGATGGGAGGGTACCGGCTGGAAGCAGATCGGCCATGCCAACGGCCTGCAGCGCATCAGCCACAGTGCGGCCATAGTCTTCGATCAAACCGGCGATGTATGGCTCGGCAGCCATGGGGGCGGCGTCTATCACTGGTACGGCTATCGGGATTGGGAGGGTTGGAGCGATTCACAAGGGCTCCCCTCGGCCCTGGTGTGGTCGCTGAAGCCGTTGACAGGGGGACGGGTGTTGGCCGGAACGGACGCTGGGCCAGCGTGGATCGACGCGCACAGTGGGTTGGCAGGGCCGCTTTCTGCGACCAAACACTGGATTTACGGCCAGGTGGAAGGCATAGACGTTGATCCGAGTGGCGGCATTTGGACAGCCGGCATGGCCGGCGCCATTCTGCACATCGATCCGAGATCCGGCAAGACCGTTCAGACGGCACAGCTTCCTGAGATGGATTTTGCCATGTCCGATTCAAAGGGCCGGCTCTTTTTCACCATGAGGACACCGGGAATCTTTGTGCGCGAGACACCCCGGGCCGCGCCGCACCGCGTTGTCGCCGTGGATGCGTTGTTGGATACTTCGCAGCGAATTCCGGGCATCTGCGAGTCGCCGGATGGCGCAGCATGGTTTCTGGCCGGAAACAGTCTGTTGCGCGAGAAGGACATGCAATGGATCAAGCCGCCGATCGACGGAATGCCAACTCTCCACGGGGCTCTGTTGTCGCTTGACTGCGCATCCGACGGCGCGATTTGGGTTACCGGTGAAGATGCCGGCACCTGGCGACTCACCCCTGCCGGCAATCGACTCCATGCATGGAAGCTGGAAATTCCCACCGCATTTCGTGCCTTGTCGCCGGTCGCCGTTCTGGTGGACAAGCGGGGATGGGTCTGGCTGGGGACCGATTCAGGGTTGCTGGTATGGAATGGGCAGGCTTGGCGCCAGATCACCGTAGAGAGCGGGCTCATCTGGAACGATATCGATCAAGGCGCGTTGAAAGAAGGCCCGGATGGGTCGATCTGGGTGGGAACCAGCGGCGGCGTTTCTCGACTGATGCACCCGGAACTGGTATTCAACTCGGTCTTTCTGGCGATCGCGGTGACAGGAATTCAACGGGAAGGAACGCCCTATTCCCCTGCACAGCAAATCACGCTGCCCTGGTCTCCACAGCCGTTGCTGATTCAAACTTCATCTTCGACCATGCGCAACCGCGGCGAACTGGTCTTCAAATACCGCATGGACGGTCTGAATCCGGATTGGATTGAAACGCAGGACGGCAAGGCCGTGTTCTCTGCGTTGCCGCCTGGAAATTACACCTTCATGGCCAAGGTGCGCAATGCTGGTCTGAATTCCTATTCCAGCACGGTGACCCTGAACATCAGGATTCTTCCGCCCTGGTGGAGAAGCAGTTGGTTCTATGCATTGTGTATTTTGCTCTTGCTTCTTATGCTGGCCGGGGGCGACAGGCTGCGCGCACGCCACCTGCTGCAAACCCGCCAGCATCTTCAAAGCCTGGTTGAAGAACGAACGCGGGAGCTCGAAGCGAGCCGCGAAGAATTGCGCATCCAGGCAACGCAGGATGGCCTGACTGGAATGTTGAATCACGTGGCGATTCTGTCGGCGTTGACTGTAGAGTTGGATCGTGCGCTGCGTGAAAAGAAAACCCTGGTTCTTGCCATGGCTGACCTGGACCATTTCAAACTGGTCAACGATGCGTTTGGACACCAGGCCGGCGACGAAGCTCTGCGCACATTCGCAGCAGCCGTGAATGCCGCAAAGCGTCCTTACGATCATGCCGGCCGGTATGGGGGCGAAGAGTTCCTGTTGATTCTGACCGACGTACCTCTCGGCGTTGTCTATGCAAGGCTGCGGAGCCTGCATGAGGCAGTTTCAAACCTTGAAGTCTCGTTGCCGGCATTTGCCTTCACCATCACCTGCAGCATTGGCGCTACGCTTTTTGACCCGTCGACTCCGTTTCGAGATGCGGAGTCGCTGCTGGCTTGTGCCGATAAGGCGCTCTACGCCGCCAAGAAGGCCGGCCGGAATCGAGTGTTGCTTGGGAGTGTTGACGGCCCGGAATCTGTCGAAACACAGGTCCGTGAGCCTGCTGTCGACCCCCGCTGAGCGCCCGCGGAAACAAGAACAAGCCTCGACGGCAAGGCATTCATGAAGTTGTGCGGCTGGTTTGCAATGCGAGCGCTGGATGCCGTAGCATGGGCGGGGTCTTTGCGGTTGCGCGGGCTATCCAGCCCTCGTGGTCAATCAGAACCAAGTCCATCGTTGCCGGAGCCTGTCTGAATGCCCACCAAGACGATCATCGAGCCTTTTCGTATCAAAAGCGTAGAACCTATTCGTTGGACCAGCCGCGAGCAGCGCGAAGGATTGCTCCGCGCCGCACATTACAACCTCTTTCTGCTTCGGGCCGACGACGTTCTGATCGATCTGCTGACGGATTCGGGCACTGGCGCCATGTCCACCCACCAGTGGGCTGCCTTGATGGAAGGGGACGAGAGCTACGCGGGCAGCAGGAGTTGGGAACACTTCAAGCGCTCCGTCCAGGACATCACCGGTTACACCCACGTGATTCCCACGCACCAGGGCCGAGCAGCCGAACGCATTCTGTTTAACGTGATGTGCAAGAAGGGCGACATGGTGCCGAACAACACACATTTCGACACCACCCGGGCCAACGTGGAATTTGTGGGCGCAGAGGCGATTGATTTGCAGATTCCCGAAGCGCGCCAGCCTGAGACGCGACTGCCTTTCAAGGGAAACATGAATGTTGAGGCTCTCGAGGAGTTGATTGCGCGTGTCGGACGTGAGCGCATTCCGCTGGTGATGCTGACCGTGACCAACAATTCCGGCGGCGGGCAACCGGTGTCGATGGAAAATACTAGAGCGGTGGCCGCAGTGTGCCACAAACACGGGATTCCGCTTTACTTCGATGCCTGCCGGTTCGCCGAGAACGCGTATTTCATCAAGCTGCGAGAACCGGGCTATGCGGACAAGACACCGAAGCAGATCGCGCAGGAGATGTTCTCGCTCGGCGACGGGTGCACCATGTCGGCCAAGAAAGACGGCATGGCCAACATCGGCGGATTTCTGTGCACCAACGACGACATGCTGGCGCGGCAGGAGCAGGATCTGCTGATCCTGACCGAGGGTTACTCGACCTACGGGGGCCTCGCCGGCCGGGATCTGGAGGCGGTTGCGGTGGGTTTGCAGGAGTCTCTTGAAGAGGACTACTTGCGTTACCGGATTGCGTCGACGGCTTATCTCGGAGACCACGTTTCCGAACAGGGCGTACCGATTGTGCAGCCGCCGGGCGGCCACGCCATCTACCTGGATGCAAAGGCATTTCTGCCGCACATTCCAGTAGAGGAGTTCCCCGGGGTGGCGTTGGCTGCGGAACTGTATCTGGAAGGCGGCATCCGGTCGGTCGAGATCGGCAGCCTGATGTTTGCTTCGGCCGCCAAGATGGAACTGGTGCGGCTGGCGATTCCGCGCCGCGTGTATACGCAGAGCCATATCGACTATGTGGTGGAAATCATCTTGCGGGTCTGGGCACGCCGCAGCGAGATCAAGGGACTGCGCGTGACCTACGAGGCTCCATTTCTGCGCCACTTTACCGCTCATCTGGAGCCAATCGCCTGATGCTTCGGCCATGACCGCTGGTGGCTGAGCCTGCGTCCGACGCCAGCCCCATGGCGTCGAATACGGGCCCGAGCGAGAGAATCGCCATCAGCAGAATGGCCAGGTGAAAGTCGCGCAGTTGGGGCAGGGCAGCCGAGTGGCCGTTGGCATGGGCCACCAGGCGCAGCGTAATGGCGCCGATGGCGATTCCCATGCCCATACTGAGTTGCATCACCGCGCTCAGGAATCCGTTGGCGCGGCTCAT